>Ga0210059_1000705_pt1 | contig 45233 bp, 31 predicted proteins | sample Ectturendosymbi2_FD_188042 | JGI IMG/M metagenome (GOLD analysis project Ga0210059, IMG submission 188042) | Ecteinascidia turbinata endosymbiont from Florida, USA - Sample 2 (SPAdes) (version 2) | ecosystem: Host-associated > Tunicates > Ascidians > Unclassified | place: Key West, Florida... | reverse complement strand
TGATCATCTAGTTCGATCGATGATTTGTTTAAAATCATTTTTTGCGCTTCTGCCAGCACAGCTTGCATTTTGCGAGTTCTTCGCCTCTTTCTGAAGCGTTGGGTATCTCTAGCATTTTTCCTGCGTCTCTTTTCCTTGGCGTTCTTGGCTAAGTCTTGGCGTAGGCCTACAATATGGTGGCGTTGTTTATCGCGTATCCAGATGAACTTTAAAACACTTATTTCATGAGTCAGTTTTTTTGTCGCCACTAGTATTCTTGACGTCAGTCAGTTTGTTAATATGTTATGATTTATGAGCTTGTATTACGAAATTTTAATTGTAGTCTTGAGTTTGTTTTTTCTCTGCTGTTACTTCAGCCTTTCAACGTTTCACCTGTAAGCTTTGCTTGCAATTTTCAGAACTGAGGATGCGTAATTTTACGTGAAATCGATTTCCTATTAAAAATTTGCTGATCGATTCCTTGCTTATACACATCGTGGAAAGTACATACTTGAATAGAGATATGTGCAAGTTTGAATCATCCCAAAAAAACGAAAGCAGATGGCAGTCGACTGATTCCTCGAAAGCATACAGAAACGCTAGTGCTTTTAAGTGAAGAAAACCATTCAGAAATTTCTGGGTGCGCGAAATAGCTGTAATGAATTTGTTTCGATTCGATGTTGATAAACCATGAAATTACTTATGGTGCTGTTATGATAAAGGCACCTCCGGCCCCGTTACTCCTCTTTCGAAATGACAGGGAACAATTCCCCCGCTCTTCAGCGTCCCTGGACACACGACTTTCACTTATACGATTTGCATTTTGTCTTGATCTTCATCAGGCTGTGCAGCTAGTTTTAGCAAGATGTTGTATTTCAGTGACTTTTTACCTGTTAAAAGCATTTAAAACAGTGAATCATGAAAAACGTATGCTCAAAGTTGATCCTTTCTATGACATAAAATTACAATTGGATTGCCTTTACAGCTATCCAAAATTATTTAACTAACCGTAAGCATCGTATCAAAATGGGCGTCCGCAGGAGGAGGCAAAAGGGGCATTGCCCCTTCTGGTAATTGGGCCTAAGAACCTAAAAGGGCTTGAAGTCAGCAATAAAACCTGAAATATAAGAAAAACTGAAGTCAGCAACTTAAAATTCCGATCAATTTATTCTTGTCTTGCAATGTCAGTTTATTTTCCGCTATGACGCACTGCACAAGACACAGGTTCGTTATTCTGGTGTACTGATGTATTCAGAAACTGCAGTTCACTCATGTCCGCGCTCATTTGCCTGCAGAGGCAGTTTGCGAAACTTGCGAGCAAATTGTTCTACTGTTGGTCTTTGTTGCATAACAATAACTTGGCTACGAATCTTCAAATGTTATCTTCATTTTACGGCAATCTTGCCAACTGGTGTATAGTCTATACTGTACACACCAAATTTGAAAATTTTGGTATATTTTCAAAGCTCTTGGTATTTAAATTTTTGATTTGGTATATATGAAAAATTTGGTATATTTTTGTTGGAGAGTTTAGTTAAGACTTTAAACCAAGTTATTTGTTTTATTGCAAAGCGTAAACAGAGAAAAGATAGTGGTGGTAAAGCTCTATATAAAATGTTAGGTGATTTTGCGAGCAAGCGTGCATGGGAGTAAGCGTGCACTTTGGGTAAGCGGAGAACGAGACTGGAAGAAAGCTGGAAGGTTCCGAAAAAACTACGTAGCTCTTGGTGTACGTTTTTAGTCAGCCAATGCATCGTATGGTTGGAAAGTTGCGTATGACAGTGGTAAAAGATTTAAAGAAGAGAAGAGTGACTGATAGAGTTTGTAGGACTTGCAAAGCAGGATTCTGCTGAGGCTGTGAATCCCTTCTGCAAACTGGGCAAAAGGAAAATTAGAAACCGCAAAGCAGTTATGTATTATACAGTCAGGGGCATGAAACAAGTTTGGCCGCCCCATGTTCGAAACTAAGGTTTTTCGGAAGCAAATGTGGTGTTGAAGAAAGTACTTGCGACGTTGTTGGGACTTTTCGGCGCTCCCACTGTTATTCGGTGCCCCTACAGCAGCGGTTCCCAAACTTTTTTGAGTGCGACCCAAATTTTAGTTTGGCGAACACCTCGCGACCCATGTTCAAACAACATATAAAAAAGCATTTTGTGGATGATTTTTGGCAATAAGTTCGTTTTTAATGTCACCAATATTCTTTTGTCATGTACCTAAGCTACAGACAGACAAGCAGTGGTAACGATAAAATTACACAACCCCGGTTTGGATCGCATCTGTGCTACCCACTTTTTGACCCTTCTCCCATCTTGTTTGGGTGATTGTGGGAACACTTACTCATCCTTAAATGCTAATCATTAACAATAATACCTGCATTGTACTGTGTTATTTTTCAGTACATTTAGTCAGTTCTTGGTAAATTTGAAGTTTGCGTGCTTAGGAATCGAAAATGTTTCAAACAACTCTACACTACACAGTCTAACTTTCATACTATCAACCCTGATACTCCACTGACCTATTTACTGAACAATTCAGCTTAAATGCTTCCGTAAGCAATCTTAACTTAGGAGCTAGTTGGCTAGAAGCTGCGCTGCCATTAAAACTCTCGGAAAACCACTTATGATGCAATAATTCAGTTTTAAGGCGAAGCCAAACGAAATTAGTATGATGCAATAATTCAGTCTTTTACGGAATTGAAAGAAGTTGAAAATGAAAAGAAAAAGGTTCGTTTTGACAGATTTGGCGAAATCGATATCCATTAAATAACATCAATGCGTGTTGATTTTTGTTACTTGTGCAGTGTGCACAGACAGTGCTTAAGTTTTGACAGATTTGAATCACCTTGGCGAGACCCATTTTTCGACCCTTCGCGACTCGCGACCCATGTTTGGGTCGCGACCCATACTTTGGGAACCGCTGCCCTACAGTAATTCGGCGCCCGGGGAACTGTTCTCCCCTTGCCCGCTCTCGTTACTACCCCGTATACAGCAGAATAATGCAGCGGACAATAAAAGTATTGAAAATGCCGTTGCAGGTGTTGGAAAGTTGAATATTCCACTGACTAACAAATCTGTCACTGTTAAAGTTAAGAATGTAGATATGCAGCCTGCAGCTTCTTTATGATGCCACTGCACAACAGCAACTGTTGATCATCGCAGTCAGGTAGTGAAAAGCATAGAAAAAGCAGCATTAAATTTTACGGTTTTTGTTACAGATGAATTTGGTATATATTTGATATATGTTTAAATTTGGTTAATCCATTGTAAGAAGAGTTGGCAACACTGTTTTACGGTAGTAGGCGTTTTGCCACAGGTAACTGTTGAACTATGACATCCTTGGCAGAAAATTCTGCGAGACAGTTGCTGCTGATAGCGGTAAACTACGTAGTTTTATATTGTGTGAAAAGAAGGTTGAGTGAAAAGAAGCATTGCTGCGCCAAGAAAGTACAATGTTTGTGACTGTTGCCGTAACATAGGCAATTTTTTGTGGTGTAGAAAGGGTAGCGCGTTTTGTGAAAGTCCAATTGCATATATTGTATCGTCAGCAACCTGAAAATGTAAGCAAAATGTTGACTTTCTCCCTGGTAAATTTTCTGCGGACACCCATGCATGTGATAATTTCCAGGGCTCAAATTAAGGACTATTACTTTTTATTAAGTGTAAACGATGTGCCCCATTGTTTCCAGCTTAACAGTGAATCATTTCTTTTTGGAAATGATGCAATGGTTTGCAGTATCAGGTTAGTCTCATTGGCTGCTTGCCAAAATGTTATACAACAACTTACTACTTGTTAACAACTGAAAAAAAATTATACCCAATGATAACTTGAAAAGTATATACTTGATGATCAACAGATATCAATAATGAACAGCATAAAATATCTCGGAGTCATATGTTACATGATAAATATAATTTTCACACATCGCTTAAAACGAAATCGCAAAATGTTGAAAAATGTTGCTAAATTCAGACACTACTGCTTATCTTTACTAATAGCTGTTTACTTCAGATTAGTTTTTGTTCTCATCTTCTTTATGCAGGTTCTTCATGAGAGACAGTTTCTCAATCGCAGCTTAAGCAATTCAATATTTTTCACAATAAAAATTTTCAGATTGCCTCATCAGTTAGTTAGATGCCAGCACTTCTTTGTGCATTGATCTTCATCTGTTTCAAAACTTGATATTTACAAATCAGCTGTGGCAAACTTGATGTACAACTTTGTATCCAACAACATATAACATACCAGCATCGTTTGATAATGTTTTTGTTGAATTAGAAAATATTCACACTCACAAAAATAAGTAACGAAATGATCTAGAGCCGGGTTCACAATCATAACTGGAATCAATCAGAGAACCACATTTTCCCAAGTTGAGTCGCGACCGCTTTCTATGGAATACAAACCAAATAAATGTATTTCTGGAAAACAGTCTTCAAAAACAAATGCAAACATACTGCAAAAGCTGGTATGTCTTAGCATATGCAGATGATGGATACTTGTGTGACACTGATTATCCTGCAAGTTTTCACACGATCAATCTGTGAACTAGTGCGAAACAGAGATCAGCATTGGAATGGACTTGGGATGGACTGCATCCGGACTATTCCGAATTTTGTTGAATTCGGATTGGATCCGGACTGTTAATTGCTTCATAAAGTTAATATCGGGATCAGATTTGGACTGAGTTAATGGAAAATAAGTGCGTAATATTTGCTAGCAGGTTTAAAAAGCTGTATTTTTCTAATTTTTTTGGGCTTTATTTGTACTTCGATTTTAAATTTTTTTAATTTTTGCACTATGGTTAGACTTGGACTGAGTTTTGAAAATTCAGGACTGGATCTTGATCGCAGAATATGACGGTTCATTCATCTCTGGTGCGTAGGTATTTTATTTCCACCGTCTGACGTTTAAAGGTTTAGAAGAAAACAGCTCAGCTGACAAAACGGCTCTTGCAGTGTCATGCAAACACGTGACTTGAGTTGTTCGTCTCAGGTTTATGTGATTCTTTATAGTTTCCTGTTACTTTGGTTTGTGTATTCAGTCAAGTTGCGGAAGCAACAGAAATTTTTCCAGGATTTTACGTCGTCATTTTAATGACCTACATAGCTCCTAAGCTTGCTAACCCAGCCGGATTTCTATAGTGCTGACAACCCATAGCCTATAAAAATTTTTCCGCCCCTTTTTCACCCAAGAGGAAAATTTTGTTCGTGCCGTGTGAGTGCCGATGGCACGATCGTTCAATTATGACCAAGCAAATCAACTCAAAAAAACTTTCCAAAAAACGTATGCCGCCCCTGGAAAATCTGCCGCCCTAAGCTATACTTTCGAAAGCCTGCATAGGAAATCTGGAACTGATTGCTAAGAAAGCTTTTTTCGTACCATGACAGCAGGGCAGAAGAAGAAAACTTTAAAATTCACGTTTGAGAACAGTTCTTGTATTTTGCACTCGAACAGGTTGTTTCGGGAGTTAATCTCGATTCAACACGACGTACATGACAGTTGTTTAATCATTCTGTCGTTTCGTCGATTTCAGTGTTGTGTATGCATTGACAGAGACCAGAGATGTGTTGCTAACAAAAGAAGTGTGGGAACGGATCCAAAAAAATGGCCATTTTAAAACAGATTTTAACTCATTGTAAAGCAAATAGGGAAAAAGGTGTGGGAACGTCGTACCCACACGTTCCTGCCCCAATACACCCCGCAGAAGACCAAGTGAAGTACATTTGGCTAAATGATATGGTTGGTTAAGCGCGCGCCACCAAATTTGGTTGGCAGGGTCGGTTAAAAAAATACAACACTGAAAAAAAAGTAAAGATGCGCTTTGAAGATATTCGAGCTGCATTACGCAATAAAGACCATCATGCATTAAAATAGCAGTAAGGGAATATAGACGAACCATCGATGTTGAGATCTGGTTGGTGTTCCTGTATTCAGTGTATTGAGAGAGTTACTATTTCACTACTGCGCTATTTCTGTACTTGTCCAGACCTAGTATTGCGCTGTTTTTTCGTCAGCATGGTATAGTGAAGATTGAATGAATAACGAAAGGGTTATTTCAACGATTCACAGTCAAAGCAAATCAAGTAGGAAGCAACCAGCATCAGAGACGAGCATTGAACTCGACTTGGATTGTACTGGATCCGACTATAACCAATTTTTTTGGATTTGTGTTGAATCCGGGCTGTAAATCACTTCAAAAGTTTTGGATCGGATTAGGACTGAGGTTAATGGAAAAGAATGGCGGCATTTTTTATTGATAAAAGCTGTATGTAGTAATTTTTTTGACTTCATTTGGATTTGGACGTTAAATTTAATGTTTATGGATCACGGTTGGACTTGGACTGAGTATTAAAAGTTCAGGACTGCGATCTGGATCATAAAATATGACAATCCGCTAATTTCTGACCAGCATGCAAAACGAGTAGGTTAAATAAAATATTGACAGAAATATAGCAGCGCGATTTGATGAAGATCGTTAAAAAGTCTTTGAGCTCACGGTAGATGAAGATATTTTTATACAGCTTATAAATAACTCCATATATCTGTTAATTAAAAATGTGTTATTCGTGTGTTTTCAACGTTGGTAACATTTACTGATGCCCACATTACGCTAAAACCTTCTCACCAGACTCGGCACCAAAAAATTTCAGGGGCCATGTTGAGAGAGGAGGGACCAATGCCCTTTTAACCTCGATGACTCCGGGTCCCACACTGCTAGTGTCACGTGACAAGTGGAGAATTGGCGGTCTTAGCTCTGCCAAAAGAAAATCCTGAATCCGCCGCTGTACAATATGCTGTTTTTGCTTCCAACCAACACTGACGTGTAAAATAGAATTAATTAAAATGCAATTTTTATGTTTCTCTTTTTTTCCCTTTTTATTCATCCAAACGGGCACCTGTTCAGCAAACTGCAGGGTTATAACAGGCATTCTGGGAAGTCCATATCACGTTTCATCACGATTGGCAAGCGGTGAAGAACTTTTGTTGCAGCAGTAAAGCAACAGCACTTCTCAGTTGCTTTATTTTTCTTTTTCTTGTGCGTTTAATGTATATGTTCTTTTTGCAATAAACATCATCTTTGTCTGTTGTTGTACTGGGTGGCTTTCAATGCCATGCCCACAGGTATATTGTCGTGCTGTGCCTAGAGAGAACAAACCTGACTTTGTAAATATATTGCTCTATTGAAGCTGAATTGTTCTTGTTTTTGTTGCAGACCCCCGTGACTAGGGTCCGACATATAAATGAGAAAAACTGTTCTTTTCAAAGGTTGATTGTTTTCCTGTTTAGTCGTCGTCTTCATTATAAGGAGCTTTCTGTTCACACAAGTTGAAATTGTCATCTTGACGACTAAGAAATGTTTCTTGCATTGTGGTTCATTGTCCTTATTATGAGTCGGAAAGCTGCACTTTTTCTGCAGCGAATGAGCCAATGAACTTAATAGCGTCAATAGCGCAAGGCCAAGCGGCCTCGCAAAATGTTACCACCGGTCATAACTTTCTGTTTTGATCACTTCACAGTTAAAAATCAAATTGATACCAGAACAAAAAGTACGACGATTCGAAGTCAGACTGTCTGCAGGGAGTCCCTTATTCGAAACATGCGTTATTGGAAGAGAAGTATAGTTTACATAGCAAATGTTTTTAAAGTTCTGCAAAGCTGCGAAGCAGGTAGTCTTACCGGAAGTTTTTCTTCACAGATCATTCATCTAGTGCAATGTCTTCATGTCACAAAACTTTCGCTGTGGTTCGCACAAGTTCGTAGCGTTCAAAACGACATCTCAAAGTCCGCGCTGCACAGACTCGTTTGCATAATTGCATCACTTTTAAGAAAAAAAGTTTAATTTCCCAATTAAGCTGAACTGAAATAAGCTTTTGTCTCTTCAGAAACCCAAGGCAGTGTATGTTTCAAGTGAGCGGCAATACACTGCAGCAAATCCAGACATTCAAGTGCCTTGGGGTGGTATTCACGAGTGACGGAAGGCGAAACAAGGAAATTGATACACGGGTTGATAAAGCTAGCGCAGTTCTGCGTACGCTTTATCCCTCTGTGTTCACATTACGGGAGGATTCAAACACCGCAGATCTTCCAGTTTTTAAATCGATCGTTGTTCCGATCCTCACCTGCGATCATAAATCTTGGGTAATGACTGAAAGAATATTACCGTATTCAAGGTGCAATCGGCACAGATGGAATTTCTGCGAAGAGTTCAAAAACTTCGCGACAAAGTGCGCAGCTGCTAAATCCTAAAGTCTTGAATGCCACTGTTCCGAATCGAGAGATTCCAGCTACGTTGGTTCGGGCACGTGTCTAAAATGTCCCAGATGGCGAGGCAAGTTATATTGGCTTCACCCTCCCCGATACCAAAAAGTAGAATCCTGGGTTGTTTACCAGCAAGGCTCGCCTTGACAATCTTTTCTGGGGCGTTATCGTCACATGGCCGAACCATCGTATTTGGAATCATTCTTTTAGTTTTAGGAAAAGTGGCTCGACATTCAGGCCATTACGAATTTCAAAGTGTCACGCCGCAAGTTCTTCGCAAAAATTCGATCTCTGCTGCTTGTACCTAGGGTAGCTCTTTCGGTCATTGCCCATGACTCATAGCTATATGCGCTAGAATATGAAAGAAGACCGATTTAAAAATTCAAAGCTGTGCCTATTTGAAGGCTCCCGTTTTGTGACCGCGGAACAATCAAGCTTACGCAAGAGTGCATTTTATTACCAACCCGTGTATCAATCTCCTTGTGCTGCCTTCCGTCACTCGTAAATACCAGCCCAACGTAGGCCTTTGAATACCTTGACCTGCTGCAGTGTAATGCCGTTTACTTGCAGCGCGCACTGCTTTGAATTTCTGGAGAGACATAATGTCTCGGTCTTTAGCGCTGATTTCCATCCCGTTTGGTCGCACGTAACTGAAAACCGAGTGCATGATGAAGACTGTTCAGAGGATGCAAACAGCACCAAATTATTCGATAAAAGCAGGCAGTTGATCCTGCAGCTTGCAACGGAGATACACTCGTCCACTCGGCGGTGAGTGTCAATCCAATTCAAACGGAGTATAAAAAGGAATGGTGACAGCACACACCCTTGTCGAAGTCCAGCACCAACTATGAACGGTTGTGATTTAACGCCGTTTAAAAAACACAAATTTATGATCTGTGTTTTTTTTATATGTTTGTAGGGAAAATGATCCCAGCCTCTCTTTATCCATTGAGCAAGTAACTTTACGGTCGGACGACTGCAGCGAAAAACAACCATTGCAAATCTGGAATTCATTTACCAGGTAAGACGTTAACAAATAAATTTGTTTGTCGGAGTTGATCTTTAGTGCTCCTGAACCGCCGTAAAACCCATGGAGCTCTTGTTTATTTTTGCGTTTTTGTAGTGACTTAAAACAAAACCGTAATTCCCACTAAAAGTTTAGTGATGGGTTTATAAAAATTTTTACACAATTTCTAATGTTGAAGATCTTTTACCAGGTTGAAACAATACCAAATATGAAACTTGGCACAAAGTTCATTTACCGTCATTATTCAACGTGAAGTAGAGCATTGCTGACGTCGAAGTAATGGCCATTGGAAGCGTTTTTCTTGGAAAATGTTTTATTTTTAAATGAGTCAAGTTATCACAAAAGTTGAATTTAATTCTACTAAATTTTGATTTCTTGAACAATGTACTAAAGATGCCCATTCGAATGAATGCAGCACTTTGTTACGTTCATCAGCTGTGTTAATAAATGTTTAAAAGCATCAAGACAACTCAAGTCGTGCGTCGGACTTGCTTGCATCATTAAAAAAGTTGATCAGTTGATTACCAAATATATGCCGCACTTCCACAAAATGACTTTTGACCAATAAGAAGCCGTCTTTGATTGCGAAAGAGCACGGGGGTTCCCTTTGCATGCTGCTTATATCGAAAACGTGATTTCTGCTTATATCATAAACGAACAAAAATTAAGAGCACGGCAAGAATTTCATACTGCAAGGAATTTCCTTCGCATGCTTAATTAGTTCCCAACTTATTCAGGATGTGACGTTCTGTTATTCAATTAATTTAAAAACGTTTGATTTCGTGAGCCGCACCATGGGCTCCTTTAAACCGAGAAGCCTCACGTTGCCGAAAGCAGTGACGCAGAAACTGACCATCGGTTGCCGGTTACCTCGTTATCAAGGAACTGATGCACATTTTAACAGCATTTTGAATCCAATTATTTTCGTGATGTGCCAGCAAACCACGAATGCAAGCACGATTTCTCAGTCGTGACAAAGTGCAAAACCAAACGATATATATGGCAGTTGATTTGATAAGAGATTTCATTTCTGTGGCTGTACGAACTTAGTATCAAGGCAAGTTATTGCAAGAAAACATTTTTAATTACATCAGAAATGAGAATGAGTCGTCGGTTGGTTGCTACAGCAGGGTTAGACTTGCTGAATAGTAGAATACTATTCTTAAGGTCATCTATGACGAAATGTTGAAATTTAATAGTTTGTGCAAATCGTAAAATAGTGGGTCAGAAAAAAACACCTTCACACTGAAAATATTATTTTGCTTCGTGGGCATTAACACCAGAAAAGGAGAACAGAAGTTTTAATTTTTGTGCTAAAAAATGTTTTGACTCTGCTTGCATTGATAAGCATTGTTTGCAGAAACAGTGTGCATATCCGACAGGCAGGAAAGCTTGGCGAAAACCACAGTAAAATCAAACCGTGCAATCTTCCCACTAAAATGCGCAAATGCGCACTACCACCAGACCATTTGCGCAGTGAAATCCCCTTCTCGCGCGCTTGCCACATTCCAAAACAATGGAAAAGCACGAAAACAAGGAGAAGCTATTTGAATTAAATGTGTGCTTTGTTCGTATTTCGATGTGTTTATACTTATTCTGACAATTCACAAAGTTTGTAATTCATTCAGGACTCTACTAACTCAACCTGAAAGTATTCATGCTCACTAAAAGAAACATTTGCTCCGTGTAAAATTTTCTTAGAGGGAACACTAAAACAGTGTCTCAAAAACAAAGAGATTTCAACTTGAAGCTTATCAAAATTATTTATAAACTTACTTTTTTTTGCATATGTAACCAGTGTGTAAAATTAAGAAACGTTTGCTACGGTGGTGCTGAGGGTCCGACGATAGCAATATTTTAGCCTCCGAGAAAATTAGGAGCAAGTTAAATAAATCTCTAAAAGTTATAGCCGAGATGCCTCGGTACCATGATCAGACAGCATACGACGTAAACTATTTTGAATTTATGTATAAAACAGAACTTTTGCCACATTTACCAAATAACCAAAAATATTTTGAAGAGAAGATTTTCCATGCCTTTCTTTCAATGCTGTACTTTGATATTTAGGTAGAACAAGCTAATTATACCTGTTTGAATAAAATCTTGACTCATTTTCTCAACTATTTTCAATTCGTTTTGGACGATCGCAATACGCTTGTATCGCGTTATCCGAAATTGGTGATTAAACATTTTGAAATTTTTAGTAAAAACGTGCTTTATTTATAACTGCCATAATTTTCACGACGTTTCAGTTATTTAGAAAATTTTCTAATTATTGCCACTTAGGTGGTCACGTTAGTAATTTCTCTAATACAAAGGATTGAAGTAGTTCTTTTGGTTTGCATTGTTATAGCCTACTGTATTCAGTGAATCAGATGTTATTATTATATTTTATCCTTAGCTCCAGCGGTGTTAAGATATTTTCATCATGTTGCGCTGTAAATCCTTGCTATTTCATCGCTACACTACTGCTTCCAGATCATGGGGCTAAATTTTATACGCAAAACGAGTGGTTCCTCATCTTTTTCTGATCGCGTACCATTCGTAGGTCCCGTACTGTCATCACGTACCACCTTGTTCCAGGAAAACTAAATCTATCAAACATTATTCGATCAAAAGTTTGGAGAACCAGAATTGACATGGCTGTGACAAATTATAATGACTATTTTGAAAACCAACAAAGGAAGTACACAGAAATTCAGGAAATTATTAAAAGAACCCGATAAATGAAAACAATAGTTGTGAATATACTTTTTTTTGTAGAACAACTGAAACTAGGCTTTTTCCCGTATTACTTGTGGTACGCGTACAACAATTTGAGAACCACTTTGCTAAACACAAGCACTAAACAGCAATTGCTTACAATGGCAAAAGCTGCCTTGATTTGTGAGAACTGCATTTTGAACAAATGTGAATGAGAAGCAAGAATGGCAAAATGGTAAAGTGGAAGAATTAACTCTGAAATCACATTGACTCAAGTTTTCACAAACCAAGTAGGTGTAAAAAACAAGACCTTGGTCCACTCTCCCCAGAAGTGGGAACGCCAATATAGGGCTCAAACTATGGATCAAAGTGTCTTTTTGAAAGAGCAGACCGAGCTCTTCAGCCATGCAGGGTAATCAGTCCAGGTATGAGGGACGTATACTAAGGTGGGGAATATTTGGCCGTTCTGGCAGCCGCAGCGGCTGACCTTTGACCCAAATGTATTGACTACGCCTGTACTTGGGACTCTCTGGCTGATGCGAAGTACAGTCTGCTGGTGACTAAGCAATTACGTATCTTAACCAGGATGGCCCAGGCTCGCCTTGGAAGTTTCTCACAGCTATCATCCTCTGTCGTAGAGGTTCTATCACAAACACACACGCATCTTTGTTGAAATGTTTCTCTCATACGCCGAAGAGCAAAAAATATCACAAAAATGTTCATATCGTGTTGCAGTGATCCTCTTGCCCAGGAGCGTATCACATGGCGAGCAGTTGTGATTATCGTTATGGCTCTGCACACGATGGTCCGATGATGATCGTCATGGCATCATTATGCCAACAACACAAAAACCAACCATTTGAACGATGCGATGTTCGACGTCTCGGAAACAACTTCTTTCGAAATGTTTACAATAGTTACGGCAGAATATAAGCCAGTGCTTCTTGCCTTGTTGTTTTGTTTTATCACGATTTTACAAGACTCGCCTTCAACACTGTTCCTCAGGCTTCATTTTTAAGGCTGGAAAAACGTATTAAGAAAATCATAACAACTAAGTTCACCGAAAAAACGCCAATGCAAAAAAGTAATGAAACGTTTGCCTAAGTTGCACACGAAAAGTATTTTAAAATCGGCCACTTCAAAATGCAGCTTGAGTGAGTTTCTGCAACTTGCATTTCATGACTCTTTGGTACGCGTAAAGCAGGCAGTTGGATCTAAAGTTAAATAACTGAAAACATAACAATCAAGCATGCTGTTTCGCATCAAATCACTGTCATTTCTGGCTGTGATCCTTAACATCTGCGTATCAGCTTTCGGGTCGCCTACTGCGAGCATAACATCGTCCTCGTCTTGCCGCGTGCCTGCCATTTGTGGTGACGGATATTCTGCGCAGTGGCAAGAAATCGAACTTGGTTCAGCAAAAGTTGGACCTCCTGCAGGACCAAGGAGAGGCCTAGTTAGTACTTGTTGTCCTTTATCAGACCTTGAAACGCAGCTGTTTTGCACTGTAGACATAAGAGATGCTAAAGTTTCCTAATATGTTGCATGATAATAAACATGTAAATTTATGTAGTGTTCCTTGCTGTAAAACTGCTCTTTTTCATTAGAATTTTGCAAATAAGATATAAACGCGTAGGTTTATTAGTTAAACTTGTGGTAACAAATCGAAAGCAATGACATCAAAATATTCATTTTCCGGCAGTGGTGGATGTAGACTTGCTGTTTGCTGAGAAGTAAGAAAAGATGTGGTCAAAAATAGCTCGTTTTATAGAAAAATAGGTAAATAGGACGATAGCTCAGTGGTAGAATTCCCGTCTCCTTATTGATAGCTTGAGTGTTATTGATTCACCGCTACTGAGTGAATCGATACTGCCACGTGTGGAAATTAGAATTTTAGGGCCTTTCCTCAAAAAAGTGCCCCAAAATATCGCCACTGCGAAAATTTGTTTTCGTTTTGTCTGGGAATTTGCTTCTGTGTGAAAGTCCCTTTCGCACTGCAAAATGGTTTGAATTCATTTGATTTTAAATTGTTCTTTGTCTACACATTAAAGTTGTTGAGGAGCCCTTTTGGCACACTTGCACACAATTTTGCTTTATTTTGGAAAACATATGAATTGCTTCAGGGCTTATTAAATGTGGCTCTAGAGTGGTTTATTAGTTTTTTAACAAAACAATGCGAAAACTTATTGCAAAACTCTCAAAGGGGGGCCGACGGCATCTCTGAAAAAGGGGGTGCCCCAGGCGACCGCCTCCCTTAACATCAACCCCTGGGTGCAGTCAGCGCTCCTTGAGCAAAAGGTTTCGCCTCAATCGCCCCGGCAAGGTTCAATTTCAGGCATCGGCCTGCTGCCAATTTCCGTCACCCAAAATCAAATTAGAAAGAAAGTGAAAATCAACACTGGTCATCGATTAAAGACGGAATTTGTGGCAAAGGGTAGTTGTGGTTTTTTTTGGGGGGCAATTCCATCAAAGTGCGCCCTTCTGCATCCACCACTGTTAGTTGATATACAGTACGTCAGTCCATTTACAATTTGAAAGACTTTCACGAAAAAGTTAAATTTGGGTATTTTGTGCCATGTGCATTATAGAAATAATAGTTGATGCTTGTAACTACATCTTCTTTCACGATAAAAAATGTTTTATGAAAAGTAATTACGCTTTGCAATGCAGCGGTTGTCGTCAGAATATCATGCTTTGTGCTTGTAAAAATTTATAGTTGAGCGCTTTGCTGTTACTGAAACACGAAGTTTTCGTGCTATCATTAAAATACTGGTTCTGCGCAGAAAAAACTGAAAGTGGGTGTTAACGAAAAATAATTATCTGTTTTGTTTGCAGAAGTTGTCAAATGACTTCCGCATGAGATACCTCCAAACTACTGGGCAACCTGCAACGACAGGTATGATTGTTGCTCTGGCAAAACGTCTTTAGTTATTAGTTCATTTTTTCGTTCAGTAAAGCAATCGGAATTGTTACACTTCGTTTCGCGTAATTCGGATTTTTTAGCTTGTATTCATGTATATTTAATAACAGTGTATGAAGCTTATGTTCAACATTTTATCAATTTAGAACTTCTTTGCTTTTTATACGTACGGCCACACTTCGTTGGTAATATTCTCAATCAAGATAAGTTGTCCAACTCTCTCACAACGTTTTCATCAGTGGCTAGTGAAGCTCCTCCGCGGGAAGCTTTCAAATCTAAAACACCCCCCAAAACAGAACTTAATTGACTGATGCTAACAGTGCAGCACTTGTTTTGTTGAAGGCTATCTCGATCCATCATTCGAAGCAAGACTGTCTGCGCTGGAAAGTAAGCGGAAACTGTTGCTCAGTATTTAACTTGATTTGTGCAGTTTGCTTTTTTTGTAAAACAACGGAAGAGAACGAACTTTCGAAGTCTTGCAATTCTTCGTGAGCAATGCAAGAGTAAAACAATTGCATTTATATCTGTGGTTGTTTTTGCTTTGCCCGAAAGCCTTGTACACTATTTTGAGATGATGAAAAAATGTTGTAAACTGATCTTTTTATTTAAGATTTAGTCTGGCGTGACGATTTCGCTGCGTTCATACATTGTGGTACATAAGGCAGCTTCATGTTTGAGACAGAATCATTACACTCGGTCTATACAGCATAACAGCAATTTCTAACCAGGGGGAAATATTCGGGGACTCGGTGATTGCTTCTCAGACAAGAATTACTTTCAAAGATTAGTTATTCATAGTCCTCGATGCGCCATTCTGACAGCAGTGCAAAAGAGTTATTTGAAAACCACAGCAGTCTGAATGTCTCTCACCGCGAAGTACAGTCCCTCCAAACTCTAAAGCATTGTGAATCCCGGCCCTGAGTTTTTGCAGCAGAACACAGACTTGAGTCATTTTGTATCGACTGTGGTATGTTTGTAGTAGAAAACCACACAAACATTCGTGAATTGCAGACTTTCTCAACAACAAGATCATATTGTCGTGGATTTCGTTTCTTTGACTTTGATGCCCAGTCTGCTAACGACTGGGCAGCTCAGTGGCTGTAATCCTAAGTTTTAACAAGCATGAATTGCTCGGGCTGGCTTGAAATTTTCTCGCCGCGATCATCCACTCTTGCAGAGGTATTGCCATGCACACATCACTTTCAGGATGACTTTGCATAACACGAGCCAGCAGTGAGCGTTTTAGTCCACTAACTCTAATAGCATCCATATACCTATTGACTCTTTTAAAAGAAAGTGGTTCAACATATCACATTTGAACATTTGCTTCAACTAATAAATATTTCAATCAATTCATATTTCTCGCGCGATCAGCAAAATAGTAAAATGCATACGCGATGAAAACTTCAAATAAAACCTCCAACTGCAAAACAGCTTAACAGCGTCAAAGCAAAAAACATGTTCATACGACTGCGTCCAATTCGCTTGAATGCTATTCGCGAGCAAATATTGCTCTTATACTCCCTAGTCATGATCAGTTACATCCACAGTTCTCAAACTGAGCGTCGCGACGCCCTGGTGCAACGTTTTAATTTTCCAAGGGCGTCGCACAAAAGTAAAAGTCAGTGCAGTTTTATTCAACGAGCTAATAACAGTAAAATTCAGTGCAGTTTTATGACTTTACAAAAGTACATTGTTCAAGTGCGATTATACCAATAGTGGATAGTCGATTTACTATCTCATGACTATACACTGCAGACCCGATATAACATGGATGTCGGGATCCACAACATCAGACCGCGTTATAAGTGAGTCGCGTTATACCGAGGTATTTTATTACGTAACATATGGTATACAGTCATGACCAAGAACGTATATTTCCATGACAATGTGATGTTTATACTAAAAACGAGTCCAGGGTTGACTGTTTCAGTGCTTGTGTATCATTTTTCCTTGCGATCTCTCCTATTTCTTTCAAGTGTAGGACGTGAATCTTGTCCCATTCTGACACTCTAGCCACGGGGATATACCTAACATACGTGGTCTGGATTGTGACAAAACCGTATGCGACTGCGCATTTTGAGATGTTTGAAATTATTTACCTAAAACTACTGTATCGCAGCAAATCAGTTATGAAATCGGGGTCCATACCCAAACCGCGTTACATCCGATTCCGCGTTATATCGGATCGCGTTATATCGGGTCTACAGTGTACGTAACGGCATAACGGCATTGCTTAGCAAAAAATGTTTACTCATAAACGCATTGCACAATTTTAGTTTACTTTGCGTCAGACAAAATAAAAGCTACACAACAGTAGTCATTTACAAAAATAATCAACTTGCTGAATGCTTGGCTTAGAATGAAATTTTATTGAATTGGCTTACTTGTGTGATATCTTAGCGAAATTGAAATAACTCATCATTTCTATGCAAGGGCCGGATAAAAGTATGCTTGACGTATCAGATAAAATTGCGGTGTTCGTTTAAAAGCTGTCGTTGTGGAAGGAAGATATAACAAACGTGTCTGGAAGTTCTTAGTAGTTACTATAACTTGAACAAAAGTACAAATCAAACGAAACTTCAGGGTCGTTTTTATCGCGTTTTTATCAGTTACATATCCAAAAAGTTGATAATGTGTGTCTTTATATTAACATTTTATTGCTGGTGCGTCGCAGGTCCAGCAAACTTTTCCAAAGGCGTCGCAATGAATAACGTTTGAGAACCACGAAGTTACATTTCAACCTCCATGCACAGTTGAAACTATTAGCTGAGCAGAATGCGCGCGTGGTACTCCGTCAGACTAAAAAACAACATAAATGTTATCAAAGCGCTGATAGCATGAAATTTCACCTGCACTTACAGAGTGAAGGAAATCGTTGCAAATAAATCAGAGGCTACTGCAGGTCATCAGCGTCATTCGGGCTCATCATATTGTAGACTTCGGATAAGGTTTTGTAAATGTTATATCTACGAGTATACATGAACTTTAGTCTTCTGCTTTTGATGGCAAACTCGTGTAACATCTTCTCGTGCACCTTCCTCTTGTTGTCTAAGTCGTTCAGGATGCTACATAATTATAATTGCTCTGCGACATAACGTACGTAATGATTGATGAGGAATTCTGAGGAAAAATCGCCTTTTGATAATGCCAGTTAGTCTTTTACACTTACCTGACTCTTACATTAGCTGGGGTCACTGATAATTTTTCGTTCCTTGAAATTACTGTGGAACGGAAACCTTTCCAATACTGAAAATCAAATACTAAGCTCTACTGAAATCCATTGCTTCAAAATACATTGAATTTTAATTTGTCTGCTGCGAATGATATTTTTGACACAAGTGATTCGTCCTCTAAGTTGACAGCCAGACACCGAACGAAATTATATGAACTGCAGCCAGGATCAATGAAAAGAGCCCGAGTTAGTGACTTGACTTAGTGAAAGTCGGTGCTATCAGAAATTTTCGAAGAAATCAAGTACCGGTTTTACAACGTGAAAAGGTTGCATGCCGGTGTCGCCACTGAATCGAATATTTCCTCGCAGCGTACACGTATTACATTTTTGCGACATCTGTGTGATCAATGCCACAGCTTCCAATGAACCACATTCTTTGAAGCTAAATTTGCGCGTGTGAGGTTAAATTTGGACGTCAGGGGATAAGGAGATGTGTACCACGGTCTAAGTAGCTGATTCGTGCTGTGGAAGAGTTGCACAGAATTACTATGTCGTAAATCATTGATCTGGCTATGCCGTCAATTACTACGTCGCAAATCATTGATCTTGCTGTGAGCGTTACGTGCTCGTCACCACAGGCAATAAAGGGCTCCAATGCTGTTACTGAAAATGTGCTTGCCTGAAATCACCTACAGTTAGTAGCATTTGACAGTAATGGCATTTTTTGCATTGAAGTGAATCAGAACAACCTTTCTCCAGCGAAACCTATCGTTAATTTAATAAGTTTGTGTTCCGTGTAAAAAAGGAAGTGTGTCAGTTAGCAAACGTAACGAATGAAAAAGTCTCATAGAAGCTCATGAGTTGATACTTTTCTGCAGGGAAATTGGAACAAGCCGAACAGCAGATATCACGAATCACAGGTTAGTTTTTTGACGCGAGCAATAGCTGTATATTTCAGGACATTGCAACAATTACGTTATTTTCGAAACACCCGAACGTTGCAGAGTGCATGAAGTTAGCATGACATTGCAGTTTATAATGCAAAAAAGATCATAAATTCACAATAAAATTGTTCGACGTACAAGAGATCCACAAGAGTGAAAAAATCACGAAAAATTAAAAACTGCCAGTTAATAACATTTTTGCAGACATGCTTCATTTAATTGCCGGTTTCAACGGATTTTTGCAGCACTCTTTAATTTGCGATTGTTTCTTCTTGAAAAAACGAAATGCAAAAATATTGTTGTGATGATAAAATATACTAAGACAACAACATTGTCATTTTTTACGACAACAGCCTAAAAAGGAAATCCTAGTTCATAGCGTGAACATGTATCAGTAGAATGTCCAACACTTACACACCAGCACACGCGAAATACACCCAGGTGACGCGTATACGTATCGCGACATGCACATGCTACAAGTATTTGCGATCTTTCCAAAATAATTTTGTTATTATTGAGCAAATGGATAATAATAATTTGTGGTTTCGCAAAAAATATCCTTTATCAAAGTAGTCAAAGTGGTGATCAACTTTGACCAGGTGCAAAGGAGTGGAACGACGCTTACGAAGCTTCAAACGGTTATCAGTATCTGTTAGTATCCAATGTCGACAGCTACCGTGTCGGCGAACTCGTTTGCAGATCACTGGGGAGTCATGTTGCATACGTAGGCATGCGCAACGAAACCGTTTTCAGGTGAGTTGATACTTCTTCAAATATCTGTGCTGGATGTTTTCAAACTAAACCTACTACTACTACAGTTTCAACATTCCAGTCTATTTTGGTGACTTTCTGAAAATGGAGCTGCAAGTTTTGCTGCCCATCGCGGCCATAACTTCCACGTGAACTATTAAACAGGCACATAAAATCGCGAATAACCACAAAAGTACTGATTTTGAAACACGAATTCACCACAAATTATGCCTGATCCAGTGTCAACTAAATGAGCTGTAGCCGTTTTTCTTTTTTCAGATAAAGTTACAGCACAGATAATAAATTGGTTTATTTACCATCCTGCAGGGAAATAATGTTAATGGTGGTGCGGTTCCAATCGAAAATCTACATCGGACTAACTGACTTGTCAAACGAGGGTGTGTTTGTGTGGGGCGACGGATTGCCAGCAAGCGAGGGTTGGACCAACTGGCAGGAAGGAGAGCCGAACAACTTTGACGATGAAGACTGCGCAAGGATACGTTATGCAGATGGCCTGTGGAACGACAAGAGTTGTGCCCAACCTGGCCAAGTTCTTTGCGAAAGACGCAAACCGACCGAATTCTAAACAAGACGGCATTGCTATCTTGCTTGGATTTTTTGTTGGTCTTCGAAGAGAAATAAATTTCTTTGTGCATAGCAAATTTTGACTGTTAGTTCTTGCGTAGTTTGTTAATGTCTTCGAATGTTTTATCATTTACATCTTTCGGGCAAAGAATTCATTGATCAAAGCGGAGAGCCCGTTATTCTCGAACGTTGGAAAGTTTTAAGAAGTTTGAACAGTGCGGTCTGTTTCAAACGTCAACTTTATGCAAACTAAATATATTTGATGTTGCGTTCCTTTAACTTCTCTTAGTGATCGTTAACTTTTTTCGGAGATATTCCCATAAACATCACAGCTTTCTTATGTTTTCACTGTACTTATAGAAACAAAGCATTTTTTTAATTAATGTTTCACAACTTAAATTTGCCTAAAGTGCAACCCATTTCAGAGCGTTTAATACTGGCACACCATTATTTGGTATATCCCTGGTCAGGTGCGGATTCAGCCAGTAAGGCTACGGGGGAGATTTCAGTAATCTTTGGTGGTCAAGTCTCATGACGGCTTCGCTGCTATGAGAGGGATGAAGTATACTTCGCAACACTGCTGTGACAAAACAAAAGACGACAAAATGGCCTTTATATCGCGAATGCTATTTTCCAAATTGTACAAAATCATGGTTAATAAAGTCACTTGCGTAACTTTTAGGTGGGGCGATCGCCCCACCCTAGATCCGCCCCTGTCCCTGGTCACTATTTGCCTTTAAATCTTGACAGACGTGGGTTGTCAAAAACTACTCACTTGCTTTTCGTCGCCATACACTGTTTTCATCGAACCGTGACAGTCAAAACCAAGAAGCGTAACACACGTCATTGCCAGTTTGGCTTTAAACATTTAGAAACTCGCTGCAGTCAGATTAGGGTCTTCTCATAGGACCCTAAGACGTTCCAGCCTATGACAAAGATTTGTTTTGGTTTTGGAAAATTCAGAGCAAGTGGTTACTTCACCTTAGCCAGACCAAGGATCTCACTGTAAATATAAGAAAGTGACAGGAACCAAAGATATTCATCAGAAACCAAATAAAAGTATAGCTTTTTTTAAAAACTGACCCTTACTTCAGAAAAAAGTGACTTCATGCTGTAAAAAGATTCAATTAAACAACTTGCTGATATTTGTTCGACACCAAAATACAGCAGATGTCCACCCTTTCCTTTTTTGCAAAGCATCAATCTGTCTCTTTCCTGCTCAAGAGCTTCAAATAAATATTCTGGACGGTTTAGCTTGGTTATAGAGGATTAGATATAGCCTAACGCATCAGGAAATTTTTTGCTTAATTTTGAAAATTTCTTACGTGGGTGGTGAAGAGCATCGAACGTATTCGAAGAGCTTTTTTAAAGTTTTTAAGAACTGTTAATTCCAGAATATTCGAAAGATCATCTGCCAAAATTTATATAGACTTTTTTCAGCCCAAGACACATCTTTTGTGTTAAACAGTGGTTTTCAACCTTTTTTCATGCAGCGACCCATTTTGCAACCCAATTTAACCTAATTGCCCCCTTCCGAAAATTTCCAGTCAGGCACATGAAATGCAGTTGTATTTGCACAATAGAAAATCACAATGACTACAAAATAACGTACGATATCACTACGTTGAACAAAGACTCATTTAATTAAATGCATGCACATGGCAGCATCAGTGAGAGAGACTCGTGTCGTACACAAATCACTCCACACTTCACAGCACAAACTCCCAAACTAGCATATCGAATTTACAAACACAGCGCGTTCTTACGTCACAAAGTTATTCATGCGCTGCCAAACGCAACAGTACTGTAATGGTCATAACCAGGGTTGCGGAGTCAGAGCCGGAGTCGTAAGGAATTGGATGTTTTTGGGTGGAGTCGGAGACGGATTCCTAACAACACTGGGAGTCGGAGTCGGATTTTTTGTCCGAGTCCGACTCCGGATGCCCAGTTGGTTCATCTTTTACATCACGCTCCTAAATTGGAAATTCCTGTTGAAATGGTACAATTTATTTTGAAACTTTTGTTGAAACAGAAATTTCTTGCTGTGTACCACGATTTCGATTGATTTTAACAGCCAAATTTCATTCCCTTTATGTTAAGGAGTCGGAGTCGGAAATTTTGGAAAGGTCGGTGTCGGGAGTCGGACAATTTGGAAACTCGGAGTCGGAGTCATGAGTCAGGAATTTTGAAAAGTCGGAGGAGTCGAGAGTCGGAGTTGGATATTTTACCTCCGACTCAGCAACCCTGGTCATAACCACACTCGAAACTTTGTAATGGTCATAATCACATTTATAACAATTTTAATAAAAAAGTACGCTATCATTTTTGCCAGGTGATCCTATTATTTTGGCTACGACTAAAAGTGGTTCTATATACGAAATATAAAACATAGAATTATGAATATTTTTATCAGAAGCTCTCGCGATCCCCTAGAAAAATGCCAAACGAGCCCCAAGGGGTTCGCCAACCCAGGTTGAAAACCACTGTGTTAAAGCTTTTAGGGCTCACACCAGAGTGATCCACTTAGTGTTGTGGACCCCTTGTAATGTAACAGCAATCGGGGGTCCACTAGCACTTTAAACGATTAAAAACTAGGCGTATCCATAGGAATGGGATTTGTGCTATGGAGTTGTGCAGCGTGGAATTTAAATTTGTCTCATGTCCCAGCGTTAGTAATTTCACGTCACATAGCAAGAATTTTGTGAAGTTGAATACTATAGTTATACGCACAAAGCCCAGTAAGCATTAGTACAGGCTCAGCGCCGTGGGGGTAGTGGTGCGAGGCCCCAAAAATATGGTGGTTGAGTCGTCTTTCGGGTGGCAACTAAAAGGCATCACCCATTATATTGGCCCCTTAATTGGATGTTTTGGGGTATTTTAGTAACGACTCTGTAGAACAGTGTATCCCAACCTCTTCAGGGTTGCGGCACCCTACGGAGAAGAAATATAATTTGCGGCCCCCAGAGACGAAACATAGCAATTTGCTGTAAGATTTGATGATATTTTGAAAATATATTTTTAATGGTATGACAGTTTTTTTAAGGACAATGTTAGGTACCTGGTATGGACCTGAAGGGACCCGATTTCTCTGATTCTAAGGACCCGATTTTCTCTGATTCTAGGGACACGGTGATAATTTTCTCTGATTCTAGGGACCCGAATCGGGTCCTTAAAACACCTTAAAAAACCCTGGGTATGTTGGAAAACGTGTTAACTTGCGGCACCTCTAAGTATTGTAAATGGCACCCTAGGGTGCCGCGGCACCACCACTGCTGTACAGGCTAGACATTGGAGGCATACGTGATATAATGTACTTCATATTACTAGTTTTGTAGGAATCATGTCGGATGGGACTGTCCCAAGATGCCAAATAGGTGTTTAAGCCTACTATTAGAAATTCGCATTAGGACTACTGTTCAATGTGAACCACCGCTTCCTTTGCTAACGAAGGATTCAAATCGGATTAGTTTTCTTTCAGCTTTGGGGCAAGCAGCGGTTATCCCATATACTGTAGATAATTTTGCTTGTTGTAAAGTAGAGCATATGACAGAATTATTAGACATTTTACCAAACACTTGCTGCGAAACAAAACTACTTCATCATTCTCATTGATTTTCCTTACACTAATGTCTGCTCAGCAGGGAAAGGCAGATATTCGAAATTTACAAACATTTTTTGCCACATCTATCATTGAAACGGGCTTCTAGTTAATATGATTGTAAGAGAAACACTTGAAAATCTTCTTCGAACCTTTGTTTGCAGGTTCTACTACAGGATATTTTGAAAAATTGAAGCACAAGAAACTAGCAGTTGTATCCCGACCTTTCCATTTCAGCACCTGTTCATGGTTTTCGTTGACTGTTCGAAAATCGGTTTTGTTGCTCTTGGCAAACACAAACAGTTATAAACTTGCATCACTAATCCAAAAACTCTCTCTAAAGCGTGCTGCTGATAAAGATGAAATTTTTTTGATAACATAACCTATGCTGACCCAATCTCTGTTTTTATCTCAATAGACTCTTTAATGTGCCCTTGATGTATAATAAAATTCCACAACAATGCATGAAAACTGTTGTTATGCTTATTTACAAAAATAAGAACGTTGACATAAGTAATATTGGTAATTACGAAACTGTTTCTCTAGCAGTAATTCTGTCCAACCTATTTAAACATTACATTTTATCTCGTATTCTACCATTTGTTGCCATCACTAGTTTACATTAAGCCACGCCATGGGATTGATAGATATATATATTTTTAGTAATAGTAAATTTAAGAATCCAATCTCAGTAATTTAATATAATGTTTCATTGTTCACATCACACTTCAGTAGTAGCGGTTTATTTCTCTTAGAATATACAAAATGCTACAAACCTTAATTCCGTCGCCACTGACACCGGGCCCTTTTATAGTGTGGGACCCATTTAGATAAAATTTGTCAAATGGGCTGAAAGCTGACTCTGATTGAGAAGTTTTGACTTGCATCACCCATCGTGAACGGAAAATCTGGTCTCGCTATTGGAATAGGCTTCTCCCATCGCGCATGATAATGGTATAGTACTGTATTCCTTACCTTCCTCCGTTACCATACCATTCCAGGTGGGTCATGTGCCTTTTCATTGCTCAGCAGTGATTACAACGTCTTAAGTTCGACTGTAATCGCTCTGAAAAACTTTATTCAGTGCAACCATTTCCAAGTTGCGCAACTGTTTCTGCTAACATACAAAGCCTTAACCAAAGTCGTAACTAAGCATATCGTATGCTCTTGCGTTAGGTTTCAGACTAAGGTTCAAAGTCTCTAATTTGTCAAAATGAGAGCAACACCTTTTCTTGCTTTTCTTGTTGAAATGGCTTCTATGACTGCAAATGTTAAGTATATCCCTCTGTTGAACAAAGGAATCAAACCTTCTACGACACCTACATACTCTACTTGTAGGTCAAACCTACAGTCTGAGCTCGCTGTCTTCTCTGATCTCAACTTCATTCGGTTATCTGATAGGAGAAAATTCCATATGCTCCTGTTCTTTTGCAAAATACAAACTGGTCTTACCTCTGCTGTTCTCCTCTCGTATTACCGCTGACCCTAGGAGAAATCTCAGCCTACGCATTTCGTAATGCCAATAATTTTCAGCTTCCCCTCTCCAAACGTTCTCTAGTATGTAATTCAGTTTTTCAAAGCTCCCATGCTCTGGAATTCCCTACCACAATACATCAAATTACCTTTATGTTTTGCAGCATTTAAAACCGCATCACCAGGCTTGTCCATAGGAATGTCATTCCTATGAGAATCCCATGGGATGGGACAGCACACATTTGTTTTTCCCATGAGACAGTAGCCATGTCATAGCAACTTCGTTACGTCAGAGCTAACCTTAGTTTTTATATTTTTTACCTTCTAAAGTTTTTTTACTCGCCCTTTTTCTTTATATACTTGTATCTCTTATTTATTTTGTGGTAGATACTAAACCTAAACTTTCATAAATTTAATAATTTTAATTGAATTGTATTCCATATTAATACTATAATGGGAATGCCGTGGGATGGAGCAAGCATAAATTGCTATGTGATTGGACAGACAAATATGTCCCATGGACAATCCTTCGCATCACCCTCTTTTACCATGGCAAGAAAGGCAATATTTATCGCTTACGCTGGTCAAATTCACCCGCCACCTCATTACACTATATGTTTCGCCTTGGTCACAACTCTGTAAACATTAATATGAAGTGCTTTCGTCAGTGTAGTTGTGGGTCTAACGAAACGCTCTAACACTTCTTATACAATGCAATTTGTCCTTGCATCATCGCAATTTACTTCTAACACTAAAAAATACCGTGCTTAACGAAAGAATTTATAATCAGCCACAATATTTAATTATACGTATAGAAGAGCATCGAACGTCACTAAGCTCTTCAGCCTGCAGACACTTACAAGCCACCCCAGACCATGGGGTTGACTTTCACAACCTCGAGGTCATTGGCAGTGACAATTGGCGGCGGCTGCAGATTCTTGAATCTTCATTGATTCAAGAACACAAACCAGAGCTGAATGCAAACATCCCATCGATGCCTCTATGCATTTTTAACTTGTAACAGAGTTTCATGCCTCACTCGTGACGTCTCGCGCCATCACCATCGGCGAGAATCCAGCAGGGTCAGGTGACTATGGATGCTTGGATGCCACTACGTCACTACCGAAACAGCCCTTCGCGTTTTCCTTTTTTCACAGCGCTTTTCTCCTGAATGACCAATAAGAACTTGCAGCATGATCACTGCAGTTCAATTTGCGATGCACTGATGATTGATAACAGGAGTTATCGAAACATTTGCAATATGTCGTTGATATCGTTTTCATTGGCTATGATTTTCATTATAAGCAACAATATTCTACAGTACTATCACTAATAAAACTTTAATTGAATAAGCGTTTGGTGGTACAGAACTTGAAGATGGCGTGAAGTATTTATTTTGTCCGCCTACCCTCTCCAGCGCTCCCTTCCCTCTTGTGAGAGGAGGGGAAGCGGCCGCAATAGGTGGGATTGTTTTTTGTATTTTACTTAGTTATCTGTTATTTCATCCAAAATCAAGTGGTAATTAAGAAAACGTGAGGCAAGTACGCGACAGTACTTTGGGCCTGAAGCATGCATCGCTTTTTCAGGCGCAAAGTAATTGGGACAAATAAACAGAGGCAAGGCAAATTGGGAAACAACGAAGGCAGTGTACGTAATTCGCAAACCAATATGTTCATCACTGCATGTAAATAAAATAAGGGTTAATCGACTATACGATTTACTGTAACTAGAGGGGTGAGATTCGTGTGAACACGATAAAAGTGCGTATTGGAAGCGAAAATAAAACATGAAAAACGTATGTAAACATAAGTATCCACTTTATGTGGCTTTTATCGGGTTTAGAAAATGGCGTTGTTGATTTGTGTTAGCACTTCTATGTAGGGTTTTCTGTCACGAGTTTGGAATATCTTGAATCATATTTCAGTGATTGTTTAAAAGATTTGATTAGGGCAGCGGGGATGTTTGGGATTGACTGTTTCTTATTTTTGTTTCTTGTCTTCCAAATGGTGTGTGATAATATGAAGTTGAGATATGGGGTGATGTTTTCGTCGTAAGGTATATTTTGGGGAGGTGTTTGTGATTGTATTCTTATTGTTTGATGGAAGTATATTGAATGTTTTTTGTTATATTATAGTATATCCTAGTGACGTAATGAAGTAATGCTTTAATCTCGACGCATTTGCTAAAGAGGTGAATGTCGCTCTCGTACGTGGTTTTACAAAGGAAACAATATGGGTTTAACTCTGGTATGTTTAATTTAAATTTTGGTTGAACTGGTAGAGCGTTATTCGCTAGTTTGTAGTTGAATGTTTTTAGGTAATTTGGCAGCAGTGCGTGATGTATCCATTTATAGTTAGGTGTTGTTGCACCAAAAATACTTTGTGTTACGATATTTCTTACTGTGGTTGTTTTGACTCGTATGTAAATTTCTTTGATTTTTCCTTTCAGTATTTCTTCTTTTGTGATCATGCGTTCTTCTATGATTTTTATGTATTTTTTGTAATGTGTTGATGGGAAAGCTGCGTGTGGTGTATTTTGTGTTTTGGGTAATTGGAATATGTCGCTTAATTGCAGGCCGATATTATATTCAAACTGTTTCAAATGTGCTGGTATCCTATCATTTGTGATTTTATATCTCAAATATTCTGTTAAAGGTTTTACATAAGTGAGGTCGGCGTAAAATTGTAACTTCTTTAACTTATTTTAATTTTGATAGTTTTGATATATCTAAGAGCGGGTTGTGATAACCTGCCATGTATTTGGCCAAAATAGTGTTTACTGTTTCATGTTTCTGTTTTGGTAAATGGTAAGTGTGTGCTAAGTGTGTAATGTATGGTGTGAGAATTGTTTTTGATATTACCGCTTTGAGGTCGTAAGTAACGTACTGGTGATTTAGGTTTTGTGCTTTTTGTTGTATTTCTTTTATTGTTGCAACCCAGGTTTTTGTTACTGTTGGAGGGCCAATAGTTATATTGAGGGGTTCGATTTTTTGGGTTTTCCAACTTATATCCCATAAGTGTGTTTCGCTAGTTATTTTGTTGATGGCGAGCCGAGCTGTTTTTTTTTCATTTATTTGGAGGCCTGATGCTTTATGGTATTTATTTAGTATTTCTTTCATAGATTGTATAGAGATTCGTTTGCTTATGGTGAGCGTAAGATCGTCTGCATACGCAATTACTTTGGGAGCGTTCTTAGTGGGGTTGGGTGAAACGATAATATTGTTTTTTTTGGATTGCGTTGATCAGTGGGTTGAGAGCAATAATAAATAGGGTTAAGCTCAAAGGGTCTCCTTGGCGAACTCCTTTCTGGATGGGGAATTTTGTTGTTAAGCCATGATTGGCGGAGAGATGAAATGGAGTGCGAGCTCGAGCGAGAACAAAGATCTTGTCTTGATCTTGATGTAAGGCGCATTGGGCGTAGTCAAGAAGATGTTGACCGATGGCGGATTGTTGAAATTGGGGGGGACTGGTGGCCTTACCGGGGCGGGGAAGGCTTTGACTGATGTGTGGAGTGGGAGGATTGGTAATCGACTTGGGAATGTGCTGTTTAATTCGCTCTTCTAAGCGCTAAGACGTGCGACCAACGTACCGACTGTCACAGTGGCACACAAATTGGTAAATTACGTTGCTGTGATGATGGAAGGTACCACGTCTTTCTTTGTTGCTGGTAAGAGCTGTCGGGTCGTAAAAACAACACGTGGTTCGACGGAAAAGAAGCAGCGTTTCACGGCAGACGCGATCTGCTTTTCGAAACTCGTCGAAACGTTTCCGATCCATAGAACGTGTAGGTAGACGTAGCATTTTTTCACTGTTTGGTCCGGGTTCGAGTTTAGTTGTTAAAGTTTTCGTTTGAGAGTGGAGTTGATTGAATGTTCCGGGTAGCCATTTTCCAATAGCATTGAGTGGATTTTGTCAAGCTCTGGGTCCAGTTTGCTTTTTGAGCAGATCATAAAAGCTCTGTGAACCAAAGTACCAATTAAATTGATTTTCCGTTTGTGGGGGTTAAAGGAATTCCAGCGTAGATACTGGCCAGTGAAGGTAGGTTTCCTGTAGACTGATGTTAAATTCCGAACCGAGTCTTTCTACCAGCACATCCAAGAAGGGGAGGGAGTGATTGAATTCCTTTTCATGGGTGAAGCGTAAGGAGGGTGAAGGGAGTTGAGATGTGAGAGAAACGTATTGCAGTCATCTTCATTGTTGAATACGGCGAACGTGTCATCGACACACCGGAAGTACGCTAACGGCCTACTGGCGAAGTTGAAGAGTTTCTCTTCTTGGTAGCCGACGAAAATGTTTGCTAATGCCGGGCCCAACGGTGAGCCCATAGCAACGCCGTCGATTTGTCGATACATGTTGTTGTTGAAGCTGAATTCCACGGAGGAAGTGGCCAGCTGCATTAATTCGACGAAGATGTCGCGTGGAAATGATGGCTGCGGCAAGACGTTGTTGTTGTGCAGGGCGTCGGCGCAGAGTTGTATGGTTTCGACAAGCGGAACATTGGTGAAGAGGCTGGAAATGTCAAAGGAACAGAGGAAGACAGAGGAGGGAGAAAAGGTAAAATTTCTGACTTTTTTTACAAAGGTAAAAGAATCCGGCACACAGTTTACAGACAGGTCTTGAAGGACTGGTTGGAGAAGACTGGTAAGCCATTTACCCAGCTCATGCTGGGCCGATCCTGTCATTGACAAAATTAGACCTAGGGGTACATCTTTCTTGTGAGTTTTCGGAAGGCCATACATGCGCGGTCGCTGAGAGCCAGTGGGTCGGATTGCTTTGTAATCAGTTTTAGAAATAAATTTTTCATTGCTCAGTTGTATTAACCGTCGTTGTATCAGTGTTTTTATTTTAGCGGTGTTGTCATTGTTGTTGGCTGGTCCAAGATCAAGGAATTTGGTGGTATCAATCAGAATTGTCTTCATCTTGTCTTTGTACTCGTTCTTGTTGAGGATAACGACACCAGCGCCTTTGTCTGGTTTAGTTGAGGATTTCTTCATTCATCCGGAGAGACTTGATAGCCTGAAAACATTCTTTTGTCATTGGGAAGTCACCCCAGTCAATGTGGCTTCCACAGTAAGCGTGAGCCAAGTCGCTTAGCCTGGCATTTAGGGCGGCGAGCAGCTCTTTGGACCGTAGAAGCGACTTTCATCAAATCTCTGAATTCCCTTCTCTGCAAACAAAAATAATTCGTTTTCTCCCTGAAGATCTCCTAAACCTTTTCGACGAAGGTCGAAAAGCAGATCAACTCTTTCCATTGGCTAATTGTTTCAACCAATGAGAACTCTTCTTTTCCGATATCTTAAACCCTTTCCTATTGGCTACTTTTACAACCAATGAGAACTCTGCTTTCTTGTTTATCAACCAGTTCGGTTGTACCTCCACTTCATTCTGACGATGTCCCTTGAAGAGTGTCAGACGAAAAGCTTTGGGATGAATCTCTTACTTCACTCTTGAGAAAGATGGCACGTGCCAAGCAGACCTAGTTGTTCGCCGTGAGATCTGAGCAGTCGGTCCGAGAGCCATCTAGTATCAGTTATGATAGCGTGCGAAAGTTAGATTCGCAAGATTGGATTACCTATGGAGTGTATTATTTGAATGAACCCTACTCTGTGGACGGAAGTGGAAGTGAGTACAATTGCATTTGTTTGTTTGTTTTTTAACATTGCCCGAAGCATTAAGTGGTCAACGAACTACTCGTAGTAGAGAGAACACTGATTAGCTTTTAAAGACTTACATTGAGTTACAAGGATGAATCAACAAACGTACAGCGCAGTAGTAGCGCAGGGTGAGCCTGCCACAAAAAATTTTACTTACAGTCGCCATGTGAAGTATTAGCAAAATTCAAAACGCCCCTAAAACGCTTTGAGATTTACGAAGAATTGGGAAAACTGCGTTTCGATTTTAGACAAAAATTAGCAGCAATTGTCCAATCACCCGGCTTAAAAGTCGTTTTCCACACTCACACAACGGAACAAGCGGTAGAGTTACGAGAAAAGCTGGCTTTGTCAGCCAAAATAGAAGTATCAAGATTTGGCGAAAATGAAGTCAGAGTTACACTTTGCAGGGTGCCACCCCAATTTAAGGACGAGGAAATGGCAGAAGAACTCAACAACTTAGGAGAGGTTCTTAAAAGAAATATTCTAAAAGACCGATATGGTATACAAATCGGCAAACGACATGTCTTTTTCAAGAAGAACGCCATGAGAGAAGTACCGCGCTTTTTGACAATGGGCAGGGTTCAAATCTTAGTGTACTATAACGAGCAGCTCCCCTTCTGTGAATACTGTAAAGAAAAAGGTCATGAACGGGAGAATTGTGAGAAATAACAACACACTAAAGCAATGTGACAGAAACAACGAGAACGAGAAAGAGAACATGTTGAAGAAAAAAGCAGGCACCCACTTTTTGATCCTAACAAACAAGGAAAAGAAGGAGATGCCAAATTACAGGAAAAACCACCGGGAAAAGAAACGAGGAACATAAACCCAGTGGCCCTACCTCTAGACCTGTTCAATATCATAGAACCACACCAGAACAAAAAGAGACAAAGAGATGAGGTGTCACCCCAAAAATTCGTGACAAAATACTGTGTAAAACGCTAAACGACAGCAAAAATGACCACTTGTGCCTGCGTAACATCACATTCTTCCATTGTCAATGTGGAGAATGGATTTCAGAACATGACGTAGATAAATATTACCCATGCAAACATTGTTCTAGAACAATAGTTAAATGCCGACCGCCATGCAGACGAGGATATAGCCTAGAACCGGACGAAGAAGTGCAATGAGACCAATGCTATGCAGTTTGTGACACGGAAGGGGCACACTCTGCACCTTAGGACACCTGACTGAACTAGTAAATATGTGTATAGTATTGTATATTGTACTGTACTTGTTGTTTAAGCTACGTTTGAATGTAGACTTTCTTGTACGGTGACCGTTCTTTTGTAAATTATGTAATAATGGATTTAAAGATCGCAACGTTTAATGTGAACAGTATATCAGAACAAGATAAGAGAATGGCCGTAATCAGCTTTCTCGAAACAGTAAAATCTGACGTAATTTTAGTACAAGAGACACATCGCCGACGCCATACAGAGAAGGCTTGGCAGAAGGAATGCAAAAGAGGCCAGGCCCTCTTCCACTCCAATATTGAAAATGAAAATACAGCTGGAGTAGCCTTCCCAGTAAATTCATCTAGGGTATATATCGCAAACATGAATAGTGATTTACAAGGCAGAATATTAGTAATCAAACTTGTGTTTTTTGAATACCAGTACCAAATTGTAAATATATATGCGCCGGCATTAACCGGTAAGCGAGTAAAAAATGGAAATTTTTTGATAACCTATACCCATATATCGATAGCACCTTTCCATTAGTTATAGGGGGAGATTTTAATTGCATAGAAAACCCGAACTTAGACAAATACCCCCCACCCTCGCTTACCCTAAACCAGACACTCTTGTTGACCTCAAAAACAACCTCAGCCTTATAGATACCTTTCGCTCCCTTCACCCCACTGCAATTACTTACACCAGACACGCATATAACTCACACTCACGGTTAGACAGATTCTATACAAACCACTTATGTAACCCCTCTACTCATACCAACCTACCTACCCCCTTCTCTGACCATGATCCCGTTATCCTTTCCTTGACACCCCAAACGCATATTAGGACAAACAAACTTCACTGGAAAAATAACATTAACAATTACATAATCCCAGAATACAATTTTGAAATAAATGAGATGATAGAAACACTCGCTTTAAATCTAAAAGAAACTAAATGCAACCCATTACAAATTTGGCAAAGTTTCAAAAACCATCTTAAAAAATATTTAATAAGACAGTCAGGACTAGAATCCAAAAAACAAGTAGAAGAAAATTTGGCGGAACAGCAAAAATTGGCGCAGCTTCGGGAAAACATGACGCACAACCCAACAGCCACGAGCTTTCAAATGTACGAAGCCTGTCAACGATAAATGCATGACAAATTCTTAGCAAACGCATAAAATGGATTGTTAAAACACAGAGCAAACTTATTACTGGTAGAATATAAAAACGTAGCGTTGAAAGTGCTATATAAAAGTCTAGCACCCGAAAAAATAAAACCATTATAAAAGAAATGAAAACGGAAAAAGGAAATGCTGTTAAATATCCACATGAAATAAATGAGCACATTTATGAGTTTTACAAAAGTTTATACTCGCGCAAGATATGTTTTTAAATGATGCTTGCGACGGCTTAAATGCCCAACAACATGAGGCAATTCAGAACTGACTTTGGCAGTAAAAGAGCTAAAGAAAGGAAAATCGCCCGGTCCAGACGGGATATCGAATAAATTCTACATAATTTTTTTTGAAAAAGTTAAAGAGTCATTATTAAAAACATTAAATTGCATCTACCAGAATGACACACTTAATGAAAAATTTACCAATGGAGTAATAACCCTAGTACACAAGAAAGAAGATCCGTCTAAAATTGAGAACTATAGGCCAATTACGCTGTTAAACTGTGACTACAGACTTTTAAGTCGAATCTTAAACAACCGAATCAAACCAACACTCAAGCAAATTATTTCGGAGCAACAGCCCGCAGCCGCGGGGTTGTCCACACACATAGCGACGATCGTAATTAGAGACGCCTATTATGAACCGCAAAAATCAACAACGGACGCGTTCTTTGTAGCTTTAGATTTTCAGAAAGCCTTCGATTCCATTAATCGTGACTGGTTGATAAAAGTGTTAAGGAAAAAGAAATTTCCGGATGTATTCTTAAAATTTCTGAAATCGACACTTTCAAACAACTTCTTGTCTATTAAAATTAACCAAATTTGACGAAACCGTTTGCCACGCAAAGGGGAGTTCGCCATGGTGATCTGATGAGCCCCACCTTGTTCATTATTGCACTAGATCCGTTACTTATGGCAATACAGGATAACAAAGACATTACGCCTTCACCAAACCCAGTAAAACGGCCTCCCAAAATAGTGGCCTATGCAGATGACTTAACTCTGACCCTCAGCAAAACAACCTCCCTTTCAATTATAAAATCCATTTTAGACGATTTTTTCACAAGACCTCCGGCCTGACGTTACATTCAGAGAAAACTTCGGCCATAACTACAACCCCAATTCTAAATAAAAACGAATTACGGGACATAAACTGGCGACCACAAGGTATTGATCCTCTAAATATAGTAATAGGGCCACCAACAGCAATTAAGAAAAGTTGGAAAAAGAAAATTGCAGAGATGAAAGAAAAAATTACACAATAAGATTACAACACGCAACCTATGACTCAAAAGCTGTCATTTCAAAAACTATCTTAACAGCAATCACAACGCACCTAGCTAACACGCACTACCTTCCAAAACCGAAACAAGAATTAGTAAATAACATCGTCAGTAGTGGACACAGGCTAATTTGGTGGGGGGGATGCGATATCGCTTTGCAATGAACCCAATGTTTCACAGGACCATATTGCGAAAATCAATCACTTTCGCATACGTACATGTACGAGGAAACAAGTCTAAGCTTGGTTTAGAAGCTTGAGTGATAAAACTGGTCAAACTTTTACACTGCACCGCTACGGAACCAACAAGCAATGTGGCACATAACAACGATCTTACGTTGTCACTGGCGTCGGCGCAGGTACAGTACATCGAGGACTCGAGATAAACAGTTCATGTGACGACATAATACGTATTCTCATTGTAGGTTACGTTTGTTACATCACAATTACCGGTAGCAGTAGCCAGAATAGTGCAGTAGTGGTGTTTGACTTGTATGTTGCAGCAAGTGAGCGTAGTCACTTGGATGCGGTTTATATCAGTGCCGTTCAAATGGGGAACCTTGCGGTTTTTAATTGTTGTTTGGAATAGTCTGCAACACCCGTAGTAATTTGTGTATAACATTTGTTATTGCAGGCAATTTTGATGAAATAATAACAAGAAGCGGGTTGATTCTGTTGATTTTGAAACCGAAATTAAGAGAACGGGAAAGAAACAAACAAATCGTAATGCGTGAAAGCACAAAAGTAACGAAAAACCAAAAGCGAGAAAACACGATCATTCATGGGCGTCCGCAGAAATTTTTCCAGGGGTGCAAGGTCAACATGTTGTTTATCATTTCCAAATTGCTGGCGATCAGTGTTCCCTCTAAGATAATTTCAAACTGAGCAAATATTTGTTTTAGTGAGCATGATTATTTTAGGACTGAGTAAGTGGAGTTTTCGATGAATTACAAACTTTGTGAATTATATGATAAATATACATGATCTTTAAAGAAAAAAGCATTGCATTGCCATGGTTTTCAACTAAACATAAATTATTACTCTTTACTTAGCAAGCAAGGCCGCACCCAGCTGATATATTCAACTGAACATGTTTTTGAAAATTTCGGGAGGAATTGCTCGATTACTCTCCCCCTAATTGCGGGATCAGCTGCAGGACTTGTCAGCATCACTTAGAAACAAGAGCTGCAAACGCCTGGGATCTCGTCCAGAGCGAGCAATAACACCTTGCTACACAAACCGGACAATTAAGTAGACCTGCATGTTGAAACGACTACGGACAAACTTACTAGACTTAAAACACCACGCAGGTTTTGTAAAATTGTCCAGTCGAATTATGAAAACTTGCCGCAGCCAATATGGCTTTGCACTCAGTATTCACTCAGATGTCAGAACCAATCCTTAACGATTAAGAAGTATTCCCACAAGCCTGCGTAGACGTATTCTAACAAGCCACGTAATTTTATGCTGCATGTAAAGAAGCCTGCATAAGTGTAATTAGAAACTTAGGCACATTGGTCACACCCGCAGTAATAATGGATTTTTCAAACTTGTGGTTGCATTGCTATAGACTCACTAATGTTTCTTTTCACAAAGTATAAATGTGCTTGGCTTACCGTTATCAGCGTGTCACTGTCTCGCTGTACTACCTGCCAAGATGTGTACGTTCAACAGCCTCATGGAACAAAACGCCTGCTACCGCAATATAAACTGAAATTTTGAAGATTTGTTGCCATGTTCTTGTTACGCAATAAAGACCAACAGTAGAACAATCCGCTCGCAACTTTCGCAACCAACCTCTGCAGACAAAGAAGGGGACATGAGTGAACTGCAAGCTCATCACTACATGAGACTGTAACCGTGAACCTGACTCTTGTGCAGTGTGAATTTCATACCGGCAAAAAAACTGTCGTTGTAAGATTCAAATCAATTAATCGGAATTAAGACGCCGACTTCAGGCTTTTCCAGAAATATTTGGTTCTTAATCCCAATTTCCAGGCGTGGCAAGAAGGGGCGACCCACCTCCGCCCCCTGGCAAACTAAATGTTAAAACTAGGCCCCCTTTAGCTGATATTATGATATTTAGCACTGTTTTGGTTTCAGTAGGTTGTCATTTTTTGCGTTTTTAGCCAGAAAAAACATCTACGACATCTGGCAGCACTATTATTTCTTAACCTTTTTTCTGAGTGTTGACTAGTGGCCCTCTAAGGTGGCCAATGGGCCCCCTTCAGCTAAGTTTTGTCCCGCCAGGCCCAAACCTCTAGCTACGCCACTGGGTGGCAAATGCCCGTTTTGCACCCCCACCCCCCTGCTACTGCCCATGCGATCACTGACTATTTTATATCAGGTTCCATAAACAAGGCCAGCTCGTCTAATGAAACGAAGAAACCTTTTTGACTAAATGTTAGCATAAGTTAATTTTTAGCATCTTTAGCGACTAAGTAATGTACAGTACAAAAATATTTTGGCGATGATTTTCAATGAAATCAAGTGTCATTTCAACACCTGTTTAGGTCTGGTGGGGGGGATGTATCCCCGGCATCCCCCCCTGTGTCCACCACTGAACATCATCACGAAATATGCTGTAAGTTTTCCAAACTCGGTCCTAAATATCAACAAATTAACAAAACCAAAAAAAGATGGAGCTTATGATTTTGCCGATGTTTCTACTTATGCATGCCTCACATATGTCAAACATATTACTCCATACATCCGCGCCAAAATCAACAAAGAAACTGCCCCGTCACCTTCGACACTTTGAGTACAACACAGGCCTACAGATTAGCAACACAAAACACACCACTTGCTGCTTTCCCTTCCCCGTTCTATAAACAGATTTTAAAGATTATAGAAGAATATAAAATCACTAAAAAAGAATTAATTAAAGGCAAAATGAAAGAGATATACAAAAGGTTAAAATCAATGCCTAAAATTTAAAAGGAAATTTCATACAACCCTCTGAAAATAATAACACCAAATCTAGAGTGAATTCATCATCCCATAATGCCGAACTATTTAAAAACATTCAATTATAAATTATTAAATAATCTTTTACCTCTAGAATTCAAATTCAAATCAAACAGAATGGACCTCAAGCTAAATTGTCATCTCTGTTCGACACATTATGAAACTGATATCCACCTTTTTAATAAATGCGCAATAATCAACCCACCATTACACCACACGACAAGATTATTCTTTAATGCTACAGGACAAAACACAACGTACTTTTTTGATACAGCAAGAATACAATTTCACACCCCCTACCCCTGATCCCCTATTGCAACAACCTGACACCTTACCTCAACTCAGTCCTATCATATTCTATCTGGAAAACAAGAAACCAAAACAAATTTCAACCCTCCCCAACCAACCCCAAACCCTAATTATACGATTTAACAAGTCACTGCATTATAGATTACGACACTACGAAAAGCATGACAAAAAAACATACTTGGACTTAATCAAAGAGATAGTACAAAAACTCCCAAGTATGAAACCTGTGTAAAATATCGTAGTAAGCGTTGATTCAAGATAAACCTGTAAAGGACTGTATGTAAATTTCGCATAGAGCGCCGCTACAATGTGGTACGGCACTCTATAAAGATTCGTGAATTGTTTGTGCTTCCTTTTCAGCATTTAAACCAGCAATATGTGAGGCCTGCCTCCGAACTGGCCCGGATAATTTTATTTATGTCATGTGCGTCGCGCATAGAGATTTTGATGTCGCGCATAGAGTGTCCGTCGCGCATAGAGATTTTGAACTTGGTAGAAAATATCTAGCGTCCACAAAAGAGACTAACAACTTGATAAACTGTCCGAAGCAAACCGTGCAAAACTGTTTTTTTTTGTTTTTTTGTCAATAGCAATAAGCTCAGTTAAAAAACATTTAAAAATTTGTATTACCTGTGTCTTTTACATAAGCCCTTTATCACCTATTTGCGGCTTTGGCCCTTCACCCCTAAGGGGGAAAAGGTGCGCTGGAGAGGGTAGGTGGACCAAACACATAAAAAAACTATAGTTCACATTCTCCTGTTTGGTCACCCGGAATTTAACCAGCAGTAGTCATATTCAATTCACAGCACTATCGCGATTTCTTAAGCACAGTAGGCGCTTTATATCCCATATTTGACGATCTTGACTTGTTCATTTTCTTGTGCATCTAGGGCATGTGCTAGGAATTGAAGGGCCCAATTACAATACTGATGGCGGAGCCCCCACTCTTCAAAAATTCGGTGTGGCTTCCACATGATTCTTTAAACTCTCATGCTCACAATACATTGTATGAAGTTAGAAAAGTTTTTGAATCCACTTGTTGATAATGCACTGGTTGTGTTCTTACTAAAGTTTGCAGTAAAAGTAAAATTTCTATCAGCAGGCTGAAAGGTCATGATCCAAGGTCTTTCGGCACTCTCCGCATTTGGAAGTGAAACTTTGAAAAACACAATCCGTTTTCCTTTCTTGGAAAGCTGTTCGCTGGAATATTTTGGAGGACCTTTCGGTGTTAAATAATTCCTTACATTATTATTTATGTGATGGCTAACTGGTTGCGTCGAGTGTACTCACGGATGATATTTTAATGCGTGGTGTTTGTATTGTTTTTTTTCGGTCATAACTACGTTTTCTAATTTTGCTCTCCCTTCTGATGCATTGTGAATTTGTGATCATCCTCAATTTGATTCCAAGTTGCGTAACAGGTTGGTAAACTGCAAACTACGCTAAAAGTGGAAGCTTGAGCCAAATGAAGTACATAAAGTTTGACATTTTGGAACATATAGCCTATAAAAGCAGTGTTGCACAACCCTTTCGCTATTGCCGGCCGCATTCGTCATGATTTCACCATCCACACTGCTATGCATTGCGCTGCATAATAAAGTTGCCAAATGTTTCAGTCTTTCTCACACACTTTGTGTCGCTTACACAAGCCGAAAACCGTTTTTGCATCACGAACCTGTTGGCTGTAGGTAATGTCTTTGCGGATCGTCCTTCAAGATGTAGCAGATAACTAGAACGAAGTAAAATAACACAATCAGCCCTTTGGGTGCGGACCCATGCCATAGCGGCCCGCATGGGCATCGGAAGGGGAGCTTTCCCTCTGGATTTTGAAATTTGATATTTTGTTTCTAACGTTTCAACAGAAGAATGTCTTTCTCTTAGTTTTGGACTTGTTAAAATGAACTTTCACCACTGTAGCTCCCCACCCTGGAAACGTCCACTACTGGCCCCAGGACAAAATCCTTCCAGCGGTCATGGCTGCCAGGTAACAGATGCCTTCCGGACTGGTACACGATGGTTTACGACCCCTGAGACCTATAATATAGAAACTCTGTGTTCAGTCTATCTAGACCAGTTTCCGAAGCGAAATATTCGCATACAGTAACCAAAGAGTTTTTGTCAATGCAAGGTGGCCAAACCCATATTTTAATATAGAAGTGCACGGCTGCTAAGCCGCAGGTTTTCCACATCTTTTCTAAAAAGAACATTTTCCCTTTTTTCAAACTGATGTTTAGTTTCAAACTTTCATGATGAAGTGATTACCTGTTTGCCTTATTTATACTGACAGCTAAACTACCTTACAACTTCTCACTGTTGGCACCTTTATTGGCTTGACCTTCATAAATTCATTAGCCAGAGAAAAACATTGCACTTACAGTATAACCATATTATTGGTAGTACTGCACACCTCGTGCTTGAAATGAAGTAGTTTCCAACGGGATAAAAATAAAACAACGCAACGATAGAAACAACTCAGAGAAATATACCAGGCCACAACTTAAAAAAGAGAAATATACCAGGTCACAACTTAAAAAACGTGTTTTATTTGCTATGGTTTTTATATTCACAGTGCGTGCTGCACTCATCACAATCAATGGTAATTCGTGTTACTTTATCGTTAATTTTTACCGGCCAAGTGAAAGTGGTAAGCTGGTTTTATATTGCTGGTATGCTGCTTTGTTTGTTGTGCTGAATGGCATACGTGTGTGTTGTGTAGGCTAGTAATAGTCTATTTCATGGGTGGCCAACTTGTCTTCGACTGGGATCGACTAGAAAATTTCTTGATAACTCGCGGTCGACCGGTTGGTAATAAAGTCACAAATACAATATCACAGGCCAAAGTTGAGTATCACATGTGCAAATACAGTGCACCATCGCCTTTGATGCACAGACAGAAAGCAAAGTGTCTGTTACGCCTAATCATGATTGTCATGCAATAATCTGCCGAGCTAGTCAAAGAATATACGTGACCAGACAACTGATGGATATTTTTTGTATGTACTTTCTGGAGTATTGATTGAAAAATTTATTTTCAGGTATCTTGTCAACCCAATGCAAAATCAGGCGCAATCGACCATGTGACACTCGGCGATCAATCGGTCGATACGATCAACCTATTGAATATTGGCCACCCCTGGTCTATTTCAGCGTTTAAAGCTACAGTTTTTTGGTTAGAATTTTGAACATTCTACCTAAAGTTTTATACAGTCAACCTTTGCTAAAAGAGAGTCTGAGTTTGTAGTTTTTGTAAGCTACATACTTCTGTTATATTTCATACTGTGATCTCCTCTCAGAGTTACAAAATCTATTTTCTTTATTTTACCAATTGATTGAATGCTGGAACTCTTTTGCAGTTAGCTGAACCAGATTGGTTTAATTGGTCACATGACAAGAACCATATCCTTGGATTAGCGGATCGTCTTTGCCATATAACCTAAAACCCTAACCCAAATGGCAAACCTGTGTCCGATTTTCAAAACTTATTACAAAAGTGCTTTAGCTTACATCAAAAGTTTTCCCATAAAAAGAGTCGTCTCTATTAGCCGAGCCGCAACAATGCCGAGAGCCCAAACTACGACCACTCGCACCAGGACCGCCCTAGCAGATGCGGGGCCCAATGAAAGACCCAAGTGTGGGGCCCAATGCAAGACCTAAGCGCGGGGCCCAATGCAAGACCTAGGCGCGGGGCCCCTCTGAGCAGTGATTTTATGACATCATCGTTTTCAGTCAACCGTCTTAAGATCGTGGTAGAGGGCAGATATACAGTGCAGCACTAACACGAGAATTGAGCACGCTTGCTAACGTTCGAGACGAAATTTTCTAGCTCTGACGAGAGCGTTCTTTGTTAACAATGAAATTTATATGACGTTTCTACTGAATTCTCAAGCGCAAGGTGTATCTGACAAAAATGAACAATCTACCCAAACACCATGGCGCGGGGCCCAATGCAGCTGCATGGGTTGCATTGGCTTAAGGCCGGGCCTTACTCGCATACAGGGCTCGACAGTCATCGTTTGTTCGCGCCACATATATATGGTTGTAAGTCTTCGAACATACCCCGTTGGTAGTGAATCGCACATTCAATGACACGCTAACCGAGAGGCTGGAACAAAGGGTACTCGAATAACACAAAAATGGCTATATAGCGAAATACAAAGCTGATGTTAGATTGTAAAAACAAATAACACAGGCATGGGCGTCGGCAAAAATTTTTCCAGGGTAGGCAAAGTCGACATTCGGTTGTCCATTTCAGGCTGCTGACGACACAAATGCAAATAGACGTTCACCTAACGCTTTACCTTTGCTACACCACAAAGAAAATGTCCCACGTTACTGCAACAGTCCCAAAAAAACGCTTTGTTGACAACAATATTTCTTTTCAATTTTCACATCGTATTTTTCTTTTCACACCATGACTTATTGCTATCAGCAGTCAATGCCTCGCTGCATTACCTGCTACAGATGTCTGCGTTCAACAGTCACATGCAGCAAAACTGGGCGGATGAGCTGCTCATCTTAGACAGAAGAGCATGCTCATCTTGAGAAAAGTGTAAGCGTCTCCTACAGCCTCTCCTTTTCAGGTGTAGTGATCGCCGCGGGGCCTTTTTCTGGTACTCCAGCAAGCAGGTCACTTGCACATGGCCTCTCCTACGCAAATGTGCCCGTAGCAACGCCTTCACGTGGTGCCCCTGTTCTTGAAAAAAAGTTGCTATGCGACGTGGCACGTCCGAGTACTCAGAGGTGTATCTGAGCAACTACTTGGGGTTGGCATGACCCTCAGCCTTGGTCGGCGGCATGTCTATGAGAAGGACACTCTACTTCAAACCATGTGCTTGCCTCTTGGTGAATCGGGCGTATGAGGATACAGAATCCCACCGGCTGTGAAGGCAAGGTGGTGACGTGTTGGAACCACGCGAATACGGGCTTCCAAACATGGGAGTTTCTGGAAGATTCCTGCAACCTCTCTGCAGCTCAGTTGTCTTGGGCCCACCCGTGCCACTGATCATGCATGCAGGGTGGACAACATGGTGAATCAAAGGCTGCGAATCTTTCCTCCACCTTAATCATCAGTTGCGCAAGTACTGCTCAACGAAATTTTCCCACACTACCACACGCTACCACACACTACCACACACTACCACACTTACCGGGGTTCGAGCTCCATCAGCTCCATCCCACTTGCTTGTGTCCAGTGAACATTTCCTCTTGGCCATGTTCCTGCTTGGAAGTCTGAATTGTTACGTGTGTTACGTATTAAATAAAGATTACCGTTCATGTGTCAAAAGTGTACAATTTCTAGTCAAGCTTGTTGCAGGTACATGACGATCTTAGTGATATGCAATGAGAACCTGCTAGCATGCCAAATTATTTTGCTTTAGTGTTTTTCGTTTCTAATTAAGAGGTGACACTTTTTGAAATTGATATGAAATTTGTTTTTCAAAAAATAATTTAAATAGTATTTGCACCATTTCCAGTTGACGTGCTGAAATGCAAAGGGTATTTTTTTATTTGTAATCCTTCTCTCGTTTTGTGTAATTTGTAAATTATTTCCTAGACGCAGATGAAAAACCAGGTGTGGTTTACCGTAAATAGTGTAGAAATGTTACAGCTGAGCGGTCAGAAAACAGTTCCTGTTCTTATGCACATTCGTGGCATTCAAATTTCGGTGTTACGTAAACCCTCAGGTGAAGGTCGCATGGAAAAACCAACAGCATTTAATCTATTTCTTAGCACAGGAGGCGAATAAAGTTTATCGTATATGTGGTTTCCATATAAATTCTGTCACTCTGCGCTTGGTATGGTTGTGTCATGTTTGAATGTAAATAAAACAAATTTTAGACCGTTGTGAAACATATTTTTGAGGATCTATTGATAACTGAACATTTGTGTTTTTTAGTTTAGAAACCTTCAGGCAAATTTGATGTGATTTTGACGACTGAGGCTGAATCGAATATGGAATTTTTTAAGTAAGTTTGCTAGATCCATGACATGTGTGCTACCAGAATATAACATATCAGTTTTCTTATTAGAGTTATAACATGGTTGAGATAAGGCAGCTTCGGCAGCTTAAATCAAACGTGGAAGATGATGAAATCTTGTGTAAAAATAGAGAAATTAAATGCCGCTATAGCGTCTGCATTGCAGGCTTGGCAATTAACTGTCAAGACATTGCTGGCACTGCAGCGATAGCTATTTCACCTTTCAAAACGTATGTACAGAAACAACCTCAACCACCTTTAACACTTTTATTGGTGGCAGTAACTCGAGAGCAAGATGTTTCCAATTTGCTTGCTTCCACCGCAGGGCTGCGGAGCCGTGGTAAAAATGATACAGCTTCGGCTCCGGAGCTCTTCTTTCATGAACATGGCTCCAGCTCCGGAGCTCATGGTTTTCATGTGTGTGGCTCCTGCTCCGAAGCAGTGGCGATTCTAGAATTAAAAAAGTGTGGAAGCCACTACAGGACCAAGGCAAATGTAGGGGATCAAACATAAATGTCTCACCTACATGGTGACTTTCCGTTGTAACGAACATTGATTTGATGTGATTAACCCTATCAAATCCAACATAGGTTTGTAAATATCGTCAAATACTCTTCAATAGGGGGGTTTTATGTTTGTGCAGAGGTGCTTGACATTCTAAAAATTGACAAAAAGTGCACTGATTTACACTGATTTAGTGTTTTATATTTCAATCTAAGGGGGCCTGGAGCTTTGTTTGGGTGGCTAAACCCAGCAAAGCTCCCCCCTGGCGACGGGACTGAATATCGTTAAATATATGACCTAGCGTTATTGTTCACTAGAGACACGTAAGCACCACTAAATGCAACAGCACATTTGCACTGCTATGTCGAATACAAGGCAAGTGTTGGAAAAAGCATTTCTAATAAATTTAAAAATTGCAAAAAATCTTCAAAAGTAGCCTACATTAACCTCAGGCGAACGTAAACACAAACCACACAACACAATGTGTGCTGTGTGCTGCTTCTGTCATAGTGTGTTTTTTTCTGTCTGCTGTGTGCTGCTTCTGTCATACAATGTGTGCTGCTTCTGTCATACAATGTGTGCTGCTTCTGTCATAGTGTGCTGCTTCTGTCACCAGGCATAGTCGACTGGCCGCAAACTTTGCTCCACTGGTGTGATAACAATGCAGTATTTATTATTGACGTTGCGAAAGTCTGTGCAAACTCTCGTCCTCAGAAGATATAGGCAAGAAATAAAACCAAGCGTAAACACACACTGCATTCCAG
>Ga0210059_1000704_pt1 | contig 45277 bp, 28 predicted proteins | sample Ectturendosymbi2_FD_188042 | JGI IMG/M metagenome (GOLD analysis project Ga0210059, IMG submission 188042) | Ecteinascidia turbinata endosymbiont from Florida, USA - Sample 2 (SPAdes) (version 2) | ecosystem: Host-associated > Tunicates > Ascidians > Unclassified | place: Key West, Florida... | reverse complement strand
AGAATCATATTGTTGAGGAGAAAATGACTGCCAGAGAGGTTACGACTTTTTACTGCAATTCATGATAATAGGCCAATAGCGTATGGGGGGCCCCACGTGAAATTTCGGGGGGGGCCTCACTTACCCTTGCCACGGCACTGCCTTGGTCTTGTGAATACAGAGCCGTGTGAAAGGCTGTTGGGCCCCCAAAAAATCCAGATGGGGCCCTTTAATACCATCTTTAATATTACGTAACTACAGCTTTACAAAATACTGCTATAGTGTACGAACGTGCGCAATTCTTTTTCGAAATTAACGAATCATGATATTGCATGCTTAATCTACCGGCTCTGCATTGAGGGCAAAAACCAGAACAGTAAAAGTCCAGGGGTAGAGTGACGGCTCTAACTTAATAATACAATATACATTGTGGGGCCCCTACGAATGGTCGGGGACCCCTCCGACCGGGGGGGTACGGGACTGCCTTGCCACGGCACTGTGTGAATAATAGATACAGTGAGCTACACGGTGACGCTGCAGTTGGTGCATGATATCACGAATATCCAAAATTGGCGTAAAAAACACCCGCCTGCAGTGTTTAAACGCAGAAAGACCCTCACCACAAACTGTTCCGCAGAAGTGTTCTTGCGAAATAAGTGAAATCCAACAGCAGTTGATAGCGAGTGCTTATTCTCAGGGAAAAGAACATAAGGTAAAATGCAAGAACCTATGTTAGTTTTCACGGGAACAAGCACTTACTTTCACCTACTTTCTCAGCGAAACTGCGCTTAAAGTACGTGTTTTGAAAACAAGGATGATTTCTTCATATTTTTTATGATCTAGAATAATGGTTCGTAAACTTAACCAAGACAATAAACCCTTGCGTAGTTTTCCAAGATTTTATCGAACCCCATTTTTGCCCAATATAACAGAAAGTAAAAATGGGTTCCATTTTTCAGATAGCCTTCGTCGAACTACTGAAGCGGCTCTGTCGAACCCAGTTTAAGAACCACTGATCTAGAGCAATCGTGTCATAAAAATAAGTAATGTTTCGACTGACTTTTAGTCAACAAGTCGGTTGATTCTTTGAAACTTTGCAGCAAACCTATAGAGCTTTTCTTTGCTGTTAGTAGAAAAGGTAAATAAAAAACAAGCAACAGAATGGTATCACGGAAGCAAGTTGGTCCGAAAATTGTGCCACTTTTCCAATTTGTTGTAAACCTTTGTGCGCTGCCTCCTCATGATTCACACAGTAGGCTTACTTTTGTTGCGAAGCTGCCACACGAATCAGTGTGAAAATAAGTGCCTAACAAGCGACTGCGGCGGTCAGTTAGCGATGCTTTGGCCACAAATAATTGGCATGGCAGCACCTCTGTCACGAACCAATCGATTCATTTACGCAACCGAGTGAATGACGCAGTGCGCTTGGCAGCAATTAGATCATACACGTGACCACTCGGCCTAACAGTGTTATCAGCTACGTGAACCTCGCGTCTCTTTTCGCTCACCGAGTGTGTGACATTTCCCCCTATTACAGAAATCACTGTGTGCATGTAAGTTTTTTCGAACAAACCTTGCTCCTGTTTTTACAGATTTTGACCAACTCACGGCTGTCTTCTTCCTGTCTGGTGCATTATCAATTTATCTTTTCTTACAGGTGACCTTGGGTTTACTACTGATGTGTGCTTTCACTTCAAGGGAGCCATGAAATTGTTGCTGGCTATTTGCATCTCGAATTTAATCTCAAATTGCGATTCAGTAGGTGGTGATGTGGGGTGTTGATGAAAGTATAACGATCGAATTTCATTGACAAACGTAAAATCTTTATGGAAGTTGCATCGGTGCCACTACAACGTGAGGTATACCGCCGTATATCGCCTACCCAGGTGCAGCCCAGGGGTGGATCCAGGGGGGCGATCGGGTCGATCGCTCCCTAAAATCTACGAAAGTAACTTTATTCGCCATGATTTTGTATAATTCGGAAAACATCATTCGCGATATACGGCCATTTTCTTGTACACTGTTTTGTCACAGCAGTGTTGTGAAGTATGCATCAACTATCTTGCAGTTGCGAAGTTGTGATGAGCCTTGACTACCAATTATTACTGAAATCGCCCTAACCTTACTGGCTGGATCGGCCCTGGGGCAGCCTGAGGTCTACCTAACTTTACAGTGTGGTAGACCTCGCGCTATAGTAGCACCGATATATATGTATATGGTGAGCAGCACCAGCGCGCTCTATGGTCACAAAACGGGAGCTTTTCAACACCGCACAGCCGTCAGTTTTAAATCGGTCTTTGTTCCGATCCTCACCTGTGGTCAAGAATCTTGGGTAATGACTGAAAGAGTGCTATCTCAAGTACAAACGGCAGATATGAGATTTTTGCGAAGAGTTCACGGCGCGGCACTTCACGACAAAGTGCGCAGCTGTGAAATTCGTAAAGCCAAATTCTATAAAATTCGTAAAGCTAAACTGGTAGCCACGTTTCCTCCGAATAGAGAGATCTCAGCTACGATAGTTCGGCCATGCGACCAGAATGCCCCAGCAAAGATCGGCGAGGCAAGTTCCGCTGGCTACACCCACGGGAAAGCGGTGCGGAGGCCGCGCAAGGACTAGTGGAGCGATTAAATCTCCTAATTAGCTTGGTACTGTCTTGGTGTGGAGCCGGACGAACTATCTGAGATTGCTATTGACCAGTCCTCCTAGAGCTGCTGCCCCCGATACCGTCATGAGAGGAAAAATAGGTATGAAAGTGAATGAACGAATGAATCAATATATATGATGAATGATTGGGACATTGTCTAAAGTTACACAAGTCACGATTAAGCACATTTCTAGAAAGAGCAACATGAAATGGCATTAATTTACGCGCAAATAGATATCAAATTGTCGCACTTCACTATGTCAAAATTACACGTAAACAGTTTGCTTTTCGATATCTTTCAAAAATGTAAGAAACAATTTCTGAAAAATGCATCTGCTGCCATGCAACAAAGGCAACATACTGAGCAGCGTGTTCATCAAACATTTGCGCCCAAAAACACTGAGAAGTGGTCTTACCCAGAAGTTTTGACAACCAGGTTTGTTTCGGAAATCGCGGATATAGAATAACAGGTTCTACATATTTTTCTCTTCGTGTTGCTCTACTTCAACTTCTTTTTGTCGTAATGTGGTAGCACTTTGCACGTGGTCTTGCGATATAGCGCTGCTGTTAAATAAGTTGTCCCCAGGCCTTCAAACAAAGGGGGGAAACGGGGAAATAGTCCTTCCCCGAAACTTTCAAAAACATGTTTGGTTGTTATGTACAACATCAAGTTACAACCATTTTGTCCCTGCCAAAAATACCAGCTGGTTGCGACACTGTTCGTCATTGTAGCAAGGGCAGGTAGCGTTAAGGCAGTTGAGTCCTGCGACAGCAGTTTGTGACATTACAAACTATCATTATTACAAACTACCATGAGGGGTGAAGTAACCTAAAGTGAAAGCTTCTTTCATCTTCCTGCGTGACTCCAGCACGCGACACATTGTTCATTGGAGTTGGTTTGACAAGCATTGGCGCTGGTGACTTTCGTTTTTCCAACGGTGCAAGCAATCTGGTTTGCAGTTGGCGGTTTATGGCGACATAATAGACAGTCAACAGAAAAAGCCGTCTTATGAAATCGCAATTTTTTTGTGAGAAAACATTGCTATTCGTTCAAGCTAACCAAAATACATTACGCAAACTTTTTAGGTTTGTGCGAAACCACCACAAAGCTTGAACACATTAATGCAATTTTGGTGTGATGACGGAAACACTTTGATAAAGTGTGATATGCGTATGTTTCTCTGAAGTGCTCTTTAGCCTCTTTTGCTCACCTTGCTTTTATTACATTGATCGGCGTACATATGCAACATGCTTCATGGTCAGTAAATGATGAAAACGCGGCTTTGCATCCTGTAGGTTATCAGCAAATGCCCTGAAACGAAAAAGCTAGCATTTACCCCAACTAATTTTCGTATGCCGGAGAAGCGGTCCAGAGATGACTGATCGACTTGTCCTCAACACCAATCAGCAATCATTTAGTCGAAAAATCTGTTGTCAATCTCGAGATTAAACTAATTTAAATGCGTGTTGCACTGAAACAGACAAAAACCTTGCCCGAAAGCAACGGCGGTACACGTACAACGGAGGTTTCTGACGCGTTGGCGGCAACGATTTTAATTTGGATTTCGCACAGGTTTGTGTTTTAAGAGACAGAATAATTATCTCGTGCTGCGTTTATAGAAACTGCTTCTTCCAACGTAAGAAACGCTTCTTGTTACTTTGCTATGTATTTTTTATCTTTAGTAACCATTGTGCGATGTCGGATATTCGTTTCAAATCGTTAAAATCAAACGCAGTATTTGATATTAAAGACCGCACAGCGACCACAGACTGAAACGCATTCTCACACATTTCCATTTGCAATTATTGCTGAAACGTCTGATGAACTCCCGTTTGGCAAAAACCGCCTGCATGCCTTACAGCGTGCTTCAATAACGTCGGTTAGGTACATTTATAAAATGCACAGTGAAGTGCAACCGAGAGTACAGAACTCTTGTTCAAATTTTTGTAGTTCTTGCCTAACGTATATTATGTACAATAGCATTGTCCCAACAGTACGAAAATTAATTTTATTAGACATAATAACGTACAACTGTAAAGTTAAATACAATAACTTAGGATCTTTTCAAACACCACTGTTGTCATCATGGCCAGCCAAAAAAAAATTATTTTAGCTTGATTAGCTTCAGAAAAGGATTAGCTGAATACATTCATACAGTGCAGTACAGAGAACAATGATGGCCAGTGCGGAGAATACAAAAGGTTGGGTAGAAAATATATAAAAACAGCATTAATTAACGCATACGGTCAAAGTTCGCGAACGCAGAAAAACAAGGAAAAATTTTGCAGTTTTGCAGTGATTAAAATGGGTTTCTTCCAAGCAGCCTAAAAATAGATAAGCTGTATAAAGAGTAAGTTGACAAGGTCAAAAACATGATTTGAAGCCCTCAATAAACTGCAAAACAAACGAAGTAAAAAGGTATATTTTAGGTAAAGAGCAAAATTGCATGTTTTCAGTAACTGAACCTTTTCAAATGTAAACTCTATCCAAAAAAGCAAACAAGCTTTTTGGAAACTTTAAAAGAATATGCTGCATCGCGGTATTCAACTGTTTTTGAATATTTGTAGCAAGGTTCGATTTTCTCAAGTGGAAAGTTAATTTACGCAGTTGAGCAGAGAGAATTCCCTCCATGCAGTGCATGATTGAGCGCAGTCTTCTTAATCTTTACTTTGTTTCAGAAGTGCACTCAATGAGCTCTTCGAACCCGGTGGCCTTTGTCGGAAAGTAGTTGCGAAACCCTCCTCATCCCCTGATGATAGTTTTCTGACTTCAGCAATTCAACTTTTTCGTCAGTTTTCCATATTCAAATTTAGGACTGAAAGGCTTAGCCGATGAAGAGGATCATAATATTTTCGCAGAAAAACGCCAGGAACAAGGCCTTCCTTTCCTTTGTACCTACGGAATAAGCAAGAAAAAGCATTCAAATTTAATTTGCATTGAACAAACCTTCATTTTTGCCAATGTCTTTATTCTTTGTTAAACGGAGAAATGACGCTGCTTTTATCACGAGAAGTGACCGGCAGTAAAAAATCCTTTAAAAGCTAATATTCAGGCAGTTGAAAAATGCTCTTATTATACTAAAAATAACTTTTATGATTTCTTGTGCTTAGAGACTGCGTACATGGTTCAAATATGCATGCAAATTGAACAAATATCAACGCCGTGTTGGACTATTATAGTTTAAACAAATTTACCTGGCTAACCACCAACCGTTTTCGTTCTTTTTCAAGACGCTTAAAATGGAGTTCTCAACAAAACTCAACTCATCAGGTTTATCGGCAGTGTAGGATTGCTTGCTGATGTAGTCGCCACTACAACACAAATAGTAAGGTTGCACTTCACTGCTGCTGAATGCAAGCTGCAAATTGTGACGAAAGATCTGAACATCCACACTGAATTTTGAAAGCATTTCTCTTCGAAAGCTATTTTAATTTCATGAATTACTGTTTTCAACCGTTTAAACCACTTAAGGTGAGAGCCTTTTACATTAATTCATTTGTTTTATGTGCAACAAATTGATAATGTTTTGCAACCATGGGCGCCGGAAGGGGACAGAGGGGTCTTGACCCCCTCTGGATTTTGAAATTTGACATTTTTCTATTAAATTTTTAACAAAAAAGTTTTTTTCTTAGTTTCGAGTGCGGGTAAAGTGACATTTCGCCACTTTTGGCCACCTTGGAAAAATCTTTTTAGCTACCCTGGAAAAATCCACTATTGACCCCCCTGGATAGATCCTTCCGACGCTCACGTTTGCAACACTCCAGAACGTGCTGCTGGTGAAAAGCACAGAGCGCTTACACTGAGGCCTGTCCCGCAAATCTTCTCAAAAAAGATGGCGAGTCAATGCAACGTCGGTTGAAAATGCTGCAAATCTCCCCTGGAACCTGCGAAGCGAAAATAAAGTATAACAGTCGTATTCGCATTTTTAACACTTCAGGTAAAACGCTCGTTAATTGTTGCTCACTGTCGTGTCGCTGAGGCATCGAATGTCTGTGCATGACGAAGAATCTGTTGATATGCTCATCAACTCATCGCCAGCCGAGCTTCGCGGGTCTCCACACTGCCCACAGCAAATAAGTAATTAAAGTTCAAGAACTGTAAAAATCAGAAAATGCTCTTTTAGTATTGTTTCGTTAAATGTATTTTAGCTTGCTTTCTATGCTTTTTTTTATCACACAGGACTTCCTAGCTAAACGTGAGGTTTTCGTTGTCAAAAATCAGGCTGCTGTCTGCGTGCTGGGCCAGAAACCATTATGTCCTACACGTCTTCAGCCAAAACATAAAGCATTTAGAAACATGGCAATTAGTGCGTGTACCCACTTACGATTTATCTTGGTCAAGCAGATCAAACCAATAATTTTGATGACGCAAGTGTAGGCGTTTGTTACTCGACTATGTGTAACAAAGTACCACAAACACTTGGCCCAATTACAAGGTGCGGAAATCGACAAGAGAGGTTTTTCTTGCCGTGGGTGTGATAACGAAACCAAAGAAGATTTTGCATCAAATTAATGACTTTTAAGTGTTTCAAAAGTTCAAGGAGACTTCCGCCAGCTGAATACAATGGGATTTTTTGTTTTAAACCAAAGTGAGGCAAGAAACAGTGCAATTTTAAGGGTGAGGTGCTGCCTGCTTTTGCAGCTAAGGATTTGGGAAATGATGACAAATTTATATTTTTAGCTTCACGGTTGTCTCTAACTACTTACCATAGCTAGTGGTGAAAAACTCTTTCCCAGTTTTACGTCGTCTTTGGTCAAGTAAGAAGCAGGTACATAGCCTGTGGTTTCCGCGGCATCGTCCTCATGGTAACAACGTGCAAACCACCATCCTGAACAATGACAAATTTTGAAATAAACTTTTAAAACAAACAAGTTTTAGAAATAGTTAGTGCTAATGAACAGCTGCGTTTCTTGCTGTGTTATGTTTTAACAAAAACAGTAACGCACAGCAATCGAAAGCGCATCAGCACTTGTTTTGCAAACTGAAATCCACTACTATGCAGCTTACACCGCATCTAGATGGATTAAGCGCAGTCATGAAGACTAAGGAGTCACAGCTCTCTGTTTACAGTTGCCAGACTGAGGTAGCAGGTTCTCCCCAAAAGAACGCTTACACTTCAGCAAACAAATCTGGACAATAAATCGCAAAGCTTATTTTTTTTTAGCTGGTCCGAAAATAGTTGCTTATTTGTTTATAGCGGATTTGTTGATTGGTTTATCTTAACTCACCGCAATCGTTCTTTGCAAGCACCTCGACTTTATCCCCTTTTTTAAGTGGCATTATGTGGTGGTGATCGCAGTCGTCGCATGAAGGCTCGTGGTCTTCAAGTGCAAAATACGTTTCACCGTGCATCGGGGCGGAGACTGTGAGAGCCTTTCTCGAAGTGACGTCAAAGCCCGAGCTGGACGTGCTAGCAATTGACATCTGCAAGACAATAACGATGCATGTGCGAATTAGTCCTTGTTAGATTCCAATCCGAGCATGGCGTGAATTTTGAATAAATCGGAGCGCCTGGCAAATGTAATTGTTTCACTTTGCGCAATCGTGAACGTGCTAGAACACACTTCCTTTTAAGCTACACGTTCATCTCTGGGATTAATTAGCAAGTTATAAATGCGTTACTTGTTAGCACCATTTAACTTCACATGATCAAAGTAAGCGCCGTATTGAAGTAAAATTTCTGTTCTCGCAATCTTTGTTTGAAATCCAAGCATTGTGTGCTTAATGCGTGATTACCGCATGCCGAAATCGTCAAAGAAAAGCTTAAATTTGAATTTGGTTTCAACTTGGGACTCGTAATCAGGGAGCGTCGGTCCAATAAAGCGGTTGAATACAACTACACTTGTGTGGAATGTTTTTGAAAGCCTACAGTAATGGCATCTCAGGTTGAACTGACTCCTCACCGTGGTGGGCGAAGCTTGAAAAACAGCACTGACTTCGGAATCAAGGCTGTCACGTGAGAACTGCGATACGGAATCTGATTGGTCGTATCCCAATTCGCTCGATTGATCACATTCTGTCAAATCCTGGCTATTGCTGGTGATCGATTCAGTGAGGTAGAAGTATGTTTTTCCGCCACCACTGTGACACCACAAAGATATATATAAGAGGGGAAACGATTCTGTAGCAAGAGCTGAACGAGTTGTAGGTTATAGCACCAGAAAAGGATCGGGATTCTTGAACTGCAAATATGTTCGTATAGCTTTTGCCTCATTTCAATGTTGGTAATGTCAAAATTTGCATTTCTGTCCTGTAAGAAATCGCTTCCACGTACTGCGCAAAAAACATTAGGCTGTTTCTTGTTTGTCTGGCGACCGAACACGGCAAAATGTCAAATAAAATTGCAATCTTCCGATGCGCGAACAAGAGATCGTATTTCGAGACGAATCACGCTACTGGAAGTAGTGAACTGTTTTGTTGTGACAAAATAATAGGGAACTAACATAAAACTGTTGCTGATGTGTTTTAAGCACACTAACCTCCTCTTCTTGCTGTTGAGATCATCTTCCGTTGGAGAAAAGAACTTCTTGACGGCTTCCAGCTGGTGGAGCGCTTTGTAGTACACAAGTGCCTGTAGCACAGAGCAACGAATTGATAAACGAAATACATGATAGAAAGTAGTCATCCACTGACTGCTATATTGACGTGGTTTTTACATGTTGCATGGTGAATAAAAATGACATGAAAGCAGGCATAAAGTTGCACTTTCGTTCACTTAGTTAATACCTGAAAATAGAGATTCAAGGAGTCTATGAGACGTAATCTTCGCATTGCGCCGTTGCTCAATGATATGGTAAACAGGCTCGTCTTATGTCGCAGGTTGTTTAAATAATAGTTTGCGTCGGCTTGCAGTGGGTCTTGCTTGGTCAGCTGAAAAGATCCGTAAAAAGTTCGTTTTCTATCCAGTACAGATATCCGGGCATTTCAAGAAACAAGCAGGTTATTTGCAAGATCGAACTGAGCAAGAACATTTGTCACCATTGCGACGGGTATATTTTTAAACTTAATGAAATATTTGCAAGCAAGCAAAGCAACCCTGCGCCCACCGAAGTGCAAAGGATAAAAAAATATCTGTTTTACTCCATCTGTTTTATTTTACTCCGAACAGATATTGTCGCAAAAAGCACAAATTTTTTTATAAAATGCTGCTACGCTTATACGCTTTACCTTTTTGACTTCCCATTGAAATGCTCTCAATTCTTTCCATTTCCTGTAAATTGTGAGATTGCTTCCGTCGCTTTTTCTGACCAGGATAACGAAATACTGCAAAAATTAAAATTGATTTGACCAAAACGTATTCGTCTCCCTCGTAATCTGATGAAAGCTTTCAGGTTTTACAGCAGATTTACTTTTCTGAGAAAAAAGGCTACCTTGCACTGTGGCCAATCGTAAAGAATTCATGCTCGATTACGGCATTAAACGTGACGTAAATATCACTAATTAGATCTCATAATTTTGTGTTTCTCACACCCGATCGCTGATAACCTCTGTTTTAGTTGCGTAGAGACGGCTATTCGGCTCTGTGGAAATCACGATTGAGTAAAGTCACCAATTAAGAGAATGAATGCCTCACGCTTTAACAAATAGGGCGGAGGCCGCAAAGCGTGGCGATGCAACTTTTAATCAAACTCAAACTGAACGCGTCAAGCCACCAAAAACCGTTTTGCTCTGTCATGCATTTGTACTTTCATAAAAGATAAAAAGATTTTTTTAAACTAAAACTTGGAATTATTTTTTGTTCGACATGACAGTAACTAACATGGGCGTCGGAAGGAGTTTTTTCAGGGGACCAATAGCGTATTTTTCCATGGGTATTTTCGAAGGCGGGTCCAACAGTGTTGAAATTTCATTTTAGCAACTCGAAAATAAGAAAAAAGCTTAAAAAAATCCAGGAGGCCAGGGCCCTCCTTGCCAGTCCCTTCCGACGTCCACGATGGTAAAACTTTTCAGTCTCAGCACAGCCTCATTTAGCCACTTACAAATGAACGTCTGGGCATCTGTTGCTTATGAACTCCTAAAATTTTTAAGTCCTTTAATTCATGGGCGTTGATGACGGCAGTGGACTCTTCACAATCTTCTAATAGTTGACACTGTGTCGGAAAACCGGAAATATGAAATGCGCTCCGGGAAACTTCATCCCTCCTGTTGCATGCGGTGCATGTTTCCAAGAGGTTAATTTTATCTTTCAGAGTCTCTTGGTTTTGCTGATTGGCAAATGAGAGAGAGTTGCACATTCTGAATCTCAGTTTTTTGTATTTACCAGTATTTTTTTCAAACGCTGCTTGAAACAGTAAAGTTTTGCGATGTGTAGCGAACGTCCCTGGAAAAAATAAATAAAAAGTGTTATGATTCAACTTGCTGAGCGATGCTTCCTGATAATATTCGTTTCCCTTTTTTCAACCCGATAATTTGCTTTATGCACTGATGTTCCTTTGTTGCGTCATACTACGTATTGATAACGACCATGGTAATCTATCGCTAAGCATGCATAAGACGGTCACATCTCTAGCTAAGTCACTTTATGAAACAAACTATGGTGATTTAGCAAAATCCGATTAAATCTTGTAACACCAAAGACAAACCTTCAATTTAAAAAAAACGACAGTAATTTTCGTTCTTGTACTGAAAAGATCAACACCACTCAAAACGTACTTGACCCAATACCAAATGGCAAAAGATCTTGCTCATATGTCTAGCAGTTCGATCTTTTTGCGTGATGTTATAGTTCGCAAGCAATGTCTGATCTAATCACGTCAACCCCAATTAACGTGTAGACGCTGAGCTGTGGCGACGTGTCAATGCACTACTCAGTATATATATATCCCAGAGCACATTTTTTCTCTTTCGTACCTACAGATAGCCGACTTTTTTCATTAATTGTCAGCGAATTTGACGTTCTCGATTGGCCAATGTTGTCGCAACGACTGAAGCTTCTTTCAGGCAATCGAAGATAGAGAGCGACTACAAGCATTGGACTTGGTGATGAGACTGCGCATCAAAGATGGATTTGAATTTACGCCTACTTTTTCATGAAAAGCATTTTTGGCACTGAGCGTTTTAAGGGCAAACGTGAACAGTTTTTGTCTGGGGTTAATCAATAATCGAACTAATATGCCCTGGCAAAAATACAAAAAAGGTGAGATACCTAGAAAACAGCTAACAGCCAATAGGCGAAAAATAATTTTCACGTACATTTCTACTTTTTACATATCTCACTTGTTCTTCCAACAAACTTTGGTTCGGGAGTGGTTCCTTAATTTCTGCCAGGTGGAGGGTAAAAGCCTTTCATAAAAGGCTTGTTTTTTCACCAAAAAGGTTTGTCATGCTTTTTGGAATTATGGATTACCTTTTTAGTAGATCTGTAACAAGCTGCTTTCAACTGACGGCGGTCGAAAAATAGCATTAAAGCTTTGCTTTCTATAAATCGCGCAAAACACATCGATGCCTTTTGTGTATTTTCTACTTCTGTTCAAAATTCATTCAAGCAGGTAAAGCACAGGGTAAAAAAGTGAGTGACAAAAATTCACAAGGAAGGTTCTGGTATGAATATGCGGAAAGCAGCACAAAAGAGGTTTTGCTTGAATTGTCAAATGTCCAACATTTATCTGATTTAGATGATTCAATGCCATAAAAGGTGTGTACAGCCTTGCTGTTTGAAATAAAGCGACGGTATTTGATCAGCTTTGATAGTGAATGGACATTTGCGTTAAAAGCTGTTGTTGGATACAAAAAGGGAACTAACAATGCCGCAACTGTGAAGTAAACGCCGATTGAGATGACGATGTTTCGGCAGAGACATTTAAAAACCAATTGTCAGCATTAAGATATGTTCCGCAAATGTTAAAGAATTTTCCACCGTTTCATTGGTCACGAAACATCACACAGTTTGTTTCACAACATCAGAAGGTGCGTGTAAGCGTAGTGCAATAAAAAACAAGTATCACGAAGAAGTTGCAAGCAATAATTTTAAGCGAAATTTATCTGCAACGTTTTCGCGAAATTGTTGGTCACTTTCTCCGCTATCTTATTTGCTTACGTGCGATGATGTCACCGCGAAGAAACGCACCAATAATGGCGCAGTGTAAACAGGCGTTATAGTGGATCGCATGCGCCCAAATGATGAGGTTCGGGACCATTGTCACATTCCTGAAAATGAAGTTCAACACTTTCAAAACTGGAAACGGTACAGATTTGAAACGTTGCTTCTATGCTGCCGGTGACTGACTGATAAGTTCTGTCTTGACCCAATGTGTACCCAGAGGTTGAAAAGTTTATCCTTTGCATGATGGAACTCTAAAAATAGTAAATGTGGTGCTTTTTCAGCAATTTGTTTTTTCAAAGACGGTTTTCAGCGATGATGCCACAACCGTGTTTGTGCACAAGACAACATATCTCAAGACGTAAGCCTCTGTTTCCATAAAAGCTTCCCAACAAAGGAACCAAGATGGTTACTCTCCTAAACTGCTTGCTTGAACGTTAGTGTGTAGACCCCTATTTATCGAAGGTTAATGTTGCGAATGCCACAATGTACAGCGCAAGTTAAATTAATGTAGCAAAATGGCGCATCATGAAATTTCCTCAAAAGCTGAAGTTCATTGGTTACTAATTGATGCCAAGCACGTTCTATTTCTTTATGTTTCAAAGCTGCTTCATGTTAATTGTTCTTTGCTCTTCCATTCCGCAGAACATAAAAGTGTCATTTGTGTATGACGTTGATATCACACGCCTTTTGCAAGCAACTTGACTTTAAAAAATTGTGATTTTTATCAGCTGCTATTTTGCAAAGAAATTCTCAGTTGCACCGCGGTAGCAATAAAAGTGCATCTGTTTTTGAAATCTAAAAACAAAGATCTTGATGACATTTTATTTGGTTTTATAAGATCTTGAAGGTACTTTGAGCTTAAACTCTTGCAACGCTTTCCTCTATCAAAAGGTTTTCTTTCAATTTTCCTATGGGCCACCGTCCATGGTTCAACTGGCTTTTTTCTGTACGAATGAGACTTCATGTGCAAAGAGGCAGATCTAGTTTGGCTCGTCTTCGACAGCTGAGCCACACATTTGCAATGCATTAGTGAGCTCCGCACGGGTTATTTTCGTGATTGCCTAACACTGTAATGACAGGCTAAACTATGCTGTTTTCGCGACCTACTCTTTACAACTCTATTCAATTCAGATTGGCAGTTGCGTTACATTTATGATTCTCCAACAAACATTTCGGAGCATCCACTTCAAAGTCTGCTCATGAGGACGAATGCACAACAGGCAAAGGTTTATATTTGCTGATTTGGTGTCGGTTATAATTTTTGCATTCACACACAAACATGGCCTCATCGTCATTGTTCAGGCCCCAGGGGGAGGCAAAACTATACCCCAAACAAGCAAAAAGTAAGATCCGTAGCCTACAAAAAGTAAGCTAAATGCCACACCGGCAAGGTCTATTTGCAAAAGGATTAGGACTTTAGCTAACACTGGTGTGAGCAGCCAACCAACCAAACAAAATTCAACCGAGGTTAGGCCTGCAGTAACCTAACTTATAAACTAGGTAGTCTATAATGTACTCTAGCTGTGAGCACAAACAAACTTGTACCAAGCATCCTAGCCTTCTAAAAAAAGGTTAACATTTTGATAAACAAATTCTGAATCTCTAACAAACCTCCAGCTCCTTGCTTCCAACGCCATGTCAAAAATATGCAATTTTTCAAACAAATCAAATTCTTAAAACATGGCCAATTTTCCCCAGACCCCAATGAAATGTTATCCAGATGCTAAAACAATCCATACATTGAAAAAACTAATTTTTGTAAGGCCAACAGAATCACAGTCAAAAAACATTGTTTTCTGTTTGTAAAGTATTGCAGTAAATTATTCAGGGTTTTCCAAATTAACAAAAATATTAAAAAGTTAGACCTTTGAACGTTCCTAAACCAGCACAAATCATATATTTCAGGCGGATAACCACTACGTCATCAGGTTCCATTCTCGGACTTTCCATTGGTATACTCCAAATTGACTTTTGAACAACGGTTGTCTGACAGACTGGCAAAATATTTAATAATTTTTCAAAACTTTTTTTAACAAATACGGAATTTTCACCCTACAATGCCTAACTAGACCTCATTTTTAAAGCAAATCTTCAATCCCAGTAGTGTGCGTTCCCAAGTGAGGAAATGACTGGTTCACAAGTTATGACCAGAGATCGCATTTGCGTCGTTATGTAGGTTCACCTTGGACGAAAAGGGATTATCACAACATTATTAGACTCAACAATGTCTGATTAAGAATCAATCTCACAAATTTTGTGTGAAAAACACACGAATATCAATTGCGAGGCAACAGCGTAATATTGAACATCTTCAATTCTACACGACTGTAGCTCATCATCTCCTGAACAGCACGTTACTATTTTCATTAAGGAAATATTTTTTTAATCTTTCAAATCTAGAAGCTTGGTTCTTTTATGTAAGGTTGAAATATCTCAAAATTTTCTTTCATTATTTGAAACAAAATTTATATCTCGAAAAAGTCATGCTCAAGTACGACCCAGCAGAACCGCAGAGTTCTAAGCAATTAACCATATACTACAACTTACACTGCGTCCACAAGAAAGCTGAACGAGAGATAAAAACAACAAAAAAATAAAAAGAACGATAAATCACAAATACTATTATATCAGAAGTAAAACGTTTTGATAAAAAATGATACCTTGCGTGAAAACGTGAGAGCTTTGTTTCTAAGATCTTGGTCGAAACAATTTTTCAAGCAAAACGTTTGAAATAATTTTTCAGACTTTTGTCTCCATTGGTGTTTTTCTACTAGTTCTTCAACCCTAGCCTTTTTGAAACTTTTCTTAAACCAAATGCTTTTGCAGTCTCATGTGCTTATGGCTGTAATGTGCGTGTTGGATTTTGCTGACTGTTAAAAACAACAGCAAACACCGGCTACCCGGAAGTTCCTCTTTGCAATATCTGGTGGAAACAAAGATCTTTCAAAAACTGAATTTTGGACGACTGCTGCCCTGGTTACAGTAAAACAACAAAAACACGTTGGCCAAATTGCTTCTCATCATATTGTAGCAACTTTCGCTTCTACAGCTGGAACAATACTCTTGCGCCAAGAAGCAAAGGTGACTTTGAAGGTCAGACTCTTTCGCAAACATTACGATCGCGTTCGAAAAATAAGTTTTCAAATAAAATCGCAGTGAGCAAGCCACAAACAATTTCCGCGGTTCTTCCATGCAGAAACGCATATAGCAGGTTTTTCGAGATGGCGTTTTCAAAACTAACCGACAATATTTTCGTACAGAACCAATAGAAAAAGTTTATTTACTGATTAATTTCGGCTTTATTGAAGACCGTGTATAGGAACACCAGCCTAGACTTAGTTTTCTCTGTAACACTGGTGTAGGAGGCAGAGGTGCAGGGGGTGCAAGGGCACTTCCAAAAGTAGTCGAAAATGCGGGCAAAGTCCCTGGAAATTTGGGCAAAATTTCTAAAAATCCGGGCTAAAATGGCGCCCAACGGTGTTTGATTTCGCGAAATGACGCCCAAACGTTTGCAGAAAAACATATGAAGACCTTTTTTTGGAGGTCATACCAAAAGATCTTCATGATCTTTGAAGGAGGAAATTTGCAGTCAAAAGTCACACAAAAACTTTTGTAGGGCAAGTTGGGGGAAATTAGGGCAAAAATCCTTGGCACCCCCAAAAATGTGCCTACTCCTACACCTATGCTCTGTAGAACCTTTTTCTGACAAAACTTACAAACACAACGACACATCTCTGACATCACGCAAGTTCGAGACCTTTGGCCATGATATGTATAGTTACACCATTCATTCTACTTGCAATAGCCTCCACCTGATCAATAAACAACCAAGATCAATGCACCCTGAGTTTACACGTCATCAGTCACGACATCACGCCTTGACACGTCACTGATGGGAAACGAAAAATATGCTATTCTTACGAATCTAGGGCTTAATTCATATGAGACGGAAAATTATGAAAATTATATACATTCCTGTTAGAATAATTATATGCATTCCAAGTTTCGCTACACAATTCATGGGTGACCTTACGGAGTGGTGTTGTCCTCCATCAAAATCTTACGCTCTGTGTCACTGCCAGAGATGGATTAGGGGCCCGAGGCAAACTCTCAGTAAGGGGTCACAAAACTATACGTTAAAGTTATTGAGGAGCCCTCCTTGGCACATTTAAACATAAATTTTGCTTTATTTGAAAAACACGTGACTTTCTTCAGAGCTTATTAAAGTGTCTCTGGAGCGGTTCATAAGCGTTTCAACAAAACATTGCAAAAACTAAGTGCGTAACTCTCAAATGGAAAGCCCCATAGCATCTATGAGGCGACCGCCTCATTCGCCTCTCCTATTATCCACCCCTGGTCACTGCGTTGATCCTTGTAAATGAGTTCACCAGGTGAAGAATTGCATTTATCAATTTGAGTCTCCCGCTTGAATTTCAAATAGTTTCAGATTTCTCTTAACAGCATGCAATACATACCCATCATCAAAATTATAGGTGTGTGACTTTAATCCAATAAAACAACCAAACCAAACTTCCAAATATCAGAAGGTTTTATCGTTATGAACCAATTATTTTATTAGTGCAGTAATTGTTTCTTCCGCTTTACATTTTCTTAGATAAAATAACAAGAAAATCCATGAAGTTGGCTGTTTTTGCAAAACCAAATTATATTTATAGACTGCTAAAAAAAAAAGTTCCATATTTTGTCCATGTTACGTGAAACGTTTTGTCTCTACAAAGTAAGTGTTAGTTGATAAACTCAGTTAACGCTGAGCGAGGAGAAAAACACTGAAATAGCGCACCAGCTCTAACTGCATTCACTCATTGTCACACACGAATCCGGCAATAGGAGAGAAATGAAGGCGTTTTAATATCAAGTTCTGAAGTGAATGGCTGAAAAAGCCAAATGGGCGCACAAAATCATGTAATTTGTTTAGATCAAGGTGTCAAATGTTCTTGCGAGATATTCAGCTTGAGGCTTATAATTTCATTTGAAAAGAATTTCAAACATTCATCAATATCTCAACCAGCTCTTAGTGGAAATTTCTTCGAAATTTCAGCCTAGCGCATCTGTAAAGTGCCGGGCACAAATCCACACAAATTTTAGACAAAGTGTGAATATTGTTTATTTTCTTATCCATCTTAGCATAAGGTATCAAGAAAAGCCAAGGTGATTTTAAGCGAACGAAGTGAAAATGCTGTGAACAACATGTTGGTTGACAGGGGAAACACAATCTTGTACAAGCAATCATTATTTTTAGACCACCAAACGCATTGTAACACACTTGTTTAAACATAGGCGAACGTGAAGCAATCACACAGGAGTACGAAGGCTGCTTGTCCTAAGATTTATATTTTCCTGGTTGATGATACCCGTTATTGGTTTACGTTTTCGTGAAAAAAGTACTTTAATTGTTTGAAATTTTCCATATTTTCTTTGTTTTTTTCCCCAGAAAAATGAAGATCAGAATGGAAAGCTTTCTATCTGAATAAGCCTGTAGGACTGAGGATGCGTATTGTTACGTCTAATCGATTTCTTATTAAAAACATTTGCTGATGGGATTCCCAGTGGGCTGATTTCTCGAAAGCTTACAGCAAACCGAGAGCTTTTAATTGTTGGTTAAGGCAGTCACACACAAACCATCAAAAACAAAAAAATTTTGCAAGTTATCTATAACATTAGTGTCGGAGGCGGGGTTGCAGGGGGTGCAAGAGCACCCACACAATTTTGATTTGTCGAAAATTCAGGCAAAATCCCTAAAATTTTGGGAAAAATCACCTGAAAATCCGGGCAAAAATGGCGCCCAACGTTTGCAGAAAAACAAATGAAGACCCTTTTTTAGGAGCTCACACCAATAAAGGTCTTCATGATCTTTGTGGGAAAAAATTTGTAGGCAAATGTTGCAGAACAACTTTTCGGGCAAGTTTGGAGAAATTCGGGCAAAAATCCTTCGCACCTTCAAAAATTTGCTTGCTCCTACACCTATGATCTATGAAGTAGAAATTTCAGTATAACGTACTTACTCAAAACCGTACATTTTTCAAATAATTTGGTAACTAAAAATTTTTGTCGTGGGAACATCATTTGCAATATTTGTCAGTGATAATGCCTTGAGACTTGGTCATTCAAACTGTTTTCTGTCTGGTGTATCTGCAGGTAGGAGAATGACCAAGACAATGAAAAATTCCCGAAATTCGAAAAAAAATTGTCTTGGAAGTGGTAATAACATTTTTGAGAGATATTAGAAAATTTTTGACAAAACAAACGAATTTTCAAATCTCGAGTGTTGGTTCGGAACTTTCGAGTCTTGGTATTGGTTTCGAAGCTTTAAACCGCAGGTCGCCGTCTCGGAGGTTACAGTCCCGACTGCATCAGTGACACTTGTTTAGGCTGCTTGAAATCTTAATCGCAACGAAATATTTGAATACTTTCCACTAAAATACTGACACCAAAATCTAGAAAGATTTGTGTAAACAGTACGATAAAAAATCAATCTTTTAACAACAATTGACTTTATGAAAATGCAAGCAAATAGTTTACCTCAGTTTCTCAAAAAGAAGTAGAACAAATTGGAATGTAGAACAAATTTAACTTTATAGGATTTCAGGTGTCGCGTGAATTGCGTTATGACAAAAATATAAGCATCAGGGTGGACGATTTGAAAACTTTACATTTGTATTTTGAACAAATTTCATAATTGTGGGTACTTGGTATAATTGTGAAAGTATACTCGTGAAAGTAACCCGCTCTCTTCAATAATAAAGTTAAATCTTCCCTCAAACGAGAGAACACTTGAAATTAAAATTCCACCCATCACTGTGACGTAGCCTGGTTGACGAACGCAGCCATAATCTAAGTATGTCAAAGGAATTCACTGTTGATGTCTAGACCCCTGGTGCTGAACCGTTTCGTTAGAGTGGCAGCTTGAAACCTACGATAGCACGTTTAACGTCTTTTGCATCAAGGTTCAAGTCGTCATGACAGAACATCGGAAAAACGACTGTCGATGGCGAATACCGATGTAACATGATGACCTCCGCTTACACGAAGTTTACCCCCCTTTTGGCTGCGAAGTGCCTCTGCTTTTTTGCTGAATCTTGAAACTGAACTCCTCAAGACACCAGGTCAAATTTTACGTTTTCAAAGCAAGTCTCAAAAAACGTGCAATCCGATCTCTTTTTTCAGAAAATACTCGCGTAGTATAGTTAATCGGATAACTCTACCATATAGGAAGCATTTTTACTGAACTAAGTTCACTTAAAGTAATCAACACAGACCATAGTCATCCATAGATTATCAGTAGCACTGACTTTATTTACAAAAGCGTTTTAAATCTCTATGAAGGTTATAAAACAATTATGCACAACCGTGAAACAAGTTGTCCACTAAAGCTCATCACATTAGCTTACTTTCCCACCTTGACAATTGCTTTTTGTCACAGTAGAAGCTACACATTACATCATTTCAGGAAAGATATGACTAGCAAGGTGTGGCTGTGATGTAACCGACAAACGTGGCACGCAATGTCAGGTTTAAGTGTAATTTCCACTCGATAGTAAAGCTTGATCGATGGGTACAAATTGCCACAAGCTTGCTATCATTAACAGCACAGTGAGTCCGCCCTAAACGTGTGTTGGGCTCTCCTGTGTTATCTGCTCAAAAAACTAGGATACCCCCTCATGTTGCGTCACTTTGTCGGTGAGCGCGCAGAAAGCAAACAAAATTTTTACTTCATTTGCAGTTTTAACCCAGCCGTGCACTGCTTATCAAGTTGAAAGATCAGCTGGAATTTGACCGCACCTGTGGTCGGAAGTATTGCCCGATAACAGCCCATGGTCATTGATCACCTACCTGGACAAGCTAACAGGGGATGTACATTTCAAAGATACCATTGCCCACCCGCAACCAACAAGACAAACATCTTTATTGACCCAAGTGGCTTTTTAGAAGATGATGCAACTGATTGCTCGGCTGTTGTGTACGTTTGTTACCAGGGCCTCAACCAGCTGGTATTTTCGGTGGAGAATCATTGCAACCTGTTGTCTGTTGTTAACAACTAAAAAACTTTTCGGCCCTTTCAAAATGTTAAAATGTTTTTGAAAATTTCCGGGTGGGAATTGCCCAGTTTTCCCCCCTTCTGGTTGCGGCCTCTGTTATTACACGCACGTAGAAAGAAAGTGCTAATCCTTGCAGTGAAGTAAAGGGTCGTAGGGAGACTCAGCGTGCTGCATTCCGCAACTGTAATTGCTTTGCCTTTTTGCTGCCACTATGCAAACATTTGTCGCTGTGATGCAACGGGAATGTTTTGATCAAATACAATAATGTATGGATCTGTGTGGAGAAAAGCGCACAGGAACATCCTTGCCTTTCTTATGAATGAAAATTTTTTTTCAATTGCTGAAATACAACCGGGTTTACCGCTTGTCAACACCTGAAAATGTTTGTGATGAGGGAAATGGAACAGCGTAACGGTTTGGATATATTTATGTCAATATTAACCTAGATAGAAAAAAACTTACAACTGCGAAAACACTTACAGTGCACTGTTTAACCGTTACTCGTATAAATTCGGAGCAAACTGTCGCATATCATAACTCAGTGAAACGGCTATAACAGTTGACATGAAACAGTTGCAAACGGCCACCTGTGCGGGCGAAGTACAAGCAGAACAATAGGGGTACAGCATGTTATTCGCTACAGCCTGCGAGCAACGATCTTCCCGATAAGTGGAATAGGCTTCGCTCAATTGCTGAAGCAAAACTTTCAGCACCAACGGTGCACCGCAGAGTTTGACTGTTTAAATTCAGTTACGTACACGTTGCCTGCACCTTGATGACGATTTTATAAACTGTAATTTTGAGATGGATTGTGAAACATGAATACATTTTCGTACAACGGTTATATTATTTGCAAATTGGCTACTATGTATGACTGTGTATGTACTGTATGTATTTATCTTCAGTGTGAAAGCTGAAAGAAGCTTTCGTCCTCTTTGTTACTTAAATTTCTACACACTCACTACACAAACGCGTTTACCCACAAACGAAAAATGATCAACAATAAAAACAATAGTGGGCATTCAGGTGTATCAAACGAAACGATTTCCTAGAATAACATAAATTTTTGTGATGGACTTTTTTAGAGTATTCTGAAAAGCAGACATGTTACTTGTTTTTTTCCTGCGCAATGTAACAGTCTGGAAACAAAACACATTGTGTGTGGACCAAACCTGTGTTGTTTTTATCAATCTCAACTACTATAATGACGACAGAACATGAAACGTAGACCGACAATTCAAATAAAATCATTCCACATAGGCAAAAATTTCGACTTTTGGAAGAAAATATTTTGTCAAACACAGCTTCTGACAAGTACATTTAAAAATAAGAGTTTCACAGAATGCAAGCCACAGCTAGTGTGGAGTTCAGGTACTTCGCTCCTTCTGAACATCCATCACTAATGCTAAACAGAATTCATCAGTCGATTGCTATCACCTCTATCAATGTTGCATTTACATTAGAAAACTGTGCTTGCCACGGCCACTTGAAAACTTTCATAAGGTTAATATTGGTGCTCCTAAATTAACGCCATGTACTTCACTTCTCGAAGCAGTTTCCATTGGCGGCCCGCTTATAGATCAGAAGAGTGAAAATAAAATCGACAAAAATGGTTAGTTTTGCTCTTTTAATGTTGTTGTGTAGGATTGAAACATACACCGTTTGGTTAAACAGCTAAACAATCTTGAAACCTCAAGAACGACATCTTTTACTCTTGTTAGCTACAACCTTCCTGGCACAGACTAAAGTGCTGGAAGCGATATGCGAGTACTAATATTACAAAAACTGAGCTTTTCCGTACAAATTGGTTAAAAGGTACGGAACATGAACTTGATATTTTCGTTAACAACAATATGAAATTAACTTGTTTGGCTTGAAGAACATAAAGTAACGACTTCAGGCAAAACTCTCCCCACAGATTTCAATCATCGGCAAGTCTCAGGGCTAGTATGCTGAAGATAGTGTTCATGAGGAAGCAATGGTTTTCATTTTATTTTGAAAGATCTTCTACTCCAAGATTAGAACTCGTACCTCCAGACACCGAGCTGTTAGAACGTAGAGTTGATTAAACGATAGTTATTCATGACAAAAGTATCTGACAACCGACATTGCTCTGAATTACTGCATTTCCATTATTTATCACCATGTTTCTGTTGATTTTTAATTATTTTCCTACTGCCAGTACAGACAGAAAATCGTCGTCTGTCTCAGTCATTTGCTGTTTATTTACTTTTCACATTCTGCGATCTAGCCTAATTGAGAAAAATACACGGTTTGTGTTCGTGAGGTTCGAATCATGATGTGAAATTGCAAGCAATATTAACTGTTTGCCAATCGATTTAGGATATATTGGACCACATTGCTTCAAGCAGTCCAGTATTTGCGTGTCTGTCAAAAAACGCTATTCACGAACACAGCGATAAAATCAAAACACATAATTCCTTCCAAAGGCGTGACAGACAATTTCTTTCGGGAGGTGAGTTTGTAATAAAATGGGCAAAAGCTCTGAAATATTGTGGTCGTGAAAGGTGAAAATTGCTTTGATAAATATAAACATGCTACTAATTTTAGGGGGGTACTTCGCTGCTGGAATGTAACAGGCAACCCTTTAAGGCCCGCCACGGCCATTTTTTTATCAGAGTTAGCAACTTTTGCAACTCCATAACTCGCCAGTGGATTGAGCTAGAGAGCTGTGCAAACCCTCTACGGATTTGGCAAGTCTTCTAGTTTATTTTGCAATTTTTTTTAATTTTGGGTTTGGGGTTTTCTGTGGGTGACGTCAAAATGGGGGCGTGTGTTCGCGATTTTATGGCTGAGGTTATCTAGCCCTGGACGCCAACTCAATGGGCCATTTTTTGGCTCAATTTTTTGGAATTTAGGTTATCATCAGAGTCTTTAGAGCCCTTGTTTGGCTTGCTATCATATCTGGAACCAAAAACCAAAAATTGGTACAAATTCTACTCCAACAAACGCTGACCCTGGGCATATTACACCCATGGCAATAAATGGCCATAAATCACCAGCAGAATGAGCTAGAGAGCTGTTCAAACCCTCTAAAGATTCAGGAAGACCTGTATGGAATTATAATTAAAACAAAAATATTTACTTTTAAATATCCTTTTTTATTTACTTTTAAATGTCCTTTTTTGTTGGCTTTTTGCTGATGTTTACATAACTGAGGAAGTTTTGACATTTTATTTACATTTGGATAATGTCAACATCCTGTGAGAATGGAACAATCGAGCCGATTTCCTGGTTCAAAATTTTATTGAGTTCTATTAGATTCAAGGCTACAATACGAATCTTTAGAGCAGAGCTTCTCAACCGGTGGGCCGCGAAATATTCCGAGATAACTTAAATATTTTTTGAAAAAGTTATCGGTTGATACAAACTGCATTTTTTAGAAAAAGTTATGAATTACGAAAGCCAAAAATGTATTATTGTCGCATTCTATCCAAGGAATGCTCCCATTTTTAACCCTGGATTGCTATTGTGGGTTCCACAAACCCAAGGCAAGTGCGGTGACCACGTGTTACATATGTAAGGACGCGTCGGAGCGCTTTCCACGCTTCAGTAGCTTCATTTATTTTGTGCGACTTGCTGACAGGTGCGCATGCGGTCGCACTCGCTCTTTTAGATTTTGCAGTGTTGAGGAAAGGTTGTGATATCGGGTCATGCGTACACGACGGTATAGTTAGTGTGAGGATTGTTTCATCGCCATAATTACGCCTAATCATGAGCTCTGAAACAAATTTTTCGTGAAGTGGGCCCAAAATCAAAGTCTCGGCGAAAAGTGGGCTGCGACATCAAAAAGGTTGAGGAGCACTGCTTTAGAGGGTTGATTGACTTTGTAGCGTTTCTGTTTCAAAAGTTGTGGCAAAATAACCGAATATTCATTAGGAAAATCCCCTAGGTGTTTCTAAAGAATTTGGCTTTTTATGGCCATAACTGTGGCACCGGAAACCTTAAAAAGTCGATCAAAGGCTCTAATGACTCACATTATAGCATAGAATCCAATAAAACTTTGAGCCACGAAATCGGCACATTGGATCGGCGATGACATCATAAAAAAAACGCAAAACCTCCTCCAATCATGACGTCATCGACTAAAAACCCCAAACCCAAAACTTAAAATCTTTAAAAAAATATAAACAACAAGACTTTTCCCATCTATAGAGAGTGTGAACAGCTCTCTAGCTCAACCTGCTGCCGAGTTATGACTGACTAAAATTCGGTCTGAGAGGCAAATCATACCTTTCGAAGCACTATTTCATTTTTGTCAAAAATGGGGTTTTTGAACCGTAATCATGCGTCCAGGTACGCTAGAAAGTCCATCAAAGCTCTACAGACACGGATTATAGCCTAGATTTCAAAAAAACTTTGAGCCAAAATTGGTTCATTGGGTTGGCGCCAGTGGTTAGGTATACTTGTCCAAAATGTCGAAAACATGCCCCAATTGTGACTTCACCCACAGAGAACCCCAAACCCAAAACGAAAAAAAATTATTTGATCTAAACTAGAAGACTCGCTGAATCCGCAGAGGGTGTGAACAGCTCTCTAGCCCAATCGACTGGCGAGTTATGGCCAGAAATGTAGTGGCCGGTTAAGTGGCCGCCGTGGGCATTCAAAAGCACTTGCTCACGTCATGTGTGGTTACGTATTAGTTGTACCCATATCGGTCATGTACCCATATCAGATATAGTACTACGTGCATTTCGCAAAATCCTAAACAGTAAGCCTTGATCAGAGTCTTCAGAGTAATGTTTCGTGGCATTAAACAGTATTCATGCTTTGCAAGAAAATCAAAATTGAATTACTGCCACAAAATACAACTATGCTGGCCAACAAGGACGTACACTTGGACGAAGCGTATTTCTCAAAACAATCAAGTAGATATAGACCACACTTAGCATGGCACGGAAGCATGGCTCTGCACTGAACATGACAAATACGGTGTGATATTGCTGCAATGTTATTTTTCACCAAAATAACAGCCTGCTCTGCCCTCTGGCAACATAATAAGCTCTTTATGATTACACGCCACGTTGTCACAGCAATTATTTCGTAGAGATATTTCTGTTCGAACTTTGCGAAGATTTGTGCCACTGCATTGCGAAATCACTCATTGAATAACGTTTGTTATTCACATAAATATTTCAAGGGCATCACCCGTCTTGTCCATGGACAGTTTTTCAATCCCGTCTCATGGAATTCCCACGAAAATACTAATGCGAAGAACGTTACATCATGTGCGGTTCCAGTGTATAGCTTCAGCGGAACCATTGATGAAAAGATGCACAAATTTCTAAATTCCGATCCAATAAAAATAGGGTGACCCTGCATTTAGATTTACCCGAAAAAATGCCAAAGACTTTATTTTCAAGGGCCTCTTATCAATCCGCTATGCCACTGATCCTCCACATTTAATGCTTACTGTGTTGTGCGCATATAATAATGGCATTCAACATCAGAAAATTCCAGCTTTATGACCTAAATTACTAACGATGGAAAATGGGTGATATTTCAAGTATATTTCACTGACAAATCCCAATCCATGGGTCAATTCCCATGACGTGAATTCCCATGGAGAAACCTGGGCATCACATATGTTTCTTACACGCATTGTTATTTTTATTGCAGTTGTTCAATTTTAAATGAGATTCTTTATTCTAGGAATTTATTATCTTGGCAAAAAACATTGTGTTGTACTTGAAAGCAAAACTCTTTGAGAACATTTTAATGTGAAAACGTAGTGTAAATGTGATGAAAGTTCGAGCCTTCGTTTCACTGTAACTAACAAACGACATTTTTACGAGTAATGGGCTTCAATGAAACTTGTTGTTGTGGAATGAAGCAAAGGAGAAGGCAGACTAATTGACGATTTTATCACGTTACACACTAAATTGTTGCTTATGGATGTATTCTTCAAAGCTTTGGTCAATTGATAACTTAAAAAATTCACATTCAATTTTAATATCCTGGTTGATGTTTGGATCTGGTTTCAAATGAACAAATTTCATTCACAAACTTAAGACCAAATAAGTCAAACATAAAAATTTTCGAGAAATTAGGGGGTTTTCAAAACCCTTCCCCGAATTAGTTGATCAAATTCAAATTGCATGATACCATTCACAAAAATCATCAACCAACATTGAGTTGAATGAATTTTTTGAAGGTGCCGCTGCTTTTCTCAAAATCAAATTAACTTTCAACAATCTGTCGTCTTTGGATTTTGAGCTAAGACATGGTTGCAAGAGACGTATCGAGTGTCAAGCATAGCATTTATTATTATACAAATTCTTTCTTCTTTCTTGCACCACGTTAGAGCTTGATTGGGTCAAGGGGTACGGTGCGGTCTTTATCAATGTTAGGCGTCATCACCAACCCATGTGTAGTTGAACTTGGCTGTGCAGAGCACATTGCCCTTTCAGATTTATTTTTCACGTGCCAACCTGCACCACTGCTACGGTTATTTCGTTATCGTAACGACAACCCAAAGGCAAGACGTGGATTATTATAATCATCATCCAGGGCTGGTCAGTCTATCATACGTTTATCAGCTTCGATGTCACAGCAAAAAATAGTTGCTTCAAAAAAAACACTAAAAGTGATCGCAGAGGAATGAAAATAGAATATTTTGAACGAAAGACCTTGTGCACTTAGTTGAAAAACAACCGTTTTTGAATATTTGGCAAACGGAAGTGATGCACAGTAATTGCATGGTAAGTACTTATTGCTTTAAAGTACAGTATTTCGCTGCGAAGTATTTGAAATGGAGTAGAACCACTTATCGCTTTGAAGTATTTCGATTCAAGGGTCGATAATTCGACGAAAGTTGCATAACACATCTAATCTAGGCGACAAAATTAGTTGTATAAGATTTTTATCTGCAATGGGTGTTGTGGGCAATAAACTGGGTGTGAGGTGCACGTTTTACTTCCACTGCAATAGCCCCATATTTACCGTACACGTCATAGTCAACAACATTTTTCAAGCGATAATGCATATCCGGGTTTGATCATGATCTTAGAGTCGCTGGGGCGATTTAATGCTTTTATAATTTTTCGGTCATGACATCATCACCCGAAAACTCTATTTGGCTAAGGACGCGATAATGGCGATTGCGTTTTTATACTGCGCAAAACGATTGTTGCTGCTTTATGATTGGCTCCACCATTTAAATTGTTCTTATTTATTCATAATTTTCCTTGTCTTACCAAAAAACATCAAATTATTTCAGTCTTTGAAAGTACGCTTTTTTGCTTGTTTGAATAAACAAACATCACGAGGATTTTACCTATTGTTTGATCAACCAGAAACAGAAAAAAAAATCTACTTGAACCACACGACGGTTTGTTCTCAAGCACAGTTGGAAGTACTATTCGCCCGGGTGTCGCTTGGACCAACAGTTGTTCAAGTTCGTCTCAATTTTTCGAATCTAAAGAGCAACTCATCACAGTTTCACACTAAGTAATATCTGCAGATTGAAAACTTAAAATAGGATAACAAGATCTACTCAGAAAGTGACAAAAGTGTTCTCAACTCACTGTTCCAACATTCAGAGAAATGCAAAATATTTGCCAGATTGAGTGAAGTAACGTAGACAATTGCCTTATGGTGAATTTCATGCTTTGTTTATCTTCTCGAACAAACTTTAGGGAAGGTTTCAAGAATAAAAGAAGGCCAGAACCGCCGAAGGAGAAAAGGTCGACTGTTGCCAGTCGACTATATATGCTAGCGTTTTGTCAAACGCCAGCAGTTCGATAGCAGTTACTGATGATGGCATCAATTGAATAAAATCTACTTTTTGCTGAGACTCAATGACTTAGACTCTCAGCAAGCCGCGCAGTAGCAGCTCAATAACTTTCAGCAGTGCAAAGTTTGTCGTTTATGCAGGGTCTAAGGGTTTGGAAATTTATGCAAAAGCCACACAAAAAAAGAAACATTATCTGTGGCTAAGTTTGGTGTATCGAAAATTGCTGTTCTTTATGAAACGTTGCAAAAATCATCCCAGTTCCCCAATCGGAAGAGTGGTTTTGTCGGTGCATCTTCTCTCATACTAAAGTACGTTCGCTGTTTCGTTAAATTTATGTTTTATCATAAGATATTCACTGTCAAACATCGCCTCAACAATGATTATAATTCATCCACAGTTTGGACATTACATGTACCTTTAAAAATCCGTTTATTCACTGGATTTCTGCATATACGACAGAACCAATTAAATATATGTGAACATACAGAAAGACACTTCATTGGCTATACACTTTATCATGTTGTAAAACATTGAAAAATCCAATTAAAAATGCATGTATGAAGAATGATCACACAACAAAAATTGAAATGTTGGATTTATAGAAAATTTCAATGTAAAACAAGACAATCCCCTAAATTATCAATATATTTAATGTTGTAAACAAGAACAACAGTGCCTTATCTTTGTTAACAAATTTAGCTGAAAACGCAAAACGGATTTTGAAAAATGCGCGATTCAACGATCTTCAACAATCAGAACATCGACGAGACAATTGGTGACAAAGTCGATTCCATGGACAAGTGCATCGAGAGTTACTTGAGCGAAGAACCTTGACGATTATCTTCCGAAGAACCTCCGTCCCCCGTTTCAAGCGAACAAAGCGATGGAACAGATGGTTGCATTGGTTGCGAAATGCAACATCCTACTGCTGTTGCAGACAATCACCAGTTGAAAGATGTCAAGATTGTTGGCCTTCATAAACAGCAAATGCCAAGGCGTTCATTTGTAAGTTTTATGTTTGCTGAATGCTTAGCAGTTTTGAAAACATGCACGATTTATTGCCAATTAATACCAGATTGATTAAAAGAAAACTAGTATTAATTTTCGCAGCTTTCACTTTCACTAAAAATCTTCCATATTGTTTGAAAAGCTTTTCTGGCTGTTTTCACCAGAGCAATCAACCAATTGCTGTTACGTTATAAAAAGGAAATTTCTGTTTGTTGTGATCATATTTGCTGTCCTGTGTGGATGACGTGGTGAGGATTGTCACGCGCCTAAAATGGTGACCATGCCATCTACACAGCAATTTCTTTTGCGAGATTCAAGATGATCGCTCTCTGCCAGCATGACTAATAACCTCTGTATAAAAGTGTCTTATGATTGATTTGCAGTTCTTCGTTATTCTTGTCATAAAAATGGATGGAAGCAGCTTGACAGTATATAGAAAACGAAAAGAACTACAGATGTTTCAGCGTAACCTCAGGAAGGTAAGTTTAGAAAAAACTGTAGCTATTTATTAGGTTTGTTGGTTTTGATCTAGAATTTTAGATGATGACTTATTGTTTACTTTTGAGCAAAACTCATGTGCATAACAAAGCAGTAGCTATCATTAAAAGCGTATTTTGTGTTGCCGACTAAAAAGGCATCCACATACAGTATCTTCTTAAAAATTAGAAACTGGATTTCTGAATATATTCCCTAACCTACTTGACCTGAAGAAGCACAATCAATCGTGCTTTTTGCCAAACACTGTGTTGTTTCACAACTGATTCTGTCTCTTTTTAGCTGATCAAGCAAGACCCGTTGCAAGCAGACGCATGCTACTATTTAAACAAATTGAGACACAAATTATCTTTATTTGATATAACCTCCAGCAACGGTTCCATGAGAAGACTTCGATACATCGATTCTTTCAACCTCTATCTGCAGGTAAGGAAGGAAAAGCATGGAAATCCAGAATACGTACTTTGATTGTTAATGTTTTCATAGATGATTCTCATAATATTATTAAGCAGACTTGATATTTTGACATTTTTTGGATATTTCGGTTTTATGGATTTTGACTTTGAAATGTTCTATTTGACTTTACAGGCTCTTGTTCACTACAAGCCACTGCACAATCATGAGATTGTCAAGAAGTTCTTTTCGCCCACAGATGATGACTTCAACACTCAGCAAAGAATGTAAGGAACTTAATTTGACATTTCTTTATGAAATACTGCCATTACTTAACTGTAGTTCGAATTTCTCTAAGCATGTGCATCAAAGTAAATATACACATTTAACTAAGAACGGTTTCTGAGTATGATTTCATGTGGTATCATAGCAAGCTTTTTATACGCATTCGTCTTTCCTGGAAAATGTTTGAAACGCCCAGAAATTTTCTGTTGACATTAAGTAAGGTCTTGTCTTGAATTTCATTGCACACAACATCTTTATCAAGTTATTTTGCCTAATGATCACAGAGGTGCTGGAAAGACTTACATCTGCGTTACGGATTCGATCGTAAGCACAACCCCAGACTTGACCTTCAGCGACCAGTCAAGCGATTCGGACACCGACCAATCAGATTCAGCATTGCAATGCCCAAGCAACAGCGCATACAGTGAAAACAGTACCAGGCAAAATAGTTCTATATTTTCGGTGAGTGGACGACTGCTGAACGACTCTAGATTTGTTGTCGTTTATCTTTATTCTATTCAGATACTCTATCTCACGCTCCTGTGATAGCTGAGTCTTTAAGAATTTTACCTTCAAAGCTTAATTACCTAAAGGAGCAATAGAGTATAATGTGTGGGTTGGAGAATGTTAATTGATTTTTGTTTCTTTCAACTATATCGTCTGTTTACAGATATCCCCGCATGTGACTTCAGAACACTTTTTTGATAACCCTGCCTCGTCAAACGAAAGTGGTCCAGTGATCTCGGCCCCAATGTATGGGCAAAAGCACGTTGTTCTTGAAGACTACGATCCCAGTTGTGATGATGACGAATATCGCCATGTTTTGCCACTGAAGAAGGGAGAAAAAATGGAAGTTTTGGCAAAGGACGTTAGTGGTAAGCAAATTTTTTGAAAAGAAAATTAAGAAAGTGTTTGATTATTGTAGACGAAACATAAAATACTGCAGTTTCCAGTAAAGCACAAAAATTAAAAAATTGCGTGACTTATTTCGAGAAAAATTGGTAACAAACACCTGTATGTCTCATTTCCTTTGTTGATGGTAATAGCTTATTAACATATGACAAATTTGAAATCATCACGTATTTGTAGATATAACTTACCACCGTGCTGATTTCTAGTTTGACCCTTATTGTGCAGGTTGGTGGTTTGCGCGTCGTTTCCTTGACGATGATTACGAGGAAGAAACTGGTTATGTGCCTGCGAATTATTTACAAAAGATTGAAAAAGCAAAACGAGACTTCCAGCCACTGTCAGTCACGGTAAGTTGCAAAGGCTACGTTACTGTCTAATATTAGAGCTTGCGAAAGCCGCTGAAGGGGTTTAGTTGACCAGGATTATTTTGTATTGTAGCTCCTTAAAACATTTATCCTGTGTACGAAAAAGTAATCATTTAAAGGTAATCGTTGTTTTATCTGTGGAACGAAACGTAATCATTGTTTAAAAACGTGGGAAAAACTTGAAAATCTTTGAATCCTTCTCTTGGTGAACAGATTAACTAACTTTTACAGCATATGAAACTGTTATTAAATCAATATGATATTTCCTTTCAAAGGCTCGTGGTGCTGCAAAAGCGAAAATAGGAAAAAGTTTTACTGATTCTCCAGCCTCCATCAGAAGATATCTTGGAATGCGCGCTATGTAAGTAAAGCAGCATGAGCTTGAGCTTGCGCAAACTAAAAACATTACATGTCTTGCAAGAGAAGCTTTAACATGTGTGAAGCGAAAGTATTCTTGTAAGTCGTGAATACTTTACCAAGTGGGCAATTTTTTCTTTGCTAAATTGTTTCATAGTAACGTTTGGGAACAAATTACTCCGTACGAAAATGCAAAACCAAATGTGTCTTAGTTTTTTTTTATGTAATTTAATGTTATTGAAACCATCGATTTATTCTACATTTTAGTGGCGACTTCATCAGCAAAAGATCGTACACGGCCAAGAATTCTGATGAATTAAGCTTCGCGGAGAACTCTGTTCTAACAGTTTTGCAACAAAATGAAAGTGGTTGGTGGTTAGCCAGGTAAGAACTCACAGTTTGAAATATTTCAAAGTAGAGAGGTTATGAAACGCTCTTATAGTCCTAAACAAACAAGGTTTCTATTTGTTGGAGGCTTTTTGCAAATTGTTTCTCATACATTAGCGTGCACACTGACAAAGTTAAAATGCAAAACATTTAAGCTTTCCCTTTTGTTGTGCTTGGTATTTTACTTCTGCGAAGCACGGGTGCTTATTTGAGTTGGCAATTACTTTTGTCGGAGCAAACGATAATGAGCAGACCATCCAACAGACAGTTTGTGAACTAAATTATTTTTTATTGCAGGTACAAAGGCAGACAGGGTCTGGTTCCCGGCGTTTACCTTCGGAAATACAATGATCCCTTGCGCCGACTCAGCATTTCGATGCTCAGCCTTAACGTTGACGTTTGAAAAAGTATCGTCGAAAGGACGAAACCTGTATACTGACGACTGATTGTTGCTATCTTGATTAGTGCCTGATCTTTTGTGGAAAGTTCTTACAGTTTTAACCTTTTCAACGATGACGTATAACCATGCTCTGCTTCCCGGTGCAACTTTTGTCGGCTCTGGCTGGGGTGTTGTAGCAACAAAGTTGCGAATAGCCACCCTAGCCCTGGTGCATTCAACTGTAGAATACTGCGTTCCTGTCTGGTGCCGCAGTGCTCGCACCCGCCTCTTTGGCCCTGCCATCCACAACGCCTTGCAGACTGTGACTAGATTCCTGCGTCCTACACCAGCGGACAACCTTCCAATCCTCGCAGGCATCCAACCTGTTGAGCTTTGTAGCAAAGGAGCCACATTGTCTCTAGCACGCCGTGCCATGGAGCCTGGACACCAGTTCCATTCAGCGTTCACCTGCCAACTGTCCACGGAGTGGGAATGCACGACGTCTCAAATCGAGACAAGTATTTCTCACGCCGCACGACAACGATCAGTTCATCCGCCAACAACATCAGAAGTGCGGCTCTCTTGGTGGATCACCGATGGAATGCTGAGTGGTTGGACAACACTACGAGACTTCGTACTTTCATGCCAGGCACCCTCCCTCCCGGAATGACCCTTCAGAGAACAGCGTGCGTTCAGCTTAATCCCCTCCGCACCGGTGTCGGACATTTCTGCTCCTGCTCACACAAATAGCGTTTGGCCCATCCGCCGCTTGTGAGTGTGGCGAAGAACAAGCCGTCGACCATACTGCCCTCGAATGTCCAATCCATCGACCTCCCCATGGACTGCGCGGGCTACTGAATGGCTTCTCAACACTTGCGGCGAGGTCTAGTGCGGCCAAGCAGTGGATTGGAAGAACTGGCTCAAACGACCAAGAATCAGTCTACAAATATCAAAGAAGGCTTGCTTCTTTGCAAAAATATCATTTACCCAGAATGAAAGCGTCTCTTCGTCGGCTTTGTTTAAGGTATACTGATCCCAAAATTTGGTCTGAAAATTCTGAAAGTTTATTCCTGAAAATCTGAAATCTCTGTCGTCGTATTCATTTGGAAAACTATACAAAAACGTCCTGATATATTGCTAATATTCCTGTTGATTTTCGTTTCATTTCTTGTCACTTTTCCGTGATAATGTTTTTGATGCCCTTATTTTTTCATCTCTACAATCGCTCACTTTATTATTCAAATATGTTAGAACACAACAATTTGCTAATCCGGAGGTCTTTCCTGTTTTTATATTCTCATCAGTATGAAGGTAGTTTCTGCTGTTTGATATTGTTCTTTTTCCACTTGTTGCATTTGTGCTTTTCGTGATTTGAGTCACAAAAATGCATGAATAAACCATTACCGTTACAGCCAAGACATCGTCTCAGCCGTAACGTATTAAAATATTGTCTCTCGTAGATTCTTGTTCCACCCCTCCTTTTGTGTTTCTATCATTTCTACATGTCGTTTGAAGGACTACTTAAAGTTAATACGTAAAAGACATTCCATACGAAATTTTGCAGTGTTGTTTACCATGGCAACGTCATACGTGCATGTAGAATGGCAGGGTAAAGCTACTGCTATGTAAACGTCATTCCTTTGTGAAGTTTTTCGATGTAAGTCTGGTTACTATAGAAACGTGTTACCTAAAATCATTATCAAGGATGATTCACGATGCGTGGAGACAGAAGTTTCAAGTCGGGAAGAATAAATGTTTGCTGCTATTGAACATTGGGAAGGTCAGCCAAAGGGGCATCACGTTTTTGTTTCACTTCAACAGTTCGATCAGCTGTGCCCCTGATATACGCGCGTGAGTGGTTTGAAGGTACAAACGTTTCAGTCGGATTCAATTCAATGCTGTCAATCTTTATTGCTTATAACGAGATATAATTAACTCGGCAATCAGATAATGTTATGGAATTTTGGTTGTTTTAGAGATCTGTTGACAAGATATTTTCTCAAAAACGAATCAGTAGTCATGGTGCCCAGGATATGTTAAATTGCAGATTCATCTCTGAAATCTTTGATCGGATGTTAATATTTCATATTTTCTACTCATCGAATCTCGAACACTGTGTTTATCATGAGCAGCAATGCCGCAAGTTGCTCACTCCTTCATGTGACATGCGTCAGAGTAAACCTGCAGTGGACTCAACGCTGTACATTTTATTGGTGTGTTCATGTCGTATTATAGTTTTGACATCGCAGCGACAATTTCAACTGAATTCAGGGGAAATTCCAGAAGTGATTTGATCAGGACTGATTTAACCAGATCTAGCATAATTGTGAGAGAGATTTCTTTCAAAAACAGTTGAGTTGTCAGGTACAACAACAAGTTATTATCATTTTACCCCACCGAAGCTATCGGCTGGTTGCGGCTCTTATACCATAGTACAGTAATCATATCTAAAAATGTAAAAACGCAAATGAACCCTGAAAAAAAACTACGGCATTAGTGATGGTATGCCTGTGAGAACTTCGTTCACGCAACACTTGCTTAGAAGTTAAATTTCTACTATAATATATTTGTAGATTTACTGTTTGGACTTAGAAATTGAAAACCAATCACCAACCAGCAGGTATGCTTGCAGACAATTCGTTAATTGATGAAGGCAAAGAACAGGGGGGCGAGCCTATTTACTATCACAGGCCGCATGAATTGTGGAATGTCGCTGGCGGTCACAAAGAAAATTCAATTTCCTCTTAAAATTCTAACTTCACCTTTCTAGGAAAATAAGGAGAAAAACTATGAGAAGCGAGTGAGAGTTCCCTTGACTTAATGTCAACGTGTCTGCTTGTCATGTAAAGTTTCGTTTTGAGGTGACATTGTGTTCTAACTTGTGTAAAGAAATAATTTCTCATGTGGGCCATGCTAAAAATTCACGCGGGCTTCGTTTGCCTCGCAGGTCATAGATTCTCCACCTCTGGGCCAGAAGCTTCATGAATAATGGGCACTGGGGCGCGAGCGCCCTGTCACATGGACCACGTCAAAGTGCCATGAATATTGTGAAATAAACGTAACGTTGAGACTGGGCATTTCGAAATATAGTGCTTGTCCTTGGACGGAGCAGATTGTTATGACGTCTTGTGAAAGTAAAAGCCAAGCCATGCACCAGTTTCATGCAATTTTTAAACTTTCGGTAAAGTTTTCCGCAAATTAGAAGAGTAACTGTTCCCAAAATAAATCGCAAAATTTGTGATAGACCTCGCCGCATTGGGTGAATGGCACTATTTCATTAGATTAGCGAAACTGAAAAAATTCTCCTGTGCAAATTAAATGATTGAGTTCAATCTTGGGATGCAGTTTGCCATTGCCTGTGATACTTTTAGATAAAGATGTTTTCCAGCTCTCAAAGTAGTTTTCGAGGTGATGTTGTTGCATACAAACTTTGTAGTGAGTGTTTGCAATAGCAGACACATGGACCTAGCAACGAATTAACCGTTAGCCATGTTAAAAAGTTTACAATTTGGAATGAAGTTATGTCATTTTTCTAACAGTACGCTTTTACAAGTTGGGGTAATAAAATGGGATATTGATACGATCTAAACCAGCTATGTCCAACCCGCGGCCCAGTCGAAGGTTTCGTGCGGCCCAATTAAGGTTTTCGCTGTAGTAAAAGTATCCTACATACTGACAACCTGTCCTTCTTAATAATCTTGAAGTTGACATTTTTGATGCAGATGGTCTTCAGTGCCTCTTTATCATGCCTTGACCATTGCAGTTAGGATCAGAACGCTTTCTGTACATTACTTTAAGCTCAATTTTGTTTGCTAATGTCAAAGTAAGCCATCCAATATGCGGCCCTCATCAATAGGCTATGTCATTCAATGTGCGGCCCTGGTTAAGACAATGACATAATTTTTGGCTCAGTAAGCCATTTGGGTTGGACATAGTTGATCTAAACCAAACACAAAATAGTTTTTTGGCACCCGCAGCAGATATATCATATTAAATATTTCGTTTCACAGCTTCTTTTGGAGAAATTCAAATAGCCCGATGATGGGGTGAGAGCTGAATATGTCTAGAAAGAATATAATGAGCGTAAACTGTAGCCTGCGAACAGATTGCATTGTAACTCGCCGAGCTGGAGCGATAGCGCAAAGTAAATTGCAACATGTATCTTCTTTAAAATTACAGTATTACAATAAAATATAGGGCCTTGAAAAATAACTGTCATCATTATGGACCTTCCGGCTGCTGTTCAGTTATGAGGGTGGCGTTTCTCCAACTGGTTAAACTTTTTATTGGTGAAATGTGGAAAAACGACCTATCCACAACATCACGCACTGCTTATCGGTCAACAGCCATCGTATTCCAGGGGCACAAGGAAATACTACCATCTGCCAAGTCACTTTTGGCTACGTTGTGGATTTTGGGACGGCCTGGTGGTTTGTGGTTTGCACGGTGCAATATGAAACTGGCCGTTTACAAAGTGCATTTTGGCAAGCGCTCGTCATCCTTTTTCTGACATGGCCGGGTGAACCTAAGTCTTTGCGTGGATGTAAGATAGGAAGAGACTGTCCCATGTAGCATGGTGGAGTTAGAAATCCGATGTTTCTGTTGCACGCCAAAATGGAACGCAGACATCGGAATTTGTTGAGCCTACACTCAGTGCCTTTGCAGCCCAACTCTGGACCCCCCTAATGGTGATTTATAAAAAAAGTTTTCGACGTTATGCTACACCTCGAGGCCGAATGGCCTTCAAAACAAAATATCCTAATTGCAGACACAATTTTGGCAGAACCAGGCCCGTAGCCAGGTTTAAACATATTTTTCTGAGCACAACAAACTTTGGGGGACACAAGAAAGATTTGGTGGTAACTGCCCCCGGATTCTCCCCCGTGTCTGCAGGCCTGGGCAGAACCGTCGCCAGAAAGTTTTCCACTGGAGCCTTCATGTTTGTGCAGGGGTCTAGACATTCTGACATTGTTGGCTGAGTCATACGAAACAATAAACCATTGTCCATTGTCCATTGTCTGAAAATGTATATTTAATTCACAACATGAATAGCGTTTGCAGATTGTGCAAATTAATTATAACTATTTTCCCGTAAATACCCATAATAGCTTCGTAGTTTCCAACTAAAAATTTTTGAACGAGCTTAACAAAGGAATTGGGTCGTAAATCATTGTCATTTAATTGACGGTGATTGTTTACAGATGTGATAATGAAATGCAAATATAAACAAAATTTGTAGGAGATCAGAATGAATCCTATCGTTCAGTTTTGAAAACACTGTTACAGAAGGAACAAACTTGAGGCCGGTCAAAACAGTGCGCTGCGGTGAACGTTTTCTTTCATTAGCGCAAATTGATAAACTTTACCATGAGCTTAAGTGGAATATGCTTTTAAAGCGTACACATTGGGCTTTTTACTGGCCGAAATATGCATGCATAAACCTTGCTGATGTCTGGACTTCTTAATCTCTTGGTGCATGACAAATGTTTAGATTAATAACATTTTGTATCTCAAATCGCCTATAAAATGTTAACAAATACGGACTATGGCCTACGTAGGCGCAACGTTTAACATCCATAATCCACTAACTGCACTACTCTGTATTGGGACAACTTAGCAATGATTGCTAAATAAACTTGTAAGTACACAATTAACTCCACCTGGTTGACTGAACAGCAGGCTGCGCAAATGTGTAACTTTGGTGGCAAGCACCAAAGGTATCGTGCTGCTATGCAGTACAAAATAAGGGAAGCCTACCTGGGTTATACATAGTACATTTTTTTACAACAATCACTACACAAAACACGTTGATCAAGTGGAAGTCTGACTTTTGGACGCATATAACTAGCTAGGCATGCAGGCAGGGCCGGATAAATGAACGCGAAGCCCATGAGGGCAAAGTCGAGACCGCAAGCTCCCGAAACGCTGAGCGCACCTGCGCTGTTCGCTCATATCCGATCGCTTGCTTGCAGACTGCAGAGGCAGATTGCGAAACTTGCTAGCGGATTGTTGTACTCTTGGTCTGTATTGCGGAACAATACGGCAATAAATCTTCCAATGTTACGATAGTAGGCGTTTTGTTCACGTTACGGTAGTAGGCGTTTTGTTCACGTTACGGTAGTAGGCGTTTTGCCGCATCTGACGAGGTCTCCCACTGAGGCTTTTTTCCACCCAGATCTGTTTTAGTCGACCTGGGTGTCTAGGTCTAATTATGGAAAATCGCATTAAATCTGTGTTTTTTGAAGTGATAAATTCACCAGCAACTTCAATGTGTTTAATAATATAAAGATAACTTTTTACATCACAGTGTTTACGTGTGCACATCAGGTGAGAAAGTACGCATATCGGATGAAGCAGAACGTGCTCAATCGGCTTCATATTCTCATATAAGATCATTGTCAGGGTTATATAGTGGTGTGCTTAAGGGAATGCAAGAGGGGCAATTGCCTTGGTCCCCCTATTTTAGGGGCCTCCTCAAGGTATTTCGTGCGCAAATATTACTCATTTTTGGTGAATAATTTATTATCCCATATAATACTTTCCGAACCACATCATAATCAGACATGGGGTAATCGTAATCGTCAATCGTAATCGATTACAATCGATTACAGTTTTTTGAGTAATCGTAATCGATTGAATTGACCAAAAATGAAATGCAATCGTAATCGTAATCGATTACATTGCCAATTTAATCGTAATCGACGATTACATTCGCGATTAAACTCGGAAATCTTCACCCTACATCACTGTGCGCTGAACCGTGGTTTGGTGGCTGGGTTTCCTCCTTTATCATCGTTTGTTATGGTTATGTTTCAAGGAAGGCCACTTGACTGTCTGTGCGCGTTAAATTCAGATAGTCCAGCGGCAAGCACAACGTTTGCAGCAAAATCTCGCTTTGTTCCAGCTACCCTTCTTGTTGGCCTCCAGAAGTAACGTAGCGAGTCATGTGAGATGTAGCAACAAAAAGAAGAGTTTCACTTAAAAACGAGTTGACACTTCGACAACAGAATAGCGGGACATTACGAGGAGATATGTTGGTTTTATTTATGTATATTCACAGTGAACTTATGAATCTAAGTGCTGGAGTAGGCTTATGTATATAATTAGTACAGTAATTTCTACACAGTGAATTAATTTTTTTTTTCAGAGGAATAAGGTACTTTAATCCAAGTCGAAAGTACTTTTCCACAACATTGATAACTAGCATGACATCCGCGATCCACTAGATACTGCTAAAAAAACTCAACGGAACCAGTGTGGTTTTGTTGAGCATTGACGTTTGGTCCAATAGACAGATGAGCAGCTGTATTTGCGTCAGTATTCATTTCATTTCAAATTTGCTACACAATGCTATGCTGGCTTGCAAACGATCGTAACCCGCACTTAGAAGAAATAGTCAGCAATTTTGAAATTATCAACAAACGAATTTTAAGCGTTGCTGGACGAATGTTCAAGCCTGATAGATGTTTTCGACAGTTAGGCCTAAAGATTTGAAGCCTTGATGTCTATCAACTATATAGAATTTAAACATTGATCATTTCTGTTTAATTAATATTTAAAGTGTTTGCTGCAGTGGAGTAACTTACGGGATGGATGAGGGGCGATTTGACTCCGCTGGCCAGCCAAATGTAAAACAGGCCCCCAATTTAGAATTCTTTTGGTTTTCAGTAGGTTGTCGTTTTGCGTTTCGGAGATTTCCCGTTGATTTGGGGTTTTAGTACTGTGTAGCCATCCACACCCGGATTCACCATTATTTCTCAAGCTTTTTTCCTGAGCGTTGACTTGTACAGAGGCCAGTTGGCCTCTTTCAGTTAAGTTTCCCTTCTAGATCAAACCTCTAGTTACCGCCACTGGTTTGTTGACTGCACGAGCATCTCATTAAACAGTTATTGTAAATTTTTTCCGGTGCTTGATCCTTACAGATTAGAAATTTCGTTTATTGCATTCATTAATATCGTATGTTGTCTGAAAATATACTTACATCAAACCATGCACATGGGGTTTGTTTTCGTTCTGAAAATGTTTCAAGACGAATGTAATCGCGATTGTAATCGTGATTACTTTCAATGTAATCGTAATCGCAATCGATTACATTTGTGCTGTAATTGCCCCATGTCTGATCATAATTCAATACTCTACCTTCAAAGGGGCCCCCAAGAGCAACTGAAGTGTGTATGTGTAAGTAGGCTACTCTGCTTCAAAGGGGCCTCAACAACAACTGTAATGTGCAGGTATTCTGCTTTACAAAGGCTCCCAACAGCAACTGCATTGTGTAAGTACTCTGCTTTCCAAGGGATCACAATAGCAACGGTAATGTGTAACGTACCTTGCGTTCAAAGGGGCCCAACAGCAAATGCAATGTATAAGCAGGCTACTTTCCTTTCAAAGGGGCCTCCAACAGCAGTTGTAATGTGTAAATGCCTTACTTTCAAAGGGGCCAAAGCAATTATAATATATATGCACTTTTCTTTCAAAGAGACCCCAACTTCACTGATTTCTAGGGCTTCATATTTCAATTTGGGTGGTCGAAGCTTGCTTTGGGGGGCTAAGTGGTGATGGGAGTGAATTTTGGGCTCCTGTGACAGCCTGGGCCCCTCAACTAGGGGGTATGGAGTGCGGCTGATACGGCTCTGCCTACACTCAATGACAGGGACACGTGTCCCATGTCTCACTGCAGCACCGCCGAGGCACACTCAGTATGCAAGCGGTATAGATTCTGGTTGTTACTGGTTGTATCGTCGAACAGGACATTTGCCTTCAAGCTCTCGTTGAACACAACAAGAACGAAAAGCAGTGTTTCAGGGCAGCCCGGTGACACGCGAACTTTAAAGAGACCTGGATGATTGTGTGGCAAAGGCTTTTATCAGTTTGATAAACACCGTGCATGGTGGGCTGTTATGTGCTCTTCTTCTGGAACTGTCTAAAGGAGAACACCTCATCTGTAAGGATCTGTAGGAGCGAAAACCTCACTGAAGTTTACAGGAAAGAAATGGTCGGCAATCTGCTCGATACCCGATAGTCGGGAAAACCTCTCACTGCAATAAATAATTCTTCACAACTTTTCTATTTGCAGATGCAGACAAAGTTTAGTGCAAACTAAGATGTTTATTTTCAAGCAATAAACAAACAAAATAACAAAATAACATACGACTTGTTTGTAAACACTGCTCTGTCACACAAAGCTTTATCAAAACAACCTGCAGAATATACACATTCTATTTAAATAGGACGTCAGAAACGAGGATCCGCAGAGTTCGTGAAATCGATTGACGTAACGTTACGTGAAATGCTTTGTGAAATATTCGACTGCGTCACCTTTGTTGAGAATATCTACTGCAAATTTATACGAATATGTGAAGTGGATACGCTTTGTAGATACTGGATTGCACGACAGTTTTGGCAGAAACTTAATATATATTTACAGCAGAGGTTTTGCTATAAAAATCTTTGTTTTCGCAAAGTAAAAAAGCGAGACACACTGACAACCAAGTCAAGCGAATGGTCTAGTGACGGGGATTGGCACGACTGTGATAAATGTACTAAGATATGTGAACAGTCCATTAAAAGCAACTTGTCTTTCACATAACTTGATCCAGATTTATAATTCAAGGTCGCCATAACCACTTGTTTCCCGCCCCTAGACTGGGCAGTAAAAACCAGAAGCTTTAAGTTCAAACTTTCCACAAAAGATCAGGCTCTAATCAAGATAGCAACATCAGTCGTCAGTATACAGGTTTCGTCCTTTCGACGATACTTTTTCAAACGTCAACGTTAAGGTTGAGCATCGAAATGCTGAGTCGGCGCAAGGGATCATTGTATTTCCGAAGGTAAACGCCGGGAACCACACCCTGTCTGCCTTTGAACCTGCAATCAAAAATAACTTAGTTCACAAACTGTCTGTTGGGTGATCTGCTCATTATCATTTGCTCCGACAAAAGCAATTGCCAACTCAAATAAGCACCCGTGCTTCGCAGAAGTAAAATACCAAGCACAAGAAAAGGGAAAGCTTAAATGTTTTGCATTATAACTTTGTCAGTGTGCACGCTAATGTATGAGAAACAATTTGCAAAAAGCCTCCAACAAATAGAAACCTTGTTTGTTTAAAACTGTAGGAGGGTTTCGTAACTTCTCTACTTTGAAAACTTCTGAACTTTGAATTCTTACCTGGCTAACCACCAGCCACTTTCATTTTGTTGCAAAACTGTTAGAACAGAGTTCTCCGCGAAGCTTAATTCATCAGAATTCTTGGCCGTGTACGATCTTTTGCTGATGAAGTCGCCACTAAAATGTAAAATAAATCGATCATTTCAGAAACGTTCAATTACATAAAAAAACTAAGACACGTTTGGTTTTGCATTTTTGACGACAGGAAATAATTTGTTCCCAAACGTTACTGTTAAAGAGTTTACCAAAGAAAAAATTGCCCGCTTTGTAAAGTATTCGCGACTTACAAGAATATTTTCGCTTCACACATGTTAAAGCTTCTCTTGCAAGACATATAATGCTTTCAGTTTGCGCAAGCTCAAGCTCATGCTGCTTTACTTACATTGCGCGCATTCCAAGATATCTTCTGATGGAGGCTGGAGAATCAGTAAAACTTTTTCCTATTTTCGCTTTTGCAGCACCACGAGCCTTTGAAAGGAAATGTCATATTGATTTATTTAATAACAGTTTCATATGCTGTAAATGTTAATTTATATATTCACCAAGAGAAGGATTCAAAGATTTCCTAGTTTTTCCCACGTTTTCAAACAATGATTACGTTTTATTCCACATTTGAAACAATGATTACGTTTAAATCATTACGTTTTTGTATACAGGGTAAAAGTTTTATGCAGCTACGATACAAAATAATCCTGGTCAACTAAACCCCTTCAGCGGCTTTCCTAAACTCTAGTATTAGACAGAGACATAGACTTTGCAACTTACCGTGACTGACAGCGACTGAAGGTCTCGTTTTGGTTTTTCAATCTTTTGTAAATAATTCGCAGGCACATAACCAGTTTCTTCTTCGTAATCATCGTCAAGGAAACGACGCGCAAACCACCAACCTGCACAATAAGGGTCAAACTAGAAATCAGCACGGTGGTGAGTTATATCTACAAATACGTGATGATTTCAAGTTTGCCATATGTTAATCAGCTATTACCATCAACAAAAGAAATGAGACATACAGGAGTTTGTTACCAATTTTTCTCGAAATAAGTCACGCAATTTTTTAATTTTTGTGCTATACTGGAAACTGGATTGTATTTTTGTTTCGTCTATAATCAAACACTTCCTTAATTTCCTTTTCACAAAATTTGCTTACCACTAACGTCCTTTGCCAAAACTTCTACTTTTTCTCCTTTCTTCAGTGGCAAAACATGGCGATATTCGTCATCATCACAACTGGGATCGTAGTCTTCAAGAACAACGTGCTTTTTCCCATACATTGGGGCCGAGATCACTGGACCACTTTCGTTTGACGAGGCAGGGTTATCAAAAAAGTGTTCTGAGGTCACATGCGGTGATATCTGTAAACAGACGATATAGTTGAAAGAAACAAAAATCAATTAACATTCTCCAATCCACACATTACACAGCTGTAACAGGAGCATGAGCCAGAGTATCTGAATAGAATAAAGATAAACCACAACAAATCTAGGTCGTTCAACAGTCGTCCACTCACCGAAAATATAGAACTATTTTGCCTGGTACTGTTTTCATTGTACGCACTATTACTTGGGCATTGCAATGCTGAATCTGATTGGTCGGTGTCCGAATCGCTTGACTGGTCGCTGAAGATCAAGTCTGGGCTTGTGCTTACAATCGAATCCGTAACGCAGAAGTAAGTCTTCCCAGCACCTCTGTGATCATTAGGCAAAATAACTTGATAAAGATGTTGTTTGCAATGAAATTCCAGAATAGACCTTACTTAATGTCAACAGAAAATTTCTGAGCGTTTCCAACATTTTCCAGGAAAGACGAATGCGTATAAAAAGTTTGCTATGATACCACATGAAATCATACTCAGAAACCGTTCTTAGTTAAATGTGTATATTTACTTTGATGCACATGCTTAGAGAAATTCGAACTACAGTTAAGTAAAATGTCAAATTAAGTTCCTTACATTCTTTGCTGAGTGTTGAAGTCATCATCTGTGGGCGAAAAGAACTTCTTGACAATCTCATGATTGTGCAGTGGCTTGTAGTGAACAAGAGCCTGTAAAGTCAA
>Ga0210059_1000703_pt1 | contig 45284 bp, 28 predicted proteins | sample Ectturendosymbi2_FD_188042 | JGI IMG/M metagenome (GOLD analysis project Ga0210059, IMG submission 188042) | Ecteinascidia turbinata endosymbiont from Florida, USA - Sample 2 (SPAdes) (version 2) | ecosystem: Host-associated > Tunicates > Ascidians > Unclassified | place: Key West, Florida... | reverse complement strand
CTTTGATGGGCCCTGGACGCCAATCCCATGGGCCAAAATTTTGGCTCAAACTATTTTTGGAAACTAGATGATCTCCCGCGTCGATAGAGCCCTTGCTTGACCTTCTAGCATGTCTGGAACCAAAGTTATGGCCCAAAAACCCCATTTTACCCCAAAAATCAAAAAATGCATGAGTCTCCCACTCGCGGCTACACTAGCTCGCTATAACACGCGATAACGCGCCGCTAGACGGTGATAGCGAGCTATACGAGGCCTCAAAAGACTCATGAAGTCTTCTAGTTTGCACTAAAAAAAAAACATTTTAGATTTTGATTCGGGGTTTTCGGTGGGTGGGGTTTGAAAAAGGGTAGTTTTGACTTTTTTTTGATTGTTTCATTATGACGTCATCGCCTCCACAAAGGGCCAAAATTTTGGCTCTAAGTTTGGTTGTATTCTAGGCTGGAATATGAAGCTTTAGAGGCCTAGATCGACTTCCTGACGTCTCTGGTCCCCAAGTTATGGCAGAAAGACCCCAAACCTTGAAAGGATTCCCTAGGGGATTAGTGGGGAACCCCCTAATTATTTTTTGTTTATTTTACCATAACTTTTGACCCAGAAATGCTAGAAAGTCCATCAAACCCTCTAAAGACTCGTATTGAAGCCTAGAATCCAAAAAAACTTCGAGTCACAAAATCTGATGGATGGTTCGCCTCCCCGGAAGTGACGTCATTATGCAAATGTAAACAAAATATGCATGGACATCCTGTCATTGTGTAAACATCAACAAAAATCCCGTGATCTCAAGCTGAAAATTTTTTTTTCCAGTCTAAACTACTAGTCTTCACGAATCTTTAGAGGGTTTGAACAACTCTCTAGCCTATTCTAATGGCGAGTTATGGCCATATCCAAACAGGGTGTTATTCTGCCGTTGGTTAACATTTTAGGGGTGCGAATTTTGACCACTTTTTGTTATTTTGGCGTAAGTTTTGATCCAGATGTGCTAGAAAGCCAATCAAGGGCTCTAAAGACTCGTGAGATAGCCTAGTTTCATAAAAATATTTGATCGAAAATGTGGGCCCATTCACGAAATAAGGTCAATCAACATGCAATATGAACGTGTCTGACTCCAGTGGTGGTGCGATTAAGCTGAAAAATGGTCCAAACTGGTGGATAAAAAATAACTGATTTTCTTGACTGCATTATAGTTTACGGATCCTTTTGAACACCCTGTTGAGTTCAGAGACCACAGGATAAGAACTCCAAACCCTTAAACCGCCAAAAAGGTCAGTGCTAACACGAAACACGAATGTACAGTAGATAATGCTATAACCCAAAATACTTGGCGCGCTATTATCATCCTCCGTGTGTTTCTCAAGTTGCTTGTGAGCGTTTTTTCCATAAACAGGAAAAGGTGATATCAGTAACACTAACAGCAAAAATTGAACTTTTGCTGCGAAACTAAAAAAATACTTTTCGTCGTGAAAAAAACGTAATTTTGGTGATTCCTCTGAAAACACGTCACATTTGCCAATTTACGTGTGCTCCCTTGCTTGATGGTCTTTTGCCCTAGAACCCACTGGGGGAAAATTCTGTATGGGTCAATTCAGTTATTGTATGAGTCAACCCATATAGCTTTGAATAAGTTGGGATCAGCTCAGATCTTAAAAGGAAGATTGGGCCAGTGAAAGCAAGTATGCGGTCCAGCAAGATGAAAAACGTAGAAAGACAAACGATTTCCTGTAAAATGAATGGAATATTATATTATTGCAGAAACAAACAAAAACATTACCGGAAAAGAAAAACGTTTTGACGGAAAACGCTTTCTCCAGTTTTTTTCTTTCAACAATTTGCAAATTGTGAACTCGATGAAAGCAAGAAGTTACTTCTTTTAGTGAATATTTTCGTATGGTTCACTAGTTGCATCTTTTTTTATCGCATGCAATGCGACGGATTCATGTAACGACAATTGGCAGGAAGACGAAACCTGAGTTATGCTTTCGGTCGGGGCGGTTGCGGTGAACGTTCTTGCCCAAGGAGCGCTACCACGATTCACTCAGTATTTTCTGCAAAAATAACGTTATACATGGTCACCAATACAGACGAGAACCGAGCTTACGGAAGCGTGTCCTCACATGCGGTAACTTCCACGGGTGTGCAGTGGTAAACACGCAAAACAAACGCGAACCATGTGTTTTCGTTGTTCCCAACTTATCAGGTAAGACGCTCTCGACTGAGACCTAGCAGCTTCGTGTCGTGTTTATTGCACTGTAAATAGACAAACAGGATTCCTGTCTGTGTTTTTTGGTGCCTGGCTATTTGCAGCCATGTGGAGATATAGTGCGTCAGAGCAAGAGAATTGGTGGACGTTTCTTCACGCTTTTAAAAATGTTAGACATTAAAACCTTTATTTGTGTTATGTTACATGATGAGCAAAGCGTGTTTGAAAATTAATCGCAGAATATCAAACGTCGATATCAGGGCGGTCAACTAACAGTTACAGAACAATCTAGTTGGACAGGATATTTTTATGAATGCGCTATCTTCTTGGGTTACGAAGCTTTGAATTGCTTGCTCTTTCTAGCAACAAATTTACTTTAAAATGTGTGAAGAAGGTATCAGTGCAGGATTTATCTCTTGTTGACGAATTGAACTTGCACCAAAAACTTAAGTCATCACCGACATGCAGCACCGACACAGATAACGGTAAGAAACATTCCAAATGAACGCACGATGCTGTAAGCCCCTATTTCCGCAAAAAATGTTTCCTCATCTTTTTTATGTATTTACAAATTGCACCAGAAATTTCCCTGCGCATCAATAGAATCTTTCACACACCAACAGTACAAACAATGAAAAAAAGCTTTCACCCGTAATAACGGCTGATAATTATCGCCAACTTCTTTGGTACTTTAGTAACAATTAGCATCAATGTTTCTTTACGACGGACGTAAACTACGGCCGAGTTCCCGACGTGCATTAAAACTAATCGTGGCATTGGAACGTATTTCTGGTGACGTGAATAAAACTGCTGGAGTCGCAAACTGGAGATGCTGAAGGTAGAAGCGCCGAAACTCGATGCGACTTTGACCCAGAACGAGCAAAGACGCTTTCGAGTGGCTCTTTATCAATGTTTATGGGGCAACTCGCCAAGGATAGGGTTAGTGTACGACGAACTGGTCAACGAATGACCAGGATCGCACACGTCTAAAAGCTCGTTCAGGGGTCTCAGAAAACCTCGTAAAACAAATGTCCGATTTTCAACGCTGTGATCCTGCTTCAGAAGGCTTAGCGAGGCGAACGAAAATCATGTCATGAACTAGGAAGTTAACTAAAATTATAGGTTTCGCACGTCATTTTGTCTGGCAAAAGTGTTTGCGCAATCAAACGGTTTATTTTTGGTTTTTGTGTGCGTTTTAAGTTTTTGAGTTCCGAGCGAATAAAATCCTTGTTCAGTGAGAAACGGTCAATAACGCTGGATATGACTGATGCGTTGTTTTTAGTCTGGTAGTCCTTTTTCTCATGGTGTCAATTCAAGTGTTAGGTAACAGTATGGGACGACATAGCCCCTTGGGTCTTTCATGCGATAAAAGGCGCATTCGAGGCAGGTGCTCGCTTAGTGGGACCGGTGGTACTTCTATGGGGGGTAAAAACTTAAGACCAATACACAACTAATAGAAGTTGGTAAGCATCCTGTGAAAATGGAAAATTTTGGATAGTCTTTTTGGCCCCACCTGAAAGCTTTTATGCAATCGCGTTTTAAATGAAAAGAGTTTAGTTGTCACAAAGACATGCGGGGCAGGCCGGAGAGAAGTCTGTTGGCCTTTCATAGGAATCTAATTTGCGATTAGATTCAATCTGCCCAGAATAACAAAAAAGCTGCATGTAATCGTGCATATAAACAAACAAGCAAGCAGGCGTGGTCTGTGATGCAAAGGTTTGGGTTTCATACATTGATTTATAGCGCACAATAAAAAGGCAGTAATTGATTCCAACACGTCTGAATTCCTTTCCATTGATTCACTGATTTTCGTTTGTTGCCTGCAAAAAAACTCTGTTGCTCTGATAAAAATGTTGGTCTATTTCATACGAAAGATAATCTAAACAAAATTATCCTAAATTCAGGTCTTCACAGAAAAAGGATGTCAGTGCATTTTAACTTGATATTTCCGTATTACTCGGCAACAAAGCGACCACGAAGCAGTGATAATAGATATTTTTCAGTAACAATGAATTTGTTGATAATGCAAATTGACTGAGGTAATCATTTAGTTTGCTGATAAAGCTATTTAATTCATTGAATCCTCTATCAGACAAGTAAAGTCCTACGTAAAATACGTGAATATTCATCAAACCCTGTTTTTGGTTGTGAACAACCTCTTTGTAAAATGCTTCCCAACGACATAATTTCCTTCATCAAGAAAGCTTACCAACATTGGCATAAACGTACCTGACTTGTCCTTTGTACTTGGAATGGAATAGCAATTTTTAAAAGAAGTTTTGACTTGATGTATCAATCAAAAGATTTTCATTTCGTTCAGCTTAGCTGTTGCTACAGACGCTATTTATTTTTTATTAATATGGTGCCTTGGACATTGTTGCTGTGCTATCCTAACAGACAAAATGTTGAAATGAAGATACTAGAAATGATGTGTTATTTCAGAAACATCCACAAATCAGACAGGACATTTTGTCTTCTTTGTGTTAGAAATTTAAACAAAGGAACGTCTTGAATCCCCCTCGAATACCTCATATATTTACTCGTTTTCCTTCTTATTGTTTCAGATATTTCTACGTTTCCGATTTTTATCAGAAGCTGGTGATACAATCAGAAAAAATCTGCTATTCATATTTTTTCGAAATTACTTTACTGGACATGAAAAGTTGTGATAATGTATGAAAATAATTCGTTCTCTTGAAAACCACCCTAATTATATTTTGTGCACAAAACTGCTTGCGTTGATCAAAATATTCACCTAATAATTACAATCACATAAAGGTTGAACAAATAATAAAGAAACACTGAATTTTGATAGAAAATTTGTACTTTCAGAACTGCAAAGGTAGAACCTTTTCATGTCTCATAGTTGCTAAATATAAAATGATTGGAATGAGCCTGAAACCTCTTCAAAGAGGCAATTGTTCCCTTGGGTTACATGTACCCCAGGTTGGGAACTCCTGCCCTGAAGATGCAAGATGCAGAGAGTCTTGTAGTCTAGATAAAAAAGTGGAAAGATTTCAATTTGAGTTGTTCGTGTGTGACGTCATCGTTTGGGTAGATTTACGCAATTACCACCAAGGACACCGTTACCTGGTTCCCAACACCAAAAGCCAATTTCTTGACTCAAGTCTTTAGTAAAACACGAAGCTTAAATCTGCATCTTCAGAGTCCTTGCGTTGTATTTTTAGGTTTGTGCCAATTTTTTTTGGCCATAACTTGTCTGCTCGCCAACAAAAAACTGTCTGCCAATCGGATGGTAAACTAATATCAAGTATTGCAATAATTTCCCTTGACAATGCGGTAACATAATCTTGTGCCCTGACCTTTCAGAGAAGACAGCGCATGTGGAAGTACCTGTTATATGTACGGATGTGTAAAAGTCGTCTCCTAAGCTTAGATATCATAAAACATGAAAAAATAAATTTCATTTGTCCAGTTAAAGCATGAAATTAAATCAGGTAAAAAGCGAATTATTGCATATAGAACTGTAAGGTGAAAACGGAGGATTCGAGAATACTGAAGCATTCAGAATAGGATCACCTGTTTCAGTGTCACTTTGTGGTTACTGAAGTATTATGCACAACAGCAATTTTATGGTACTGCCATTTGGCATGTACTGTATTTATCTTCAGATTTCAAAAATCACCTCAAATGCAAAACACTTGCAAAATGTTTTTCGACAGGTTTTCAACCAATAGGCACCTAAAATGTTTTCAAACGCACATACAAACCATGCAAAACATTTCTCCTTGCCCAGTACAGCAGTTACGTTTTACGGAATGGCCAATCACAAAGAAGTATCCATTGCGCTGTTACTATGATTTAGATAAAGCCTTTGCACATCCTTTTAAATAGGAATAAATGTTCATCTCTCTGGTTTTAAAGCTGTACTGTACTCCAAGAGACATTGTGAAAACTATAGTGATCTTAACAAACCCTTAAGCTTCCTACTAAGTTAGCTTCCAAAACTAATCCACGCAGTAAATCTGTTAAACATTGTTTGCTTACAGACGGAATATATCATTTATGACAAATTCTACATCTTTCTACTGTTCAGTGTGTAAACTCGTCTGTTTCATGTTTTCACTGCAAATGAGATAATGGTGTACATATTCGAAGTGAAAAATAAGGCTTACAAAAGTATGTACCATGTTTAAGTTGGCTATAGAACTACTGCCGGCGTAGAACAGAATGTGTAAGAAAAATTAATTATGGATAGCATTAAAATTGCATACGACGTCTTTCTCTTGTTCGAAATGTTTTAATATTGCTTAAATATTATTCTGCTGCATTTGGCTGCAGTTTGAAACTTTTTTTCGAAGCTTAATACTTTACTTTATAATTTTGAAAAGTTATCAGAAACTGGCGAAAACCAACTTTTATTTCTGAAAAGATCGGTTTATTATTAACATTAAACCTGGGCAATTCGGAAAGTTACCCAAATGAATGTCCGTATATTAAATAAACTTTCGTATTTATAGCACGAAGGAGCGTCTCAAAACCGCATCAGATTTACTCTGACCACAGTTTGATCCCGGGTAAAATTACTTCCGGTCTTTTTCTGTGGCCAAACAAAGGGAAACCGTCACTATGGTTTATGATAAGGTGTAAGAGCTTTGTTGCTGCAAAGAACGGTAAAACTTTGAAGGAATGTTCTTTCGCAAGATATGTACTTAAACGGCTGCCCTTTGTATTGGTTACACACTTGTGTGCTGACAATGGAGATCATGAACGGTAGCTGTACGTGCATAAAAACGGAGACGTTTTTTTGAAATTATCCACCTCAGTCTACCCTTGCCGTTTCTTCATAGGAATTTTGTCCAGAGCTGAGTTAGTGAAAATGGTTATACGGGAACTTTTTTGCGTGGCAATTCCTGTAAGGGTCTTCTTCGCTGTGAAAGATCGAATAAACACAAATAAAATTTCACATTAAAAGAAATTGTCTAAACATACATTTTTGTATATTCTCAATTGAACCGACACTAAACAGGTGCTATTTTTGCCTAATACTCATGGAAACAGCGAAATATTTTCTGCATAAAGTTTTATGAAGCAAGCAAGCATTTCGTTCTGATCAATTCAACTACTTTTCTTTTATTAAGCACGTACCATACGTTTAACAGCTATATACCAGTATCAAAGCAGTTCACGTGAAAACCTACAACAGCAAACAGAATCTGATGATGACGACCACATGACGCGACTGGTTTTGCAATAAATGCTACACTTGTGGCGAGAAAGCAACAGCATCGCACGTCTACCGTTGCACTCACCCTTCAACACCAAGCATGAGGTTGGACTGGCCACAAACACAGTTTTCAGTTTTCGGGATTACCTGAACGGGAAACGTGTTCAAGTAACTCTACCAGCGAATAACGTTAAACCTTAAACCAGTGCTTCTAAAACTTTATATTGCCACGGATCCCTTCACTGCCTTCTAAACCGCTTCGGACTCCATCGTTTTGTCAACGTTGTATTCGATTATTGTGAAATAAGGTATGGTTGCTTCTTGTGAAAATGTCTGAATGCAGTTGTGGTATGATGGGTGAAAACTTTTACTGTAGACAAGGTGTTGCGCGCACATACCGTCATGAATCAAAATTACCAGGAAAACGTATACATGCTGTAAATCCTTAACACAACAGAAAAAAAAACAAATTCCATCACCAACGAGAAAGACGTGACTTTGTATTTCATTGTTCAATTCACTCTGTTGATATGTACATAGTGCCATTTCTTTGGGTGGATTCCTTCTTTGAAGTATTTTGTGTGCAGTTGGGCTTGACTTCGTTGCTTTTTAGCATTGCTAAATAGCGATTGATTTAAATTTGCCTTTGTGTCTAGTCTTCATGTTGACATAATTTCGCTTCTACAAAGGTATTTCTTATTAGTTTGGAAAAACAATTGATATGTTACTCTGAACATGTGTACCCTTCCCACAATTTTGTGAATGTACATTGCAATGCTGTAGAAAATTGTTGGTTTAGCATACACGGTTTGACAGTCAATATCATGGATGCCATGAGTGAACAAAATGGAATCACTGTTCCCAATTTCGAAATAGGAAATCGATTTCACGTAATACAACGCGTCCGCAATCCTGAAGCCTCATTCTAAGGATACAAAGGCGTAATGTTAGAACTAGAGCATTCTGCGATGGTAGCAACAACACTACTGCGCTTTTGTTGAGACTTTTGCTTCAACAGAGGCATGTGCAAGTCCAAAACACAGCAAAGTCATGGAAGCCAATCCCAGTCTGCTAGTTGATCCGAAACGTGCAGCAAATAAAGCACTTTCAGCTGTGGTAAACCAACTGTGGTTACACTGAATGCTGGTAGGAGAGATAATGCAAAAGACGCGCAGTATATGCAGAACGTCAACAATTCGCCACAGAATTTTGCGCTCAAATATTTTAATCAATGTCAAACATGCGTCATCATCATTTCAATTACTATTTTTTCCCAAGGAACTAGTTTCCACAAAAGTGACAGGTTTGAATCAATCAGCACCTGTTTTAACCGGTCCACTTTCTGGGTACTAATAAACGTGCATGCAGATATGTGTGAGTCTCGATCATCGCATATTAAAAAAGCAGACAAGCCGGATGATTCCTCGAAAGTTTGCAGCAAACGTTGAGTCTTCAATTGTTATGCTTCACAAAGAGAAGTGAAAGTACACCAAATTAGCAGTAAATGCACTCAGTAAAAATGCACTACAAAGTATGCAAAGTCCCCTTTTAAAACTTGTGGTCACTGAGAGTTTTTTTAAACCAAGCTTTCTTAGTTCCGTTCGGAACATAAGGTAAACAATTCATGCTCAAATAGAAATGTTGCTTTATCAGAAAATTCTTTCCTTGTGATTTCATAGCTTTACTTCTGAGTCGTTTGGTGGTTGAAATTACTGTAGCAATTCCCGACTCTGCTTTCTAAATGTAATTCTGGTTAGGTGCCAAACACAATGTAAATTTTTGATATTCATTAGCGAAGCAAGATACGGCCGCCTGATGATCGGTTGCCTCTGGATACTGGTAGGGGTCCTTTTCTGGCTATTTCGCGAATTTTCTTAAACATTTCTTTAATCTTGATGTCTTTGAATCTTTCAATCTCCTGGCATTTTTCTTCTAACCATTGCTCTTTAGCACATTTACATTGCTTTTGGATTTCCTTATCTATTCTTTTGTACGTTTCTTGGTCCGATGTGAACTGTCTTTTCTTGTGCAAAAGACTTTTAATTTTATCGGTTACCCAATGTGTTTTTTTATTCTTCTTGGATTCTTTTGGTATAACATTTTTTGCAGCTGTATTAACACTCGTTTTCAGATTTGTCCAATGAATTTGGGAATAATAAATACTACGGCCAAAGCAAACGATACAACTGACATCTTGCAAACGTTTCGATAACAACTGTTATCATCTTCAGTGAATAGCAAACAGTTGTTATCGAAACGTTTGCAAGATGTCAGTTGTATCGTTTGCTTTGGCCGTAGTATTTATTATAAGGCTATTTAGCACTTCCGCTTTTCGTGTACCGAATTTGGGAATTTTTTTCAATTTGACTTTTTGGAATATTTTCAAAAACAGCTTTAGAGAAGTCAGCGCTGATGTCAGGATTTTTGAGAGTATCACGTGCGAACTTTGGCTTTCGTTTTGGGTGCTTTAGAGCCTTTAAATATATTTTGATATTTGCAATCACTGGATTATGATCACTGTTTGCATCGGCTCCTGGGTAGACTCTTGCATTAGTATCAGAGGACCGACATCTTTCATTGATCATTATTGTAGTCAATCTGATTTCTTGTACGTTCACCAGAGCTGGCCCATGTATAACGTCGTCTGGGGTGAGCTGCAAACCATGTGTTCATTATCGCTAGTTTCTTTTCTTCACACCAATCAATAAGTCTTTCTCTTCGTTCATTGCGCATTCCCAAACCATGTGGTCCAGCGGTTTTACCATGTTTCTCACAACCTACTTTGGCATTGAAGTCTCCCATTACAATATTTATTTCCTATGATTTTCAGTTGCTGCACAATTCATCCAATGAGTCATAAAATTCTTCTATCATGTGCTCATCTGCATCTGTTGTTGGTGCTTATGCAACAACCATCTTTATATTAAAAGGGCTAGCAAGTAGCAAACGATCAGATTTAGGCCAACATCCCAAGGTAGACTTAGAGAGTCTTTTATCTAACATTAAGGCAATACCACGTTGGTGTTCATGTCCTCCAGAGTATATTATTGTTTCGTTGTTTTTCCGGAATTGACCATTTTCAGTCCATCTCACTTCGCAAACTCCCAGACAGTTGATTCTCATTCTGTTCATTTTCATTACTTTCCTTGTTGGTACAGTGTTCAAATGTTCCATGTGGCTATTCTTTGTATTCTGTTTCTAAAGGTTTTTGCATTGACCACAGTTGCTGAATGGCTATCAAAGAAGCCCTGTGATCGAAGACTACAACTTCCGGGCGTGAGGCTCTGATTACTAAAATCTAAAGACTCATTTACGCCGTTATTCCTTCTTTGATTTTGTTTCATCATCATAGTAAACATGGCCGAAATACTGAGGCAGGTTGGCCGGTTCCTTTCTTCAGACGCCTCTGTGTTTAGTCAGCCGAAGTGCTTCCAGTCTCATTACGAGGAGGTACACAGATGATGACTTGGTGTTTCGCAGTAAGACCGCCAACACCCAGCGACCTGCCATCTGCCACTGCAGTCAAAATGCAAATTGAACTATAACAACACAAAAGTCATGGCAATGTCAAAGTAGTCATCAAATGAAACATTTATTTCCATAATAGTCAACCATATCAAGATTGGACAAGTTCAACACTTTGACTATTTAGTTTCCTGGATTACTACAGATGGGAGGTGTGGAAAATGAAATTAGACGAAGCATAAATCTATCAAAAAGAGGTTTCAACAGCATGAAAATCATCTTCAGAGATCGAAAAATTTCCATACAATTCAAAACAAGACTTTTGAATTTCTTCGTGTGGCAAGTATTCATGTACGGCTGTGAAACCTGCACAGTAACAACAAAGACCAGGAAAACTTAGAAGCAGCCGAAAGGTGGTTCTATTAATACAAAATTCTCCGCATTTCATGGACAGCGCACCAAACTAATGTGTCAGTCCATCAAAGAATGGGACAAGAGCGTAAACTGCTTTGTTGTATAGAACAAAGACAGCTAATATTTTTGGGCCATGTTATACGCAAAGGAGAGCTTGAAGATCTTGATCTGAGTGGTAGAATCCCAGGAAAACGTGCAAGAGATGCCCAAAGTTTTACTTTCCATAACTCTAAACTTTGTGCATAAATCCTGGGAAATTATGGGAGACTGCACGTAATAGAACACAATGGAAAAACATCACAGTACATCGATTGCTGGATCAGCGATGATACCGAAAAAGAGAGAGGGAGCGAAGCAAATGTTCATCAGAATTATACAAAATACATTTATAATAACGACAGACAGCAAAAGTTTGAATAAGTTTTCAGACCTTCATTCCAAAATGCGCATAGTTCACAGGGCACCAGTTCGAAAGAAAATGTTGATTATCTTCATTATTTCTAGTAAACAACCGGAGAGTTGATGACACGTCATCAACAACATTGTGACGGTAGCCGGCAAGTGACGGTGACCGCTTCTGGTTGTGCTCGGCGAGTTCATCCCAGGCTGGAAAAAAAATTTTGTAAGTTTCAGTAATTTGTTTTGAAATTTTGCTTTGTTAGGTTGTAAAAGGTACAGTAGCTAAGTCAGGAGACAGAATAGTGCAAATACAACGACTAAGCTGCTTTGTTGTTTGTCCCTTTTGGGGATTCCAACTGATTCTGTCAGAATCAGTCAGAAGTGCCGAATGGCCGTTGCGATCTGGGTTCGTTGAACAGTGTTGTAGCTGTGTACAGTGGAGGAGTTACTTTTGTGCTAAATTTTGGTAATCTGCAATTTTTGTAACCTTGAGGTTTGATCTTAGCAACAGTGCGTAATTTTTTCTTTTTGTTTCATATGTCGACTTTTGCGCAGGACTGAAGATGTGTAATACACGAAACTAGTTTCCTTACGCAATAAATTGCGATAGATTCGCTTGGTGTGGGTCACTGTTGTGGCTTTACAAATATAGTTCACTATGGGTTTCACAATTCTCCAATGGAATTCCGGTTCTATATTTAAAAACTGGCATGAATTCAAAAACTACCTATCTACACTTGACAACCTACCTGATGTCCTCTGCATCCAGGAGTCACATATGACACCGAAATACCAGCCTTCAATCCCCCACAATAATGTAATTCGAAAAGACCGGTCTCCTTCCAAAGGAAAAGGTATTGGCCTAATGGTTTGCGTCAAGACATCTTTATATTTTTCAAAAATTGTTGTCGCTCTTCCAGGCAGCAGCAATCTCGAAGTTCTAGGCATTGCAGTGCGCGGTTTTTCCATATTTCACACTACAACCCCCTCCAACACCTTGACACTCGCCTCCTTCGAAAATTTATCCAACTTTGCAAAAGTTATTCTCTGTGGTGATTTTAACGCCCACCACGGGATGTGGGGCAGCGTGAACACTAACTGCAGTGGCAGATCTTTGGTGGAAGCTCTCGACCTGCACGATTTAGTTATAGTCAATACTACTACGCCTACTCATCTTTCACTTACAGGACGTAACGCATGGAGCCTGTTAGACTTGGTACTAGTCTCTAGCTCATGAGCTTCCGTCTGCAATTCCACGGTTACAAGCGAATTTTTGGGAAGCGACCAATCGGTTGTCTTAACGGTCGTCAAGGCGAGCACCACGCCGGAAGAATTTGGTGTCCCGAAATGGCTCTTCGGCAAGGCAGCCTGGCAGAAATTTAGCGCAGCCTGCGATTACACTTTAGGTTCATTCTCCATCTTCCTGGACTATGCTTACTGCCTCTTTGAAACCAGTGTTCGGGAAGCTGCTCTGGAAGCTATTCCTCAGTCCAAGAGGTCTATCAAAATCGCAGTTCCATGGTGGAATAAGCAGTGTGACATTGCCGTCAAAAACAAAAAGCATGCCTTTAACGGAATGGAACGGACTTGGCTTTTGCGTGACACTACCATTTTCAAACGGTGTAGAGCGAAGGCTCGAAGGGTAATACTCGAGGCAAAATCGTCGTCCTGGCTACACTTTTGCACATCCCTAACGTCTACCACTAATCTGTCCAAAGTCTGGAAGGTAATAAAAAGCTTTTCCGAAAACCGCCCCACTTGCTTTATTCCAACATTGCTTGCACAAGACATTTCGGCTAAAAATAAACAACATAAATCCAACGTACTCGCAAACCAATTCGCTCTATCCTGTAGTTCGGCAAATTATCCATCTCGTTTTGTTAACGTGTTCTTGCCAGCCAAAACAGGACTTTTGCGTCAAGAACTTTCTCTTGCGACGCCAATTGACCCACAAATATATCAAGCCTTTACCCTTAAAGAACTTATCTCCGCTGTCCAAGACCCCAAGAACATTACACCCGGACGTGACAACGTATGCTACGAAATGTTTAAACATTTGTCCACAAAATCATTGGAAGTCATGCTGCAGTTGTTCAACAAAATTTGGTACACCGGCAAAATTCCTTCGTCCTGGCTGCATTTCATTGTAGTTCCTATTGCCAAGACAATCCAACCCTTGCACTTACCGTCCTCCTACCGGCCAATATCCCTTACCAGCAATGTGTGCAAACTCTTTGAAAAAATGGTCATGTGTCGACTCAGCTGGTTTTTGGACTACCACAAGATCCTTAGTATATCGCAGTCCGGCTTCCGACAGCGCCAAAAAACAACGGATTAAATTGCCCGTCTCCATGACGCAAGTCAGAAGTCCCTGGGGGAACAAACACAACGTTTTTTGAGTTTTTATTGATCGAGAAAAGGCCTAAGATATGGTGAACAAAGACGTTCTCCTTTCCAAACTACTTAGGCGTTGAATTTCAGGTCGTATGTTCAGATTTATTCTTTCATTTCAATCAAATCGCACCTTTCATGTAAGACTTGGGTCCACATTGCCCTTGATGAATCGTCTTGAGAACGGTACTCCTCAAGGAAGCGTCCTTAGTCCCATACTCTTCTGGTTAGTGATAAATGATCTCCCAGAGCGAATCACCTCTCCTGCAGCATTGTACGCGGATTGTTTTTTGCTTCTGGGAATGTGGTTCGGATATAACCCTCTTGAATCAACTGTGTCAATGCTCTTTATCTGAAGTGTGCAACTGGTGTGAAGAATGTGGGTTCAAAATCTCTAGCACCAAATCTGCAGCGGTACTATTCACACGGAGACGCGATCCAGCAGCCATTTCCTTGATTCTGCGGGACGGTACCCGCCTACAAATAAAAAATGAATACAAGTACTTAGGACTACAAATAAAAAATGAATACGCCTACAAATAAAAATGAAACCGCCTACAAATAAAAAATGAATACAACGTTTCAGCGAAACGGGTCTTACTCGAAACATGTACAGAATGTTGTGGCGAAATGCAGGGCTCGCCTAAATGTCATTAGGATGTTGAAAGGCACGTCTTGGGGTGCAGGAAAACGTTACGGTCTACAGGTCGCTTGTTAGATCCGTAATAGAGTATGGTACGGAGGCCTACTTTTTCACATCTCCCAGTCTGCTAAAACCATTACAAAAGATCTAAAATGATGCACTGCGTTTATGTACTGGAGCCATGGCCAGCACTCCACTGATCTTCCCGCACCAAGCTTGTGATGAAATGCCTTTACTCATTAGGCACAAGTTCTTCAGTTTGAAATTCAAAGCCCATCTCTTAACGTTCAGCGACCATCCGCTCAGTCGTTAATTGAGGATTGCTGGCAGGAGCGTTTTCGACATTCGTCTAGTTTCTGCTGATATAATATGTTTACAAAGGTTGCGGTTATCACACCCTTTTCGCCGCAGCTCCCTTACGCATCCCGAATATTCCTCCTTGGTCGCTACAGAAACCTCTTGTCGACTTCGCTTCTCTTTCGGTTCGTCCATCAAACGACATCTGCGTTCGTTGCACCTCTTTTCTGGTCGCATTTACACAATACATGTGACCAGTTTGTTAAAATCTACACAAATGGATCAAAAACCTCTACTCGAGCCGGCTGCGGCATATACATAGCGGAAAAAACTAAAATATTATATTGCAATAAACAAGTTCTCCTCCTCCATCACCTCCGAACTCTTCGCCATTCTCCACGCATTGTACCTAGTTTACTCATTAAAAATTGTCAAGGCCGTTATTGTCACAGACAGCCTCAGCTCATAATAATCAATCACAAATTGGAACTGGAAAAAACATAGTTTCTCAAACAAAATCACACTCCTCTGTTCGACATTTGCAGCCTCGGGCTACGAGATCCGTTTCCTTTGGGTTCCTGGCCACCAAAATATCCCGGGAAACGAAATGGCTGATAAACTGGCGAAACTTTCCCCTGCCGAAATTTCACTCTCCCCAACCCAAGGTGTTCACCACAAACATGCACTTACTCGACTAAACTTTTCTTATGTGTTCTCTGCTCTATACCAACACTGTTTCCAAGAGTGGGACATTCAATACCAGACCGACACACGAGGTAATGCTTACAAAGCTATCTTTCCTGCCCTGCTACGGTCTTCTCTACCGGTCCATTCCCTTTCTCCTATTATTTTCCGTTTGTGCACTGGTCACTGCACACTGAACCATCATCTGTCACGCATTGGCCTTCACCCTGACGGGCTCTGAGGCCAGTGTGAAATACCTGAAACGGTGGAACACATGATCGAAGTCTGTCCCACATACTTGACGGCGAGAAATTTTTCTGAAACTTGCACTCAATCAACTCGGTATTTCTTTTCATACCCCGGAAATCCTCCGTAGCACAGCTACTGCAAAGCTTGTAGAAACGTTAGTGCGAGAGTCAGGCGTACATCTATAAATTCTTTTTACGCGGTCCTGGCACTACAAGACCTCGTCCTGAGAAAATGCCATCAACCCCCCTCATAATAATATTAATAATAATAATAATAATAATAATAGATGAGATTGGCATCAACCTAAAAGTTTCAGTATCAACGTCATTTCTTTTTCTGTCATGAAAAAAATTATCGAAATATTGAAAGTATTTTCTCCTTCCTCATTGCGTTTTTGACATGTCTTTCAGGATGGAAAACAAGAATATCAGTTACAGGTTTTGCTCTCAAGCACACTTTTCCAAATAGAAATTCTTGCAGCGTCTTGCATTAACTGTTTTGCTCGAACAATGTCTAACCATAAAACACCAACAGAACGTGTTGACTGCATGCCATTTCTTCTCATTCCTGACAAAGTAATTGGAAATGCCTAACATTATCACGAGACCTTAGTCCACAGTCAGGACGACATTTCTGATTAACGATTCACCTAGTGAAAAGGTTTGTACAGAGATTTTTACCGGCTGAGAGCATTCACTACTACTGGAAATCATTTCTTTCTGAGTGCGTTGGTGATACCTAATATGTCTTTATATTGTAAGCCATGCCAACATCTTTTTTAAAGCATATCCAAATGGATTGACTCGTGGCACTCATGGCAAACAATTCATTTCTGCTTGATTTTTTTATTTGAACAGTGGTTTAACTGCAAGTTCTGTGCACATTTACGGATTTTGGTGCTCACCTTTGAAAAGTATCAAAGCATCGAAGTTTATGTTAAAAATGATTTATACCAAAAGAAGTTAATTTGGGTTTGTGCCAAATCCCTTCTAGTTGGAAATATGTGCAGCGTTAATTGATATGATTTTGTGAGGGAAATTTTACTTGAATTAGTTCCAAATTATTTATTTGTTTTTGAACTCTTGAGGTGGATTCAATACAGGCCTAGCTTAATCATAGCGATATGATTTCATATTTGAAAAGAATTTGTTTTTCGCATTTGGATTTGCATGGAATTTTGAAATGATGTCGTCGGATAGGATTTGGATATGAAAAATATAAATCCTTCATTTCTGCAAAAGACCGAAAGAAAAGTATGAGGCTGAATGCCATAATCGCAATATGCAGGCTACATACTACAACACGAAAACGTGTTGAATATTTTGTGCGCTGCTGGCACCTCAACGAAAACAAAAGACTCAGCTCCACCTCCACCCCAGTGTTAGATGGAACACCTGATCCTGAAAATCTGGCATAGCATCGCTTGGAGACACATTCAAAACAGAAACTTTAGGCTGATGACACTCATACGTCACTGAAGCCAAAAAGCTCATTAATTTGTCGTGCAAACTTACTGGGTTTGACAATCGGAGGTTTTGAGATTTTGTGTAAATGACTCAGACTCAATCCTCGCGTCTGAAAAACGTGACTCGAGTGGAATCTTCACAATATCGTTTCTCAAAGTGACTCGAGTCGAATCAGTGACTCGAGTCACGCTGTCACTGAGTGTTGGCGAAAGAAATTTATCTACTGTGCTTGCACGTTACGGTCGCTTTGTCAAAACATCATGGCTTTGCAACAAATGTTACAAAAACCACAGAAACCCCCTGTGCTTTTTTGGAACACACTTTTCAGCATAACCATCGTCACAATATTTTGATGCACAAATCTTAAAGAGAATACTTGTTTGGATGTCAAAGATCATGCTCTGACATCTACAGTAGGGACTGCGTGTTTTGGAGATGTCGAAAAATATCGAAAAAAATAATTTTTTAATGCTAAAACCATAGGTAGATGCTATGTTATAAGCCTATATATTTTTTCCCTTGAGATTAACGACAAAGCATTCCAGGTCGCTTAACTGTAGCTAAACACCTTTGCATCTACTTCGGCAGAGTGAATGATATTTACGTCCTGTTCCTTGCACCTAGGCAAAATCTTCTCCAAAAAATCTATATAATAATGACTCTGCGTTGGTATGGTTTTCCGAGCGAGATAAAATTTAGAAAGAAACTATAAAAATTGCATCCTCATGAGGAGAATTGATTAATGGATGAAATAACTTTGTTGAAGAGAAACGAATGTTCTCTTGTGGAATATTTCCATCGTGTGCACATGTATTCATGATTCTTTAAATGGGTTTCCGGAGATCGTATTGTTGCGGCCAGTGGCCCAACTATATGGACAAGTACGTACGGACTGGAACCAGTGTTTTGTAATAGACTTCTCAGTGAGCCATCCGGCTGGGCGCAAACCGTTCACATGTTCACACAGCGTTTTACGTGACTCAATATTCTTAAAACCAGCGCAGAACTCGAGGCAATAAATTGTACAGTGTCACTTCTCAACTCCCCTGCCTGTTTCGTGTCTCTAACAGCCGCAAGCCTGAGTAACGCCTTCGTCATCGCATAGGACAGCGTGAATCAGATTCACAGCTCGTGTTTGTGTGTTACAGAGCGAGAGACATCTCAACAGTATATTTACATATTCAGCATAAAGTTTGTTCACAAAATTTTTTATTGCACAATTCCAGCAGAGGGCAATATCTCGCTTCTGATCAAAAGCGGTGAAAAGTTTCCTGGAAATGGTGCGGCTGTTTGATAAAATGTCTGACTGAAAGCATGGCATTTTCTTCTAACCAACTTAATATGTACGTACAGCATGTACTTGAAATTAGAATCACTAGTCAAGCAGTATAGTATAAGATGGGAATGTTGTTTTTGTTAGGTATGACAGCAATTCTGAAAAAATTCAAAAAGTAACCAATACTTTTTGTCAAATGTAAAAATTAACGCGCTAAAATATTCTCAACACAACCAACGGTGATAAAATGGTCAAACCTTTACTCAGGAAATTTTGTGAAACGTTACAAAAAGCAAGTTAGGTGCCCCTATTCTACTGCTTGTGCAAATTCCGACAAATATTTAGGTAAAACTGGCACGAGCGTCTGCTATGTATCGCAGAATTTCTGGTGCATTAGTCACACTAAAAGTGCATTTGTAAGAGTACCAGTGTAATCGTCACACTACTACGGTAGTAAGTTAGTAATTATCTCGTTTTTACACTTAGGAACGACAATTTTGTGTCGTCGAATATCACACCGATATAGTCGATATGTAACAATCCTCAAAAACAATTATGCGCCTGTTGTGACATACATGGTCGATAGAAAATTCCGCTAAAAATTATCTGTAAGTTCAAACACGCATAGTTATATTTCATGCATTGTTCAGGACAAATACTTTTTTATGTTTTATAAAAGTTTTGCGAATTCACAAAGTGTTTCCATTCAATGTAGTTTTTGTATATCACGCGTACATCGTCATCAATCAAAATCATTGCGAATACGTACACATGCTCTACTGTAAATCGTTACCACAACAGAAAAGATAAAATGCATCACCATTGAAAAAACGTCGAGTCATTGCTTAGTTCATTGTGATGGTATGTGCAAACTACCAAACTTTTCCTTTAGTTGGTTTCGTTCTTTGAAAATTTTTTCCGCAGTTAGGCTTGACTTTGTCACTTTTCGGCACTTCCAATTGACGGTTCGTATAAAGTTATCTCTTTGTCTTGTTTGCTGTTCATTGAAGCATGATTTCGCTTCTACCAAGGATTTTCTTATTATTTCCAACAACCATTGATATATATATATCTGAACATGTGTTTTCTTAAAAAATTTAATGACCTTCGTTGCAATACTGTAGATTAGGGGTGGGGAATCTGCAGCCCGCGGGGCAAATGCGGCCCGCGTAAACATTTGGTATGGTCCGCATCAGAATTTTCGTTACCTAATCTAGAGTACAAGATCGCGTCGGAACGACGCTGCATGATAAGCAGGTGCTTAGACAGTAAGGCAGAAGTCTCTACCTATATTATGTCATAAGAAGCCTGTATCCCCAGTAGTGCAATTACTATCCTTCGTAGTAATTTTAGGATACAATCGATCGTTCTTTGCGGCCCGCCAGCGATACGTCCACAATGTATGCGGCCCATGATAATAAATAGGTTCCCCACCTCTGCTGCAGAAAATTGTGATCTAAGCAGACATGTTTTGACAGTCATTATGTTGCATGTCATTAGTAAACAAAGTTGAATCACTGTTTCTTTTTTCTTTCAATAGGAAATTGTTAGCGGAACATTACGCATCCTCAGTCCTCAAATTTTATTCAAAGATTTAAGGACTGAGAATACACAATATTTTATGTGAACTAGATTTTCTGAAACATTTTCTGATAGAAACAACTGCTTCACCTTTGTGGAGGCTGTTTACTTGAAAACAGATATGTGCAAGTTTGATACATCGCAAATTCATGAAACAGAGTCCATTCTGCTAGGACACTCGAAAATATGCAGCAAATGTAGAGCTTTCAATTCTAGTAAGCTAACTGAGCTTAAACTTAATACTGATACAAAAGTTGGTGATATTGTAAAACCTTTATATACACAGCATGAAAAATTAGCCATATGATTATATGACAATACCGAAAAAGATCATAATCTTTCTTTCAAATATTTTGATCAATATCAAACATGCCTAATCAAAATTGCAATTACCATTTTTTTCACAAAGACCTATTCTACACAAGGGATGGGTTTGAATCAATCAGCAATAATTTTAACCCGTCGCCTGTGTAGAGGATATTTACCTGAACACAGATATGTGCTAGTGTGAATCAACGCAAATCAAAGGAAGCAGAGCCCAGCCGTCTGATTCCTCAAAAGCATTGCAGCTATCCCAGAGCTTTTTTTTGTATTTCACAAGGCCATATTACACCACACCAAATCTGCGAGTAAGCAATACATCACAAACGAGTTCAAACTTCCTTTTGAAAAAATGTCACTGGGTGAATAGACACCAAGCTTTCCCAGTTCCGGTCTAAGTAAGAAGTAGTGAATATCAATCAACAATGTCTTGCTTCATCACAAGATGTGTTTCTTGTGATTGAAAACCTTTGCTTCTGAATTGTTTGGTGGTTGTATCAAGGAATCATAAATTGCAGGGCTCTACTTTCTAAATGCAATTGTGTTTAGGTATCAGTGTGTGAAAACAATGTGCAATTAAACAATTGGTATTCATTGGCGAAGCAAATATTCAACATAATTCTGCAATATACATTTCGAGAAATGAATAATCAACGAAACGTGAAATATTGTTCATTTCCTCCTTTTCCATATGATCATAGTTTGCAGGAAACATGATCAAGAGACAAATGTTAATTATCTTCATTATTTCTAGCAAACAACAGTTGATGACACGTCATTAACAACATTGTGACTGTAGCCAGCAAGTGACGGTGACCGCTTCTGGTTGTGCTCAGCGAGTTGGTCCCAGGCTGGAAAAAGATTTTATACGAATTTCAATTATTGTTTTCAAAACGTTGTTTTGTTACTTTGCAAAAGAAAGCAAGTTTTCCCTATCAAAGCGTACCAATAATTTCAAAGCAGCGTCTGCGTTGTTTTCGATGCATTCCAAGATTTTTGATAGACAAAACTTGCCTGAACTGCTATTAAATGCTGTGATAGAGTAACTCCAGAAACAGTTTTTATTGTTTGGCTTGACATTCCTTGCGGTAGGTTTTCTATATAATATTGCATTTAAAATGGAATGAGAGTGATTTCAAGTCACAGGAATAAAATTAGTCGGCGAAAACCCTTAGTTAGTTGACATACACAGGCATGGAATTGCTCAGAGTAAAAAAATAATTGCTGGTGTTAAAGCAGATATTATACACATCCTACGCGAAAAAATGAATTCTCGCTATCCGTAAATTTCTGCCGAAAAGATCACAAACAGTAGTTAGTGCAATATCAACAGCAGCACTGCCTTAATCGGAATTACCACCGCCCATGCACCGAGAATTGGCCATCTAAAACTATTTTCATAGCTGCCGTCGCAATTCATTGAGGAGGGTTTGCTTCTCTTTGAAAAAGGCACGTAAAATCATCTATACACAAGAAAAAGTGACAAATTTGCATCTCCACCAAAGGTGAACTTAATCAGGTAATGGAAAGTATCAGACAATAACAATTACAGTAGCTCATTAATTACTTTTGTGTGTTAATGCCCGCTAAAGATACTACATTTTTTGTATGAAAGTGTTTCATTTTCGCTCACAAGCAAAGTCTCCACATCGATCATTGTTTGCATTGTTGATTCCCACTCCACCAACACAGTGAAGAGATGCATCCGTATCATTCTTCACTCTGGGAAAATTTAATTAATTGGCATGTTAACCGTACACATATTCAGAATAATTATTTTATATCACAATTTATTAGAGCACATAGACATCTTCAATCAAACAGACCTGATTGGAAATTGTTTTGAACGTGCAATATTAATATCTACATCTATTACAACTACCTTATTTCCCTTATATCGACACTAACTTTCACAAAACTTAGGTTCAAAAGATTTTTATTGGCTCGTGATTGCTTAGGAATTTTGTTTTGGAAGAAAAGGTTTCCGTGGTCGCCACACTACAATAATTTGATAGCAATTGATTGTGTTGTTTAAACATAGCAAAACCGTGACCTTGTGTTCGACATATTAGTCTATAACGCGATTAATGATACTGTATGTCAACAATAAATGCCAGAAACACAGAGCGACCCTAAAAGTTCCCCTAAAACACTCATAGAAAACAAGCATTCCTTTTCGAAGCACTTGTTCTGGTTTACTGGTTACATCGTTAGGAAATGAGCAGATTCCTCGCACCGCTGAGGTACTCCTAAGTGAGGTGGCATTCGAAAATTGATGAAAGGTTAGTGTTGATTTCTACCATTACAGAACAAACATTTGGGTGTTATGGAGCAAGCTCGTCTGATTTGACTATTTGCGTTTTGGTAAGAAATGCTTTAGCTTCAAATGCAAACCAACTTTACGGCAATTAGTGGAATGTACGTTATATAACCTCCTTATGCACCTGATTCCAGGACAGAAGGCATAAGGATATCCGTAGTGGTCGTACTTCCTGAACTGAATGGTGCCTGCTTTGAGATTTTGGACGTTATCAGCCATATGTCCCTTGATAAAGTTAGCAGGTACAGATATGCTGGGATGACTGTTGAAATCCGAAATGTCAATGGTTTCTGGAAAAAGTAACGCCTAATTGAAGACATTCACAAGGAACCTTCCGAAACAATCAGGGGTGCAGAAAGCAACATTGCAAACAAACGTTCAAAATTAAGTAATATTAGCAATCTATTTTTGTTAGCAGCTTAGTTTTGCCTGATAATCAGAATACACTCTGCTTCGAAAAATCGTTTGAGACTTGCAAAGATCAACATTTCGGAGTAGTGGTTAGTAGTAGCAACCGGTGGTTAGTAACAGCAACCAGCCTCTCGATTGGAAGGTTGGAAGGTAGGGTGTTCAACCCACGGCCATTAAGTGAATCGCCGTACCGTTCCTTCGGAAAGAGCGTTCACCTCAACTGCCGTGTCAGAACGCAAATTTCAGGCTTTCGCCTGTCGCCTTCGGCCGTCCCCCGTCACCCAAAAATCAAAATTGAAGAAAGAACAGGAAGTGCCCTTTTTGCAGTATGATGTTATATTGCACGCTTGAAGCGACCATTTTTGTGGTCGGATGAAGTGTCCAGTTTTGTTCTGAAATACTTACGGTACTATACATTGTCAGCGTATTTGTACTCTCCCAGTGCAGTGCACAGCAGATTGCTGAAACGAAGGAATTTTGAAGCTAGCATTAGGCTTCACGTCGTCCTCTTTGTGCAGGCTTTCTCTGTTACTGTATTTCGAAGAGTTGGAAGCTTACGCGTGCTGAGTCATTGCAGTGTACGTTGTCACCGCGCTCAGTATTTTAATTAGAAATTCGTTCGATGTCCATTGGCAACGTCGGCGAGATATCAATCGGGGAGAGAAGTGCGGTGTTTCCAGTTCACGTAACAAGACGAACGATTCCAGGTCGAGCTCTACTGAGTGTTCCTCTCTCAGACGATTATACGGATATGTACTGAACAGCTACAAAATGCTGAACACCAACAACGAGATTTCCAGCAAAGAAGCTGCACACTTGTTGTAGGTTTCCGGAAAAAATCTTCTTCCATCTAATGATGTACGTGCCGTTGACATACGCATAAATAGAGAAACATTACACGGAAAAGGAGATGCTTTCAGGAATAATTTGTGTGTTATAACACTACTGCATGCATGAATGGTCCAATCAAGCTCAAGTTTAGAAGTGTGGCTCACGAAGAGGCAGCTTCCCAAAAAAGGGAAGACTCCTCTAGCCATCATAAAAGTATGTGTGAAACTGCGAAATTGCGTTAACATACAAGATGAGAGCTACTGTAGATGTATGCTTCAAAAAGTGCATGATTCTGAATAAGTGACGAAATTAAAATACACTTTTCCCAACGACTTTCAAATGGGGAGATGCAACAGAGACGCCTGTGCAGATGTAATAAGCAGCTTCCAAGGAAGGTGCACCTCTATGTGGGCAATGAGACGTTTTTTTTTTCTTTTGCAATTGTGAAAATCATTGATATGTATTTATCTGCAGTAGTTTCTTTTTTCTGCGATGTTTTGGTCATTTTTTCAAAATAGATGAAAATTCCGTCATTTTTTCGTTTCAGGACATTTTGTGTGCCTTATACAGACATTATGACCGAATCGAGTCAATTTTTTTGGTCATTCAAAAAACACTTTGGTCCATGATCGGAATATCACCGAAAAAAACAGGGTATTTATCAGACTTTTGCGCATTGAGGATTGTTTCGAAGGTAGTTTACGTTTTATTGCAAATGGATGCGCTGTGCTGCTTCTAACAAACTTTTCTAAAGAAGCTATGCTGATGTGCTTTGAACATTCTACTGCAATGTGATTATGTATACATGCCAAATTGCTCCATATACTGCACCAATGATATGCAAACGAAACAACACGTTTCCAGTAGGTCTACAGCGCATTTCCGCCAACCACTGAAGAAAAGGGACATTTTTGCCGGTAATTCACACCAAATCGTAGTAGATTAGTTAAACATTTGCATTTAGCCACGTATTCACAAACTTTGAAACCCTTCAGTATCCAGGTAAGTTTTAATGGAGCTTTTTCGCCTCAATTTCTATATGCAAATTAAAGAAGAACATATCACCGAAATATTCATGATGCAAGCTGACAAATAGCCAAGTTCAAAATTTGCGTGAATAATTTGCTAGATTGTGCAGTACAAAAAAACTTTCAAACCCAGCAGACAAACGGTTTGCACACTTCAATGTTGATTTTTTAATGGCGGTCTGTATTAATATTTTAAACACCACCATGCACATATCAACATTTTAAAGAGATCATGTACTGAGTTTCAAAGTTGCCTGAAATACGCCAAAGAAATCATTGTCATACATGTAAAATAGTCAATGTATCTATATTTCATACAAACTAAAATTACACCATTCCGTAGTTGCTGTCAAAAAACTTGAATGTTTTTTTTTACGAAATGTGTAATGGCTAAAGCATCATGGACGGAAGGGTAACAGCGTCAACACGTTGGACAACCTGCGGTTCTGTGGCACGATCAGCTCTGCCACGCAAGAACTTCCGCCCCGTAGTCATTTTGCAAATTGAAATAAACATATAGTGCGCCTAGTGGTATTATAGTTTATGAATCAACCGTCCTTGCAATTTCGTGCATTGCATACTTCTGAATGATCTTGCTTTATAGGTTGGATGGCCTTTTTGAGGCCAAATGTGTATTTTTTGGATTTTTTTCAACTTCTTTGCCAAATAAAACTTGGCTTGTTTTGGCCCATTAAAATTTTTATGTGAATTTGGCAGATTTCAAAAGGATTTTGGCACATTTCTAGGACTGGCAGATTACTAAAAAATATTGCTGAACACAGAATGAAAACGTTTTATTGGAAACTCTGCAAAGGAATTTAGTTTTTTGGTTTTGTTTCGGATTTTAAGCTTTGTTTTTTATCACCACAACCAAACGTTTCGCGAAGTTTATTAATGGAGGGAGATTAATTCCTCATATTCTATATTCTAATGTAAGTACATATTTTGTACATAGAAAGAACAAAGCTATCTCCATTAATAAACGTCTCGAAACTTTTGGTCTTCCTGAAGAATAACGTCAAACAGCAAACCTAAAACCAGAAAACACCAAAACAAAAATTATGAATTCTGGTGCAGAGTTTCCAATAAAAGTTTAACATTCTGTGTCAAGAGGCAGTGTCTAGAAATATTGCGCGTCATTGGTATGGTGTCAAGGTAGGCGAAAGTCGTTGCGTGCGAGTTTAAGAATTGTCAGTGCTAGTTCTAGTTCTCCTCTGTATCGATTGGTTTCAACGGTGATGAGCTCTGTGTTTCCAATTGCGTAAGACATATGGAAAACGAATTTCAAAATGTCTGATGTTTGAAAAGTTTCAAAAAGCCGGTTGCTGAGAAATTTCAAAACGAATGATTTTGAAAAGTTTCTAAAGGTTTGTTGTGTTTGAAATCTTTCAAACGATATGCTATGCTGCTTTTGGTTGGAGGATTTGTTTATTGAGAGGTGTGATAAAATTTGTATCTAAATTCACAATTTCAAAAGCCACGATCGTGGCTTCGTGGACGTTGAAGGGTCATAAAGCCCAACTGAGAATTGTATGGGCTTAATGTATCAGATTTTTCAATGCAATAAACTTCAAGAACAGCAGTACCAGATATAGGCTATTTGCAACATTAAAATTTTTTGTAACAAGTGTTGGGCAGCCTCATTTATGGCATCAGCAAGTAAGCCTACAGTTAAACAGGCACTTGAAATGACTGTATATTTGATAGAATGATCAACAATAACCATTGCTGCAGCCTCACTGACAACATTAACAGATTTAGCCTCACCAACAATGGCAACAGGTAGTGTCTGCATCTTCGGTAAGAGAGCAAGCTTATGTACACAAAGAGTGGATCAAGTTTGATTGAGAGAATTTGGTATGGTCCAAAAATATTGAAACAAATGTGGAAAATACAAAAGTAAAAAAAGCAATCGACGAGGTACAAGGAAACCAAAACAAAAATGTGGAATGTAATTTTCTGCGACAGAATGGGATGTGCTTAGAAAGGCAAAAAAAACAAAAACAGTAAAGTGAAGATACACAAAAACAAACAATTTATTTTGTTCAAATTGCTGAAACTAGTATAAAGAGCATTTTTTTCTTGATAAACTTAAATCTTACTAAAATACATATTTACGTATGTTTTTCATGTAACAAGTATTTCTTAAGTTTCCTTTGGAATGCAAAGGTGACTGAAGATTTTATACAGTCTGGTAGTGAAGACCACACGTTTGGGTCAATAAATATACGAAATTATTTTACCGAAGATAAATTAACTCCAGGTAAAAATAGGTTGAGAGACGAAGAAAGTCTTTTGTGGTGAAAATTGCTAGAGCTGATTGAAATATAGTTGTCATCAAAATGGTTTGGAAGCATTGTTTTGGGAAAGAGTACATGAATTAACCTACTACAAAAGTGTGAAGTTTGGGGAGGCCTACAATGCTTCACTGCTGGAAAGATTCTTCTTGTGACGTATGGTCATTTGGTCTTAATAGTTTTAAAGCTTTATATTGGAGTTTGATTAGAGACTGAACTGTTGCGTTTGACGCACGTCCCACTTGCAGAAAACCTTTGAAGTTCCCGACTTTGCAACATTTCGCAACTCCATAACTCCCAGCCAATTGAACAAGAGGGGTTTACAAACCCTCTACGCTTTCGGCTAGTCTTCTAGATGATTAAATTTTTTTTCGCATTGTGTTTGGGGGTTTTCTGAGGGTGACGTCATAATGGATGAATTTTTGTTGCAATTTTTGACTGAGGTTGCTTGGTTCTAAGCGCCAACCCAAAGAACCATTTTTGGCTCAATTCTGTTTGGATTCTAGGCTATAATCCGAGACTTTAGAGAACTTGATTGGCTTTCTAGCAAATCTGAAGCCAAAAGTATGGCTCAAAAAACAAAAATTGGTAAAAATACGACTCCCACAAAAAGTTACCATGGGAATTTTTGAACTCATGGCCATAACTCGCCAGCAGATTTTGCTAGAAATCTATTCAAACCCACTGAAGATTGGGAACGCCTGTAGTTTGCAATAAAAAGAAATTTGTTAGTGTCGGTTGTCGGGTTTGTTGATGTTTACATGATGAGAGTATGTTAATACATATTTCGTTTACTTTTGGATGACGTCGGTTAGGGATAGCTGCACTGCACTTTCAACCCACTAGAACAAACATAACTGGGCAAAAACATTACATTGCTAAATGACAAGCTGGAGATTCATATAAACGTTCATCAATGGACTGCTGTCATGCACGACAGAGTCCCATCGAAGATGTAAGCGCCTATTCGAAAGTAGCAGGATTCACGTCCTCGATTGAGTTTTTATCACATTTTGTTTCATGAAAAAATCAGCTCAGCAGTCTGAAGCGACACCAAAATGTGATAAAAACTGTTTGGAGACATGAACGCACTTCTGAATATTGTTGCAAATTCATTCATTTATGCCATGAAATCCGAAAATGATTACTGACTGTAAGGGTGGAGATAAAATTTGTTGAATGTTACGTGCATTACAATAAATGATTTGAGCAAAGCTAGTATTACTACTGCTTCATATTCTTAATGATAAAAAATCATAATATTTCTCACGTTTTTGAACTACAATATACGATTACGCCCAAGTGCTGGTTGTATACGTGGTGGTCTTGAACTAATTTCCCCGATTCTTTCCCCTGCATTCGGTTTTTGTTTAAAAATTAAAAGAATAAAAGAACAAACACCAGAAATTGATTTAAAAAAACCTCGAAAATCTTACTTGCACATTCTATGATCGCATTTAAAAAACTCAGCACTCTCCCATATGGTTTTGAGGTATGTTGTTGGCCGTTCCTGAAATGAAAGTAAGTACTGTAATTAATAATTTTCAAAAGCATTTACAAAAGTTTGCACAAACATCCTGCGGTGCAAATAACAAGGCAAAACGTATGATTTGATTGAAACGGTGACGACCGCTTCAAAAACACATGTTTTCCTTAATAGAACGATTCAGCGCATGAAGTCTGAAGTTCCAGACCAAGAAGAATGGGCGTGGCAGAACGCATATCAAAAATGTAAATTTTCAACATCAGTTTGCATGTGGGAGGCATATCTCACAAAAAAACAAGTTTTGCACTGGTTTGCTGATTCAAACTTAAGGTAGATTATTCATTGATGTCTAATAAGCATCTGGAATTTCGTATGAGGAGCGATGTTGTGGCAAAAAGATGGTTCCCAACGTCAACATATGCAACAACATATTTGGCGTGCGTTTATGCATCAAGAGCAACATAGCTTTTGCATTCTTTAAATCTGCAGAATTCCGCTGAGTCTCATAATTAAAACATTTACATTGAGGAGAGTTTTACAAATCTGAACCTCCTTCAACGACAGTGCTTTATCAGGCTGTATTGGTGGCAGTGACGGATCTTGTTCATGCGTTTGTGGGCGGTCAGTCAAGGAGGCGCAAAGGCATTTCACTTGTAAAGTGCCCGAATATCTTTGCTAATCAGATGAAAGCGGTTGCGTTTGGTAGGCCAAAAAATGACACTTTGCGCTGGTCGAATTACGGGATCTTTAATGGAATAACCCCAGTTTAAAAGCGCATTATTGTTTCATTAACTCACAAAACATTTGATGAGTGTGCAAAAGAGTGGACCCAACTCTTAACAAACTACACCAAACTGAAAGCACCGTTTGTGTCCCAAACAATCTCTTAAATCTACAAAAAGCATTTAAATATATATCCCAAAACAGACCTCAACAAAAAAGTCCCGCGGGATGCATGTGGCGAGTGCAAACTTTCTAAATTGCACACAATGTTGCATAAGCCGGACTTCATATATAATTAATTATGTTCCAAAGATTTTCCAAACAACAATGAAACAGACTTTATGGCCAGCGGAAAATTCATGTTGATCATTTGGTCCTTCGAGCTTTCTGAATTGTGCAGGCTTGCCGAAGCCATGCTCAGGGCCGACCCTGGCAGGTGCGGAGCCCAATGCAAGACCTAGCCACGGGGACCTTCTGAACAGTGGTTTTATGAGGTAATCGCGTTCAGTCCGCCGTGTTATACGACCAGGGTAGAGCGCAGATATAAAGCCTTACCACGAGAATTGAGCATGTTTCGTAACGTTCGATAATTAAAGGAAATTCATTGCTAGTTATAACAAGAGCGTTGTTTGTCAGCAATGAGATTTACATGCCGTTTCTACTGAATTCTCGAACGCAAGGAATATCTGGAAAAATGAACAGTCTACCTAAACACCATCACACAAGGGCAACCAGAGTCGCGGGGCCAGAGCTGTATCAGCCGCACTCCAAACCCCCCAATTGGGGTGGCCCACGCTGTTACAGGGGGCCCAAAATTCCAGTCCCGTCACCACTTAGCACCCCAGAGAAAACTTCGAGCCCCCAAATTGAAATATGAAGCACTAGAAATCAGTGAAGTTTGGGGCGCTTTGAAGGAAAAATGCATTACAGTTATTTCGGGCCCCTTTGAAAGGAAGGTATTTACACATTATAACTGCTGTTGGGGGCCCTTTTGAAAGTGAAGTAGCTCACTTATACATTGCAGTTGCTGTTGGGCCCCATTTGAAAACAAGCTAGGCTACTTTGCACATTACAGTTGCAAAATGGGGCCCAAGGCAAGTGCCGTGCTTGCCTTCCCTTAAACACACCACTGTATATTAGCCTGACAATGATCTTATATGAAAATATGAAACTGATTGAACACTTTCTGCTTCAACCTATATGCGTTCTTTCTCACCTAATGTGCGCATGTAAACACTGTAATGTAAAGTTATCTTTATATTATTGAACACATTGAAATTGCTGATGAGTTTATCAATTCAAAAAACAGACATCACGCGATTTTTCATGTAGACACACAGGTCGACTAAAACAACAGATCTGGGTGGAAAAAAACCTAGTGGGAGCCCTGGTCGCATGCGACAAAACGCCTACTTCCACAACTTGAAGTGAACATTTGAAGATTTATTGCAGTTGTATTGTTACGCAATAAAGACCAAGAGTACAACAATCCGCTAGCAAGTTTCGCAACCTGCTTCTGCAGGCAAAGGAGCGAACTGCGCACTTGCGTTAAGCGTGTCGAGGCCTCGCGGTCACGACTTTGCCTTGTTGGGCGTCGCGTTCATTTATCCGGCCCTCCCTACATGTCTAGTTGTATACGTCCAGAAGTCAGATTTCCACTTGATCAACGTATTTTGTGTAATGATTGTTGTAAAAAAACGTAAGTGTCTAGCCCAAGTCTTCTCTTATTTTATACTGCATAGGAACAAGATAACTTTGGTGCTTTCGACCAAAGTTTTACACATTTTGGCAAAGGCGCAGACAGGGGGGGGGCTGAAGGGGCTCAATCCCCCCCCTTAGCGATCAGAATATTGATGTTTATTTTCTTAGTTTTTCACCAACAATGTACTGTAAGTCGAGATCGGGTGCATTGTAAAATGTTCTTTGGCAGTACCACAGGCGTAGCAACACATTCGTTGTCAAACCAAGCGGTTATGAATTATCGAGATTTGAAAAATATTGAAGCAGCTTTCTTCATTCCTGCGTGTTTTGCGCTACCATATACAACAAGAGCTGGGTGCTGCCGTGCTCTGCCAGTGTGGAAACAAGCATGACATTTGAACTACCAACAGTGTCGATTGATGTGTAGTTTATACGTCACAAAGCTGGGACCTTCCTAATGTACACACGTGGATGATATGCATCAGTGTGACCACTTCTGATGTTTTGAGATAAATTTCTGATGTCTGATGTTTTAGCAGCATATCTGATATTGACTGAGCTGTTGTTTCTTTCTCCCAATTTTATATCCTTTCAGAATGAAGATAGTTAAATTAATAATTTTTAAGTTTCTTTCATCGATTTCCCACTCCAATGTGTGTTTGGTAATCGTTCCAAACTGAAGAAGCTCTCTTCCCAGCATTGGGAATAACATAACACGTTACGCATATAACCGATTTTCTATTAAATGACGATACTTCGCTCAGTTTCGGATTCAACGTGGGTTATCGCACTTTGTTGGTATTGGTACAAAACTGTCACCAGAAAGTCTTCAATAGGGGGGCTTACGTTTGTGTAGGGGGGCTTGACATTCTACATTTTGACAAAACCTCCACTGCTTTAAGGTGTTTCATATTTCACAAGTTCCTTGTGTAGTTAGAAGCCTATTTTGGGGGGTGTCCCAAAACAGAGTAGTGCAGTCAGTGGCGTAACTGAAGGTTTGAGCCAGGGAGCAAAGCTAAGCTGAAGGGGCTCAATAAACAAAACTCAGAAAAAAGTTAAGAAATAATAGTGAATCTCTGGATGTCGTGGATGTCTATACTGGATAAAAGAAACGAAAAAAACAACCTAAAGAAAACCGAATATCAAAATGTCACTTATAAGGTACCCAGTTTCTACATTTAGCTTGCAAGGGGGGCGGCTTGCCTTTTTGCCCCCCTTTCAGTAAGCCACTGAGTGCAGTTAGTGAGTTATGGATGCTAACCGTTGCATCCACGTTGGCCTTAGTCTATATATGTTAACATTTATAGGCGATTTGAGGTACAAAATATTATTAATCTAAACATGTGCCATGCAGCCAGAGATTGACAGTCCAGACATCAGCAAGGTTTATGCATGCGTATTTTGGCCAGTAAAAATCCCAGTGCGCACGTTTTATAAGCATATTTCGCTTAAGCTCATGGTAAAGTTCATCACCCGGCGCACATGCTTTGACCGGCCTAATGTTTACTACTTCGGTAATAAGGTTTTGATAACTGAACGATAGGATTAATTATGCTTTATTCCAAATTTTTTACATTATTCTGCTTTCCTGCAATTTTTTTTTACATTTGTATTTCATCACAGCATCTCCAAATAATCTTCGTGAATTAAATGAAAATGATTTACGACCCAATTCGTTTTGTTATGCTAGTTGAAAAAAATTTGGTTGGAAACTTCGAGCCTATTATGCGTATTTGCGGGAAAATATTTGCGATTAATTTGCACAACCTGCAAATGCTGTTCATGTTATGAATTAAAAATAAATTTTCAGAATGTCTAGCCACCTGCACAAACTTGAAGGTCCCTAAAGGAAGACTTTCTGGGGACGGTTTTCCCAGTCCCGCAGACACGGGGGGCATTCCGGGACAGTTAGCCCAAATATCTTTTGTGCCCCCAAATTTTGTTGTCCTCAGAAAAATTTGTTTGAAACATATGATAAAAATTAAAATCTTTCCCCCATAAAAATGTATTTTGCCCCCAAACCTCAAAACATGGCTACGGATCTGGTTCTGCCAAAATTGTGTCTGCAATTAAAATATTTTGTGTTGAAGTCCATTCGACCTCGAGGTGTAGCGTAACATAACATTTTTTATACATCACCATTAGGGGAGCCCTTGGAAGCATTTTTGGGGGGGGCAGAGTCGGGCTGATACGGCACTGCGCGGGGCCATGCAGCTACAACGGTTGGCCATGCTGCGCGTCAGTGTTTGACACTGTTCTGACTATGCGCATATAGAAAATACAATTTCTGAAATGTATTCCTGACCAGTTTACAGATAGAATAGTTCTTCTTACATTTGGAATTGACAACTCAAATCCCAAAATTGGAGTCTTACATATAGTCCGAAGCTTTTGCAATTATATGTGCACGGAAAGCACAACTACTGCTGGAGCGACAATTAAAAAAAACATCAATGAAAGGCATTTGCTATGACATTACTTCCGTTTTACGTAGCTCTGCTGGCTGTCGTGAGAAGAAATCTTACAAACGCATGTTAGATAAGAATCACACTGCGCCTGAAAGCATTTTTCCCTATAGTGAATTTAATGACAATAATAAAGGTAGAATTTCTATGAAGTGTTCAGCATTATATCACATATTTGAATTTTGGACCGTTACAGTGAAGACAAAACATCAATCGCACTAGTCCAGGCTATGAAAAAGAGTTGTGACACTAATTAACTGAGGTGAGAGCAGGGGGGCTGGGCCCTGCAAATTCACAGTCAATACCTCCAAACTTAATTTCTAGTCTACCCAATGAAGTCAATTTCCAATTTGTGGTCTGATATTACGAAGCCCTCAACTAAGCTTGAAGTTAGGATCAGCTTTCTTCAAGGCCAGAAAACACATCAAGTAAAACCACGAATCTCATCCAGCACCGCAGTGACCAGTAAAGAAGTTAAAATGTGCATCGGATGATTGCGTTTCTGTTCAAATTTAAGTGCTACGCACTTTTTGTCCCTTGCACATGTCGCGAATCATGCAAACTTTTCTTTTTATGGTCGGTGTCACGTTTCTGCGGGTTTACAATCGCAACAAAAGGAGCAAAACCACATGGCCATCAGAAAATGTTGCCAGGCGCGCAGCCAGGTGAGGGGAATGGCGCTGCCGTCCACAAAAATTTTTGACTGCAAATATTGAAACGGTTAGCAAAAATTGTCATGATTGTTTGATGAAAATTATTACTTCCACAAAGTTGCAGATGCCTGATAATTTGTCAAGGATTCTGCGTTAGAGCTGAGTACAATGAGGTTTGTTCAGGCGCGTGGTCCTAACACGTCGCAATTCAGCGCTACGCTGCATTGTCCCCATTGGCGAATTGAGGTGCTGTTCAACTGCATTGTTAAGTCCTAATTTCTTGAGCTAATGCTAAATGCATTTTTGCCAAATAGCTGCATGTTGTTTTTTGTTAGCGAAAGCAGATTCGTCCTTTTGAGGTCTGCAGCTTAGATGACCTTTGTTCCTTCGCAGCCTCCAACTCCCTCAAGCATTCTATACATCGATGTTCTATACTTGGAAGTCATTGCAGTTCTTCATTATAATAGTAATGATAGCGTCATTCATGCGTGTGTCTTAAAAGCTTATATTTCATCAAAGTACAGTAAATGCATTAGCGCCATCCAGCGTATTCTCTATACTACCGCAATGTAAATATCTTCATTTTCTTTCGTGTATTTGTGTTTTTTTCTCTTTACTGTGATGCACGTTAAAAGTTTAGCGCTTTGCGTGTGGGAGTGCAGACGTCACACAATACAATAATATAGAAATATAGCGTGCATCCGTTGTTGCAGCTTTTTACACGCTGCATTATTGTTCAGTCAGGGGCGGTAGTTCCGACGACAGGTTCTTCCACGCTCCGTCATGTTGCAAAACAACGATGCAGACACACTGCAGAATAACGAACTGCACTGGCAACAGCCCTGAAAATGATTTTTCACTTTAGGGTCTAAAACGTTGCGGCAATTTTACGTTTTATAAATTGCATTGCTGTTTTCAATACTGTTTTTCTTTTCAAGGCTACTATCACGTTAAAAGAAGCACTTGCAACAAACACCAGACCAATTTTATACAGACCATCTGCACGTCGAGAATCGTGATAGCGTGAGGTAGAGAACGGAGTATGTTGCACCAGTGGTAAGTTGAACCACCTCATCTTATAGTAAAATGAAGCGTTCGAGAAACTCATGTGCAACACCTATTGTTTGGAGTCTGTTAGGAATGCATTTTGCGTTATGACTCAAATCCAAAGTTGTTTGGTGAAGTAAGCTGTCAGGTTGGACGTGTTTTTGTAAGCTAAAAGTGAAAAATTGGAAATGTTCCTTGCTGTTTTGTAATTCATTGTGTAAAAGGCATATTTTTGATGTCGTTACTTCTTCAAAGCATAGTTACATCTCAGCTTATCACCTCGGGTTTGTACAGCTGGACGATAAGGCTTTGACAAAAATTAATTAAAAGTTTAAATTCTCCTTGGAGGTAAGTTGAACCATTCATGTCGTGCAAGTTGAACCATGGTTAATGGTTCAACTTGCACACCTAGATCCAGGTTGCTAGTTGTTTTTTTGATTTACAGTAGTTACTGTTGCAATTGTGAATTACGTCATAATTTTTGGAAAACAAACGCCAAGAATAAACTTTGCAAAACAACATTGCTATTCCCATTCTTGGATGGTTAACAAATTTTCTGATGTTAACGTAGCAACGGTTGTGGACAAAAGCATATTTCTTCCAGATAGAATATACAGGTCTTACAACCATTCAATGCTACAAGCTACTGTATTTGTGATCATAACGGTGATGATGACTTGCCAAATGTTGAAACATCAGAGAAAGACTATGTGCTTGTAAGCTTCACTGGCAAGAAAAGGATTCTTTAGGTTGCTGGACTTATTGAGAGTATCAATAACATAACTGAGTAACGCGAAGGAAATTTTTTGAAAAGAAAAAGGAACGATCCAACAACGGAAGACCAGCGGTCATTTTCAAGTTTGTTGGCGAGTGCTTTTTTCTGAAACGTACATTTAAAATGCTCCCGTTTCCACAAGTCACCGGAACAACAAAAGAAATACGCATGTTCAACGGACTTCAAAAATCAGATAAATTTACTTAAGTCAAAGTAATCCGCCACTTCTCCATGCATCAATGGTTAGATGTGTTTACATGGGACCTAAACATTTTTGAATAAGTTCTCTCAAGTGTAAATTTTCCACCATTTAGTTCTGCATTAGTTCGTTTTTGAGGCGTATCTTCATTTCGGTTCAACTTTGCCCACTATTTAGTTCAACTTACCCACGCGTCGGAGAAGTTGAACCATAAAAGTGATGATTTTCGTTTTCAATTCATTCAAAGAATACAAAAGGATATATGTAATAACCTGCGTGCCAATATTTGCTGTTCGTCGATTCGTATTCGAATATGACCACGGCAACTAGGATATTATAGAAGCGGAGCGATGTGTCCGCAGGTGGAACATGAGGCCGACACGGGCGTGGAAATCCCTCCCACAGGTCTAACACCGGTGGATGAGAGGCGTGTTGACTGCGTTGTCACCTCGAGCCTTTTTTGTTGCGTTTTTCTTTGGTGGTGTTGGAACGTTGAAACTCCGAGTGGGGGACAACTCTGTGGATCATACTTCGCCAGGCTAGTCTGTCAGATGCTGCGTTTTCCCAGGTTGTGACGTCGATGTTGAAATCCTTGAGGTAGGCTTTGAAGGAGTCTTCTTAGCGCTTGTGCTGTCCTCCGATCTTTCTTCCACTACCACTGAGTTCACCAAACAACAGCTGCTTGGGGATACGGGAGTCTGACATTCGAAGGATGTGACCCACCCATCGTGTCTATGCCTTGCGCATGGTGGTGATGATGCTAGGGAGTTCCGCCCTCTCCAGCACCTCAGTGTTGGGGATCTTATCTTGCCAGCGAATTTTGAAAATGCTGCGAAGACATCGGAGATGAAACTGCTGAAGTTGCTTTTCATGTCGCTTGTAAATGATCCAGGCTTCACAGCCATAGAAAAGTATTGTAAGACGACTGCTCTGTAGACTTAGATTTTGTTTCTCTGCGAGATTCCTCTTCTTTCCCGGACTGTCGTCTTGAATCTTCCATAGGAACTGGTTGCTTTAGCGATACGGTTGTTAACTTCTGCATCTATGTTGGCACAGCGGGAGAGTGTGCTGCCGAGGTATGTGAAGTTCACCACCGCCTGGAGCCTCTCTTCATTATGATATTTGGTTCCTTGTATGGGATTCCTGCGGCGGGCTGGTACATCACTTCAGTCTTTTTGGTGCTGATGGTTAAAACGAAGTTGTCACAGGAAAAGGAGAATGCGTCCATCTCCTGTTGAATCTCTTGTTCGTTGTTGGCATTGAGGGCACAATCATCAGCAAAGAGGAGATCTCTGATCATAGTCTTCTTGACTTTGGTGATGGCCTGCAGACGTTTGAGGTAGAAGAGTCTCCCATCATACCTGCAATTGATTGGAATGCCAGGAGAGGTTTCCTTGAAGGCATCTGTCAGCATCGCCGAGAACATCAAACTGAACCGCGTAGGGGGCAAGGACGCAGTCCTGTTTCACTCTACTGGTAACCTCAAACGCGTCTGAGGCGTTTCCCTCACCACGCATGTAGGCTATCATCCCATCTTATAAAAGCCTGGCGATCTTCACGAACCTATCCGTCCGACCAAACTTCGACATAATCATCCACAAGCCCTCTCTGCTCACGGTGTCAAACGCCCTCCTCAACAAAAGTAATATAGATGTCTTGGTGTTGCTCCATACCCTTCTCCTGGTCTGATGAGCGGCAAACACCATATCGGTGGTTCCTCAACCTGTGCGGAAACCGCATTGGCTCTCAGGTAGGTGTCCTTGCTCGAGGTGCTTGAGGAGGCGACTTAGGAGAACGCGGGCCATGATCTTACCGGCGATCGAGAGGAGAAAGATGCCTCTGAGGTTGTCACACGATCGCTTGTTGCTCCTTCTCTTGTAGATGTGGACGATGGTGGCATCTTTGAACTCTTGTGGGAGGATCTCAATTTCCCAGGATGACTGAAACAGGGCTGTTAGCTTTTGAAGAGATGGGCCACCTGACTTGAACACCTCAGCAGGGGTGCCGTCAGGGCCCGGGGATTTTCCTGATGACATCTGCTTGATTGCCTTGGCAACTTCGTCCTCACAAAGGACGTTGCGGTTTGGGTTCATGTCCACCTGTGCGAGGCGTTGAATCGCTTCGTCGTTAATGGACGATGGGCGGTTCAGAACATCGCTGAAGTGTTCTGCCCATTTCCCCACGATCTCCTTCTCGTCAGTTATGAGTATTGCACCGTCCGCGCTATACATGGGAGAGCTGCCTGATGTTGATGGTGCGTACACGCACATGAGAGGGTCGTAGAAGTGTTTTATGTCATGCCTGTCAGCGCAGTCTTGAATCTCATCGACCTTGATGCTTAGCCAGGTGTCATTACGCGCAGCATTTTCTGAACTTCTCGACGCTTGATGTCGTAGTCATCTTTCTTTGTGTCCGCGTTGGGGTCACTCAGGTGGGCTCGATGGAGTTGGTGCTTTTCTTCGAGCAGGGTTTGGATTTCGACATCATTTCGTCGAACCAGTCGTGGTGGTTTCTGGTGGCCGGGCCGAGCACCTGGAGGGCTGCAGAGTGAACCGTCGTTTTCAACGATTCCCTGTCGTTGCCGGTAACCTCCGTCAGCTGGCTTTTGAGGGTGTCAGACAGTTGTTGGTGAACAGCCGGAAGTTTGAGTTTTTTGAAGTTGAGACTGTTCACAACTTTCTGCCCCTGGTGTTTTCTCATCGGCTGTATGTTCAGCTTTGCCTTGGAGGTGATGAGGCGGTGGTCTGTCCAACAGTCGGCACCACACATTGACTTGGTCACTCCCACGTCCCTCATGGCCTTTGCCCTAATGCTGACATAATCGATGAGATGCCAGTGCTTGGAACGAGCGTGCATCCACGAAGTCTTGTTGCAGGTAGGGAGGCGGAATATGGTGTTGGTGATGACCAGGACATGCGCGGTGCATGTCCTTAGCAGTAAGAGACCGTTACTATTGCATTTCCCAACTCCATGAGGACGGATGACTCCTTCCCATGCCTGGTGGTCTTTGCCTACACGGGCATTGAAGTCGCCGAGGAGGAGGAGCCTGTCTGACTGCGGAGCAGTGGAGATGAAGGCTTCCAGTTTTTCATAGAACTTCTCCTTGACGTCTTCGGGGTTGGTCATGGTCGGAGCGAAGGCGTTGATGAGGGTAGCGGATCTCCTCCTGCCCAGGGGAACTTGAGTTTCATAAGGCGATCATTCAGGCCTTCTGGAATGCTGTAGAGCTTCTTGGCGAGGTGATTTTTGATGGAATAACCGACGCCTGCCTCAGGTCGATCTTCACTGCTGTGGCCACTCCAGAAAAAGGTGTAGCCACAGCCAATCTCAGTCAGCTGGCCTTTGTTGGGAAAGCAGGTTTCGCTGAGGGTTTCAATGTCAAGTGGGTAGCGAGCGAGTTCTCTGGCTACGAGGGCAGTTCTACGTTCTGTTCTTTCTGATGCAGAAGTGGTTGGGTCAAGGAGAGTTCTGACGTTCCATGACGCGAGAGTAAGCTTAAGTAATTTCCTATGATTTCGAACGCATGAGTGGGAATAACCCGCCAGCCACGGCAAACTGGCCAGGTGGCAGTGGAACAGGCTATGTTTAGAGCACCTATTCTAACTCCATCATCATGCTATAGAGAAATGTAGAGATGTCCTAAAGAGGGCTGCTTGGTCACTCAGGTGACTGCGAACTTCCCAGCTGTTCCGAATCAAGGAAGAGCGACCGTATGGCCTGAGTCGCCTGTGTGCAGGTTTGCAACTATAGCTCACAGTGAATTCAACACCTGCTGCTTCGCTGCTCCCCTGCCGCCACTGGACTTGAGGGGTGTCAGTGGTGGTGTTGCCATGACTTGCGTTGAACTTGGTTCAAAATGGGGAGGCTTCCGCAGCACCAACCCCACTCTCTCGTCGCAATGAGCCCCACCCAGCGGCAATACGAAGTCGAGACGGCTGGAGACCCACCAAGGATGCAGAGACTGCTGGAGAGGGGCGCATTACGACGTCTGTCCACCTAAGATGCCCCACTCCTGATTTCCTGTCGGGGTTTACTCCCTTAGCCTTTGACCAGTCAGGGCCGACCTGCAGGGCAGCAGGAGGCTCGTAATGGCTGGGTCGTCAAGTTCCGTACAAGCGCAAACGCGCTTGCCACAGCCAAAACGCGCTTGCGTGCAAATATGTTAAATGAATTCAACCACAAAATGTTGCTAGTGCCTACACCAAAAGAGCAATGGCAAAAAATGCAAAAAAAATGATTCAATATACCCTGTTCTCCCCTATTATTACGAACGAATAGCATTGTTGGTGCTATTATATTAGAGGTTGGGTTAAAGTCCGCCACTTAAATCCTGAAGTTTAACGAAATGTAAAATATTATTTTTAGTGTATTTATTATCTTTTCTACTTCCATACGCACCAAAAAAGGGCGCGTTTATACCAAAAGGGCGCCATTCAACCGGGTGTCGCAGACGTTTGAGGGAGACCGTCTCACAGCTAGATACAACACTGACTGGCAACAAAATGTAAAATCAGGTTGAACGTTTCGTTTTCGATAGTTGGTACAATTATCTTCTTCATTTCGAACATGTAATGCTGAGGATTCGAACATGAACGTCATAATATATGAGCACTCCGGGTGGCTATCTGCTGACAAGAAGTCAGAGGACTGCGGCGTTCATTAAAAGATAAGAAGTTAAAAAGAACAATAGCAAGAACCGAGCAGTGATCAGCAAGAGTACACATTATAAATGTATATGCAACAAGCTCTAAACTATTGTAGTATGAACCGGTAAATGTCAGCGAACAAATCCGATCTTCTTTTATTAATTGTTGTTTTCATCGCTCTTTATTCAGAAAGATACGATAAACCGGGGTGTTTGAAGTTTGTTTCAAAGTGCAAAACGTTGCATTCTCTCACTCCATTATCCAAGCCGAAAATGTGTTGTGTTACACTCTTATTGCACTTTGTTCAAAACGTTTGCTGTTTACGTCCGCTTTATGTTCTTATATGGTACGTTTCCAGGCCTCTTTTGGTTTCTCCTATGTTCGTTTGTTGCAGTTACGGCACGGAATGGAATAAACAACGCATTCGCGTAGCTTTATATTCACGGGAGATTTGATAGAAGTGAGAAGATTGGCACGATTTTTCACCGGTTTGAATTCAACCTGCACTTTGTGGATTGTCAAGCACAGGGCCTACGAAAGAGGTACAAGAATCGTACCCGGGCCCAGAGCCCAAAAATTACTAGTGTAAACCAATTGCCATTACAACAAATAATCTATTTGTAAATCGTAGCATGGTAGGCCCAGCTGTTTTGTCTGTGTTCGGATTACTAGGGCAACCAATTTTCAGACCTAAAAGTTTAAAATTTTGACTTTATAATCTAATGATTTTGACTTTATTTTGACTTATAAATTTTCTGCGTTTGCAACCGCAAAATAATTCAGCCTTAGATGTTGAGGTTAACCCAGAAGCAAATTCATGCACTCTAAGCTTCGAAATTAAAAAAAAATTGTTTTTTTAATTTTGGGGATGCTATATTGATAAGTACATTAATAACTACACTAGAGTGAAGCCTGAGAACATCATAAAGCTGAAACACTATATGCCTAATGGATTGAGCATTTACCAAAACAAGTACTGTAAGACCAGATTTCTCGCCTACCATGCCTATTCTACATAATATTCAATCGTCCAGTAGTGGGTAAAACAACAACATTACGTCAAAAATCGCAGGACACCCGTTATTATTACAGAAATGCAACTAAACTTGCTAAAGCATATCAATATCTGTTGCTGTAGTTTCAATAAAATATCGATAAAGAGAAAAAAACTGTGCTGCAAGAAAATTTTGACCTAACCATAAATTTTGACCAAATGATAAATTTTTACTTTTTTGACCTAACAACTTGGGTTTCCCTCATGGTATGAGCCTGAAATTTGGTTTGTGGACGTTTCATAAACAATAGAAACGGCAGAAAATTTTGACTTTATTTACTTTTGGTTGCCGTACTGGTTATTGTACAAACAAGCTCTGCAAGTTTCGATGAGGGCTCCAGAGAACAGTACTAAATCCGTTTCTTCAGGCGGTAAAACACAAAAAGAAGTTAAATTGGCCTGAAGTTTGATTCCAGATGTTTGGGAAGTCCAGTACCGGTCTTCGTACCATGCAAAAGTTTTGCTCAGAGGCCCGGTCAAGTATTGTTTGATTTTATCAGTATGTTCCGGAAGATACGGTAGCATGGCCAATACTTTTTTTTTATGTTCTTCGATTCTTGCTGTCTGTTTGGCCATATGTTTTGTCTAAGAGTTGAGCTGACGAGATCAATCTCTTCCTGTTTTTCACTTTCCTGGCCACAGAGTTTGCCGGCACGTTGCCGCGTGTTCAGATAGTTCAGTAGGGGAAGGTGGGGTATAGTCGACGCTTTTTTGCATTTGCAACCATTGCTACTTTGATTGAAGTCCAAACAAGCGCAACATTTGGCACATAGCAAAGCAACTTTATATACACAACATCATGTCAAAACATGAAAACAACACCTTTCAGAAAAAATGTACAACCGATTTATAAAGTGTACATTTTCTGTCGAATGTGCCCCATGCTCGGATTTCATATTTTTCACGTGATATCCCATATACAATAGGTGCTTGCAGTGTGCGTCTCCACTTTTTTCACATTCATATTACCAACTATCATTGCACGGCAAAACAAATTTGTATGATTACCATTTTTTTGGCAGATGTGCCCCAGGCATATCTAAAAAATAAAATGAACTTAGAAAGAATTTAATTATTATCAAATAATATCGCACTGTCCTGACTACAACGTCACAAAAACTCAGAACAGAAGATATTGATTAACGTGGGCAAACCCAAATATAAATGCGATTTTACAAATTACATTTGGGCAGCAACAACACAACTTGCTCTGTAGCTCGTAACAACGGCTGCCTATCCAGGAAAAACTCACTTTAGTACTACGGTTGGTACGAGACTAAATCACCATGGAAACTTTAAAGTTCAACGTTTTCAACTTTTTGCATAAATCAAAAAAGACGGTTGTGCCCCGAGTTCTGCTGTGCCTCAATTTCCCCAACCTGTTTTTATATTTTCCCGCAAGTACAGCCTTAGTAGTACTGTTTGCAGATGTCCTGGCGTCTCCGAAAATTTCGGACCGAAATCGAAAGCTGTTTCAAAGACATTGCAGGTCTTAAGCGATTAATTATCGTGTTTGACGTTTCGTACCCCTGAGGACAAGATCTTTAAAACTTTGGCAACGTGAATAATTCTTTCGTGCCGTGTAACAGTGGTCGAAAAACACGGGTCTGCTGCCAAGTGCCGAACCACGAAGAATTTGTTACCGGGCCGTGCAGAACCAAGGCAAAAGTGGTCTAAAAATTTAAAATTGTTTGATAAACTCACAGTGTTTGCTTCTCTGAGAAACACCCCACAGTTGACCTAGGACTAGGTTTCATGATACGAAGACTGTTTTCACCGTTAGGCTAATCCAAAAATGTCAATTTGTTTTTAATCTTGAGTACATTATCAGGTCAAACATACAATCAGAGATGAGGTAGCTGCATTGTTTTCCGGCCAAACATACCAAACAAGAGTTTTATCATGCGTTCCTCCAAAACACGCAAAATCTTACATAGAAATTCATTTTCAATTTGGAAGCAAATTCTTGACGATTCGGTAATCACATGTTGTAGACCGCTCTAAGCCTACTGATGTAATACGAAATACCTTGGTATTACTGCGTATCCCACCAATACATTTTCGGGAAAATTTGTAAGTGGACGCTTTTTCTTCCATTTCCAAATGTAACTGTTCTCATACTCCACTTTTGAATTCCACACCTGGAATAAAGTTTAATATTTTCTTCATTTTCTTTGTTTTGCAACCTAACACCGAAAAACTTTCGTGTTGCACACAAACATTCAAAACATTTGTGATAACCTCAAAACTTTGTGTTGAAGCTTTGCTTTGCAAGTACAAATGTACCAACTCTCATCTACCGGCTTTATTTAACAATTGTTTCAAACTCATTACAGATGTTCATCCGAATAATACAAAGCAAACTAAAACTCGACATATTTTTTCCACCAACACCAATTTCAAATTCCGGAGTTTTAAAGTGGCAAAGTACAGTGCAATGGAAATATGGGCAAAAATCCTTTAGAAACAAAAACCGCAACTATTGCATTCTTTTTAATGGGATGCATAAAACAGGTGCATTTATTCAATCATCTAAGTCTGTTACTATGACACGAAAATAGTTTAATCATGAAATATTGCTATATGCTTCAGTTTGGTTTTCTGAAAAATTGATCGCGTCAAACTCTTGCATGAAGTAGTGGGATGCCTTTAATCTCCAAGAGCCAAGTGAATTCCATTTCTAGCGAATGGCAAACGCATTTCCGTCCCATGTATAACACATGACATCGACTGAAATTCAGTTCCCAATTACATCTTTGGATGCCTTGTTCTCAACCTGCTTAAATTCCGTGACACCATTGCAGTGCTGCACTCGTTTATAACTGTTGACGTATTTTCTCTCAAGCTTTCACGAAAAATTTAAATATGAGATAACAGCAAATTTTACCACGAAAAATTCTCGATTTTTATTCAAGAAAAATTTAAATATGTGGTAACAGCAAAAGTTCGTTGGGACAACGTTCAACCAATTTCTTAAGGCGACTTCATCTTGCCTGCAACGCCTTTTGCTTCAGTAAACTGTATAACCGCTTTGCACATATCGAACTTTATACTCAGAGCAAAAGACTCTTACTTAC
>Ga0210059_1000702_pt1 | contig 45287 bp, 28 predicted proteins | sample Ectturendosymbi2_FD_188042 | JGI IMG/M metagenome (GOLD analysis project Ga0210059, IMG submission 188042) | Ecteinascidia turbinata endosymbiont from Florida, USA - Sample 2 (SPAdes) (version 2) | ecosystem: Host-associated > Tunicates > Ascidians > Unclassified | place: Key West, Florida... | reverse complement strand
TTTAACCAATGAGATCTCTTCTTTTCTGTATATAAACCAGTTCGGTAGTATCTCCACTTCATTCTGACGATATCCCCTGAAGAGTGTCAGACGAAAAGCTTTGGGATGAATCTCCTACTTCACGCCATCTTCAAGTTCTGTACCACCAAACGTCTTTTCAAATAAAATTCTTGTTCTAACAAATGCTAGCAAACAGTTTTTGCATTTTGCTTAAATAAAGACAGAAAACAAGATAAGAATTGCGTGGTATTTGATGCAGGTTGCTGAACATGCCTGTCAACCTTCCACATACCATGATACATTTAAGTTTGTCAAACAACCGGATAGCCTTGGTAAGATCCAAGGCCAGTTACAATTTCTGCAACAAGTGCAGATTTATTGACCTCAGCGACAACCCCTGGGTGTGCGACTATGATTTCGTCTCCATGCTTCTGTGGTTGGAAACGCACGTAGATATGACAAAGTATTCAGTGAAACTGAGAGGAAAATGTTCTTATTTGCGAAAAAGTGAGTAAACATGAAGTGAAATATGAGTTTCAAGAAGGTTTTGCGACTAAATACCTCCGAAAATGTTGGCAGTAACATCTTCAGTCGACCTCCTGCACATTTCCAACTACATGCGATATCTTGCCACATCTCAGTTCAAGAACTGTACGTACAATGTCAAGACCCTCCATTGTATCGATTTGAACCTGACAGACACTCCTTCAAATCCGCCAAATGGACTGCAGCGCTTGGAAGTGAGTCTAAACCCACGTTTGATGCATATTCCAGACTCGATATACCTCAATCAAAGCAAGCTAACGCAGTAAGTACATTACGCATTGCTTAGCTATGAGCCACTGCCACAGGCAAGTTACTGCGCGATGCTCTCACAAGTCTGATGGGATGTCATTATTTTTATTGTAGATCACACGAGAATCAGAATTAATCCACATGTTGACTTTGCAGCTTAATCGCAGCCAACTTTGTAAAATGGTTTCAAGTTAGGGGTCCCCACAACTCAATTCTTATTCTGGTTGTTCTACATCAGTGGTTCTCAAAGTGGGGCGGAATCCCCCCCTTTGGGGCGATTTTGAGGAGCAAGGGAGCGACAAAAGCAAAGGCAGCGATTTGGGGGCAAAACAACACAAAGGGGGCGAAAACGCTTAACCACTAATCAATCATCGAGTTAACTTCAATAGCCTACTGTTATGGCTTGTTAATTCTTGCAAATTTTAATTTACTATGATAATCGTTGAATTGTTGTTGCTAAAGCAATTTATCCGTTAAATTTTTACTCTTTAGATAGTCTATGTACTCGGCTACAGTGTGGATTATTTTCACAAGAATTCTGAACGTAATATTAGCGTGGTAATACAATTGCTTGTTTCAGCTACTGAATGCTTATTTTAAATAAAATTCTTTAAATTTACTGCCTTGTGTTTGCGTTGTCAGGCTTGGGGGGAGAAAACGACGTGTCGAGAGTGTGAGAAGGTCAATGGAATATAAAATTTGATAAACACTGTTCTACATTATATTATGACGTCTGAAACTCAGCATCCATTAACATCAATTTCAGATTTCAGTATTTAACTGTTTTACCTCAACCTGCATATGGAAAAAGCTGCATATAGTTTTGTTTAGACAACTCCGAGTACAATCATTGACGTTGTGTTAAAAACTTTATTCGCAATAATGAAAGATAATATAAAGTAACAATAAGATTCACTATTTTTCAGCTTGATTTTAGAGAATAACAGCCTCGAGCAGTTCCCGCGAGGTCTGCCCACATCACTGCAACATTTATCGCTGAGCTTCAACAGAATCGAAGCAATCACACATCTCGACCAACCCACGTTAAACAACTTGACAAAGCTTCTGAGGCTCCAGTTGGAAGGCAATCGAATAACGTCTCTGTACAACTATCAGTTGTTGCCTTTAAAGTCTCTTGTTTGGCTCAATCTTGTGGGCAATCGAATCGTGAGTCCAACCTCGTTCTTTGTACTTCATCATAAAAGAGCTAGTTCAAGTGTGCCGCGAGATACATCGCTTTAAATAAGTTTCTTATTTAATCAATATTTAGTACTTTTTGAAATTTTTCTCAAGAAACTTGCGGTAAACAAAACCGTTAGTTCCCATCCACCTCGCGACAACCAGCAGCACAACCAGGAATTTTGTTCGGGAGGGGCCAGTCACCTGACGTTCGTCCGGCTGTTCTATCTGTATTTTCGAACAGGTGAAATTGATGTAAAGCACCAGCGAAAAATCTTAGCAATGTTTGTTTCGGGGGGGCATGGCCTCTGGTTGCGCTACTGGGGACAACTCACATGCACCTGCGGTCAACATTGAGTTTCGATCTGGTGATTGTAATCAAACCAACATTCATGTATATTAGCATTTGGCGGAAAAAGGAAAAGGAGCGTTTAAGCATTAAGTATCAGAATCTTCGTGAAGTACCACAGAACATTTGCTTCCGATAGACCTCAGTTTCGAACATGGGGACACCATACGCGCTTCTTGCCCCTGGCGCCATCCAACCTTGTTACGCCTCTGAGTGTACATTTTGTTGGCTGCTGATAGGTTTAGTCCTCTTTCATATCTATCTCATCATCTGCCATGCAGTTTGGTACAAACTATTTTCTGCGGTGTGCAAAACAGCAAAGAATGAGTGACGAGATAATTTAGTGTACTGGACAATTCGATGTCTTCGAGGCCCCCTAACCTCTAAAAATGGCGTCGTGAAGAAACAACAAAAATTTCTCAAAAAGGTCAATTCACTTTTTCTTCGCCTTAAAACGTCAGGCCACAGGGGATGATATTCATTATACTCCATCTTGAAGGAATGTTGTGAAAGCTCTAAAGATCTCCTGAAGTGGCGATACGAGTAAGTCATATTTTGAAGTATATTTTGCCCACAGCTTCCTCTCACTTTTGTCTCCTTTTGAAAATAAGCAAAATTTCTCCGAACTAATGACGTAAACAGATCTCGATTGTGACGCCCAATAGAGGCAGTAGGTTTTTCAAAGCGCAAGTTCTTCTAACTTTCAAAATCTAATAAAAAGCTTCCTTTATTTAAGTATTTTTGCACTTGAGAATCATTACTAGGTGCTATTTGTGAAACAAGGTTTTCTGAAACCAGTGTTTCCCAGCAGCGATTTGTTTACACTCAATGAGATAAACAACGTAGCCCGTGGTCTTGAGCTGCAACGTTCGGTTTCTGTTGTTCCGTTTATTGTGTAACAGGTCGACTTAGCACGGAGTTTTTTAAAACATTCATAAACTTGTGCAAACATTACCACTCTTCTTCATCGTATGAGCCAGTACTTTCAGTCAACTGCTAGGCCGCGCTATCATCCAGAACCGTCAGGCCGTGCGGTCCATGGGGAGGATGGATGACATTGGAGGATAACATAGTCAACGGATTGTTCTGCACCACACACACAGACCGCAGAAGGGGACATCCCCCATTTGTGTATGCAGGAGTGGCAGTGGCACATATTTCCACTCTGATGAATGCATTGCCTCTGTGTACGTCATAATCTCAGCCTATTACGTCATTCAAACAGATTCTGTTTATTTTCAAAAGCGTGTAAAAGTGAGGCGTCCGGATGAAATGCTATAAGGACGTGCCTGAAATAAACTTTGAAATAAAACTTATTTGTATTTCCGCTTCAGGAACACATTACACGTACTTGGTGCAATGGCACATACTATTTAAACTGCTCGTCTTTTTGACCACTTCATATCAAAAGGAATCCTTTCACAACCAACAATCAGACATTGTGATTTTATCAGAGTAGCCTATAAATTTCGCTTATTAGGTAGGCATCGTCAGCTGTGCGAAGTGCATGAAGTACTGTATAACAAAGAGAAGCTAGGTGTAAAGTATGCACAACAGCTACCCAGGGTAGAAATATGAACAACTTCCCACTTTATGTAGGAATGGAAAAGGTCAAAATAGGGCAACTAAGCAAAAGAAACTGTGGAGTGTAGAGTGACGCAATAAACAAAACAATATTGCAGTATGCTACAGGATAGGAAAGTGGCATAACGTAGGCTACTTGCAACACTATGACACAGTCACGTGGTGAGTCTATGGATGGTCGCGACTGGTTATGAGCTATAAACAAGCGGAAGTAGCTGCACTTTTGAATAAACAATAGAAGGCACATTGACCTGCGTGAGCGCTGTTTGATACTGAAAGTTCATAAAAAATCAATTAGACCTATGCTGATTTTTGAGGTTCAAATCAGCAGCCCTCAAAACATTGCTGCAAATCTCGCAGTAGATGCTGATCTCTTTTAAACAGACGGTCGATTCAGATGCAGCCGAACATTGACACATAACAGGCTAACATCCGAAAGACTGGGATGAGTGCGTGAATATAACCACTAGCCAGTGAACGACACCTTGCAAACTAAAAATAATGTAAAACTTATGAAGGCTTCAAAGCTTCGTGATTTCTAGTTTTTTAAACATTTTTCTGGCTTGAACCGCAGTGAGGTGCATTTGGCTAATTTTTCTCGAAACAAGCAACCAGTTAATCTTCCAGTATATGTTTGATCTGTGCTGATTCACGTGTTTTTTAGTTGTTCCACCTAATTGTTTATGTCACAGCGGTAAACAAACTTGTTGTTGCTCTTGATACGTCATCAAATAAGATTGACAGATAGCTGAGTTTATGAGGTCGCCTCCTAGTTCTTCTACTTTTCCAGCACTGCGACTGCTCAGTTCAATCTCTCGTCATTTACTTCACTGACGTCATCATGCTGACCAGGAGATTTCTCGACGTGTCGTTTTTGACACCAAGATGTGTAACACCAAAAAACCTTGAAGGTCGTCCAATCACCGAGCTGACTGGAGTCTTCGAGTGAGAAACAATTTTTTGGCGGTTGAAGTCTTATGCACGACAAAATGAATCCAATAAGCTAAATCAGTGACATATGCTGGCGATTTGTATTTGGTGTGCGCTGTTTGTGACGTCACAATTTGACGTCATATTCATGTTTTCAAGGGAAGTTTGTTGACATAATAGGCATATTCTTCTACACGCACTCCCCTTATTTTTGCAAAAAATCATGCCCTATACACTTCCCTTCAAAGTTCTGTAAAATATCAAGCTCAAGGGGGGGGGGGTAACCCCAGCCAACCCCTTGCGTACGCCCTTATGTCAAACTATGTCTGCGTTCCAACTACAACCACTTGCAAAACATCTAGAAAACCAGCATGATTATTTATTTATTTATTTAACTACAATCTTGCTACAGGCGGTAGCCTGACTGGTGCAATTTTGTCGTGTCACGTCGAGCTTTCAAAATACAGCACGAGCAAATTCCCCCCAAAAAACACAAATAACCAACATGATTTTGTCCACAGTTACGATTTCGTCCACAGTACGCCTAATCAACACGATTTTGTCCACAGTTACGCTTACAAATGCATTCCTGCAAGATGTTTCTGGAACAAGAGCAAGGCTGTGCTCGACTGCTCGCTGGAAGCACAAAGTGTAAGTGGTATTCATCCGCTCTGCAGCGACGGTCGCTTGTCATTTTTTTAAATTTTCGATTGGTTTGTGTTTTTCTTGTCAGTCTTACGATCCCTTTCGGTTCGGTTTTATTATTAGTCCGCAGCGTTAATTTGAATAAATATAAAACCGAAAATGATCTTCTTGGACAGCAAAATATTTTTTAAACGTTGCAAATTACGAGTTTAACTTGCAGGTGACGCGACTGACGCCACGCATCGATTTTTTTACCTGGATATTTTACCCGCTGAAGCTTTGAAAATACACAAAATTAACACTTGTTAGCTTAGCAAATCATGCTGCCAAAACAAGGTTTATATCTATTGTGAATGTCCTGTTATCTCAAAAATTACTAAATGTAATTAATTAAGTGTATTTACAGAACCAGCCAACAAAAATACCAAAGAATGAAATGAAAGTTTCATCAACGGCTACATTTAAAACGACGTCCTTATTCCAATCACCTTGACAGCGGATCTTCATCAGTAGTTATTATCAGTTTAACTGCGCTAGCAGCTATGAAGCTGCAAGATCAAGTTTTGTTGTTCTGAGAATTATGCAAATTTGCGAATTGTGGTTCCAATCTCTTACGTCACCCCTTACAATGCTTGCATCATGTCGGTAAACTTCACGAAAACGCAAATGTTGCAATAAATATATTTGCCCGAAACCATCACTAAGAAGAGAGTGATAACGTAGTAGGACGATTTGGTGTGTGCTTATAAGATGTGCGAAATTCGAGCGGCATAAACGAATTCTCAAAAGATCTAGAAAGAGATCACCGTCCGGCTTGGGAATGTAAGTCCAATCCAAACTGTCGCAAAATTTCTGAACAGCGTCAGTGACCATATTATGCTTTGCGAAGTGCATTTCACGGCCACCGACGTCTGCATCAAGATGCCACTGAACTTTCGGTGAAAAAAAAAAAATTTTTCTGCCTCACAGCCAACGAAGCCAGTTGATGGCATCTTTTATGTTATGGATATTTTCGTTAATAACTGTTTTGCGCGTAACACGACGATGAGTATTTTTATAACCATGCAGCCAATGTGCTTTTGTTGGTGCATGTGTTCGAGAATGATAGAAAACAGATCACCGACTATTGAGAAGCAAAACCGTTGTTGATTTATGATCGAAGTTTGAATAGTCCTAAGACTCTTGTAGTTATCACTGGACTCGACGAGAGAACCTGGTCAGCAGGTTTATTTCGATGTCCCAGAACTTTGAATCTAACCCGCATGAATCTGTTTAGCCGCGATGAACTAAAAATCAAATAATCCTTTCAGCGAATGTACAATGGTAATGATTTATTGTTTCGTATGACTTAACTAATAAGCAGATGTAATACAAAAAGCTTTCGCACAGTAGGTAAACCAGCCGTCAGCGAACATTAGAGAAAATGAAAATACAATGGTATAATAGCTGATCAGTGCAAACAAAGAATGGTGCTGTGTTCTATAGGATTAGTGAAAGATGGGGTTAAACACTTTCTTTAGTTTGCTTTAGTCAAACGTTTAGCTGTTTGTGGCGGACACCTATTGTGACGTAGTGGAGAGCTCATAGAGTGAGTCATATGTGATTCATGAAGTTCTTTTCCATACAGGGACCGAGGCAGACCGAAGTTCTTCCCCTTGATCCAACCAAGGCTCCTTATATTCCTTACAGCACATATTGGAAAGCACTTAATTTGTCTGGACTCAGTCTAACCAGCAAACAAGTCCAATTGCAGAATCTAACACGATTGGAGATTTTAGACCTATCCGGTAAAACCGCATGCCTGTTGAAATTGTTGAACGACATTAATCTTTATCGATCGGTTGCAAGGTTTTCTGTATAAATAAATGAAATAAACACCAGACTTTCCTGAATCAGACTTCGTGCGCAGCTAACTCATTCGTTTACTGAGTAAACAAATAAAAGCTGCACATTCGCTTTTCTACGGTAGTGGATGTTCATTGAAATAGTTTTTCCTTTTGAGATAACACAAACGTTCTCGGGTAGATTATTTCAGGGTGCACTGCACACGTTTTCAAATAGTGTTTGCCAAAAATTGACGAATTTCGACAAACACATAAAGAAGTGGAAGAATGACGAATTTCGACAAACACATAAAGAAGTGGAAGGTTCAATTCAGGCACTCAGTGAAGTTCTTGGTGAAGCTTCCAAAACTGCTCTTTCGATTCTGTTCTTTACAAGAAGGTTTTCGAATTATGTCCGTCGCTTTTCTCTTTCTCGCTTGACCGAGGCCACAAAGGCACGATGGTGATTGGTGTCAGTTAAATTTTAAAAAAATTCGGATTCATGCCGATATCTGCTTGGATGTAACCACTTTAGTACACGAGCTTGAAAAATTGTCAACATATTTGTGCACTTGAAACCTGCCTCAGTTTTTAAACAGCTGAAACTTTTCCTTGGAGTTGTAAATAATCATAATGGTCAGTTCAGCAACTTCTAAGACGTCAAACTCTGCTTGCGTTACTCCCTATTTTCGACCTATATATCCGTGTTTTTCAGCAGCTCCTTCAACTCTTCTTCATTGTCTTCCTACCGATCAACACTAACTCATGCTACTGTTCTGTTGGCCAATCCGTGGACACAGACACAGCGAAGTTAACCACATTTATATAGCAGCAGCCAATAACCGAGAAACCGGTTTGAAACACCTGCACTATCCATACTTTCTTGATCGAAAAATGTTGTAATACTTTTGTGAAAGTTTCCCTTCAAAGCAAAAAACTAAAATAGTTTTTAACTGTTTTCATGGAAACAAAGTTCCCATAAAGCTCACTAATTTTAAAGAGGCAATTGCTTGCACGATGTATACGACCAAAATCACTTCCAACCCCAAAATTGGGCCAGTACTTTCATGTTGACAGGTGCAATCATCAGTGAAAGGTGTAACAGTGATAGATCTCTAAAGTCTTTTCTGTTTTTCACAGGGAATCAGTTGGAATCCATGCCGGTTAATGTCCCGTCAAGTTTACATCGGATTGATCTCCAAGGCAACAAGATTTCAACTCTGGTAGACCCAACATTTGCTCGGAAATACCTTCCCCAATTGAAAGAACTGAATCTCCGCGATAATAATATCAAGTAAGAAAATACTTTCTCGTTCAGTTTTAACGGAGTCTCGTTCAGTCAATCGAATTGCAGAACTGATTTGAAATATTACGCAATTACTGTAAAGCAGAGGTTCCTTAGTGGCCTTCAGGGACCCCAAGGGGTTCCCTACGTAAAGTATGATTTACTTTAACGTCCATGTTACAATACGCCAAGAAATTCGTCTCCAGGACAGTATCTTCAAAAACAGTGGTTCCGAGGTTTGGCAAACTTGGGAAACATTGTGTAAAGTGTGAACTGCAGCAAAGAACAATGAGGCACGTCATGTTTGTATCTAGTCTAAGAGCATATGTTAAGTGACTGCGGATGTCACATCACCAGAATAATAAAATCATTTGAAATTTGCCATTATCTTAAAATAGATTTTACTGCTTGTTTTATGGGTGCCATGAGGCGTAGCTGGTTTTCTAACATATTGCACAAAATAAACTGACTGAAAGCTGCTTCATGTAAATAGTAGTCCATGTTGTACGATTCTTGTTTGTATAGTGAGTTTAAAATGCTTTTCCTCATCTCTCACTGGGCAGTCCATTCCACTTAATACACCTTATCAGTTGTAAGCCTTGCTGGATTTTTCGAAGTTTCAATAATTGCACGGAATTATGCTTCAACCTTTTATAAGACTGTACATTTCAACGTCGTTCAAAAACAAACCTTTTTTTAAAACCTCTGCTTCAGATCAATACGGAGTGACCAGATCCAGCTCTTCCGCGTTGTAGACAGGGTACTACTAGAAGGGAATCCCCTACAATGCGATTGCACCTTGCGCCCATTCATAGTCTGGTTCCAAACCAACAACAATTCTTTAACGTACCTCGACCAGAAGGTATTTTGTTACTGAAAGCTTCTTATCGGTTGAACATGACTTTGATTTTAATACACAAAAGCACTCGTTCTAAATTCAAATTGTCAAGGATGAAAATCGAGCCTTAGATCCGTTGACTTGGAATTCGTTTAAAAAATATGAAAACAATCATGCAATCAATTTGAACTACAATTCACGAGTACTCTGCCGATCAAACACTAGTGACAAACTTTTGAAAACTGAAACGTCATTGTTTTTACCGTTTTTTAGAGGAAAGTTTTTACTGCATGTGATCGATGTGCAAATATTGAGATATTGTTTCGAAAACTATCTACGAAACCAGGTAATAGAAAAGCTGACCACAGTTTCAGCATTCTGGAATTTTGGTGTGGTTGTGCAACCAATCATTAAAAACCACTTCAGATCATCACAGAAGTTGATGACATGTGTTAACAGTTCGGAAAACACACGTCGTCACTAGAAACCGACCTTATTATCAGAAACATTTGGAGTGAAATAATAAAAAAATCATTTTTATGTTGATCAGAAACTGCGCTGCTTTGGACCTCCAACCGTGGCGAAGCAAAATTTAAAAGATTTGAAAGAAGCTTTCTGCCCGGAACCAGATTTGACGGGAGTTATAGCTGGCTGCGCTGCAGCGGCCGTGCTTCTTTTGATGATATTCTTGAGCGTAATCCTTTTTCGTTATTTGGTGAGTAAATTAACGGAACAAATGCTTACACTCTGTATTTCTTTTAAACTTTGCTCTGTACAAAACCATTGGCGTCTGCTTCGGATTTACTGCTAAGTTCGGATTATGCAAAAGATCAGATTCAAACAACATGGCTTCAGATTCAAAAGCACCATCGCCAAATCACCTGATCCACAAGAGCGGGGACCAGGCCCGGGGACATCTTGCTCAAGATGAATGATCTTTAAGCAAACTTTGTTTACAAAGAAACAGGACCTTTTCAAAGCATTGCATGCGAATCACATTTCGATCTCAATTTCTTTGAAACATTTTCAACCAAGGTTGGGGAGGATACTTCTCGCCCGATCTCCAGATGTCCCCCCCCATCGCCATTCGTGGTCGGTGGGACTCTCTAAAATTTTTCAAAAATCTTTTTCGGTCCTGTAGTGGCAAAAGAGCACGAATATAAACAACCCGTTGAAAGTATGTCTAAACAAGATGCTACGCATAAAAAGCAGAAATCTATCCACACGCGATCAGCGCATAATCTATGAACAACCTCATTAAGGTCGAACATGTCAGCAACACCAGGGGTTGCAAAACCAGCATTTTAGATCAAAATGGCAAGAGCTTGGAAGCAGGGGATGCAACCAATTACTTCTGAGAAACGACAGTACCAACCATCAGTCGACGCAAGCAAAGAGGAACACGAGAGAGGAAGATGTAAACCAACTACATCACCGAAGCGGACTTCGACACCGCTGCATACCAAAAGTGAAACATTTCAACGAAACTAAATAACCCAAAATGTTCTACGCCACTTTAGAAATGATTAAGCAGGGTTTTTCTTAAGATGTTTTAGGGACCCGATTCGGGTCCCTAGTGTCAGAGAAAATTATCATCGGGTACCTATCATCAGAGAAAATCGGGTCCGTAGAATCAGAGAAATCGGGCCCCTACAGGTCCATACCGGGTACCTAACATTTTCCAAAGGCTGGATTGAGTAACATATTTAATCAGATAAAAGCAAATCACATGCTCCAGCTTATTCCAAACAAAACACTTAACTGCCAAAATAAAAAATCAACCAGAAATACTTTGTTGTTATGACAGTTTGTTAAGCACAAAATTTAGGCGTGTTGTGCAACTGGATTCTTAGTCCCAATAATAAGGCGCCCTACTATTTACATTAAGCCGCAGATAAAAGGAAAACCCCAATATTTTTACTCAATATATATAAAGATTTATTACTCAAGAGATACATAAGCCGTTGTTTCTGAACGGTGGTGAAGGTTTGGCAGAAGCCTTCCGCTATTTCAATAGAAATTCTACAGTGTGAGTGCGTGCCTTACACGGCTCCGGGTAGCCGGGACAGCGGCAGGGGGGCAGTGAAAGAGTTGATAGCGATGGAAACTTACAAAAGACAAAAAAACTCGTTGCTAATTATGCTTGTTTCTGTTCAGCAACAATGTTGACCACAAAAACAATAACATAAATTATAGAAAACCTTTGTGTGAATTTTCTGGGTGCGAGAATAGCAGCAATAAATTTGTTCCAAGTCGATCTTGATGCCAATGAAATTACTGTTATGAAAAGGTACTTCCGCCCCGTTTCCCCCTTTCAAAATGTCAGGAGGGCAATGGTTCCGCCATGCACTTGAGTCCTGCACGGGCCGGGTTAACCTCCGTGGGTTGCTGGTACCCGCATTTGCGCGGCGGGTGCGGTAACCCGCAGAGTTATAGCGTGCGGGGAGGGCGTGGGAGAAGAAATTCTTTGTGCGGGTAACTGAATCTTGACTCAATGCACGTGCAAGTGACATGAGCAAGAAATTCAATGCTACATTGAGCTTGTGGTACGAAGGTGTAGAGCAGTCATGCCAACCGAAAAGCCTTACTGGGCCAAAAATTGTGTCAGTATCTTCGTGAGGGCCGCACATTCAATTGCTTACTTTTATCTTAGCAAACCCGAATCCAGGTTGAAGCTATACTGAGAGCATTGGAATACTAACTGCAATGGCAACGGTTGTATGATACTTTTAATCACTCCCAAAGTGTGATGCCATTGGCAAATTTAATGGTACTGCTAATGAAAGAACAAGGGTAGTTAGAAATCAATTTAGTGCAGAGGAGCACATGAGAGAAAACCAGAAAACTAGAAATCAGTTTTGCATCCAGGCGTGACTGGAGATGTGGAAATCTACCAAGGCGTGGAACATGATATACAGGCACTAAAGACCATTGCATCGAAGATGTCGAATAAAAGATGATAAAAATAAAGTCAGTTTGTCGTTGTATTGTACATGCAAAATAATGAAAAGCTTACTGGGCCGCATGCAGGCCTCGGGTTTGACATAACTAGTGTAGAGACATTCTCCAGTGGTGGCTAGATCACAGACTGGAGTTTCCAGGTCTCAATGATTTTGCAGAAAATACGTTCTGCGTGATGGCAACCAGCGCTGCTAGTAAACGAGTGTTTAGTATCGATGATCATACATGGGCGCAATTTTGTTGCAAAATGTGGGGGAACAGCTTGGTGTGAAACTAATATAGTCATCTGGTCTATGCAAAAGTGACGTTTTATATGTCAAGATTTCCAATCTTATTTCTAGATGAGTTTTGAGAGCAACACTAATCACTAGGGCAACCAATTTTTTGACCTAAAAACTTTAAATTTTGACTTTATAATTTACAAATTTTGACTTTCTTTTGACCTATAAATTTTCTGCGTTTGCAACTGCAAAATAATCAGCCTTAGGTGTTGAGGATAACCCCGAAGTATACTTATGCACTCTGCTTCAAAATTTAAAAAAATTTGGTTGTTTAACTTTGGGGATGGTATATTGATAAGATAAGTACATTAATAACTACAGTAGAGTCAAACTTGAGAACATCATATACTGAAACACTACATGCATAATGGATTGAGTATTTACCAAAACAAATAGCTTACTGTAAGACCACATTTCTCGCCTACCACGCCTATCCTACATGATATTAGATCGTCCAGTAGGGGGAAAAACAGCATTATTACGCCAGAAATCGCAACAAGCCCATTATTATTACAGAATTGCAATTAAACTTGCAAAAGCATATCACTATCTGTTGTTGCAGTTTCAATGAAATATCCATAAAGAGAAAAAACTGTGCTGCAAGAAAATTTTGACCTAATGATAAATTTGGACTTTTCTGACCTAACAACTTGGGATTCCTTCATGGTATGAGCGTGAAATGTGGTTTGTGGATGTTTCATAAATTTTAGAAACGGCAGAAAAATTTTGACTTTATTGACTTTTGGTTGCCCTACTAATCACGCTTTGTCCTTGCAGATGATTTATATATTGACATACTTAATTTGTTGCTGGCCACGGTACTGTAGTTCAGCCTGTTTCCATTAATATCGTATTTGGATGTAAACAAGCACAGCAATATCATAGAAGACATCCATTGGGTTTTATCAGAGCTGTCACTTGGAGTGCAAAAAATGCTGAATCGCATTGATCGCCCGTGCATATCACTTTTACAGTAGAACACTTCAGTTTTCATGCATTTTATAAGTTTGGGTTACAGCGCGATTTGATGTCTTGTTCAAGTCGCTTAACGTTACAAAGACGATAAATATTTTTCTTGCGCATTTCCGTTTTTTGAAAAAAGCCACAATTTTTTTTAATTCAACTGAGCATCATGCATGCAGCCCCACCCCTACCAAAATCTCTACTGAAATCCTCTTACCAGCAGCAAAAACATTTGGCCTAAAAGTAGCGTAGCCTACTTCACAAAATGATTTCAATCTATTTTCACTGTTGGTGGGCGGAGGACGCATGCTTTCAATCTTCCCTTGTTGGCCCCTGCCTACATACCCACACAGAGTTGTAAAAGGGCCTCATTCTGAAGCCTGAACCCGGCCCGAGGCCGAACCCGGCTCGGGCCCCACATTTATTTTTGAAGCCCAGTTTAGTCGTGAAAGCCAAATTTACCGAGGTAGTTAAGATATGCGCAACGACGGAGTAACAAAAAACGTTGTGTGCAGGTGTAGTTGCAGGTACATGTTTTATCACACCGAAAATAGCAACCACCTTGACCAAAACATTGGCATAATCTGGCACAAACGTAGCATGTTAGTCAACGATAATACTGCGGAATATGTTTCTCAACATAAAAAGAGATAGTCACTGAACTATTTACCATGGCGCTGTAGTAGGCATAAAAGAAACTTTCTAGGATAGCTCTATAGATATGAAAAGCCGGTTTGTAGGCTTCTTAAAACAAGCCAATAAGCGCGTGAGTGATTGATCTTTTCGACGCAACGCCATCGCGTGCTAATTTCCTCATCGCTGTCGTCTTCTCAAAAATCGTGTGAGACTAATCCCAGCAGAGAATAAAAGAACGCAGCTGTGTTTGCAAACAGAATTAGATTAAGAAAAATCGCAATCACTTCACTCACAGAAGTTAAAGCAGTGAGCACAACAAATCTACGTCATGAAAGAAAAAAGTCGTTGCTCTTAATTTTATAAAAATGTTTTGTATGCAGGCCCGAAATATTTTGACGAACTTGAGCCCGAGCCCGGCCAGAGCTATAACTCTGCACCATGTCAAAAGTTTCACTCTAAGAGTTATATGTGCATAACGACACAAAAATATATTTGAGATTAAATCAAAGTGCACAACGGTTAATTGGCAAAAACGTACCAAGTTTCACCTTCAACACGAAAAGAATGGCCAAGAAAATTAAGTGTGATGTATCTGTGCAGCGAATGTTTTGCACTTGGATGAAAACGTTGCTGCATTGTGGGTTTGGTTAAACTCAGGTAAATCAGGTGGCTTAAGAACCAATGCATTCAGCACAAGCGCAAAGTGTAGGAGTCACGGAAAAAATATCTTTTGGTGGTCACCATTGTCGCGACATTGCCAGAAGTGAGGATAAATGTATATTTTATCCTTACTTCTGAGTCAAGCCCTACGTTTTGAGCTATAGGTCAATATACAGCCAGGCGAATACTATAGGTTACTTCTCCAACGTTTTGATTGAAATCCTGTCCACTAATGGTTGAAAACGCTCTTTTGCTAAACTCCCCATCTCAAAACTAAGTCTCCATAATAGTGTTGCTTTTTGTCTTCGGCAAAAGCTTCGCAGAGGTTTGCTTGAAAATCTAACTTTCTAACATTATATAGCCTACACTAGCATCATTAAATTATACGCTATCTATTTCAGAATACGTGACAACCAACGCTACAGCAAAGCCAGTTACATTTCTGCACGGTACAAATCATGGCTTTACTGTGGTCTCTCACATGTGCAGCTGTAATACTCTCACTGTTACAACAAAATAACCTTTCTAACAGCATACCACACAGGGAAAAACGACGGACAGAAGCAGTTAACCATCTTTCACGGTCTCTAGAAACTTGAAAAATGCTAAAAATTATTTTATCGAAGCTAAAATTCATAAACTAACAGAATCAGTGATTCCACACCAAAATCTGTTTCAACATCAACTTGGCTATGTGTTGCCTACCATCTAACATGAAAAGCTCTTCACACAAAACGTGACAAACATCACTTTTATTTTTGAAACCTCTCCAAATACAAAAGCTAAAGAGAAAAAAGTGGGGGGAACATGGCATATAATGTCCCCCTGTCTGAAAAAGTGGGGGGGACACGGGGGACGTGTCCCCCACCAAATTGCGCCCATGATCATGTCGTGAATAACAAAAGAGCATATTTGAAAGAGTCCCTCAGTGAACGACATACCTTTTTCAACAGTGCTCTGAGAAATAACCGCTGATGTTTGACTAGGTTTCACTTTTTCACCTTAGTGTTTTTCAAGACTTTCGTTGGCTTTGAAAGAAAGCACTGAATAAATTGCCACTAGCGATGAAAAACGTTGCATGCGTTTTTAGTGGTTTTCCGTGACAGGTGCAGGTTTGGGAGGGAAACAGTGCGGGGCGGGTTGGGAAGGCCTGCGTGGCGAGTGCGGGTTAGAGGTCTGCGGGTGCGGGGCGGTAGAGGACAAAAATTTCAACACGCGCAGGACTCTATCATGAACCCGATCTCCGGTGTCCCTGGCCACGAACATAATAAAGTAGGCAAGGACGAGTCAAGCAAAAAACTGGAGCAATTCTCATCAGTAGGGGCAAGTTGAAACCAGTCCCATCGCCGCAGGGGGGCTTTGGTGGGCTTACTCCCCAAACTAAGCTTCAAGCCCCCTCAAATTGAAATATGAAACACTATAAATTAGTGGAATTTTTGTCAAATTTGAATCTCAAGCCCCCAAGTGACGACTTTCTGGCGACGGTTCTGGTTGAAACTTGCTAATGTTCTAAAAGTATTTCCCCTCCTGAACATTTAAGCAGCTTTTCAAATTGTGCGAAGCTTGTTCACGGCCGAAAACGGCGCAGTTTAGTTGATGTCTTTAGTTCCACTGTTGCATCGAAACGCGGTGTGGCTTGATCAAAATTTTGAATAATTTGTGGTGAATGTAAAATCTGGCCGAAGGCGTTTGATTTTGACGGAATCTTTTGTTTCTTTACGCGTCGCATCATTCAAAACGTCAAGCCTCGTCGCGCACGTCACGCCTCACCGTGCATTGCATCACGTGGTCCGACGTTGAAATGTGTTGACACCCTGCATGAAACGAACGCCCCCGGCACTTTTCAGTCATGTATTGCCTGAGATGTCGCGCGTGCAATATTTTGAAAAGCAGTGGCCCCAGTGATGGATTGCTTCGTCACAAAATCAATCCAGCCATTATAACTTAAGTATAGGCGTAGCCAAGAGTCTAGGGGCACAAGCCCCCCCAAAACATGTTTAGAACATATGGTTATTTTGTGCTTTGAGAGGCGGTGTCCCAAACAAGATAGCGTTATTCACCTAAAATGAAACATTTTGGCCCCCTCCAAATTTCTTTGGCCCCCCTCAAACTTTTGGGCTGGCTACGCTACTGAACCTAAGCTTTCACTTCGTTCCAGCGCCGCAAACGCCGGCATCGTGATGACATCGTCATGGGTTTCAGAAGTCTCTTACAAGAAGAAACAACAAAAGCGGAAAGCAAGATCGCTTTGGGGACACGCCCTGACGAATACAAATACGACGCTTTCGTGTCTTACAGCAACAAAAACGAACAGTTCCTTTTCGATATTATCGAGGTAACAATTGCTGGAACGATACGAAAAACGCTAAAAGACCTTGTTAAAATCATGATTAATTTCCGGCTTATTGATACTACGTTTCGACTGCGGCCAGAATGCGAGCTGTAGCAACTTTGAAAAATAAATCATTTTTCAACCAAGTTACTTCACTCCACAGGTGAAGCACGCAAGGAATCAATCGCAAATTTTTATTTATTTCTTCATCTCTTAACCGTTTGCTTTACATTCAACCCTTTGCCAAACTAGCCTGGAACATAATCAGTGAGTAACGGAAGTGACGTAGTACGTTCCAAACCTATGATGCTGGTCGCATTCTGCCATTGCAAGATCATTGTTGTTCAACACTGTTCAGGGAAGTCAATAGCGCTATAACAGGCTATTCTATTCAAGATGTCCTTTTGGACAGAGCAAAAAGACAACATACCCGTTTTTCCTTTGTTCAACTTTTTTATATTTAAACAAAACCATGGTTCAAGATAGAATGTGCATTTAAGGAAAACATAAAGCAGTCCACGCAAAAAATATTGTTATTAATGGCAAACGATTTTGGGTTCTCGCGCTAGCGACACCAAGTGTAAATATATGCACAGCCGGATGAACCCAGCAGCGCAGCCAAGAATTTTGTTCGGAAGGAGCCAGTCAATGACGTTGTCTGTCGCTGACGTCGTCTTGAGTCCAACTGTTTCTTCTGTTTATTTTCGAACAGTTGGAAATTGATAGAAATCACCAGTGAAAATGTTAGCATGTTTGTTTCGGGGGGGGGGGGCATGGCCTCTTCGGGCTCATTCTGGCTGCACTACTGGATGAATCTGTTGGAGGCAAAATTTAAGACTGAGACAAGAGGTTTATGGGTCGGGGATAGGCCCAATTACAGGTAGTTTTAGGCAACGCAAAAGATGCTAGCTTTGAATAAACGATTCTGATAGCAAGTCACAATCCAGTTCGTGCGAAGATAATGGATTGAAGAAAACGAAAAATTGTTCTTGCTAGTTTCCAGACACTGGGAAAGTTTTCTGGACCGCAACGCGACAGAGAATTGATATATACTCCCAGTTTCGTTTCAAAACACGCGACAATGAATTGAAATACTCCGACAACACTTCCTACCTATGTACTTACTCAGCAGGACACGTAAAGAATGAACGGAAACTGCAAATACTAGTTGCGTCGAAAATTGAAAATAGGTTCATGTGTCATTATCTAATGTTTCCGCTGATGCCCATTTTGCTTTTTCAGACATTCAATAAAATTCTAAGAAGTAGTTTATAAATCTGCATTTATTCTATAATTAGCGACGAATGATTAATGAAGGGTAGATCTTGCAATATTCAGCATTTATAGATTGCAAATAAACCCTGTTAAACTTGAAATACCGATGCTGATATGTATGCTTGTTTGATTGAGCGTGTTTGAAAACCGAACGTTATACATTGAAAAATCATTTTTCAAATTGCTTTTAAATTTTATCATATATTCTTTTTATCGTGCGCATCTCCAAGCAAGAAGAACATTTTTGGTAATCAATCTGCATTGCATCTGCATAACAATTTTATATCCACGGTAGTGGTGCAGTCGGGAGAATGTGGGCCACTTTTTGTACTTTTTCATGCGACATCAAAAGTTTCGGCATTTGTCGTCGTTATGCGTTAATTTCGCAACGAAAAATTCAAACTATGTAATAAACTGACTTGCAGAAAACTCCATAAACCAATACTGCCCGCCGGACGTACACGTTTGATGGCCACGTCACGACCCGATATTCTGGATGCAGGTCTCTGTCTACTCTAGAGACTTTGAACGCTCCATCCATGAATCTTGATCAACCGTTTCACCCTATTTGCTGTTATATCGATCTTCCCATAAATCGCATGCAAGGGGTTAAAAGCGTAGAAGTGACAAAAATGGAAACAATTGGAGCCTGAAAGGGTTGACCCATTCAAGGGCTGGTTCGAAGTCTCAAAACGCGGTGCTTGGCAACCGTTGATGCAAATTTTCATGATGCATGGATTGAAGCAATACGCGCAACATTTACTTAAAACTTGTTGGGACTTTTCGGCGCCTGGGGAATTTCACCCCTCGTTACGCCTCTGTCTTACGCCAACACGCCAAGCGGCCTAGCACAGAAGCAATCGGGCGATGTTAACGGTCAACACCTACTGCGATTCGTTCACTGCTTCTCACATTCATGGTTGCTTTGCTCTTAGTTAACAGCGTGTCGTTTTGAAAGGAACTGGAACAGAAGCGGAAAAGGAAGCTCTGCTTGCACGCACGAGATTTCACACCGGGGCGTGGCATCGCCGATAACATCGCGGAATGCATTGGGTTGTCACGCCGCGTGATTCTAGTCGTGTCACGCGACTACGTCAAAAGTGATTGGTGCCAGTACGAAGTGCTCGTCACGCTTGCGCGGATTCACAGCACAAGGAATGGGCGTCTATTGGTGCCACTAGTGATTGAGGTAAGATCAAGCGACGAAGCCAAACCTTCGGCTTTTGCAATCACTTTTCCAGTCATATCGCGAAGCTACGGTGGTCCCTAACCCCGGGAAACTTTTTTCCTAAAGATATCGACTCGGGGACCCTTCGTCTGCGATGACGTCATTAGTCAAAGTGGTGGCAGTTGTTATTTGCGCATCAGAGCAGGATTTTTTGAGGGGTTTTAGGGACCCGATTTGGGTCCCCAGAATCAGAGAAAATTATCAAGGCGCTCAAAACACCTCTAATTACATGAAATTTAGTCGGAAATTTTTCGAGCCTCCACAGGTCCGGATACCTCACACTTTCCTTAAAAAAAAACTTCATCAGAGGGTTAAAAGAAAACAATGACATTCCTTTTGACGACCCCCCAGATTTTCATCCCGTTAAGAACCACTGCCGCATGAAGTGCAGTGGTAAATAATGGTCAAGTCAAGAGCTTCATCAAAACGTCTTCACTGATTGTGCGAAGATTGGCAGAAGTGCGTTTGGAAGATTATGGTGAACACACGTTGTAGATCCTAACTGCTTCCTGCAAATGAAGCCAACAGGGCAGGCCTGCACAACATACGGCACACGAATGCTCTTTCGACCCGCGAGAGCTTTCTCGATTGCAAAAATGTTGCAAAAGCTCGACCTCGTATAAGCAGGCCCGTAACCAGGCGGGGGGGGAATCCCCCCTAGAAAAATTTTCGCCACCCATGGAAAAATGTTTTAGACATAGTTTAAAAGTACTGGGCATAGTTCAAAAAAATTGGGCCCCTCTCAGAAAACTCTTCGCCTCTCCTGCTGTCTCAAGCTGGTTACGGGCCTGCGTGCAAGTAATTGTCGTTCCAGAATTTCTTCCACACTACAACGAAATCTCCACATCGAATCGAAATAGACTTTTTGTGGCCCGCTGCAAATTGTATGTTGATAATTTGCCCCTTCGAGCTTTCCGAGTTTTGCAGGCCTGCAGTAGGGATGCGACTCTCTATACAAGCCATTCACAGCACAAGAGTCTCTACTTCTACCGTCACGTCTACACCCGGGGTGCCTCATTCACGAAGGCTTGTTCTTAGCATTGCAGTATTTTACCATTGTCGAACCTTTACAAGTCGCGCTCCTGTTTCGTTTTCAGAACAATGCAGACCACATCGCCGTGACAGAGGAACTGCAAACTATTTTTGCGACGCACCCGGGAATAGACGCCCCCGAGCCGCAAGAGGGCGCGCAAGGGTGGAACAAGTTCTGGGAGAAAGTCGACGCAGCCTTGGGCTGAACAGCAGCCTCAACTGCAACCAGCAGTTGCCAGGGTCGATAACCGACAATGTCAATGCAAGCGGCCGAGAAAAGCTTCTGTGCCGAATTGATTCTTAAATCGAGTTTGCAAGTCTGAAGTCGACTGCAGCGACAACCTTTGTTCCCAAAATATAATTTTAACAAAACTTTGCGTTGCTTCATCGGAAACGTTTATCAAACGAACATTTAAACCTGGGTATGGTTGGAGTTAACCCGATCGCTGAAGTCGATCTCGTCGAACACATTTCACGTTTGTTCCCAAAAGTTAGTCCAGCATTCCTAAAACTTTGCGTTGTTGCCCTCAACGTTTATCAAAATAACATAAAAACCTGCGGATTGGTGGAGTCGACCCGATCATTCAAGGATTCCCGCACTCGTCATTTGCTGCGGTTTCGCGAGGGTTGACGTTATCTTTTCTCACGAAGTTAAAGAAAAGTGTGAACGAATTCGACATTTTTTCAGGCCTCCAATGCCCGGAACAGGCGCGCAACCGGCCAATTGCCCCCTCCACGAAATTTAAGGAACATGTTTGGTTGTTACGCACAATCAATCTGCTCCCCCCAAAAAAATATCACCTGGTTGCGGCCCAGGACCTCATTACATATTGTGTCAAACGTAGTATGTCTACGTAGGACGACGGAAAGCTGAAAGCAAAGCGGGGACGAAGGTTTAATCGCTTTCCCGTTTGATCCGCCGAGAATCAACGGCAATCATCAACCGAAGCGATCGTCGACGCCCTGCTGTTTGCTGACAATGCCACCGCGCTACGTCATGAAGGTCACGGTCCGCTCTGCAACATACCTCTCCAGCAAGCGCAAGGTCGAACGCGATCGATCATCGAATCCCTCGACGCATGGCCGCGCGCCTGGCGATGCACGACGTCACAAAGGAATAAGCGCGCCCGCGAAACGGCCGTTCCAACAAGTAACCTCGTGTTTCGACAGAAACTACTTCCCGCGGGGTCAACGCGCGATTTTCTTCTGGCATTTTTTTCTAACCCTCCTTTTCTGACGTATTTTTCTGACATTTTGTTCCAGACACGGGTGATTTTTTTTCTGCTGCTGATAAAACAGTTTATTGTGTTTCGAAATTTAAAAACCGGTGAACGACGCACAACCAATGACGAAAACCGATAATTACGTCAGAGACGATGCAGTTTGAGCCGAGATGTTGCGATTACGTCCACAAACAACAGCTAACAGTCACACACACACAGCGCAGGCAAGAAAAGGACCCCGACAGTTTCTGCAGCAGTGGTTCCCAAACTGTGGCACGCGTACCAGTAGTGGTTCCCGGAAGCCTTCAAGATGATCTACGAATAGACTTAGTTTGCTTTTCTTCGCAAAAATATATATTCACAGCTATAATAATAATTACCTGTCAGGTTTTGTTCATAAATTCCTGAATTTTTGTGCACCCTACTTCCCTTGTTGCTTTCTGAAAATGGCGATAATACTTTTTCATCATCAGGCCATATTTGTGTCGATTCTGGTTTTCCAAACTTTTGATCGAATTGTATTTGGCAGATTAAGTTTGCCGGAACAAAGTGGCACGTGGTGACAATACGGGACCCACCAGTGGTACACGATCAGAGGAAGTTTGGGAACCACTGTTCTACGGAATGAGATTAGGGGGGAGATTAGGGGAGGCTGCTCTGAGCATGAAAAGAAACTCTTAAGAGCAGAAGTTTCAGTCGCAACTTTATTTCGCGCCCAAGTCCTTTCGCAACCTGCGCGGCTTCGCTTACTGGGAATTACAAGTCGTTTAAACACGGGTTGGATTGTGGACACTGTGACCGGTGTTTGACTTTCCAGATAACTGCGCAGGTTTTTCATTCCTGTTGATGATTTGCCACGGCTTGCTCTGATCGCCGTTACCAGGCAACCAGTGTTTAATAAAGGGGGTTAATTATTGATAGACGCTGGCGATTTGGTCGTTGAGGAGGTGTATTCAGCCAACGCCGGGAATGGGCGTTGATGGATTCTCGCTGTGATTTAAGATTCACATTCGGAACTGTGTAAATGCGAGTCCTGGATTTTGCTCTTTGTCCAACTGCACTTTTTACGATTTTAACGCTATTTTGATAATTACGAAACACAACACAAAGATTTTGACTTTCGCATTTCGTTCAGGAAACAACGTTAAGGTATTATTTTCTACAAACATCCTAGAAAGAAAGTATTTAATAACTTTTGTGAAAAGCGTCAGTTTCAACAAAATCGTATATAAAGTTCAAGCAATGTTCTGCATTAACCGGTTTGTGAAGTCTGGTACGGGCTGATTAACTAGTCCTTGATTTCCATTTCGAAGTTGAAGTAACCAACTCTCATTCGCATATCGTCCTCGATATTTCTGGCGTATGCCTTGCAGCCCATTTTGATGAGCGTGCCCCTCTGAAAAACAAAGTTCACCCCTCAGCAAAACAAAGTTTTACCCCTCTGCAAAACAAAGTTTTACCCCTCAGCAAAACAAAGTTTTACCACTCTGCAAAACAAAGTTTTACCCCTCAGCAAAACAAAGTTTTACCCCTCAGCAAAACAAAGTTTTACCCCTCAGCAAAACAAAGTTTTACCCCTCAGCAAAACAAAGCTTTACCCCTCAGCAAAACAAAGTTTTACCCCTCCGCAAACCAAAGTTTTACCCCTCAGCAAAACAAAGTTTTACCACTCTGCAAAACAAAGTTTTACCCCTCAGCAAAACAAAGTTTTACCCCTCTGCAAAACAAAGTTTTACCCCTCAGCAAAACAAAGTTTTACCACTCTGCTCAGCAACCACTTTGATTAATATCCACAAACAACGTGAAGTGAACAAAAGTCACTTAGTCGCTCAACACAAGGGAGTGAGGGCGAACCCCTCAATAGGATGGAACGATGTCAGGGGGTAATCGTTGCTGGGTGAGCAACAAACAATGAACGCTACATGGTTGTGCTGGGGGTTGTTATCAGTTTGCAAATGTCCCATTTTTTCCGAAATCCATACCGGATTCAGGGTTCAGACACATTTTTAAAAATCATCTTCCATACTTTTGCAATACTAAATTTAAACAGTTCCATTCACTCCTCTTCATTTTTCATAATTTTTAATCATGAATCTCTATTTTACACATTGCATAAATAACGAAGTGCTTTGCCTTCAGTAAAACCCTGCTCAGATACTTCTGATTGCTTTTCCATTTAGAATTTCCATACTTTTTCAATACTTAATGTACATTTTGGCCAAATTCAATAGTTTTTCAAGGCTTTGAAAACCGATTTCACAGCTTCCATACTTTTTCAATACTTCCAATACCGCGTAGGAACCCTGGTGGTTGTGCTGGGGGGCTGTTATCAGTCCGCAAATGTCTCATTCATTCCGAAACCCATACCGGATTATATCCGCGTACACCGTTTCCAGTCGCGGCAATACAAGAACCCTTAAAGAGTTGCTTTCTCCACACAACTTCTGTTTTGGGGGGGGAGTAAGAGGGGGTGTCAGAGCAGCTTTAACGTCACATACAACACGTCACCGCGGACTTACCGTGATGTTTTTAAACTGCACAGCAACGAAGGGACTCCGGTATTCCGGCTGCCTCTTGTTGCCGTAGTAAGGGAAGTACATGAACGGAATGCTTGCGTCTCGCGGGAAGTAGACGGTCTGGTCGCTCACTTGCTGCTGCACGCCGTTCAGGTTCTTCTGGTCTTCCGGTTTCTGGCGACGAGCAAATAAATAACAGCGCTGGCGAAAAAACTCAAAACGAAACACTGGGTTTTTGCACAAAACATGCGCTCTTTGCGCGAAACTTCTGCGAGCGCATGGGGGCTGCGAACTTGAAAGACGATGATGTTTCGGAATGTTTGACGAAAACCGGATGCTCTTTACTCTCGTTGCGTCGATAGGAGCGAGACGGTACCATGTGTGGGAGATCCCCATCCAGCCAGGTGTGTAGCACAGGAGCCAAACATACAACGTGAATAAGAGTCTCGCACAGTTTTCTGTTGTGCTTTCCAAACACATGAGCCCTGCTTACTTGCATTATCACGCAAAAGGAAAACTGCACAGTAAAAAAAACTACGGAGCTCAACTCCCAGTACCCCTAAACTCGAAACCCACACTATCGAGTCGGGGGCGTGAGGTTAAAGGTTGATTGGGACTGGGGGGTTACCATCACTGGAAAGGGGGTTAAATATCAGAGGTAACAGCTTTCCTAGAAACTATTTAAAAAATGCCATGAAGCGGAAGTACGAAGATTTAAACCTCTGGTACCTCTGCATTGAAATGTGCGGGGAGGATGTCAAACCGTCCAACCAAAGGCGTGGTCCAACTACTTTTGACTTACGGGCCATTTTATAAAAACGTGGCAACTCGCGAGCAACTTCCAACAAAATGTCCTGTGAAACAACAGGTTCACAAGATTTAAAACCGGAAAGGGAAGAGTGTCGAGTTAAGTAAGTGCGTCATTAAAACTATTACACAATAGCAATAAACAATTCATTACAAATCTCTATCATTGTGATGCCTGTGGTTGAAGCTTCTTTCACACCATCGTTCCTTTAATAATGCCAATGTGTTAGTGGTAACAAGTCGGAGACTATGGTCCAGAGTTTCGTCTCCTATTCTATTTATGCTCTTAAATTAAATTTGTCTTGCTTCATAGTAGTAGAGAATGTACTCTCGCACATGTATGTGCTTCCAAACGTCGAACGCATTTTTAGTGCGAAATCTTTCAGTTTTGGAAACCTATCTTTGCTGACTAATCTCTAGAAGCTCTCAACATCAGGCTTGCCCAGCCTTTTTAGTGTTGCGGGCCACTTTCACATGAGGAAATGCGGGCCACAAACGTTTTGTGACGTAACAATAAGCTATTGTGACGTAACAAATCCCTTGATTTTTATCAGTTTTATGCGATAACACGAGGTGATAATGAGTCCTATAGTTACACGCAGTGTTGCCAGCTTGAATGGATGCACACCAAATCTAAAAAATTGACATATTGCCGAAGCGTTTGTTACACAAGTCTTTGGGTGGTAGGCCCGTAACAGAAACAACAGGTATAATTTTGGTGTGTTTTGATGGCAAATATACTTGAGCCTATAAAAAAAATACTAAAAATTAAAAAAGTCTGCTCACGAACTTATTACATCGCGGGCCGCGGCTTGAGCTGCCTCGCTCTACAGTCTTAGCCTAACACCGTTAATATTGTTCATTATCATCAACAGTTGTTGTGCTTGGTCTAAAGTAAAATTACCCGAGCTGTAGCATACGCACAACAATTAATACTGAGAAAGCTCGCGGGCCTTAAAAAATTCTGTCCGCGGGCCACATGTGGACCGCGGGCCTGTAGTTGGGCCACGCTGGCGTAGGGGGTTAGTGAAATTTTCTCACCATGCCGTAACACGATACGTAGACTTTGTAGGGTTCGTATTTGGCGTTGTTTGTCTTCAGCACGTCGACCAGTGGGGGGGCTTTCGATGCGTCATTTCCTGCCACGCCGGATATGTCGGTGTAACTCACCGGGAACCAGTTGATGATCTGGGGAAAGCGATGACGACGGTTAGACTGACGTCACACACAGCATGCGCAAGCAAACGCAATAAAAGTGGGGGTTGCAGCGCGTTACAGGACCGCACCGCTGAAGTTGCAGAACGAGACCGATCAACGGGATGTTTGGCGAATGAGGAGGTCATTGACCTCCGCTCACAGCAGCTGAGGCTGAAGGTGACTTTGAGCTGCGTAGCAACAACAGCTTCTTCGCGCGGTCGCCGTTGTCTGCGATAGCTGCGCTTGTTGTGACGACATAAACCTTTTGCTGGAACGCTGACTCGCGCTTTGCAGCTCATTACGTGTTTTTTAAATGTTCCGAAAAAAGTGCTGCTACGCCCGTTTTTTAACAATTCAAATAAAACTTTGTGACGCGAAAGACCGGGACAGAAATTCGTGAAGACTTTTAAAAAATTGCAAGACTTTCGCAGAAGCTTCTTTATTTTTTCCACCAAAACCAGAATTTTCCTTTTGCTTTTCCACCCAGCGGCCACCAGCTTGGTTGTACGATTCAACCGAACCCTGATGTCGAGCATATTAATTAACAGCTTAACACATCATCGTATTTCTAATAAAACCAAAAAAATGAAATGCAATCGTATTTAGCTTCAAATAAAACAGCCATTCCTAAACTTAGAAGTGCATCGCGTGTAACTCTGGTCTTAGGTTACGATTTCCCTCACAACATTCCACGAACACGTCATAATGATGTAAATTCGCTACCCGTTGAAAACCAACGCCTAAACGGCCCTCGGCCAAACGAGGCCATCGCCCGGAGGGGTTCTTGTAACGGGGGGGGACACTGTGGTTTGAGCATCCGCAGACGAGACACAGAAACTACTGACTCGGACCAGACGTTACGACACAGCCATGTTTGTGAGAAGCAGGGAGTTTTCCAGAAAGTTGCCGATACACAGTATAAGAGGTCCGGTGAATAAGTCGAAAGCAAATCACGGGGCATAAGCTGTTTTTTTTTCGCTGAGATATTTCGGGACTCATTTGTTCCGTCACAGCGTTAAAACTCGCCGTAAAAGTATTCACTAGTCGACCTTTTTGGAATTATGACCGAATTGGCTCAAATTTTTTCGGTCATTCAAAGAAAATCCGGTCTGCGACCGAAAAAAAACAGGCCATACCTAAAAATTGGGTTCTTTCGGTCACTGACCAAAGTTTTGTTTTTAATGACCGAAAAAAATCCGGTCAATCCGATCATAAAATATCCGAAAACGTAAGATACGCAGAAAGTTTTTAAGCTATTTCGGAAAAATGACCGAAACGTCTCAGCGAAAATGAAAACAGGGCACAGATTGGTTACAGAGCCAGACGGTATGACCTTTGACCTTCGCACAAACGCTGCCAAATGCCTCTGAGCCAAGTCTTGTTTCGTATCATTCGACTTACTCGATTCAGTTTGACGAAAATGCACGGCTTGCCGGTATCGTAGCCGTAAGGGGGTGACGCGCATGGCCCAAACACGTCCTTGTTGAAGACACACGATAGGGCAGCTTCGTCAGCGGTGAACTTTTGATTGATGGCAACTTTGCCGTTGGTGCAGTTCTTGTACACTTTCGGATCGCTCTGGTTGACCAGACTGTATCCTTCGGAACAGAAGAAACAAATATACACCGGCCTTTTATAACAACAGGTAAAGACGTGTTTTTTTGCGGGAACTATGGACAGAGCCTGAACGACTTTGAAAAATGCGAAATCTTTAGTTGAGTGGTTCTTTACTTTTTTTTTACATATTCAACCCTATTTTCAAACAAAATTACCAGATGTTCCCAATTCAATAAATGGTGTTATTTATTGAAAATACCAAATTAACAAACTCTTACAGTTTAGAATGATTATAAAAATTTACATTTGCTGCAATTTATGGTTCTGTAAATTTACCTCCTTGAAAGATGAAGTTTACTTCCACGGGTAAATTTACCCCAGCTTAAGAAACACTGGTTTAGTTCCTGCATTAAACAATCTGCTACGTAACTTTGATTGGATGTTGGCAACTTCCAAAACGAACTTCAGCAACAGCGTCCCTGCCTTTGCAAGGATATCCCCAAACAACGCAACAGCTACACGGGAGGGGGTTCAACGCGGTCCCATCGCCTAACGGGGGTATTCGCTGCATGGGAAACGAGGAGCTCAGAGGCTCCTAGTCAGGGTGCTCAGTGTGAATATACCGCATGATATTAACACCCTTCCTGGCTGATCACATTCAGTGCAAGTAAAGTCAGGTAATGACAAAAATGTATATAGTTAGTTGTGTTGTGCAAATACAGGGTTCGTGCGAGTATGCAAGGTACATCAAAATGCATAGTAAAAAGAATTCTCAATATATGTAGCTATGCTCCGCATTTTTGTAGCAGGCAGATTATTTTGACATGCTCGTTTTGTAAGTATAGCTCGGATGCTGACAAAGTGTGAGCACCCCCTGCTCTAAGTGTGAGCACCCCCTGCTCTAAGTGGTTATTTCAACGTTTCCAACCCCCGGAGACCCCTATTCCTTGGTGACCCTCAGTTTCCGGTCATGTCGTTGTGCATCAGAGGGTTAATAGTAAACATTTTGGTTCCTTCTGGGAACCCCCGGATTTTTCACCCCGTTAAGAACCACTGCTCTAAAGTCTAATGCTGTGGTTCCCAACCGGGGGTGCTATTTGTGACACTCAGGGGCGTCGTGATCTGACATGATTTTTCATAAATCATTAAAAACGCACTAACAAAATGTCATCAAACTTCAAAGCAAATTGCTATGGGTTCGCCGCAAAATTGTATTTATCTTTTGTACGATGTCGCCGGCCTGAAAAGGCCGGGAAACACAATGTGTCGTATCCAGAAATCTTAGATCTCCTTTCAGACAACGAGCCAAAAAAACTTACTCCAGAGCATTTCGTCGATCCTCTTAACGTAACTGCTGTAGCCGTTTCCGTTAGTGCCGCCAACGCTGTATTTGATGTCCGAGGTTAAAGCTTTGTAAGATGACTGCCGTGGTTCAATGGTGACACCTGTGGGCAGCAGCCGGCTTAGAAAACGAAGAAGATAAGACTATCGGAACGTGGAACAGGGTTCCCACGCATTTTTAAAAATTACTTTCCGTGCTTTTTTAATACCTTTTCTATACTAAATTTAAGTTAAATACCATTACTTCTCTTCATTTTTCGAAATTCTTAATCATGAAACTTAATTTTACACATTGCACAACACCGCACAAAATATTGAAGTGCTTTGCCTTCAGTGAAATTCTGCTAGGATACTTTCCATTTAGAATTTCCATACTCTTTCAATACTAAATGTACATTTTGGCCAAATTCAATACTTTTTCAAGGTCTTGAAAACTGATTTTGAAATTCAATACTTTTTCAATACCGCGTGGGAATCCTGGCGGAAGTCCAGGTCCGATCAACAGCAGCCTGGCCCTAACCTGAACATTCCCAGCTGTCCTGGTGATATAGACCAGTGACCCTCACCAGTGTTTGACAAAAACCCTCTGTGGCATTGAAGATGCTCTCGCCGGACAGAACAAAGAACAAACAAAACCTTTGCGCGCAGCATTACGTCAGTCAGTCTGACGTTTTGGTTCTGCGTTTTAAACATCGGATTTCACTTTAAACATTTAAAAAGGAGGGGGCGCAGTTCTTACATTTTCTTTTCCCACAAAAAAGTCCCGTTTTGCTAATCTATCGAACAAACGTTTTTCTTCTTTATCAACAAGGCGGGAAACCTTTCGTAAGAATGAAGCTAACTCTGTAAAACCGTCCAGTCTTGGACAGTTTAGCTTGTGCGGAACGCAGCATAGCCATGACGTCATGCACTAACGATCAGGGTTGCGAAGGCGGTGTCCCAAGGAGTCGGAGGCTTTTGGGTGGCGTCGGATTCCTCACAACACTAGAAGACGGTGTCGGATTTTTTTGTCCGACTACGACCAGTGAAGTTCAATTGAGTCATTTTTTACATCACACTCCTAAGTCTCCTAAGTAAGTTGGGAATTCAACGAAATGGTACAGTATCTTTTGAAACTTTTATTGAAACAGAGAATTCTTGCTGTGCACTACGATTTCCATTGATTGCTAGCTGCTACACAATTACTGACAGCCAAACTTCATTCACGTTATGTTAAGGAGTCGGAGTCGGAAATTTTGGAAAGCTCGAGTCGGATATTTTACCTCCGACTCCGCAACCCTGGCCATGATGTCATCAAACCGGACGTCGTCACAACTTTTCTCCACACAAAAGTACAGTGGACTTGGTACGGGGTATACGCAGAAAACTATTCGTCCGACCACAGCTATCGTCAACACTCGCTTACCTGGGGTTTGAAGCCTGGTTTGGAAGAACGGTTTGTAAGGGTCAAGTGAGTTCAAGACGATCGTGATGGAGATGGCGAAAAGGGCAGCGAGGAAGGCATAGTAGAAGAGGTAGAAAATCAAAATCCGACCTGGAATGTAATGAAGCGAGGTCATAATTCACAGCGCTATCAAAAAGTCTTGATAGTATCAAACTTAGCGATTATATTTGAATAAGAGCTGATGATGCCGATTTGTAGGCGAAATATATACTCTGTAAGGTCTTAGTGTCTGATTCTGTGCCGAGAAAGGATTTCTTTCCACAGACAGTGTTTCCTTGCGATACTACTACGTACAAATTTGTGAACAGAATGCAATTAAATCAATCGAAGCAATTCTTCACACAAACCACGGGCAATAGGTCCAGATGTTGCTAGCTTTGTCAACTCTTATCTGCCAGAACACGACGTTATGAATTACGACAGACGCTTACGTTTCATGGCGTATTAGCGCTTATCGCCCCACAAATGCGTCCGCACAAAACGGAGTCCAAAAAAACGGCCAACGAGTGCCCTCCGCGTTCCATCGGTCCGTTCAGTATGACTTAACAGACCAGCAGTGCGTGACGTGCGATTCCGGCTGGCCGACGAAGGGCGCAACCAACAATGAGCACAAAAATGCGTTACTTTTTTTCAAGCAGCAAACTGCAATTACCCCAACTGTTTGCATCTCTGCCCAGCACGGTTCCCTCTTCGACATTAAGCATGAAATAGCGAAAGTCGATGAGGTTGCGACGAATGGCCTGCCAACGAGATTCCTTCTTTTTCTCTCCCATCCTTGGTTAAGCAGTTTGCTGTCTGGCAATTACACTGGGCACTAACTGCGACTGCTTTAGGAAGACAAAGATCCTTTATTACCGCACAATATCCTTTATTACCGCATAAGCATGAAACAGAGAAAAAAAAACAGCGTAGAGCGATGCCAGAGCGGTTCATTCCTTGGCTAAAGTGCGCAGCAATGGAAGAGTGAAACCACTGAAGCGTCGGATTCTTCTGATCCCGACCGACCCCCTTTAACGAGTAATTTTCACAACAAAGGTTTCCTGAAGAAAAGGATAGGAGTGCAGTTCAGTAAATCAACGAACAACTCCGAAAGATCTAACCACTGTCAATTGATCACGAGGCAATAAAACCACCGGGATCTTTCCGATGTTTACCTTCGCTTTTGTACCACCCACGTGCGTTACGTAAATGGCCTCTTACTGTCACGTACCAGTTTTAAGATCAAAACAGCTATTGATGGAAACGTTTTTTTCAGGATTTTTTAAGACTTCCCCACCGAAGGTTTACAACGTAGTACACAGATCCGTTCACTGCGCGCCATGTCAAATGACAGACGCCATTGCTAGAGGAGGTGAAGGTGTGCTTCTATCAAACTATGCTCCCAGGTAGACAGTAAGCGGCCGGAGGTAGGAACAGATAGGCTGTCGGGACTGCTGTTTAATTACAAGCGTTGCTGAAACAGAGCTAGCCAGAGCTGCCAAGTATGAGTAACGTTGAAACGACTCGAGACCCGACAGAGATAATTTTATGTCGTGAGCCACGCGAAGGCCACGACAACCCCCGGAGGCGGTCTTCTTATTTCTACTGCGTGGTTTACTTTCCCAGCTATTGCCAGTCCACGCGGCGAAGTTCTAACAACAGCGAGCAAAATTAACAGAAGTTCACGTGTTTCGTGATTCTGTTTGAATGGTCGTAACGTGTGTTTCTATGTGCCCGAAGTCAAAATATCAACCGCTTAGCTTTTCAACTCTGCTAGACTCTGTGTACTTCTGTTCGCATTTGTGGGCGCGCCGGACGTACTTTTGAAAGTCTACAGTTTTGGGTTCGGATACAATCAACGACGCACAATCTGTGTTCGCTTCAAAATGCTCCAATGGCACTCAAAATAATTCGCTATCCTTTACTGCTACTGTCTACAATCTACCATACCAACTCACTCGCTCACTCTGGCCAAGACCTGAATCTCTTGTGTCGGCAGCAGTTTCTAAATATTCGTTGAACAAACTGCATGAAGGCGCTGCACCCACAATGCCGTGTAACTGATTCCCCAGGATCGAGACATTCTTTATAAGCGCGCTCGTCGTTATTTCTGCCGTTTAACGGCTCCCGGTGATTTTCTTACTGATGAAGCATTCAGTTGCCCGGCTGCGTGGTCATGGGTCGGTGGGCTGCCCGGCCATGCGCAGTCTGCAAAACCACACGCTTCACTTCGCAGCGAACGTCGTCGAAATGCGAGGATTTTAAGCTGGATTTGAAACCTGACGCAAACTAGCTTCTCTCGTCTAGGGTTGTAATACTGCAGATTATATGGAAAACGACTGATCTGCACAATGCAAGAACGTGAAATCGCTTAAAAATATCTTAATTCCACAAATAAAGAGTCTCGAGAGGAGCTTTTCGGATGAAGACTATTCGATCTGGAAGCAGTTTTAGGTCATTTGAGAGCGAACTGGAAAAAAACCTTTCCCCTGTCTTCAACTGTAAGCTGAAAGCCAAACATATTGAAACTAAATATTTTTGCTCCACAACAACCAACGTAATTTTTTTTTTTGAAGAGGAGCGGCAAAACCGCCATTGCACGTCACAAAGGCTGCGTGCGTTACGTAAGCTTCCGCGAGCGCATCTCTTTCAAGAACGCGGAACCAACTTCCTCGTCTACGGCGGAGAAAGAAAGTACCCACAAGCACCGGGCGTCTCTCCTCTCTGTCGTCTTCACCGATTTATCGAACGCTGCTGTGACCGGTCGTTTCTGGCAAGGCAAGGGAAATAAAAACGCCCTGAGCGCAAATTCTTTTGCTAAGCTGCTTTATGACCTTTTGTCATGGTCGAAATGGCAGGTCACCAGGACGGCACACTCCGCTGCTCGGTATTTTTCCATTAAGAGCTAACTAAACGCAATTTTCGTCTCGGGCCGACGATAAATCCTTTCGTTCCCTGCACAGTGCGTCGAGGATGCGTCGGTGAAACGCGATGCTTTGCCACATAATGCAAAACGATTTTATGCAAGTAATAATGTCATTGCAATGAGCGAGAAGGGCAAGCGCTGGTTGGACAATCATGCAGCTGCTGGATGAGTCCGGGTTTTTCACAGCACTTATGCACATTAGTGCTTAACAAAAGGATAAAGGGGAGACGAAGACAAACGGTCCAGACCGAAAAATGCAGGAAGCGAGAAGGCCCACGGGTATTAACTTCAGGGACAGAAACTTTTGCGTCAAGTCGCGGTCGTGAGAGGTTAGTTTGTGAGCGTCGGGGGGAGATGAAAAAGAAGCTTCGACATAATAAAGCAACGTAAGCCTAAGTGACAGGACGTAGGGAGGCCCGGTAGAGAAAACAAGCAGGTTAAAATTAATTAGTTTGAGGTGTAGTTTGTGGAGAAAACTTCAGCTTGAGCCATAAAAGGGTCACCGACGTATCTGCAAGACCCATTTCAGAGCCCTGCTCAGCACACAGTGGTGGAAGAGGCGGGATGCAAGCGCATCCCCATAAGTTTTTGACTTGTCGAAAATCCGGGCAAAATGGCACTCTCGCTCCCCGAAAATTTGCCTGCCTCTACACCTATGCCAGTAGAGGTAACAAAAGACTTAGTTCTCTGCAAATGCCCGATTTGCCGGGGATCAAAACCTCGTTAGCACAAATGAAACTTTGGATGTTAAATGACGAAGGATTAAAACTTAGTGTTAAGCCACATCTGCAAACACTGGGTGGTTATGTGAAGTCACAAACGCAAGGTATGCTCTCATTGCAATTTTGGTGAAACTTAGGGTTGATTTAAGCGACATTACGTACATGACTTCAAATTTACAGGAAAAAATAATTTCAAAGACAGGCTTCCAACTCACAAATTAACAAAACTTCGAGACAACTGCAGCCTTCAAATCTCCCGGAATCGATGAGGACATACCCGGTGTAAGGAACCTTGCTAGCAAGAACTACAAGTAAGCCTCGCTAATAATAACCAGCTGATTCTGAATCCTCGCACAAAGTTGCCTGGCTCTACACTGTCTGCGTCTCAAATCACTAATTTCTATGATCGCACACATCCACAGGTCAACAAAATGTCAAAAAGAAACGATACATTGGCAGGCAGTTGGCGATTTTCTTGCATTGACATTTTGGGACAATGATCACGCTGAGGCACTGCGGACTCTGGCTGAGGTGATCTAACATCTTTGCAACCTACTATTTAAGCGTTGTCGAAGCGCGAAGTCGCCCTGGACCCAGCAATTAATCGTCCATGAAATTACCGGGTAAGCAAAGTCACTGGCACGTGCCCGGCAACTGACTTCACAACCCAGAACCAAGTCAAAGCGCTCTTTAAGCGTTTCTGGTGTAAAGAGAAGGCACGGTCGTGGATGCAACGCCAAGCGAATTGGGCGATTTAACAAGATGTTGTCTTTCGTTCGCCGGAAGGCAGACTGAGCTCAGAAAGCGAGCAAGGATGATAAACCTGTTCAAGACGCTCCGCTGGTTTAAACAGAACGTCGAGTGATGGGGATACGCGCAAGCGGGTGAGGCCAGGATAAGTTGTGATTTGTGGGAGCAGCGCAATGCAATCGGTAAGAAATTAGAGAAAACTTTTAAACGACTGAACAGTCGCCAGTTTTCGTCGAACTTACAAGTCTTAGACACTTTAACAAATAGCGAATAGTTTTCAAACCATTATTAATGTAATGGCATACTATGTTGCAAGTTTCATAAACTTTCGGCTGAGTGCGCGGCTGCATTTACTTCTGCGGTGCGTGTGTTTGATAAAACTTTAAATACAAAATGTGTATGTTCTTTTGTGGTTTAAAAGTGACGCGGACTTAAGATGAGACCCAAGTCAGAATAGTCTATCCGTCCAATCAAGGAATTGCAAGCACTGGAATGGGCTTCCTTCTCGTTGATGGTTTAAGAAGTGGGGGCAGAAAAGCCGCAGAATAATGAGTGACCGTGTGAGTTACTGTAGCAGCCCTTCCCACCAGGTTGCGACTCCAAAGCAATACACAAAAATACACGGCCGCGCACTTGACGGGAGAGCCGCATAACCCTGCAGGAGAGGGACGCAACGACAACGTGGTAGCAATGTTGAAATTTTCTCAGGGGCAGGTGAGGTTATCATCGCCGTGAAAATATAACAGCAGGCTGTGCAGACGTGTAAGACACTGCTGTGGCTGACATTTCACAGAACAATCCCAGAGATTTCATTGCTTCAACTTTTTAAAATTATTACAAAAAAACGAAAGTGCAACAGTCTACAAAAAGGTTTTCCATCATCAGTTATTTAATGCTGCAGCACAAGCAGTTTGGTGTCCATCTCTTCTGCAGGCACGGTGACTGGTGTGCTAGGGAAGTTAAAGAAAGAAGCCATAGGGTGTAAAACAAACTTCTGTGCAAAAATCCAATGCATTTACGGTAAAAATTGAGCTTAACCAGCCGAATGTGGTGGAAAACAATCCACACCGACGTTGCTCGCAATGCGTTGTTAACTTGGAAACGCAACAATGGAGGTATTGACGCAGCAAACGCACCTGCGGTCGATATTTCCTCTATTTGGTGGTTTCAAGTATCAGTCTAAACCTGGTGTTATAATCAGTTGAACATATGGAAAAACTCTTCCTTGCGCAGCGTCACTCAGGGCAGTAGTGAAAGTTCATGGAACTGGTTTAACGATAACTGCTGGCGACATAACCGCGATTCCCTCCCACCTCACGATACCGCACCGCCTCGGTGATATGTCAGCGAGGTGCGCGGAGGCCGAGGAGCGAGTTACCGTCGCGAGCGTCACACCATTGAGCGGAAGTTGATTGCGGAGACGTCATCTGCAGTTGTTTTCATTCCGTGACGCGACAAAAGAGTGGAGTTTGTCGGACATCACTGTGTGGTGATAAAATGTTCTCAAATAACCAGGTGTTCCATGACGCTTTCAGCGTCTAAACCCCACTAGCTTAGCACCGGGTGGATGGATCACCTCCAGTCAGTGCACTCTCCATTCAAGCAGAGATACTTTCCCCTTCCTTGCTGGACCACCATCGGTTGGTCTGGGTTAACACTGAAGCACACACCCTTCTTTGCCAACTGTAGTAAAACTCATTGAATTCCAAAGCAACAACAACGCCAGAGAAAAATCTAGGAAATGATTGAAAACGTTTTGGATGAACCAGTTGGTTTATTCTGCCAATTGTAAGGAAGTAGCAGGTGGGCAGTTTGCTTAGGAAGGACGTGAACGAACTGCTTGTCGCATGTGATTACTTAGAAACATGAGTGAATACTTTTACGAAGGTAAAATGAGCAGTTTGAGCCTTCGTGCCTGAAATATATAACACAATTGCAACTATGCATTCAACATAAGACGTTCTACGTTTTCAGGTACCAACTAAATACACAAAAATGTAACAGACTACTTTCAAGTGAAACGTTTCTGATAAAAACAGGTCAAGAATGTGCGCTTGCTGCGTTTCGAACAGCCTTTTGGGAGCTTGTCCACTTCAGGTAAGCACTAGCTTGTTCTGGATTCCATTTATTCGAAGCGTGTACCATATCACACCCACAGCGCTCAATACGTCATATGTTTAGTTGTGTGACGTCACTGCCGAGTTTTTCGTGCGTCTGACTTTTTCCGCATGTCGATATTTTTCACGATCAAGAGATGGGCTGAATAGCAAAAAAGCACAGCCGGCCATTTCATGATCACGACACACACATTTTTCGTTAACACAGAACTAACGGGCGACGCTAAGCGCAAGTGCGCAATGAAACATACAATTGCGATCACCCTTGTGTCTTGATGCTGAAACGCAAGCACTTGTATCGCACACGCACCCTTATGTTTCGCGGAAATTGTCGCGGTCGAGGGTTTCCCGGCTGGGTTGAACACAAAGGTGAAAGACAGACTGCGACCCACAAAGTTTGCCGTTTTTGTGACTTGTCTAAGTCGATACACGATTAACCTGATTCTGGCGAACACAAATCAAGATGGGAAAGATACACACATTTGCAGAGTACACGTTGGGATCGGTAGCTTGCAATGTTGTAGCATTCAATGCATTTTAGAATGAGTTGCATGCACAACTGTATCGTTCAAGAATAATTAAGAAACTTCACTCTCAATAATTAACTTTGTTTTTCATTTTTCCCCACAGATACAAATCAAGCGTGGACAACGTAACAATGGTGGCAGGAAAACCATCACCTGTCAACCAACTTAGCACGCTACACTCGGTGGTAAGTTCAGAATTGATAAATTTGTGCCAGGCGCAATCGAAGATAAGCCTGTACAAGTCTTGTCAGAACAGTGAAAAAATCTCCACGGCTACAATTGCAAAATGCCATCTGATTCAGAGAATGAAAACTGCGAAGTTAGCATCTCCCTGAATGATCTTAATTATGGACATGATAGGTAACAAACATAAACATTTCAGATTTTCCTCTAAAGATAAATAATTCTTGAATATATACATTTTAATTTCAAATCTTGTATGGAAGTAATACAACACACCCAATTCTCCCCATTAACGCACATTATTCTGAAGTAACAGTACCAATTGAGTCCCATCATGCAATTCAGTGAAGAGCTTGCTGCTGTACACAATCAACTGGTTTATTAAAATTCTTGGATACCTTAAGAAATATGCACACATCAGGTGCATTTGTTTAGTTGAACTATTGAGGAGACAGCAGAACGAATTCAATGTTTTTGATGGAGCTACACTGTAGAGATCATAACACGGTGTGATATACTGTATTAGATGTACAGGTCTCTATTCCTAGGTCTTTTTTACCTATCTCTGTGGTCCATTTGAAAACTGCACTAAGACCCACCCACTGGTTGAGCAACGCTGGGGCAATGCAAGTGTATGAGGCTGTTTCTTCCTGGAAATCACTTTTAACCCCTACATTTGTATTGCATGCCTGCATTTTGCCCTGAAAAAGCAATGATTTCAGGATGCTGTCCTGACAAAAAGTTTGGCATTCAGCAGCCCACTGTTATACACACTGAATAGGCAGTGGTATAAGATTGTGAAGAAAGCGAAAAACAGCTTTGCCACCCATAAGCAATTCAGCATACTTACCCCAGCTCTTTCCACCTCTTCCCAAGACGGTTTTGTCTGTGGGATTCCACAAGAATATGAGGAAGTCTGACCATTTCTGCTTGGCAGAGTTGCAACAGGCCTGGACACGACCCACACTACCATCATCGCTACTTGCAACGCTTCTTGGCATTTTTGCAAATTAGACTTAAACTTGCTAAGATTAAATCTGTGTTCTGAAAAAAAAACAACCATTTCAGATAAAGACTTAATTTTACCTGTAGTAAAGCACCAAGTTGGTGTACTAACAAAGTTATAAATGAACGATGAAGTTCTCATTTTTAGAAGAATACTAGATTACAGTTTTTCTACATATGAAAGAGCGAACGAAACAAAACGCTTTTCATGCTCTTAAAATCAGGGTTTCGGATTGGAAGATTTTTGGGTGGAGTCGGAGTCAGATTCCTAAGAACACTAAAGTCGGACTTGTATTTTTTTTTATTCAACTTTGGAAGTTCAATTGAATCATTTTCTATATTGCACTCCTAAGTTAGGAATCCTAAGTGGTGCCTGATGAAATGGTACAATTTCTTTTGAAATTTTTATTGAAACAGAGAATTCTTGCTGAGCACCATGATTTTCATTGGTTGCTAGAAAATTCTTGACAGCCAAACTTCATTCAAGTTATGCTAAGGAGTTGGAACTGCAAATTTTGGAAAAGTTGGAGTTGGAGTCAAGTATTTTACCTCTGACTCTGCAACCCTGGTTAAAATAATGAAAAAAAAAAGTTTTGCAATCCTGTTTAACTTCCATATCAAAGAGTAACTTACTCTCCAAATGACACTGAATTGGCCTAAGTGTGGTTATAGAGCCTTGTGTTTGCTTTGAATTTACATGGATAACACCTTCATTAAGTACGAATGAAGGGAAATTTATATATTTGCAATGTACATCAGTTACGTCTCTGCAACCCAAGAAGCAAAAACTTGACTGTGAGAAGAAACAGGATTTCCACAACTATGAACTCAACACAGAGCTATCTCATACTGTGCATTCACACATTCTAACATTTCGTAATGTGATATTGAGTTTTGTTTAATGAATAAGTTTTGCATGTAATAAAAATCAGTGTCTATAATGCATTTCCACTCAAAACCTCGCTTGCTATCTGTGTTCAAATCCTGGTTTTACCCAGTTTTTTGAAAAGGAAGTTCATTATTTTCTGTAACTGTTGAATATTCATCAAATGACGTCCCATTTGTCTACTACTCAGACATTCCCATATTTACCAAAAGTATACAGCAGCTGGTTTTCTTTAATGCATTTATGTATGCTTACTGAAATAACAAATACAATGAAATGCTACTATTGGCTTATCCTTCATTTTTCATCAGTTCCTGTAGTATGATTGCTAAATGACGCTAGCACCAAGTTATATGGAAACTAACTACCTGATTAAACTATAAAAGCTGCATTAAAACTTACAATGCAGTTTATTTCTATTAAATTTTTGGTGTACTCTCATCTTCACTAAAACATTTTTTGTTTTTACTCACATCTACATTTGTTAATTTCTGCAGCCCTTAGCTTTGATACAATGTTTCCATCCATCTTGCTCAGCATAGGTAACCCTACTCCCTCGACAAGGTGATATGTAATATAGGCATTAGTTTCGGAGCATTTTATTTGAATAAGAGCTGATGATGCCTACTATATACTCTGTAAGATCTTAGTGTCTGATTCTGTGCTGAGAAAGGATTTTTTTCCTTAGTGTAGTTTCTGAGCAGGAATACCATACACACAAAATTGTTCAGAAACATTAAGACTTTTCACATTTCAGGACTGAGGATATGTGGAGTTTGATGAAATTAATTTCCTATTTCAAAAAATTTGCTCATTGATTCAACTTTACTCCTTTGGTGGAGACTGGTTACTTGAAAACAGATGTGTGCAACCCATTGCAAAGTGAAGAAAGCAGAGTGCAGTCAACTAATTCCTCAAAATCTTGAAGTGAACCTACATTTTTAATTATTTGACAATGCTTTGTTTTTAACAGGTGATTTCCCTTTCTAAACAACTTCCAATCAATAAATTTCTATCTTATGAATATAATTTTAATACCTCATACAGCTGTATTTTTTCTTTTAGTTTACTTCAAAGTATTTGCAAGATATTTGATACTAAAGACATTACATGTATGCATCAAATAATGACCACTGTTTTTCATGTGCGCATGACATCACAGCTATGAAGAAAACAAAACAAATGTTGATTTTCAGCAAGAACACAAGTAATTGATGCTTGTTGCTAACTTAATCAGGTTAACAAGATGATTATTGTAAGAACCTAAGGATGCTCTTTATTTACAGGGAAGTTAGTAATTGTGACTTTTTCAATTGTTGCCGTCTGAAAATTTGTGGTCAACTCTGACCGCAACCAGGGATATCTAGACCTGGGCACAACCACCTTGCATCTACCTGCACATCTGCCATGATCCATTGTGGTGGCTTCTCCAGTTCTGGACCACCTTGCAAGCAGAGCCTCACTAAACGCCACAATCTTGAATAATGATTTAGCAAAAAAAGTCACAATCAAAGCTAATCCATAATGAAATGTGCCAGGTAAACACAGTAATGGCCATGAACAAGCACTGAAGCAATGCACCAATACTATTGCATTCAGCCATTGTCATGCAGAAGCTTTGCATAATGGGAGAAAATGGAGATTTGTAGAAGGCATCAGACAATTGAAATGAGCAAATAAACAAATTTGGCTAGAGAAGCACACTGTTAAACAAAATCACATTGTTTCCAATCAAGGCATGAAATGTTGATGAAATATGATGTGGGCAAACACTTTCATTCCTTGGGGATGTAATGCAAAGTATGATATGCACTGTTGAATATAGCTTGGAGGCACAGACTACCAGACTATGTACAATGTACATAGATTAGCATGCAATAAGCATGAAGAGGATGTTTTTACTGCAGTGAAGCTCTGGGCAAATGTGTCTTGAAGTTGATTTGCAGCACAAGAAAGTTTTCACCTGTCTGTGAATGTCATTATCATCATTTAATGAGGCATTAGGTAATACACCAAGATGTTTGACTTGTTCAGCAAACACCTATGCCAAGGGTGGGCGAACTTGTTCAATAGAAGTCATTTGCAGAAAACCACAATCACCAGCGAGCTGCAAAATCAGTTTGCAGTTTCAATACAAATGCAGTATGGTAGAGAATGCAAGTTTTGCATAGATTGACCTACAGTATTTGAAACACATTAAACACATTATTTACCAATACTAGGTTTTTGTTTGATTTGCTAGTGTCTGAGTCTGGACAATGCATGTGCAAGTTAATTCTTACAAGTATTCATTTGTTAGGGTTGCACAATGTTTTGACGTTATGAACTTCATTACAGAGAATAAAAATTCACAGCAATAATGTCGTTCTAAATACAGAAATGAGTGATACAATGGTCTTTTAAGTTCTTGGACTGCAACCTGTCACTAAAACTCAATTCCAGAGGAGCATTTACTGAAATCTTTGAGCCAGATCTGCTTGCATTTCTGTCAGTTTCATTTATGCAACAGACAAGTTTGTGACAAACAGTGAACTGAACAGCCATCACCAACTACATTAACGATGAATGGATTTACAAGGAATACAAAGCATGGTTTTTATTCCTGCAAATTGTCAAATCTGGCTTGGAACTCCTCCAGTAGTCTTGCAATATATTTTGGTATTCTTTCACTCTGTGATCTGCAACTGCTTCTTCAAAAAAAGCCTTCGTTCTCATTCTGACACTGGGAAATAGACAGAATATTTTTGAAAATATCTCTTTGAAAAATTTTGATTTGTTCTGGAAACTTAAGTAGCCTAGCTTGAGCATTAGATTCACTGTTTTTGTTATCAAATCATATAGAATCCTCGGCAACTAACCTTACAAATTAGTGTAAACAAAATTGATAAATGAAACAAACATTGAGTATGAGACGACAACTTGCTATCAATTTGAGATATTGCTATTCAGCTAGAAGGGCTATGCGAAACATGTTGGCGAGCTTCTTGTGGTGCACAAGCCGCAGTTCGCCCACAATTGACCTATGTTATTCAGGTAGACAACTGGTATAACATTCTGTTCTATTTTTAGGGAGAAAAAGTACACCGATCGTGTTTTTGCAAGTAAAAACAATTTCAGTGGTCAGCAGCATCATCACAACATACTATGTATTGAGGTGTTAAAGACTATTGCATCATCATGATGCATGCATGTGACACCATGCCAATGGAGTGCCCTCAACAATGCTACAACCAAACACACAAATTTATCATCAGCAAAAATCAGGCCCATTCATGTCAAGCCTGTTATTAAACTTGTAAGTGTTCACATTAAGTTAACTGGTCAGGACAATTGGTGCCTTGATTAGAAACTATGCTTTTGTTTAATGACGGACCACTTCATCCAACTATTTTAAATATCTATTCATTTCAACTCTCTGATAGATTGACAGATCAACATTTTTCTCTCATTATGTAATACTTATGTATGACGATGATAGAATGCAATAGTTCAGGGCATTTATCTGTTTGTTCCTATTCAGCATTGACTCCATGCACCAACTAACATGAACACAGGCTACTATGTGATGCTTTGTGCATATGTATATATTTTTGTATCCTTGTGTTCTTTCAAGTAACTTCTATGATATGAACAATGTCTCTCAGCCAAGCACATAAGAAAATTATCTTTTTATATCATTTACATATTTGTCACAGACACAGTCATGGTCCACGATATGGACGATATTATCATGCATGATAAAAGAACACAAGCGTACAGAAAGGCTTATGTATAATGCTTCACAAAGTATTACTTGATATATTTGGCCATTTAAAACATCAAGAAATTTCTGTTGAGACCTTCATCTAAGCATTGCTTCCTGTCGTTGCAGAGCAAGGTTGGTGTACTAGTGGCATTTTTATAAACAGGACAACTACTAGTTTTTTTCTGAATTAAGCAGATGGCATTTAAAGCACCGACAAGTTGGCCATTTGGAAAATCACTTTCCACTCACTACACTTGCTACTTGTTAGCGTGCTAGCGTCACAGCCATCACATTCAATCCAAGGATGCTCATAATGAGAATTATATGCTTTGTAGAGATATTTGCCATATGGACATGACATTTTTACCACTACATGAAGAGCTTAAAAAAACAATTTTCAGTGTATTTCACTTTTCTTAGTTTAATTTGACTTGGTATTTTTAATTTCAATGCAGAAATAACCAAATTTCTACAACATTTGTTGAACAAGACAGGAAACAATCCAATGCCCTAGACAGCTAATACTGCTATGCATGTAGATGCTGCTACCGAATGTGACATGCATGGAAAATCATGTGTCACTGTCTTGCACATATACAGCATGTCCCTCAAAGGTTCAGGTACAGTTTAAGAAGTGCCAATGGAAAAGTAAGAACAAACAGATTTCAGAACAAGATATACTGTATATTGCAGAATATAAGGCGTGCCGGATTAAAAGGCACATTAATCTTCCATGCACGAAGTTACAGATCAACAGGAACAGAGTTTTGTGGAAAAAGCAATTCGGTCTCTTGATGTAAACTTCTCTCAGCCACTCGCCTATCTTCTCGTTCATCCAGCCCTTCAGGTTAGCCTTAATTATGATGTTGGTCACAACAAGTGCTTTCTTTTTGAAGCACCTAACCAATGTAGCCATAATGCTCCAACAATCCATAATGCTCCAACAATCCATCAGGTCACTTCATCAACACATCAGGCACACTGTCAATTTTGAGAAAATTAAAGACTTTGAAGTCTCATAGCCCGAAAAATACAGTATGCTGAAATTTAGCTGATTGGCAAAAGAGTATGAGGCCATGCAAGTAAAAACAAACGAAATAATGAAAATAAGTGAGAATGAATTTGTCAAGGTTTGTATGGGAATACCGCTACTTCACATGGCAGCCCAAATTTAAAAATGCCTAAATACTACATTTATCATTATATTCCAGACATTATATATTTATAACACAACTCATCTTGAGCATGGCAACCTACTGTGATGTTTTCTATTTAACACCTTGGCGTCTGGGTGGTTTTGGCGATTTTCGCAAAAAAAACAGCAGTTTTCGATTGCCTTACCAACGCCTTAGCTCCTCCGCCGATTGCGCTAGAGAGCTGTTCAATGGCTCAAACGGATCGGTCAGTCTAGTAGATTGCACTCGAAAAAAATTTTTTGCTTGGGGGGTGCGGGTTTTTTGTGAGTGACATCATAAGTGGAGGACTTTTAGGCCACCTTGGCCCACTTTGCCTGGCCCTGGGCGCCAACCGTTAGGTGGTAGTATTTCGCTGAAGTTTTTACTGGAA
>Ga0210059_1000701_pt1 | contig 45292 bp, 18 predicted proteins | sample Ectturendosymbi2_FD_188042 | JGI IMG/M metagenome (GOLD analysis project Ga0210059, IMG submission 188042) | Ecteinascidia turbinata endosymbiont from Florida, USA - Sample 2 (SPAdes) (version 2) | ecosystem: Host-associated > Tunicates > Ascidians > Unclassified | place: Key West, Florida... | reverse complement strand
TAAGTTTTCAAAATTGATTAATGAAGGCCCACTGGCAAACCTATGTCATGTGTCTATTTTGCCGCCATCTTGACTATTTTGCTGCCATCTTGGAGGCAAAAAAGATATTGCCTACTTTATATTATGGGCCACGGGCCGGTCCAGGCCAGAAAATATGTTGTAGTTTGGCAGAACGGGCCGGTCCATGCAGTTTCATGTTAGCTCCGGGCGGGCCGGGCTGCAAAAGTGCTGGCCCGTGCCATCTCTAGTACAAGTACTATGCTTTCAAAGGAGCCCAAACAGCAACTGTAATATGTAAGTACCTCGCTTTCAAAGGGATCCCTACCTGCTAACAGCAACTGTAATATGTAAGTACTATACTTTCAAAGGGACCCCACCACCATCTCCAATGTGCAAATAAAGAAAAGGTTCAAACCAACTTCTATACCAAAAAAAATTGTGATTTAAATTTCTTCCAAAAAGTTCTGAAAAGACCCTATCAAATATGCGCAAATATTTATACCAAATGATAACTTCTTATATCACATGATAATTGTATATACCAAATGATGATTTTTAGAAATTGAAGTATTTGGTTTATTAATAATTTTATGAAAATGCCACAGTTGAACAGAACGTATCCAAGTGGAAGTGGAGCAGCAAAAAGAAGGAAAAAGAAAGAAAGAATAAAGCTGATGAAAAATGTAAAGTTCTCTTGGACAGATTTGTTGCTGTTTCGAGTAATACTGGTGAGCCTATAGAGGAGAGCGCAGCTTCAAGCACCCAAGTTGTTAACAGTAGCTATGTCTGTCTAGTGCATAACCAAATGCGTCATACACAAAAACTCAAATTTTGTAAAAATGATGTTGATAAATATTAAATACATACTTTAGAACAGTGGTTCCCAAAGTGGGCGGTACCGCCCCCCTGGGGACGGTGAGAAACTCTAGGGGGGTGGTGAAGCAGAAATGGGCGGTTGGGGGGCGATGGGAGACCCAGTTAAGAATTATATTTCTGTTGTCTTACTAACTTTGAATGACCAAATGTCATACAAAACAGTATGATCAACAAACATGTATGCATGTATTTTGTAAACAAAAACTTAGCTTTTTGGAAACAAAACAGAGGTGAAATGCTAGGAGATAAATTGATGAACTGCAGTTTCCATCATTAAAGTTAAGCTGCACAGTAAAACTGTTCTCCTCTAAAATTAAATGATTATGATTGGAATTTTCATCAGCTGTGTTTCTTGGCACGGTTAAACTGCTACTTGACAATGCCCGTTTCGTTACAGTGACTATCACCGGTCAGGTTTGAGAATGCACGCCTGTGACCAAATGCGTGGGCTAATTTTGGATGGAGTGGTTTAAACCCTATAACTTGCCAGCTACTAATGGCTACAGAGCTGTTCAAACCATACACGGATTCAGCAAGTCTATTAGTTTCGATTAAAAATAAAATTATTTGAATTGGGCGTGGGGTTTTATCTTGGTGACGTCACAAAGAAGGCATGTTTTTGAATTTTTGACCCACTTTAACCGGCCCTGAGCGCCAATCCAATGAGCCATTTTTTTGCTCAAATTTTTTTGAAACTAGACGATCAGCCGCGTCTATAGAGCTCTTGATTGACCTTCTAGCATGTCTGGAACTGTTATGGCTCAAAAAAACCATTTTACACCAAAATCAGAAAATGCATTGAGTCTCCCACTGGCGGCATTTTGAATAGCGATAACTCGCCGCTAGAACATGCTAACGAGCTATACGAACCCTCGAAAGACTGGTGAGGTCTACCAGTTTGCATTGAAAGAAAACCTTTGAGATTTGGGTTCGGGGTTATTGGTGGGTGTGGTTAGAAAAAAGGTAGATTTTGCTTTTTTGGTTGTTCTATTATGACGTCATCACCTGGACAATGGGCCGAAATTGTGGCTCAAAGTTTGGTTGTATTCTAGGCTGGAATACGAAGCTGTAGAGGCCTAGAACGACCTCCTAGTGTTTCTGGTGCCCAAGTAGGGCCAGAAGACCCCAAATCATTGAGGATATGGCTGAGTAATTGCAGGGAATTTCCGTAATTGATTTCTGCTTATTTTACCATAAATTTTGGACCATAAATGTTAGAAAGTCCATCCAACCTTCTAAAGACTCATATTGTAACCTAAAATCCAAAACAACACGATTTCCACTGAGTGTTAGTTCTACAAAATCCTTGGCAGTCACACTTCATTAACTTTCTGTTAAGGAGTCGTAATCGGAAATTTTGAAAGGTCGGAGTTGGAGTGAAAATTTTGCAAAGGTCGGAGTTGGAGTCAGACATTTTACCTCCGACTCCGCAACCCTGGATGCCATACTTGAATGATGGCCTCTATTTGCTTGGTCATAGTTCTGCAATCGAATTTTTGTAACCGGGATTTTCTTATTGATCACACATTCTCAATGGGGTTAAGATCTGGCGAGTTTCTACGCCAATCTAACACATTATATATTTTTGCTTGCTGAAAATCGTCTTTACTTTTTCAGATGAAAGACACGGGACATTATCCGATTGGAAATTTCCTCCACCATCAGGAAATGCCTTTCTCATATCTAGTATGGCATTTCTCTCATTTACACCAATGTATTTGTATAAATTAATCATACCTGAATTGACATAAGTGAGGCTACCACTGAAAAACTGAAATTTCCCAGAACATTTTTTTGGGTTCCTTAGCTCATTGCAATGGGCAGGACTTAAGTGCTTACGATTCCTGATCCTAATAAACCTGCTGTGTTTCATTGGAACAAAAAATGACTTTCATCTAAAAACAGCACTTTTTCCGGTTTTCTGCAGTCCAATATTTTGGCTATTTTTTCCACATTCTTAGCTTTTCTATCAGCTTCCGGGGTCGGCGTCACACTGTACTTGAACTTCTATAAACGCAGCATGCACCAAATATTTCTATAAATCAAGTCTCGTCTTCTTAGCATGCCTTTTGCAGTGGCTGTTTGGGTATCATTCAGTGTTACGAAAGCGTAACAATGCAACTCTGCTCCCTAGGTATGACATCTGCCACTACAAATCACAGAAATTCCAACATGTACAACTCTCAACCAGGGGTGGGTATTAGACGTTAGGGCACGAGTCAAAATCGCAGAAAGCTGCCCCAAAACACTGCAAAAATTGTGATATGTCATTTGCACAATATGTGGTCTTGAAAAAGGGCCCCTTGCCCCTATGTTTGTTCACGTTACATCAAAAAATGGCCCCTATATTTTGCACATGCTACACAAAAATTTACTTGCTGAAAGCAATTTAAATTTTTCATTTTGTCTGGAAATTTGCTTTTGCGTGAAAGTCTATTTCACATTGAAAATTATTTGAAGTTATTTGATTTTATATTGTTCTATGTCTACACATTAAAGTTGTTAACGGGCCCCCCTTTGGTACATATTTTTGCTTTATTTTGAAAAACATATGACTTGCTCCAGGGCTTGCGTTTCTAGAGTGGTTCATCAGCTTTTACACAAAACAATGCAAAAACTAAGTGTGAAAGTCTCAAAGAGGGGCTCCGCGACATCTCTGAAATAAGGGGGCCCCGAGACGACAGCCTTGTTCGCCTTCCGTAATATCCACCCCTGCTCTCAACCAGCGGCGGCTCATGGTGACAGTGGCCGGGAGGGCTGCGAAATTTCATCTCTGGTTGACCATACAGGATTGTCGCCCTGCCCCTGGCTGTTTATAATGGCGTTTCCAGTCACTCCAGCAGTCCTAGACTTATCAAATTGGTAATTTTCAGTTGTCCTTATTGATACATAGAAAATATTCACTTCAGTTCAATGAAACCGAACCCAAACCCTAAACACGAACACAAAAGAATTGACCCAACCGGTCCCATCAAAAGTATGACGCATAACCAGTGCCACCAAAGATGTAAAGGCGAGAGTCGAACCAAGGACCACTTGCATACTAAGCTTGGAACATTCCGCTCGTCTGCGAAGGTGTTGCTGTTAATATGACAAAGCTTAGCATTTTATTCAAACCGTGTCATGGCAGCGGACCTAGGCTACAGCCATTTTCTTTGAGCGGGAGCTTTCATCATGTTCTTTCAAATGAAGTTTAAATTTTCCAAAAAAATTCAAACAGTTTATGATTTTATACAAAATTTTGTTTTTTTAACTGGATTGTTATGCTTTGCCAGTAAAATCTTGTATCCTGAATAAATTACAGCTGCAATGTGCACCTTACCAAAAAATTAAGGGTCCACTTGAATGCTGAAAGGTTTGTCAGACTTCTCGTGCTTCAACATTTTCACATTTCAATGTTTTAAATCAGTCACACCTTTTGTTGACCAAAAATGATATCCACCAACTACTGCCGTACATCTTCAAACGCCAACCCTAGACAACTCATCAGCTTAGCCTACTGGTGCAGATAAACGAAGGGCTGTATTTTCGCAGACCGAGATTGGCGACTAGATCTGAATCCAATGCCGCCAATATCGCCAAAGTGCTAGTAAAAGCATTGTTTAATTTAATTATAAAATTCAATATCGAAGAAAATCAGGTGGTGAAAAACAGTCAAGATCACATTTCCTCCGTTTTTTCTTTAACAATTCATCGTCAAAATAACAAAAATGCTTTGCGATAGGCGGATATACCACCATGTTTCTTGTAGCCAATTGTTTGGTTTCTTTCCTTTAGGGCTGTGCCGAAGACAGCCCCGAAACCGCCAAATTCATCGGCAAGTGTGCTGCAATGGTCATCGCATAAGAGGCGTCGTTGGAAAAGAGCGAAACATTGGTTTTGTTGGATTGCTAGGAAACGTTGAGCCAAAATGGTGTCGGAAGTACCGAAAATGATTGTGTTGTGAAATTTCGCAACTAAATCCAGACTTATAGGGAGTTTGGCCGTTTGGCGGAATCTTTTGCCTTACATTTTTCAGGGAGGGCTGCAGCCCGGCAGTCCCTCAAGACGAGCCGCTCCTGCTCTCAACTACATACAAAAGAAAGAACTGGCTTCATTCTATGACACTATTGAGCTGCTTAAAGTGGTATGTAACGTCATAAAAAATTTTTTCGATCATTCCGTCATGTTACGCATAGTGCGTTGGGCTAACAATCAAAAGAAATGGCGATGCATTGTATATCGACTAAAACCACAACCTCAGCCAATTAATTTGCCTTAGATTGTATGAATAAAGTTATAACAATATAAATTTTGTGCGTAATCGCCCTTTTCCATTTTGAACATTGCGGTTCATGGCCCCCTAGACTCTTGTGGGCCCCATAGCGGCACATCGGCTGCACCCCCTCTCGTGGGGCCAGACCAGAAATGCAACTTTAACTATCTTACGAATGGTTGGGGCAAGCCCGCCACCAGATGTGGGTAGGTCTAGCCACTTTTGATAGGACTACCTAAACAACACCTAATAACTTTGAGGCTCTGGTGAATTTCGAATTTCCCTTGCAACGTTAGAGCTTGGCTGTAAAACCCCAGCAACTGTTATGCACTAAACACAAAAGCAAAAATGTTTAAATAGTAGCCGACAGTAACCCCAGGCAAACGTAAGACAAACACAATATGAACATATGAGTAGGCTATACTGTTTCTGTCACCAGGCATAGTCTACTGCGTGCAAACTTTGCTCTACAGGTGTGATAGCAATGCAGTATTTATCGTTGACGTTTCAAGAGTGCATGCAATCTCTTCCTCAGAAGATGGCAGGAAACAAAATCAAAGCGTACACACACACTGCATTTCTCAAAATGTTCGGAGTGGTACACGAAAAAAGGATAGAAAATGCCTTAGAAATAGGCTGCCAACATTTTAAACGATTTCCCAATTTCAACATATTTGTGGTTAAATACCAATCATATACAAAATTTTCGATCAGATGGCCTGTCTCAAGATAAATTTTTAAGGAGATGATCAACCAGTAAGACAAAGAAATATTTAAGTAAAACTTTTCTTAAAAATGATTACATTACAAAATTTCAACTTTATATTTTGAAAGTTTCTTCAAATGTCAAAAGTGCTATGCAAGATTTAGAAAATTTCGAGGGGGGGGCAAATGCCCGAAATGCCCTCCCCCTTGTTGCGCGCCTGATCCATGACACCCTTTGACAGTCACCTTCTGTGTGCAGCAACAGGCGTACAAACTCTCTTCATCATTATCCGAGTGCACCACATTGCCTAAACTTAGCAGAACACATCTAAACCCTTTGGTGTCCTTTCATCAATCAATCCATTTTAAACCATTTTAAAGCGTTTTAACCATCGCCAAAATCCCGGGACCTAAAGGGTTTAACCATCTTCTTGGTTGTTGTTTATGGTTTCATGGATTCCCATAAACACATGAATGTAAACAAATTCAGGATAGCAACTACCAAGCATTTTTTCAAAGGGGAACAGTATGAAACTTTCAAAGGGGTAAGCTTTGTAATTTATTGATGGTGAATGCAGAGAAATGGGGCGTGGAATTAAAGAAGTGGAGGCAACGCCAACTCGCTATTGCCCAACTTTTTTGTGTTGCTAGCTTTGTCTTCCCAACTTTCAGTGTTTTCAAAGTTGTGTATCATGAACACCCTTTTGCATTTTCTACTTCTGCTATGTCAGTAATGCCGCAGCCTCAGGAACGTATCCTTCGGTAGCCGTATCTTAGGCTTGATCAAAAGTGCTTATCACGGTTGGCTGAGTATGATGACGTCATCAGAGGGGCCTCTGTTTTTAGTCTTGGCTCGGGCACCCCAACCTTAAACCCACCACTGTGGGCACTTGAACTTCTCCACTCGATGCAGTACATTGCCGCTCACTTGCAGCACACACTCTGCCTTGGGTTTGCAGAGAGAGAATACCTCCGTGCAAGGGCGGATCCAGCCAGTAACGTTAGGGGGGGGGGCGATTTCAGTAACAGTTGGTAGTCAAGTCTCAACGGTTTAGCTACTGTAAGAGAGATCAACTATACCTCACGACACTGCTGTGACAAAACAATGGACGACAAAATGGCTCTATATCGCGAATGCTGTTTTCGAAATTGTACAAAATTATGGTGAAAAATTTGCTTTCATAGGTTTTAAGTGGGCGATCGCCCCCCCTCTTGGGTCCGCCCTGTCTCGGTGTTTTCAGTGCTGTTTTTCATTCCGTCTCGGTCGCACGCAGCAGAAACCCGATCGAGCGCATGCTGAAAAGCCTGCTGAAGAGATGCGAGCAGTACCACATCGTCTGCAAAAAGTAAACGGTTGATCCTGGAGTTCCCAACACCCCAGTCGACTCGGCTGTGACTGTCTACAGCCGTGGTTTTTACCTGGGGGACACCCCCGGGAGGGGTCAATAAATTTCCAAGAGGGCGCGATCCCTTACGCGCCCTAAAACATGGAAAATTTGATCGTTAACTTTACGAATAAATACATTTGTTTTTACAGCTTAATATTTAAAGTCAGGGGGGCTTGAAACAAAAGAAACTAACAGGAAAGCGTGGTTGACAGCACACACCTTTGTCGGAGTCCAACATCAACGGTGAACGGTCGTGATTCAACTCTCACGACACGGAAACAAACTTCTGAGCAGGAATACGGTGACGTGACAGCCAGCAACAGGCGGCAGTAAACAGCGTATTCCCGCAACACTGAAAGCTATTCACGAGGAACCTGGTCGTATGTTTTCCCGAGGTCGACAAAGCATGTGTAGACGTCTTTGGCATACTCCCAAGATTACTCAAAAATATGGAGAGTTGAAATGTGGTCTGTAATGCCACAACAGGAAGAAAAGCCGTACTGGGTATCATTCAGCTTTGGTTCAATTATTTCGCGGCATCTTTTTCAAGGCACTTGGCAACCTAAATGTTGAATATTTGAAATTTCCCAAAAAGCATCGCCGGCCGCACAAAATGGCCTCGCGGGCCCAGTGGCGTACCTAGGGTTTCCCGCGCCCGGGTACAAACTCACTTTTGGCGCCCCCACCCAGCCAGTTCATGGCAGCATAGATGCGAAGAATAAGTGGGGAATAAAGAGACGTCGAAAGCTGACTCGGGCCCTGCAATCGAAAATTTCCTGTGATGGTGACGGCACAGAATGAACAATCATTGGCTACTGCAGAGTTAAGAATCCAATAATAGTTTCGCGTGAAGCTATTCCCTCGGCAATTTTGGTCATTTCAAACTGTTTTATTACGACACTCCAAATTGCGGTAATATTTTATCGAATTGTAGCAATTAGTGAAATGAAATGCAAAAACTAACCAATATTTCCCTGATCTGTGTAAATATGCATGAATTTTAATGACAAAGCTTTGGGCACAAAAATCTTCTGATAACACAGGATAAAACTGGCCAGAGTTGCACCTTGTTTTCTAAACCACGCGGGTTTGTCAGAGCCTGTTGAAGATCTCTTTTCTACTCCCTGATCAGGTCTGGTTACAATCACCGCTGATGCGAGCTGTGGGGGCTAGGGGTTTCTGGAGCATGCACTCCCAGAGGTTTGAGAAATAAAACATTATAAAGACCTGACTGGGGGAGACTCACGAGTCACGAATGCATAAAAAAGTAGAACGGACAGAAGAATACATGTGAAAAACTGAAGGCAAATGATTTTATACAAAACTGCTAGACAATTATAAAATTGCAAAATCCAGAAGCATTTTCTTGGATATATCACCCTAAAAAGCTGACAGAAAATAAAAGAAACGCTGCCATTTATTGCTTTACCTGTAATTATTTAACTTCAAAGAAAATGTTTTTTTGCCTTTACTGTACATATGTCGATAGTTCCTTCAGAAATCTGCTGTAAATGAAATGTGTGACATCCACTAATCTAATAAATATCTAAGGTCAGGTTAGGAATTGTGTGACCTGAATTTCGACGATCATGTCCATGGAAATGCTCAGTTTCTACAGTAGGCCAAAGTGATACAAAGCACATGTAGCGGTAACTGAAAAGTTCACAACAACTAATATACTTGACGTTGCTACACAGCTGCAGTTAGAATTTTGCAAAAGTATTCAGCATTTATTTAAATATCCCACAAACAAAATTATCATAACTTATTAACTTCCTTCAGAACCACACCAATCCATTTCAACATGAAGTTTGTTAAACCATAAAAGCTCAAATATTTTCCTAAACATCAGATCTGTAGTCGTAACAACCAGGGGCATGCAGATGGGTCTGGTGATTCGCGGAGCAATCGCGTGATTGCATGGCCCTCAACCAAATTCTAGTATCGAGGAATGTGAAAAATACAGGCATTTGATATAAGTAAGAACTAGTTTTGACAAATAAAAACAAGTTTTGAAAAACTGAATTAAAATGAATTCAAAGACTATTTTTAGTTTTTAATGTGTTAGTCATTTTGTTTAAGTTTCTGTGGGCTTGAGACATCTGTTTACAAGCAAATTTCTTCCACTCATGTGTAAGCCATGCATTGAGGAATTAGATATTGCATTTATTCATGTAGGCCTAAGTACGTATCAAATAGGTACACCAAAGGAAAATAACACTTACGGCAGGTTAGGAGATAGAGTTGTCTATTGTTTCTCTTATAAATAGCATCTGGAAAAAGTAGTACAACCATGCAATTTGATGCACTGCCGCCCTTTATATTTTTCTCAACAAATTGCTGAGCGTGTTTTGTTCAGTAAAAACAAGTGAAGGTAATGATGCCAGTGCTTCATCTCCCTCTCTCAGGTCACTTAACATACATTTGGATGTTCCCTCAGGCAAGTTCCCATCAGATCCATGCAAGCAAGTTTTAGTATCCAATAAGAAGCGTCCAGTTCAGGGGTGGAAAAATGCGGTCGAGCCCTCGCGCCGCGCGACCAAAAACTTGGAGTGCGCCAACGTTTTTTTTTTACCTTTTATATTTCATGTATATGAATGCTGTATGACAAAGCTTATACGTGTGCGCTACTAAAAATTGCTGCGCGCTACTAACATTCACAGAAAAATTTTCACCCCTGGCCTAGTTACAAGATTTTGATAAAAGCACTTTTTGTAATTTCACTGTTTGGATGGTCCCCTGCCTTGGATGTCCGGGGACATTGGCTCGTTCATGACCCTTCTGCACATCCCTGGTAACAACATTGTTTAAGTTTTATCGCTGCTCTAAGAGCATGCGCCATACAGCGTACAGCATGCGCTGTGCACGCTGGATTCCCGTCCCATTGTGGCGCAACTATGAAATGATAGGGAGGTCGGAAAGTTAGCAACCCTGGCTTTCTTAATGCGTCAAACCACAAGCGACGCTTATTGCTGGAGACAGAAACCCCGCTTTGAAACGTCACTTAGGTTCATAATTGCTCGCTTTGCGAACCTTGGTGATCTTGATGAGATTTCGCAATGACATTCGACATTTTGTAAATGGTAGTTGTCAGCATCCGCTGACATTTGACATTTCGTAATTAGTACGTTACATTCCGACCTCAATATGGCGCCTCCAAAGTGCTGCGCCCGGGGACGGGTGTCCCCCTTTGCTGCCCTCGTTACGCCAGTGCACGGGCCACATGCGGCACGCGGGCCGCGTGTTTAAGATCCTTGGTCTACAAACTAACATGCACGTGTGGGTCAAATTACATTAAACAGACTCGACGAAATTTAATAACCCAAATCAACGAACACAAAATTGATCAACGTTCTGAAGTTTGCAAACACCTGTTGGCCAATCTCACGCACCGTTTCAACTTCAAGCAACTGGAAATATTGGGAAGCATCGTCGGTCAGAAGAAACTTCACCTACTCGAGTCTCTTCTGATACAGCAACACCAGCAAAATCTCAACGTCGATGGGTCATCCCTTTACTGCTTTTTAACACAATAATGGTATACAGGGGTCAACCAGCTCTTCATTTCAGGGGGGACAATTTTCATGAACTTTCATTCGATGACGTCATCGTGCTCATTCAACCGTAATACAACTTTTGCGCAAACGTTCACAGATAAAGTTATTTTCGCAACAGTTCCGAAAATGAGAACTTTTCACTTTTAATCAAGATTCAGACCGAACAATTAGGACAGAGTAAAAAAGTAGTAGCCTAATACAAACAGCTGGGTGTGTGTTGAACTGGTGCAGTCATGGCTTTAGTGTGGCAGATGTATAGGCTACTAGTGAACCTGCCTAACTTTTCGTCTTGCTTTAGCAAATTCATCAAATCCTTTATCTACATCAGTGGTATTCAACGTGGGCGAAATCGCCCCCCGGGGGGGGCCAGTGTCGAGTTTTGGGTCATCCAAAGACCGTCTGATAGTTTCTAATCCAGAGGCTACTCAAGGAGATCCAGGTTCAATTAGTTCTACACGTCCTATGCCTTATTCAAATAGAATACACACTGGTTAGTTTCATGCAACATGATGATTCACTTAGTTGTATAACAAACACGTGTAACACATGCATTTTTACAACATCACAGTCTGAATCGATAACCCTTTAACCGTATACTTCCCAGTCTACGGACGTCAGCTGCATTAAGATTATCGATGTGGAAAATGCCCTGGGTCCAAGGGGGGGAGATTTTATGTGTTATTGGGCCGATTTTGTGATTTACCAGATTTGGGGGCGATTTCAGTTTCGAAGGGGGCGATCTGTGCAAGTTAAAATATACTAAAATTCTGAATTGATTCCAAAAATAAATACTAGATTTGCCACTGTGGAACCAAATCATTTGATGCACTTCTGACTCCATGGTTCGTAACAAAGGTTATAAAGCACAAGGTATAAGACTCGTGATCTAAGAATCAAACTAACATTGCCCTGCGTAACGCTTAACTGCATTAACTATCCAACATGGCTGCCAGATGAAAATTGCAATAAGCCAAACAGTGCTTGAGAAAGGGCAAACCGATTATTCCAAGGCTAGAAAAGAACCAAACTTTGTAGGTGGTATTCGTTTTCCTTTGGTACAAAAATACACCTAAATTATAAATATATGACTAGAAATTTTCTTAAAAATTTGGATTAAGTCTTGCTTGTACTTGCAGAGTCGCAGACCTGTCTGCAAGTGTTGGGCCTGCATAGTGTTTACAACCAGTGATGACATTCGACTGGTTCGCAAGAACCTGTTCTTGGAATTTCTTTAATCTCTACAACCTGTTCTTGGCTTAAGTCAGGGGTTCTCAATTTTCCCCATGAACACCTTTTGCTTCTGACTTATTTTGGCAAACCTCTCAGGCTTTCATAGACCTGTCACTAACTTTTAATAGTGCAAAACAAGATTAAAATTTGGGAAAATAACTAAAATCAATAATTTCCCTTGCTAGACTGTACCAGTTGGCAACACAAATACCAACCTTGCACTTATATTGGGACAACCAGCATGGTTTGCTTCAGGAGACTGTGATAATGAGAGAACCTGTTGTTAGTGAGTCCTGTAGTGAGAATGGTAAATATTTTTTAGGCAAAAGGCCAAACGAATTTTTTACGACAAACCAACTTCAGACGAGGCCAGAAGATGGCCGGGGCGATTGAACAAAAAAGGTTGAAGAACACTCATCTAGATTTTTGAAACTTCAGTTGAATGTATTTGCTGTGAGATAATTTCTGCAAACGATATTGCGTGTGGTGAAGTTGTCAGATACAAGAGACTGGTATGAATGTTAGCATATATTTTATTACTGATACTATTGTTTCAATCGTAGATACGAGACTTCGTCTGCCAACTGAAACACCCTTGAAAGAAATGCAGCAGGAATGCAACTTTAACTTTATTACGAATGGTTGGGCCATAGGCTCGCCCCATGTGGGTGGGCTCGCCACTTTTGCCAGGACTACTGCATACCCAAACAACACCTAATAACTTTGAGGCTCTTGTGAAATTCGAATTTCCCTTGCAACGTTAGAGCTTGGCTGCGAAACCCCAGCAACGGTTATGCACTGAACATAAAATGCAAAAATTCTTAAACAGTTACCTACAGTTACCCCAGGCAAACGTAAAGTTAACACAGTGTGAACATAGTATGCTGTTTCTGTCACCAGGCATAGTCTACTGGCTGCAAACTTTGAAACTTTGCTCCACTGGTGTGATAACAATACAGTATTTATTGTTAACGTTTCGAGAGTGCAGGCAAACTCTATTCCTCAGAAGACGGTCAAGAAACAATATGAAAGCACACACACACTCCATTTCTGAATACTTTCAGAGTGGTACACGAAAAAAAGGATAAAAATGTCTCAGAAATACCAACATTTTAACGATCTCTGAAGTTTTCACAATTCCAGCATACTGTATTTGTGGTATACCAAACATTTACGAAATTTTCGATCAGATGACCTGTCTGAGGATAAATCTTGTAAGGAGATAATTGACCAATAGGGCAAAGAAAAATTCAAATAAAACTTTTCTGAAAAATTATTTGAATACAAATTTCATCTTTATTCTTTGAAAGTTTCTGCAAATGCGATGTTTTGAAAATTTCGGGGGGGCAAATGCCCCAAATGCTCCCCCCCCTGGTTGCGCGCCTGATGGTCTATATGAACGCAATACAGTAAGAATGCCTTAAAATTGAATCCTTATTTTTCTTTCTAACTGTCGCATTTCATTTATTCCTGATGATGGCTTACGCATAAGCGGAAACGTCGAATAAAATAATGTTTTCGATTATTGTGGCTGTTTTGTTTGCCATAATAATCTACAGCAACTCCGTGCATTGTTTACTGTTGTTTTTTATTGCATAACAATGACCTGGCAACAGATCTTCAAAGGTTCACTTCAAATTACGGTCGTAGGCGTTGTGCCGCATGTGACTGTTGAACGCAGACTCTGAACCTTGCAAAAGTAAGAGTTCAGTTTACAATACTTCTGTAGTATCAGAGATGCAGTCAAGACCTGAACTTCGAGATTACCAGTCGTTGAAATCGAATGAAGACCTCGACAGAATAGTTAGAGAGAATGGTGAAGTTGAAGTTTATTGTTATGGGGCGAGGGACCGCAAGGTCATCGAATCAAGCCCCTAATAACGCAACACAAACAAAAAAGGCACATAAACAAGAGTAAACAAACGTAAACAAAACGCAACATAAAAGACACACAACGCGTAAAAAAAACAAAAAAAAAACGACAACAGGCAGCAATGCAATGTAATTTAATTTAGCACATTAAGCAGACCAAGGGGGGTCACCGATAAATTTGTGAAACAGGACACTGCGACCAATAGAGCACGTTTTTGTTAAGTTTTAGTTCAGTGAAAAATTAGCTGTATCGACTAGCAAAATCAAAAGAATCGTTAACATTAAACAGAACTGGAGCATGCAAGCAAAAATTTAAAGAATTATTTCCCTATAGACAGATATATTACAACACAACTTGACCCAGTAAATATTTTTTGTATGTTGGACAAAAGGCTAGGAATGATTTGTTTCTTAAGTCTTTGGGAATATTGTTCCAGAGCCTTGGTCCTGTGTATTGTATAGATCTTCGTGTTAAAGATTTTTTTGATGAAGTTGTAGTCAGATTGTTATTAGTAGCTATTCTAGACCAAAACTGTTTACCTCAGGGTTGTATGGGCGGGTAAGATGAATCAGGCCCGCATCCAGCGGGGGAAACCGAGCAGTTGAACATTCCGTGAAATTTTCACGCATCGTTTCGGATTTTCCTTTTCTACAATTATCACCAAAGGAAACCTGTTCTGCAGTTTTCAGATGTTTCGTTTGTGTTGATTGAATACAGTTTATCCTTCAAAGCCCCAAAGCGGGTAAAATCAACCCAAAATTTTTGGGTTTGCGGCGTTTCATCCCCGCCAAAAAGAAATTCAGTTTTTCACTTATTTTCGCAAAGTTATGGTCATGACTGGCATTCTTTATGTAGAAACTTTATCTCCAACGTGTTCTCTTTCGGCTCCACGGCTTTTTGAATAAAAACCACGGATGTTTTTGGCACCGTGAAAAACGGGTTTTGTCCCAAAAAAGACGTCACAATGACGTCACAAGTAAGCGCAATATATCTCAAAAAGACAGGCTTTGCGGTCTTCCGATTCCGAAGATGTCTTCAGTGACTCTCAAGCGCACTCCGTTCGCGAGTTATTGCCGATAGTAACTTCAAAACGCACGATCGTGCCCTCTGCGGGCCTTCAAGGGTTTTAAGACACTAGGTTCAAGCCACCTAAGCCTATAGATATCAGATAAGTCCGGTCCTGATCAGACGTGCAAAATTTGAATTTGTGATAAAGCCATTTAACGGAAAGTTGTCTTTGAGATTTTGCTACCGAGCTCGCAAGTGATTTTTCTGATTGGTGATACTAGTATACCGGCATATAGTCAATAGTCATGCAGCGGGCATCACTGTCATGCGCTAGTGCTTGGTCTTTGAGCGCCAATGCTTATACGCACGGTATGGTTGTTGCTGAGACAACTCTGTTTATGACTCAGTGTTGCATCAGGCACGGTCGTTATGGAAAATTAAACAAGGGTTATACCAGGGTTTTTTTAAGGTGTTTTAGGGACCCGATTTGGGTCCCTAGAATTGAAAATCGGGTCCCTAGAATCAGAGGAAATTATCATCAGGTCCCTAGAATCAGAGAAAATCGGGTCTCTAGAATCAGAGAAATCAGGTCCCTACAAGTCCATACCTGGTACATAACATTTTCCTTAAAAAAGAACTGGTAATACTGTATTAATTTTCTTTCAATCGGCCCTATGCACGGGGGGAGCATTCGGAGGCAGTTCCCCCCAAATTTTTTGTGACACCCCAAACTTTGTTGTGCCCAGAGAAATAAAAAATTTGTTTTAAACATTGGTACACGAAAAGCGGAAGTGCTAAATAGCCTTATAATAAATACATCTGATAACAGTTGTTATCGAAACGTTTGCAAGATGTCAGTTGTATCGTTTGCTTTGGCCGTAGTATTTATTGTAAGGTTGTTTTAAACATATACCAAAAACAAAAATCTTGACCCTCTAAAAGGCATTTTCCCCCCACCAAACCTTGAAACCTGACTACAGGCCTGCCCACAATTCGTTAAAGGAATTTCAAAAATTAAAAACAGTACTGTATGTACCTAATAACATATTAGTTTTCTCCCAAATGACAAGTAGGCTATAGATCTGCATAATCTACATATGGAATGATAAACTGGACTTCTACATAACGGAATTATTATAGTAGGGGAAGGTCGGGTAAAACGTATAGTAGCCTAAAGCTACTGCGTAGTCACTAGTCAGTTTTCTTTCCAAAAAGTTTAAAAACAACAACACCCCCAGTTCTTTTCAACACGTTATAATCTGCCCTATTACCAGCCCCAGCAATTGCATGTCGTAAACCTCACCGACTCTTTCGCCATCATAAGTTGGAAAACGTTTTGGTTTTGCAGTGAAACACCTGCGCGAAAACTCACAAAGCAGTAAGCACACGGTGTTGTAAGTAACGGATGAGCGACTCTGCCAATGACCTCAGGGTAAACGGTTTCGAATGACTACCTTCAGCACCTTCATTCGACCGCACGAAAACCTGGCCCGTGGTTTATGTTTGAATCGCTAAAGTTTGACGACAAGCAGATAGCTTGTTCGCAGGTGCAACTCTTAGGTTTTGCTTCAAATGAAATGGCTTTTTCTCGGATGAGCAGAATCTTGCGGAGAGAAAATCGAAACATATCTGCATGGACAATCTTCATCGTGATCTTTTTCTCGCTGCTTCTTATCGACAGACAAACTGTGAGCCGCAAATTTTTTAAGTAAGTGAAGATACTTTTGGAGTCAAAACCTATTGGTAAAAGATTCAGCGGTGGAAAATAATTGCAATCCACCTTTTAAACTTCATGTTGATCAAAATCAAAAACTCATTTTCTAAATAAGTTTGAGAAAATTGGCCTAATCGTATTATAAGCAAATATCTTAGTTCTTTTCTAAGCAATGCATCTTTGGTATTATGGTCACAACCTATACAGCCTACCTTGACTGGCAGTGTTGTTTTCTACACAAAAACAGAGATGAATTTGATAACGAAGGGTGCTGCTATCGCTGCCTTGCAATGCATCGCTAAGTTTGCTTTACGGCGCTTATGACATGCGCAGAGACTAGGGCTGTTGTGACAGAGATCGTTGAGATATTTGTGATTACTAGTTTAGCGTTTTACACAAATAGATCTACCTTTACTGCTTATTGTAAAAGTGTTGCTATGTACTGTCAAACACTCCTGTTATTGATCAGAAAGAAAAAATCGAAGAAAAGGTAGATGCGAAATGCAGTGTTTCCAAAAGCAATTCTAGTAACGTTGAGGCACTATCTACTGTTTACCCGCCTTTTCAAGAAAGACAGTTTTGGTTTCAAGAAAGCGCAACCATCGATTAGTTCAATTCTAACAGTTTACCTTCTCTCCATTTTCATGACTGTAAGAGTTAGCAAGATAAGAGAAACAAAAGACAAAAATTGCATTTTCGGATTCCGTTATGAAACAAATTTGCGAAAAAGCTGAGAGGAACTAAACCCAATTGTTTTTAAGTTTCCCACTCACTGATTCTTATTCAACTAAAAGCGCATTTGGCCAAATGGGACTAACTTCGGTCGTCTTTCAATTAGATGATGCAACAACGTAACAATCAATCATTTTATGTTCAACCCATCACTTACAGCGTCATTGCAAATAACAGGTTCGGCCTCTCGCCTCCGAAAAGAAAAGCTGGAAAGGCACCTTTTACTGCAGGCATTCATTTGTCTGAGGCCAAGAATTTCACAATAGAAGGGATACTACCATTGCCACGGCGACGACATTATGCCAACGCACGACCGAAAGACTCACTCGTTCCCGAACGGTTTTACGGAGATAATCCTGGAGTATCACCTCACAATTTCAAGCACGTTTCTTCCGTACTTTGAGTTTGTCTTCGTCTGAGTAATTTTTTTGATTCATCTGTTTTTTACTTGGCTGCTTTTTGCCTTGTCCGCGTTTCATTTTTGGTCGGTTACAAAATGTTACTGCAGAAGTAATGCCTCATCGGTTTATGTTCGCAAGGGCGATTTTTATATAATCGTTATATGAAATACATTACTGATGTTACTTTAGTTTCGGAAAAATAAGAATGTCTGAAATACGGCACACGGAAAAAGTCATTGTTTGTAAAAGTTTGCTGTTGGGTAGAATAAATGTGCTCCCAAGCTTGGGGCAAGTTGGGGAGCTTGCATGACCATCGATTGTGAATATTTAAAAAAATTAAAACCATATTATATTAAGCGGGTTAGTTTCGTCGATTGTGATCGGTTTTGTGGACAATTTTTCAAATTGTCGGTTTTGTGGACAATTTTTCAAATTTCCGTTAGAATTGATAAATCACTGCACCAGAATGAAACTCAGTGTCGAACCCTATTTGTTTTGTATGTCTCTAAAATGAGTTTTTGCTATTCTGGAATAAAGCATTGGTTGAGGACAGGCTTTACTGTACAATAAAAACGAAATTCTTTCTCTTATAAAAATCTATTTTGACCCCCAAACCTTAAAACCTGTCCACGGGCCTGGTTGAGCATCTGATCTGCTGTCTGTTGTCACAAGCAAACATTTGAATAAAGATGCAACAGGTGGACATATTTTTCAGAATAAAATTTCAGATTATCGTTGTCGCTAAAATTAAAGCGGCGAATAGTTTAAAAGCAAGTAGTTTTCAATTACATTGTTTACAAGTTGTTTTAAAAAACGGATAAGGTAATAAAATAAATTTCTTAACCTTTCACTACGTTCCGTTGTGGTAACGGAATTGGAAACCAGGAGGACGTTATTTTTTCTGTAGATGGTTTATCAATCAACGCACAACCTGCGTGACACAAAGTAGTGATCAAACAGGTATAAAATACCGGGATGTCTTCCTGTTGGTGGCAATAGCTAGTGCGTCATGGGAGTTGGAGCGCAGGAAGATTATTCGGAAAACGTGGGCTTCAATCAACAAACCTTTGGGGAAGACTGTGAAATATGTTTTCTTTTTGGGTGAGTTGCATCATTTTGCAAGATTTCGTGATGTGCAGTAAAGCAATTATTTTGCATGTTCTCTCATTACTTGCTAAGCAATGTTTACCGAGATAAAAATCTTGCATTTTGTATTCTTGCTGCCACTGGTGTAGGAGGCGGGGGTGCAACCGCACCCCCAAAAGTTTTGATTTGGTGAAAATCCGGGCAAAATCCTCTAAAATCCGGGCAAAATCTCTGAGAACATTCTAAATCTCACTGAAAAACGGAAGGAAAATGGCGCCCAAATTGACCTGAAAAGCTTTTGTTTTATTTTGGAAGTCACTTATTTTGAAGTATTTTTCGGGCAAGTTTGGAAGAATCAGAGCAAAATTCCTTCACAACCCCAAAAATTTGCCTGGTGCTCACCTACTGTATGCTTGCTGCAAACAGTGATTCATGAATATCTGTCTCTGCACACTTTATGAATAGTTAATTTAATGGAAATCACATTGTTTCATCTCCATTGTCTTCGTCACATGAATAAAACGCAGGAATCACAAATAGTTCAATTTTTGATTAAAGGCACAAATCTGTTTTGGCTTTTAGGCATTTTAGGCACATATCAAAAGCACAAATCCGTTTTAGCCATTTTTCACTTTTATTTACGCATTTCATAGTATATTTTTGTGTCGGACATTGAGGTTGCAGGTATAAAGGGTAAAATGCTTTGGAAGAAATTCGTTTCTCGCAGTTCGTGTCGAATGTGGAGGAATCCTGTTGTTCGCAGTTCGCATAAACGAGGTGCGATAGCAGTAGCGGACACAGGCTAATTTGGTGGGGGGGGGGGATGCGACATCGATTTGCAATGAACCCAAAGCTTCATGAGGACCATATTGCGTAAATCAAAGTTTTGCATACGTTCATTTCCGAGGAAACAAGTCTAAGCTTGGTTTAGACGAAGCTTGATTGATAAAAATGGTCAAACGTTAACACTGCACCGGTACAGAACCAACAAGCAATGTGGCACATAACAACGATCTGACGGAGCAACTGGCGTCGGCTCAGGTACATCGAGGACTGGAGATAAACAGTTGAAGTGACGACATAATACATATTCTCACTGTAGGTTACGTTTGTTACATCACAATCACCGGTGGCAGTAGCCAGCATAGTGCAGTAGCGCTGTTTGTCTTGTATGTTCAGCAAGTGAGCGTGGTCACTTGGATGAGGTTTAGATTAGTACTCTTCAAATGGGGACCATTATAGTTTTAATTGTCGTTTGGAATAGTCTGCAACACCCATAGTAATTTGTGTATAACATTTGTTATTGCCGGCAATTTTGATGAAATAATAACAAGAAGCGGGTTGATTCTGTTTATTTTGCAACCGAAATTAAGAGAAAGGAAAGAAACAAACAATTTGTAATGAGTGAAAGCACGGAAGTAACGAAAACACGAAAGCGAGAAAGCACGATAATTCATGGGCGTGAGCAGAAATTTTTCCAGGGGGGCAACGTCGAAATTTTGTTTATCATTTTTAAATTGCTGATGATCAGTGTTCCCTGTAATATAATTTTACACTGAACAAATATTTATTTTAGTGAGCGAGCATGATTATCTTAGGGCTGATTAAGTAGAGTTTTCAATGAATTACAAATTTTGTGAATTATATAATAAATATGTAATCTTATCAAAATACGAACAAAGTACATATTTCATTCAAATAGCTTCTTGTTTGCGTGCTTTTCCATTGCTTTGGAATGTTGCAAGTGCGCAAGAATGAGATTTCACTGCGCAACAGTTCTGGTGGTCCTGAGTATTTGCACACTCAGAGGGAACATTGCTGACGATGCAATGCAAATGGACGTTCACAAAACGCTTAATCCTTTCTACACTACAAAGAATATGCCACATGTTACGGTAACAATCACAAAAAACGCTTCGTTGGCAGCAATTGCCAGGTATATTAGTATCACGATACGACAACTTACACAGTAGGCTATCTGCAGAAATTCAACGCGGGGCATTTCTTTTCAAGTAAGCATTGCCATGATCTGTAAAGAAAGAGGCATGGGATTTCCATGGTTTTCAACGAAATCACAAATTATGACTTTATTTTACGTAGCAAGCAGGGCCGCAGCCAGCTGATATATTCAACTCAACTAACAACTGAACATGTTTTTGAAAATTTTGGGGGGAATTGCCTGGTTGCTCTCCCCTTGATTGCGGATCAGCTAACAAGACTTGTCAGAACCACTTAGAAACAGGAGCTGCAAGCGCCTGGGATCTCATTCAAAGCGATCAATAAAACCTTGCTTGCCTTTGGTATTTTTTTACAGTAAACGCTCATCACATACAAACTGACAATTAACTAGACCTGTATGTTGACACGACTACGGACAACTTATTAGAATTAGAACACCACGCAGGTTTTGCAAAATTAACCAGAAGAATTATGAAAACTCGCCACAGCAAATATAGCTTTGCATTCAGTATTCACTCAGATATCAGAACTAAACCTTAACGATAAAGACGTATTCTCACAAGCCTGCATAGATGCATTCTAACAAACCACGTAGTTTTATACTGCATGAAAAGAAGCCTGCAGAGTGTAGTTTGACACTCAGGCACATCGGTAACACTCTCGCTGATAATGGATGTTTCAAACTTGTGGAAGCATTGCAATAGACTTGCTCATGCTTCTTTTCAGAAAGTATAAATGTATGTGACTTACTGCTATCAGCTTGTCACTGTCTCGCTGCATTAACTGTCAAGACGTGTGCGTTCAACAGTCTCATGCAACAAAACGCCTGCTCCCGTAATATAAAGTTAACTTTTGCAGATTTGTTGCCATGTTATTGTTACGCAATAAAGACCAACAGTAGAATAATCCGCTCGCGATGTTCGCAACCGCCTCTGCAGGCAAAGAAGGGGGAATGATTGAATTGTAAGCTCATATCACTGCATGACCTGTAACTGTGGACCTGGCTCTTGTGCAGTGTGAGTTTCATACCGTCAAAAAACTGTCATTGCAAGAATCAAATCAATTAATCGGAATTAAGATGCCGACTTCAGTTTTTTTCTAGAAATGTTTGGTTCTTAATCCCAATTTCCAGGGTTTCATATCAGGTTCCACAAACTAAAGCCAGCTCATCTAATGGAATGAAGAAAGATTTTTACTAATTGTTAGCATAAATTAATTTTTAGCATCTTTAGCGATGTTATATGCAGTACAAAAATATTTTTGGCGATTATTTTCAATGAAATCAAGTGTCATGTCAATACCTCTTTAGGTCTGGTGGGTGGATGCATCCCCCCTGTGTCCGCGCCTGTGCGACAGTCTTTGCAAACACAGAGTGAAACAAAACGTTTTTGAGACAAACTTTTACAAAACATTGGGTGATCACGATAGGTCACAAACATGTTGGATTTTAACGTGCGTTGAGTGGCAAGGTATCTGTTATTTAAACCTCATTGAATCCTGAAAGAACATGTGGTTTCTACGCCCGCATTTGAGAGATTTGCTAAAATGTTAATCAGGTTCTCCGCATTGTACCTATTGCCGTGTTTTGTTGCTTTGATATAATTTAATTGCTAAACTGAAAGCAAAAACTAGACAAACACTCAGCAGCAACTTTCCGTTACTAATTTTTAGTTGTCAGTGCATCAGTTTTACAGTGACATATTTTTTAACGTGTTGTGCTCTGTCACCTTAGCCCAGTATCATTATTTTTTACTATTCCTCGCAGAAAATAACATAAGCGTACCATTGGAATACAATATGCATCAGTTCTTCTCTGTGATTGGTGTAAGATTGTAAAGTGACAATTCCATTGTGTAATGTCAAAGAAAAAGAACAATTTTGTAATAATAGAGTGTATGAAGTGGATACCTTGTTGTTTAGTACATCTGTCATAATGCCACGAATCGTTGATAACCGTATGTGGCTAGCAATAATGGAAGTCGCAAGGCGGCGCTTGGGGAAATCTTGACCCCTACTGGATTTTTAAATTTGACAATTTGCTTTTAAACATTTAGCAAAAAAGGTTGCTTTCTTAGTTTTAAGGAGTAAAATGAAATTTCACCCCTTTGGGCCCCCGATGAAAAATCATTTTGGCTACCCCTGGAAAAAATGAACTATTGGCCCCTCCTGGAAAAAATCCCTCCGACACCCATAGTAGCAATCGTTCATTTTTGTAGAAAAGTCTCAACGTCTTTCATAATTTGCCACCAAAGTCAAGTAAACTGCTGAGCAATTTGTACCGTGTTCCGTTTGTAATTGAAGCCTGTGCCAGTACGTAATATGTCGTTCACTTCAACTCGGGAAGATCATCGTTAACAGAACAGACACTTCATCAAATGAGATACCTTTAAGATATGAATATGTTCAGGAAATGATCAGAGGCAAGGAAGTGAGAAAGCAATTGAAAAAGAATTTGAGGAATACGGAGACGTAGTTATGGAAAACTTTCACGAAACATACAAGAATCTTACTCTCAAAACACAAGGTATGAACACAAGAGGAAGTATTTCCATGGCATCTTTGTGTCAGTCAATGTTCGGTTTGGAACACCTGGTGATGTTTTGCTTTTTGTTGAACCTTGTTTTTCAGTACGTTTTCATGCTTTTTTTCTCAAAAAAATATTGTTGACAAAACGATTGCATGAACAGAAACGATTTCTTCGAAAAGTTTATGAATCTTACAAAATATCAAAACTGTGGCCAGAAAGTCTTCAATAGGGGGCTTTACGTTTGTGCAGGGTGGCTTGACATTCTAAAATCTGATAAAAACTCCACTGATTCAAAGTGTTTCATATGTCAATTTGGAGCTTTTTTCGGGAGCACTGCAGAATATCTCAGTTAAAACATACGCTAGAACTGCAAAATACTAGAAGTTGTAATGAAGTGCCTCTCATTGGCCCAGGCATCAACTCAGAACACTTTGATCGCTTGCTTTAATATCAGTAAGAAGTTTCACAATCGTTTAGCAAACCTAACCGGTACTGAACGCAGAAGCAATGCAGTTGGTTGCAAGCGGAAAGCATAGCTTAAAGAGAAACTCTGTATAAAAAAAGAAAAGTTGTCAAAGAAAATATTTTTAAGCAAAGTCTGCCGATGAAAAGTATTTCTGTATTTAAGAAAAGATCGGATCGGTTTACGAAAATGTAGGAGTTGTCTGCAGTTGTTCTGTTTTGCGTTACAGCGCAATAATTGCGGAATTTTTGTTTCAAGCACATGCACTGTATTCATTAAGGTGTTCCCGTTTTGCCGTAAGTTACAAACCACATCCGTTTTTTCTTTCATAAGATGTGAGGTTTCTCGCATTTGGGGGAGGATATGTTTTGCTAGTCAAAATGAATGGGTCGATCCCACGTTGAATAAAATGTTTCACTGCTTTTTTATTTTATTTGCGGTGTTAGACGTGATCACTGAAACCGTTTAAGATTATAAAGTGGTACAGCGGGTTGAGCGCGGGTCAACTTAACTTGAATAGGCTGGGTTCGATTCCTGGTCGGGAAATGTCCAGCCTCGTTCTCAGCGATGGGTGCAGGATAAAGCTTCACGCACGGTGCTGCCATCTCCTTGTCACCAAGCGGACCACTCATAGTTCAAAGCAAGTGTCATCTGCTGCACGAAAGTACGTCGTGGTACATGCTACGACTAAAAGCAAGTGTTCTAAACATACGTTTTTTTAAAGCTTGAGAACCACTTCTCTGCACCGTGCGGGTACCAGTTGCCACCTTTCGTTTTACATGTCATTGTACAAGATTAGTAACTACTACCGAGTACCAATAATACAAAGTGAGTAACACCAAGAATCATCATTGAGAATTGATACGTAGCCACTTTTTCAACCTGACGTTATTTCCTGCAGGTCAGCTCAAGTGGGTGACACATTTTTGCCCTAACGCTCTTTACGTCATGCACGTCGATGATGACGTTTTTGCCGACGTGGAAAATATTGTACGTCATTTGCTGCAAGAAGAATCGTCACGGTACATGCTGTTTTGTCTAAAACTATATGTCATGGTATGCCGAGAAGGCAAAACATTTTATTTTCCGTCAAGATATGCGTGTCTCCGACAAAGCAGAAAGAATGTTAGTGTGAACTTAAGAAGAATACTGTACTATTAAGCAGCTTTCACAACTTGACCAATCGATTTCAACGGTTTGCTTTCATTGGTCATTGTTCTGAAATGACAAAGACACGGTATTGCGACAAAATCTCCGTAAAATCGACTTATTTCCTGCTTTTTTTATATTATAGTTTGCGTGTTTGTAACATTCCGCATCAAGAGCTATATGAAAGATTTTGTTGCAGATTGCTGCGCTGTGCAAAGGTTTTTAAACCGGTGGTGAGAAGAGATGGGAAGTGGGAAATGAGTCAACATGATTACCCGAACCGACAGTAAGTTCTATCAAAGTGACGTCCAAGTCTAGTGAGCATTGATTTCAATCAGAAAATTGTTTAGACAGGGCAATAAACTGAGGTTGCGTTGATCAAGCCCACACCAAAGTTGTATCTGCCTTGATGCGACCCATTACCAACTTTTTTCATCGTGTGGGAATCCACGTCGTTTTCAAATCGTCAGAAAATTTAACATCATAACTCTGTTGCTATTTTAAAGCAGGGACGGGTCCATCCAGCCAGGTTCGAGTGTGGGGGTGATTTTAGCAATATTTGGAAGTCACGTCTCATAACGTCTTCGCCACTATAAGAGGGATGACGTATACTTCACAAAACTCCTGCAACAAAATAATGGACGAAACAATGGCCTTATATCGCAAATACTGTTTTCTGAATTGTAAAAAATCATGGTGAATAAAGCTAGCGACGGTAGTAGGTTCTAGGGGGGGCGATCGCACCAATCGCCCCTACTGGATACGCCCCTGTTTAAAAGTTCAAAGATGTTTTAATTTTATGAAAATCATTTTTGTGGAAATTGACGTAGTGGCGTTGCTTTCAACTTTCCTGTTTTAGTGCAATCCTGCAACTTTTCTCGATATTTTGACCAGGTGATAAAGTAATTATTTTCACACAATCAATCGATGTACCACAAATATTTTGTTAGATGTAATAATGCATGAACACGCAGGTACCCATTGTCCTGCGTTGGATGGTGCTTCATAATGTCGCAAGATGTTGTCAACGATCTGTACTTCATGTCGTTAGACACCTTCCTCATACATTTGGAGGATGTCACATTTACAGGTGGGTCAATTGCTGGAACGTGGGGAAGTCATCTGACCAATGCACTCCTGGGCTCGAGAACCAAATCGTGGCAAGCAGTCTCACTGTTATACAGGTTTTGTCTTGCACAACTAACGTTTTATTAAACCATTGTAACTTTTCAAGTCACAAAAAATCGTTTGGACTTGCAACGTTTTTTAAATCTTCAGTATGAGTCAATTGACAATGAATCCACATTAATTGATGTTATGTTTGTCGTGAATTAAGTTCCTCTCTACGGTAAGTGATGTAGGCAAAGGCCCGAAACGCGCTGTATACGACCGGTGTTTTGCCCTTTGCTTTTTACAAAGAGTAGCGGAAGTGGTTTTTCATTTTTAGCTAAGTAAGGAATTTCGCATTCTATCGGTACTCTTTGGAATTAATTTTATTGGAGTTTACTTATCTGAAATATATTGAACGTTCATGTCGACAACTGATGGCTTAAAATGTGTAAAAGCCAGAGATTGTCGCAAGATGTATGCGTTTTTATATACTGGCCATTAAATTGGTCAGCAGTTTAGAACTTAAAAGCACTGTTTAGCGCGACTGATACAAAAAACAATGTTCATTATTTATACACACATATGACCTACATCTTAAACATTTCACTCATTAGAAACCATCACCCCTCAAAGTTTTACATTTCTCTTGTCCTTTATCTCATTGCGCCCCAACGTTTAAGCCAAGCAAAATAGGTCTGGGAGAGTCGTTTGGAAAAAAACGTAACTTTCAAATTGGCGTTTGTTGTTTGAAAGCATATTATTTTTGCTTTAGAAACATTTCACCAAACAATCATAAAGTTAACACTAACAATTAAACAAATCTGGTGGTAAGACCGTTTCCGCTGTGTGGGATTATGGGGCTCTTTTCAGAAGATGAAGAAATGTGCAATTTATCTACTCTTTCCCGAATGATAAGCAAAACCTAAGACGCACAGCATCCTGTCGCAGCGTAGTTGCTGATTTCCTTTACTCACGCAGGTATCTTGCGAGAAAAGATTGGAGATTTGAAGCTTGCGAAAATGCCCAACGGCGAGTTGCTCTGTCAACACAAAGGTTGGCCCAAGGATAGACCTACAAATGAGAAGCTGATCAATTCATGGCTCGAACTCAAACAAAAAAACAATCAGCCATAAGTTATCTCAACGCAGCATTGCGTTTAAGTCATCGTGTGTGCTTTTATCACGGTGCGGTTTTAGAAATATGCAGAATGTCATGCTAGCCACACATGTCAGAAGCGACTGAGATCATAAAACATTGGCTGCGAGATAAACGGAGTGTGGAACAAATCTGACTATTGATATGTGGATTCATGGCTCTGAGTTGAATCTTTTGGGTCAAATATAAAATATTTGGAAGTCCACGTTGAATTAAAAACCGATCAGAAAGAAAAACCTGTAGACCAGATTGTCCTGGTGCGTAACCTTCAACAGTTCTTCCCGAGTTTGAAGTTGATGCTTGAACCTTGATTCAATCTGCGGTTGCAATGAAGTCAAATGAATGAAAATCTCATAAAGGCTTTAAATTTGCTGAACTATCAACGCTCTAGCGCATCAATGCCGCGCTTCCAACCAGCATCTATTGCTGCATTTATCTGACCTGCCAGGGACTGTGTGGCCGAGAAAGAAAATCCAGCTGGACGGAGATTTCTCCTGAAAAGTTACTTTATGCGAAAGCGGATGCCATTGGAGAGCGACGATCGTTAGAAAGCAACACCGGTTGATTTGATCCTCGCTGATTGAATCAAAACACTTGACAGGCCGTTTATTGCCTCAGCAAGAACATTCACGTCAAGCAGTAGCGAGAGTTGTGCGCACACTTAACAAGTGATTTCAGTCACTTTCCATTTGTAATTCTATTCAAAATACTTGTTCATGAACAACCCAACAGTCGATATTTAGCCTGCTAACCTGTCTCATTGCGATTGGTTGCTGTTTCCGGTCGATTCTGTGAAGGCTTAACGCTGTTTTTGACGTTATTCGATACTGAACCGTCTTACGTTGCCTTTCTCTGGCTTCACGTTCGAGTGTATTGAAGAGTTTGTTCCTCAAATGGATAAAATCACGGAAAGAGATTTAATCAGAGTGCTACCGGACAGTTTCTAACGAACAGCGTGGTGACAGCATTTATGCAGCTTGCCAACCTTAAGACGTGAGGCTGATTAATTATTTAGGAACTTGACCCACGCTTCTACAGCAAACAGGTTGACCTTTCAACCAACAGGGCGTCCCCTTGGAATCGTACGTTACAACGATCTCTTTAACGGCTTTCAATCCCAACCAAAAGTAGCCACGGATCCGGAATGCAGGACTGGACTCCGGCAGGATTCTGCGTTTTTTTCGGACCCGGTCAGTGGCGATTCTAGAATTAAAAAAGTGGGGTCCACTGTGGGGCCAAGGAAGAAGTTAAGGGGTTAAACATAAATGACTATCTTGCGTGGTGATTTATCGTTTTTTGAAGATTAAGTAGCTATGATTAACCCTGTCAAACCAAACATAGGCATGTGAATATCGTTAAATAGGAACTAGCGTTATTATTCACTGGAGACAACAAAACGCCACTATAGATGCAATCACACACGTGTTAATGCTATGTCGAATATTCTGTGCTAACCATGAAAATTCCACAGCACTGAACATGCAAACGAAACACCATTATCCGTACACTATTGTGCTGACACCACATTAACGAAAACAGTTTCACAAAAGTGAGTACAATTCACACGAAAGCAAAATGGTTCCAAGCAGGAATTCCATCTTCACACAGAGACTAGTAGGCTGTTGATAGCCAACCAGTTTCGTCAAAATATTCTTACTATAAAGCACATAAAAACTAAGCCGTCTGCCAACGGATTGGTTACTACTGATACTGACCAATCCATTTTTGTGGTAGCTTATGGACATTTTGTGATTGTGGTTTAACCATAACAATGTTATGCAACTACTATTCCGAGTGTAATAACAGTGTGCAGCGTGGATAGGGTGAAGACTATTCAATGCAGTATGCAGTTAATGACAGCGAGGTTTCGGCACCACCAGCTGCACCTAAAGTAGCATAGCAGCACCGCAGATAGGTGTGCTTCGGCGTTTAGGGCGTGGACCTGACATATCAAAATGTAACAGCAAGGGTAAAACTTAATTTGCAGAATCTTCCCAACGAATTCGTTCATTTTAATATTCACACTGAATTATCCTTTGACTGATCCTTAAAATCTGACTTTTCAACCCTGCGATGATTTATGACAGTCTTCGTAAGCGAAACACGCACTAACTCCAAACTTAAAAAGATTCAGACAAACAGACAATGAGCAAAATAATTCTCACACAGATCCCTGCATAGTCTACAATATATCAATTTTCAACTGTAAAAAAATAAACGGAGGAACAGTCGGACTCAAGACGATGTCACTGACTAACCCCTCCAGAACAAAATTCTTCTCTGCGCTACTGACAGTCTACGTTAGAATTTTATATCTTCGATTGTCATGTCGACTGTCACATTCTTCAACGACATTGTCTAAATCTGTTTTTCAACTAGTACGCTTTCAAACGCTATCAACTGAAGGTAGATCAGTGTTACCCAATCTTTCACTAGTCATGGAATTTCCGGGAAATGTTTTCACTAATCTCATTTTTGAAAACTTTATCTCGCATGAAGCACTGGTGACGGGAAGAGTTACAGCCAATGGCTTAACTACACGTTTAAACCGGGAGGGAAAAGCTTAGCTGAAGGGGGCTCATAGGTCACCGTACAGGGGACACTAGCTCAAACTCGGAAAAATGTTAGTGAATTACTGTATGTCGTGGATGTTTATACTAGCTAAAATAACACCGCGAAAAATGAAAAAAAAACAACCTAAGAATATAAATATAAAAGTATCAACTAAACGGGGTCCAGTTTTTGCATTTAGCTTGCCGGGGGACCGGCTCGCCCCCTTGATCCTCTGTCAGTTATGCCCCTGGTCTGACCCCCTAATTTTTCCTCTGCCCCGTAGTGAAGGTCCCAACTTTTTTAATTCTAGAATCGCCCCTGCTCCGGAGAAGAAGCCACACACATGAAAAACATGAGCTCAGGAGCTGCAGCCATGTTCTCGAAGAAAGAGCTTCAGTGCCGAAGATGTATCATTTGTATGACTGTTCCGCAGCCCTGCGGTATGAAGCAAGCAGATTGGAAACATCTTGCTCTCGAATTATTGTCACCAATAAAACTGTTAGGGTGAAAGGTGGTTCAAGTTGTTGCGGTACATCAGTTTTGAAAGGTGCAATATTTGTCGCCGCAGTGTCAGCAATGTGTTGACAGTTAATTGCCAAGTCCGCAATGCAGACGCTAACGGCATTTCATTTCTCTATCTTTTACAAAGATTTCATCATTTTCCACGTTTCATTTAAGCTTCCGAAATTGCCTTATCCCAACCATGGTATAACTCCAATAAGAAACCCGATATCTTAAATTCTGGTAACACACATGTCATGGATCTAGCACACTTACTGAAAAAATGCCATATTCGATTCAGCCTCAATCGTCCAAAATCATGTCATATTCACCTAAAGACTTCTAAACAAAAAAACACAAAGTCACATGTTCAGTTATCAATAGACCATGAAAATATGTTTTGCAACGTACGAAATTCTGTTTTATTTACATTCAACCCTTTCAGTCCCGCAGGAACCACTTTTCTTGTAGAGTTTTGCAATCCTATAAATCGCCAGGCGATTGAGTTAGAGAGCTGTTCAAACCCGCTAAAAACTGGTGAAGGTATGTAGCTTGCAATAAAAAAATGTTTCAGTTTAGGATGTCTGTTTTTGTTTAATGCTTATATAATGATAAGATGTTTATGTTATTTTTTGCTGACGTCAGCATTTTTGCACGACCTCCCTATAAGACCCGCAGGAGCCATTTACATGACATTAATTTTTTCTTTAGTTTAGCTGTTTTTTGGTTACTACTCGGGACTTTGAAGGGTCCGAACGGGTTTTTAGCGTTCCCGGTTCCACAATTAGGGCCAAAAATACTTCGAATTATTTGAGGAAATCCTCCAAATGTATTGAGAAAAGCCCCTTGACAATTAGCTGTTTTTTGGCCTAACTTTTTAACCAGAAACGCTGGAAACTCAATCAAGAACTCTAAAAACTCGTATTCTGTCCTAGAATAAAAAAAAATGCGAGCCAAAATATTGTCGCGTGGGATCGGATAATGCCGTCATACAAATAACCAAAAAATGAGCCCCTAACATGATTCCATTGGCCCAAAAACACCCAATCAAATCCAAAAAAAATTTTTTGTTCATAACTACACGACGCCACTAGTCATTACGGGGTTTGAACAGCTTTCTAGCTCAATCTGCTGCCGAGTTATGGTTGGCCAAAGTTTTCCCTGAAAAGGCAAACTATGCCTTTTCTGAAAAGTGTTGAATTAGGCCAAAAACTGGGTTTTTGACCCATAATTTTGGCTACATATATGCTAGCAAGTCAATCAAGGGCTCTATAGACGCAGATTTTGACCTAGTTTTCAACAAAGCTTTGAGCTACAAGAGTGGATCAGTGGGTTTGCGCCGGCCAAATGTGGCCAAAATTTCGGGTGTATTGCACTGCTCTGCACTACCCTACACTTCTACGTTCAAACTCTATCCCGTTTCTACGTTCGAACTCGATCCCGCTTCAATTTGTCCCATGAATATTTCCTCTTGGCTATGTGCCTGCTTGTGAATCTGAATTGTTACGTGTGTTGCAAATTAAATAAAGCTTTCCGTACTTTGTCAAAAGTATTTAAAATCGAGTCAAGCTTGTTACAGGTTACATGACGATCTCAATGACAAAGTAGGAGATCCCGCTAAGGTGTGGAATTATTTTTCAACCACCACTTACCGGGGTTCGAACTCCTTGCCACTGGTTTCTGTCTCATGAGTATTTCCTCTTGGCCATGTGCCTACTTGGAAATCAGATTTGCTATGTGTGTTACGTATTAACTGAAGGTTACCGTTACTGTGTCAAAAGTGTGCAATTTGGAGTTAAGCTTGTTGGAGGTTACTTTACGATCTTAGTGGTAAATAATGAGAACCTGCTAACAAGCTTAATGATTTTGGTTTCGAGTTTTCGTTTCTAATTTAGAGGTGACACTTTGAAATTGAAATGAAACTTGATTTTGAAAAAATATTTTGAATAGCATTTGCACCATTTTTTCAATTATCGTGCTGAAATGCAAAGGATATAATTTTTTCAATTGCAATGATTCTCTAGTTTCATGTAATTTGTGAGTTATAAAAATGAGCCCCTATCATGATTCCATTGGCCCAAAATCCATTGGCCCAAAATCAGATTTGCTATGTGTGTTATTCCTTTTCCATTGGCCCAAAATCAGATTTGCTATGTGTGTTACGTATTAACTGAAGGTTACCGTTACTGTGTCAAAAGTGTGCAATTTGGAGTCAAGCTTGTTGGAGGTTACTTTACGATCTTAGTGGTAAATAATGAGAACCTGCTAACAAGCTTAATGATTTTGGTTTCAAGTTTTCGTTTCTAATTTAGAGGTGACACTTTGAAATTGAAATGAAACTTGATTTTGAAAAAATATTTTGAATAGCATTTGCACCATTTTCAATTATCGTGTTGAAATGCAAAGGATATAATTTTTTCAATGCAATGATTCTCTAGTTTCATGTAATTTGTGAGTTATTGCGCATACGCAGAGGAAATAGCAGGTATGCGTAACGTAAATAGTGTAGAAATGTTAAAACTGAGCAGTCAGAAAACGGTTCTTGTTCTTATGCACATTCGTAGCATTCAAATTTCGGTGTTACTTAAACACTCAGGGGATGGTCACGTGCAAAAATCGATTGCATTTAATCTATGTCTTAGCACATGAGGCGAATAAAATTTAGCTTATGTGTGGTTACTAAACAAATTCTCTCACTCCACGCTTGGTATGGTTGTGTCATGTTTGAAAGGCTCCCAAGAGAATTCTTTTTGGGCAGAACAAAACCCATTCTGGGCCCCTAACACTTGCAAAATTTTTCTCAAATAAATGCAAATTGAGGCTATTGAACGTTTATCTAATTTCAACAAGAAATGCGCATTTGTTGATCATACGAAACATCATGTTAAAACATACCGGTATTGAAGTAATGTGACAATATTAACATTTTCAAACATGACTTTTAAATGTTTACAGTAAAATCTTATCAAAAAGGAAATTGTAAAAATGCCACAGTGTCAACATGATTTGGGTCGATCGATGTTGAATGCAACGCTGCTACTTGTTAAATGAGACTGCGCCCTCATTGAATAACTGTATGCTTGGAATGAGCTTACATATTATAACAGGAACGAAGGGACAAAACGAATTATTTTGTCAACCGACAATTGCTTCTGTTTTTGACCGCGAGCCACAATAAATAGCCACACAGCTCACAGGCCAGTGACGATTGCTTTGAAGCATTCTGTAGAAATACTGTAAGTGGTTAGTTTTTTCTGTATGGTTTCGAAATCTGCAGATTTATAAGTATGTCCGTTAATCTTTATTCACATTCAATTAGAGCCTGTATCTGTTTGCGGCGCAAGTTTAACAATCAGCAAAATGCACAGCACACCTTCCCGGTGCACTACAAGTACTTGCGTCCTGCACTTGTTAATTTGACTTTTTGGTTATCTCACACATATGCCCAACATTCGAGGGCTACAGTTGTTAGTTTAGTTTTTTTGTGAACTGGCATGTTTCCATTCAAATTCCACTTCAAGTATTTTTGTTTGGAAGTCTTGGCCGTGTCGTCCCGTGCCGTGCCGCACCGCGCAGTGCAGTGCAGTGCAGTGCAGTGCAGTGCAGTGTAGTAGTGTCCTCGTGTGATGATACAGATTCCTTGATGATTGAAGCCATTGGTGTTTCCACAGATGATTCATACTTATCACGTAATCCTCTGACGCCACATATGTTTACTCAATTGTACGGTAGCAAAACGTTCTGAAGGATCATGATTTTTGACAATAAATAGAGATATGTGAAACGGCTGCAAGCTGGTCACAAGAAGCATCGCATCTTATTTTTTCGAAAAATTTCGTTGAAACGTTTCTGACAATTCAACGTTCTCATGATCTCCGCACACGCCAGTACTCGGGCACACATAAATATTAAGGCTGAAATCAAACTTTGGAGGCAGAAGCAAATTCCATTATTGTTCGTATGTTGATAGATCTGACTGACTAGCTCCTTATCAATTTTTCTAAGTCATTTGCATCTGCGAGTAAAAGTGTAGGACAAAGCAGTATTTTAGGGTGCAAATAACATTTCGCCAGAAAATTTCCAAATTTTCCTTAAAAGGGTTTGCGACAAGACTTCATCCTGCAATTGTTCTGTAGCTGTTGGTACATTACATTTTCTCTACCATGTTGCCATAGACTTGAAAATATAAAGTCTGCTGTGTGAATTTTTGTTCTTAGCATTAAGCCAACTGTTGTTGGGATTAGTGACAAAGTTGTTTTGAGTTCATGCTCGTCACAAATTACACAAAGGTGCACACTTTGCCCTGCATGCCAGCGATCTCCTGTTTTTTCTTATATTTTGAAGAGATGCGTTATTTCCAAATATAACCCAAGGTATTACATAGATTGCTTGTCTCAAGTTGCATTGGAGCGAATCTTCGATTTTGATCAAACGCCTGGCATATGATTTCTGTGTGAACGTTCGCCGTGTATGCTTACAGGAAACAACGCTCGACATGTTTTCTGCAGGAAATGCGCAATCGTTTCTTTACAATCCGACTTTGCGTTCTTACTTGCTGTAATCCAACTTACAGCGATTTCTCAAACAAGCTGAACAGTTTTCAAAATCAACCATGCGACGTACGCGATGTAAGTGCAGACGGTGCAAAAGTCAAAGCAATGCAATGTACGTGGAAGTTGATTTTTCCTACTTTAGTACAAACGCTTTTCCAACTAGAATTTATAGAACCCACAAAAGAAAAAAAACATGACAAAATGAATACAACTTTTGTTACCAATGATCAACACATATAAATGATCTTTGTCCCAAACTTTAGTTTGAAATTCTTAAAAACTGAAACTCATGTCATCCATTTCACTCAGAAAGCAATTAAAAACATCCACTTATTTTGTTAATATGCCAGTTGATTTTATATTTATGGAGATTTTCTCTCTTCCGTAACTCGTATGAAGAGGAGTAATTTCTATGGTGCCCTTAACCTTCCATGTGCTCATCCCAGGCTTTCTGCACACAACACATTCCTTTCACTTTTTTTGCAATTTTTAATGTCGCACTTGTCTTGCTCAACTTCTGAATGGTATTCCAATGTCAGTTAGGTTGACTGTTTGCTCTCGTATGGTCTTTTAACATGCTGTCATTGAATTGATTTTGCAAAAACTGCATTTCAATGAAGTTTTATTAAAATTATGCAATAGATACTTCCTCGTGTTTCAAGATGCGTAGGTACGACAACACATGTTGCTAATATGTGTTAAATGACCGGAGACTGGGATCATGCACCTCAGTTGTTATCTTCAGGCTTGACACCCTATCTCTCTCCCCCCCTTTTGCAGACTGTCAAAATCCCGCACAATTTCAAATACTGTTTATTTTGAAAAAAAGTCAACTCTATCTCCTCTCATGCTTCACAATGCTATCTTTCTAGTTTGCCTAGCTCAATCTTATTTGCATGCATAAATATATTGTAATATGTAAGACCTCAAATCATATCCATTGCCAGAAGACCTTTGCATATAAGCATATGTATCATGTCCAATGATTAACACAAATCAGTAAAGACTAACTCATCCAAAACAAATCAAAACCCTTTGAAATCAAAGTTCTATTCTTCGAAACTTGCTATTTTATCAACAAAAGTTTTAACGTGTTCAAATTCCTGTATTTTTCTCATTCCTCAATAGTAGCGTTTGGTTGAGGCCATACAAACAAGTGATTGTCATAGGTATCACCAGCCCTTTGCACGCTCCTGCATGGACACACTCGATTTTTTGGATATGTTACTACTGTAAAATGTTGTTTGATGTGATCTAACGGCGTTCTTTTTCAAATTCCTACGGTTATTTGGAAAGGTCGCCGATAGCTTCGTCTTGTGTGTGTTGGGGCATGTGAATTTGCCGAATCGTTCCTAGAGAGTATGATAAATTCGCAAGTGTCTTACTTATGTGAGCTTTGTTGTGTGCGCTAGCCATGTCGATGTCTTGTGGGCCTTGCGGCCAAAATCAATAAAACTGTCAATAAAACTGTCAAACTGTCAAACTCTCAAAGGTATTTCCTTATTGCAAGTGGTAATGCTCTATGGTTCATTTCTTTCTGCAGACCGTTCGAGATATAGTAAACCCAATGAATATGAATGGTTTTATACGCAAAATTATTAGTGTCGTCCTTCAACTCGACATTACTTTTTGCGTGCATTGAATCTGAAGTGTTGGCCGGGATTTTATGTTGTTGCTATTTGCTGTGCTTTTGCCATTCTTCGTTTTGTTTCGTGAGGAATATCGTTGCATGCAATCTTTACGTGGTAAGAGAATTAAATTTGCCTAGGCTGAAAAAATTGAAAACCGCTTCTACACCGGAATACTTTGGCGACTGTCCAACACGCATTACCGAGCGGAAATGATGTCAGGTTGACAAGAGCAGCCCTTGACAACGACAAACAAATCGATGCTTGCAAAACATCACAAAACAGAAAAAGGAAGTAACAGTCATTATTAACTGCAAAGATGCCTGTGAATAACCAACTACCAAATGCTACATTTCGTATGCTTTGCACTTTGGTGCAACATAAGACGTCACGACGTCTTAATCATTTTGAAGTTGGTGCATAAATGTTTTGTCAATTAGACAAAAGTAAAAACTAAGTGTTGTTCCAGGATCAATGAATTCTTTTTTGTTTTGCGTCACGGACTTGTCTTTCGTCTTAAACGTCAGTAGAAAAAAGGCCATAACGCTTTTGAAAAATCCAACTTTGAAATCAATGCTACGGTGTGTAAATCTTACCGTAGAGAGTCTGTGAAGCCGTTATCGGAATGGGAAGAAATCAGCACATTTTTTGAGGTATTTTGTGCGTACTTGTGACGTAATTGTAGTGCGCGTTTTGAGAAAAATCTGTTTTAAACTTTGCCAAAATTTGTGCATTTTACTAAGAAAAACTTGAAGCTGAAATTAAGAAAGTTGGAAATAAGGTTTCTACACGAACACGATAGTTTTGAGCATAACTTTGCGAAAGTCATCGAAAAATTGAACTTCTCTTGGTGGGTGGCGAAACGCTACCAACTCAAAACTTTTGGGTGGTTTTTATCCTCCTCACGTTTGAATGGTGAATTTATCCTACAAGTGTTACGAAACATCCGAAATTGAAGAACAGATTTTCCGTTTTGCCTTAAATATCTACCAAATTTCACGTGAAATTTTGAGATGAAAAAAGTTATGGAGGAGTTTGACACAGTTAATTGGCTAATCGCCTAATGGCACCCCAGATTTCTGGCTGCCCCCTTGCTTGCCCCCACGGGTTATGCTTAATTTCACGTTCAAGTGCGTTTGATTGACACATACTGCAGACATCTTTCAGTCAGAAAAATTTTAAACAATTTGAAGACTTTCTGGCGACGGTTTTGACGATATTCACAAGCCTATGTTGGGTTTGATAGGTTTAATCATAACAAATCAATCATTTTCCCAACGGAAAATGACCATGCAGGAAAATGTATGTTTTACTCACGACATTTTTCTTTGGCCCCGCAGTGCTCTCCCACTTCTTTTCATTCTAGAATTGCCACTGGATTTAGCTGAATATTTCTTCTTTTTTTGGCCAAAACCTTGCAACCACTCACGCTAGAACGTCAATCAAAGACTTGAATAATTTTGATTTTTGCCTAGTTTCCTGAACAAAAAAAACAACAAAGTACTGCTTTGGTTGTTTTGCAAACGCCGATGACATCTTCCGAAAATGATGTTATTCTGCTCATTTTTTTCCCAAACATTTTTCTCCCAAAAATATTGATATCTTCTTGGTTAAAATGCATTTAGTTGGTGTCTTCAGACGTAGCCAAAACAAAAGAATCGTTTCGAAAAGCTCTCATGAAAGAGTGAAAGGAATTTTTTGGAAAATTGCCAGAAGATCGCTGCAAAGGTACCTCTTTTGAACTCATTGGATCGACTTCTGTCGTTCTAATCCGCAAATGCCTTCACGGACAGTTAGCGCAATCCTTTCGCCAGTTATGGCCTATCGTAACTTCAAAAGTCATTATCACGGCAGTTGCGCGCCTTAATTGAAGCCTTTTCAATCGGAACATGAAACAACGTTTATCAAAGGTTGTAGGTACCGAAGGTTACTTGTGGAAATAGTGACAGTTTACAAACATTCGTGTGCTTGGTTTCCCTATTGCAAGGAAATCGCTGTTTCGATATCTGGAGCTGCCAGCCAGTACTGTTTGCATCCTGCTTTGTTGAATTGCTTCCTCGGGAAATGATTCTGCATATGGAACAAAACCAGCGTGTTTTCTGCTCACATGTGCTTTTTGAATATTGCAGGCTGTGCTGTGCTTTGCTAGTGGCAAGCTAGGAGTTGGTGCTCGAGTCTTGGCCACTGGGCAGAATTTAACAAAATTTTGTTATTGAATATAAAAGGTGGTGTTATTTTCGCATCAACGCAGTGCACACATTTCGTGTAGAAAACGCTGGCGTTATGAATACATATCGCGATGGCGAAGGGAGCGAGTATGATGTAAATTGTAACTGAGAAGAAGTTTGAAACGAAATAGATGGAAAATCGGCAAATGCTTTGAGCAGTTTTCGAAAGTTGTGTTAGCCTACACGTAGAGTAAGTTGGTTTCCAGCATACTGTGTTGAGAAGCTAATAAGTTCGAAAAGAGCTAATAATTTCTAATTTGTTCTTAATCGTAAATGAACGCTCATGGCCATCAATCTGGACGTAATATGACTGAAACATTTAAATCTATTTTCGTTGGCTTGCAAACATGGAAATGAATTCAATTCGTTGCATTGCGAATAAAGCACGATTTGGGCGAAGGACTGCAGACGCAATCAATCAGTCGAACCAAGCACATATAGCGGTGCATCTGGTATAACAAACACAGTTGGAAAATATTTTTTTAATCACATACTTTTGACAATACAATTTTCAACGTGTTAATTAATTTTGCAACACTTCTCTTGTTCTTTCAAACAGAGCAGATTTGGTTGATCAATTCATAATAGGAACTAATTAATGAATATTAACCGTAAATACCAAGTATAACCGTAAATTAGAAGTATGTACATGGATCTGTATATTTTTTTGAGAATATGTTCCAAAAGTACCAACAAACTGACATAAAAAGGAAATTCCAAGTCATTGATATTGTTTCTATATATTGGCTGAGCTCAGCAGTACTTAACACCTCTTCCATTAAGTGAACTTCTTATCACTAGGAATGGATATTTTAATTTTAATTTAGAGTCAAAAAAATTGCATTACGGCTAAACGTCTTATAAACTCCAATGAGCACTGGTTAAATTAACAATTTCTATGTTTTTGTGAACGCATACAGATAGTTCAGCATGGTATTTGACTTATAGAAAAAGCAAGTTTTCAAGCTTTTTTTGACATACTCTGAACTTTTCCTTAAGTGTTTTACTCTTCTTCGGTACTTGGCCATGTGAATACATCTGGATGTAGAGATATCTTTTAATAAGTGTTAAGCAACTTACGCTTCAGAACTTTAAGGTTGTGAAAATAAAGAATACTTCACTAAATCTGAACTTGGTTCAGGAACTGTGAATTACTGAAGTTTAACGCTCCAACCAAAAGTGCATTTGTATTTCTTGTTAAGCATATACCGTATATTGATGGTCAGGGAATGCTTTCACATTTACTGAAACTGCAAAAGTGTTTCAATAATCTTGTTTCAGTTTATAATTGTGCAAATTTAAGATTAATAATTGCCGAAAAATCATTTAATATTTGATTGACAGATTTTGGCATTATATTGGGAAGGTTTCGAATAATTATTGTCAACATCAGCTGTGTAATTAAAATTGTTTTCGCAACATTTATCCTACAGAGTACTTAAAGTGGTGCTGAAAGTTTCTAGAAACGTTGACATTAACGATCAGTTTAGTTTATTGAAGAAAAAGCTTTTCACTAAGTATGCTAGGGTTTCCTGGTATGTTTCTTTAATGTTTAATTTTTCATCTGACAAGGCCACTTTTAATTGAACGTTTCTATGCGATGCTGGGCGTATCATGGAAGTGCTTCGATGGATGTGAACGGAGAGATTGTACAGAAGAAGAAGCCCTGAAGCAGGTCAAGGCCTGAAAAAGCGTGTTGGTTAACTTAATCAGAATTTTAATGTTCATGTGTTTTTCTGCTATATGTCTGTTTTATGTTATATAACGAGAGTAAGGTATTGCAGCAGAACTTCATTTCTGTCCTTTACTGCACGTTGATAGATTCAAAACGCGCAAAGCACATCGCCCGGTTTATTCGATCTTTCAACAGTCTGCTTTCACAATAAACAGTTGCATTTCAAGGCAGATCGAGGTCCGTTCGTGCTAATGCGGTTTTCTGAACAAATGAACATAGAATTAACGTATGACAAGCAAGGCATGAATAATGAAACAAAAACTTTCCAAACGTTTACTTTGCTGGGAGAAACTATGCGAAATGCTAATTACATTACTACACTACTTCATTACACGTTTCTTATGCACTTTAACAGTACACAACACTAACGTCTTTTACGCGCTCGCTAAGCAAAAAGAAAGACGAAATGCTAGCGAAGGCCTACTATGCACTATGGCATGCGCCACCAAGCGGTCAGGCAACAATCAAGGAAAACAATAATTGACCAACGCATCGCCGCATGACAGACTTGCTGCAGAAAGAAGGTGTCTTCCTTGATCTAAACATGAAAATTGTGCTTAGGCTTACTAGGTCAAAACATTAATGTTTTTTCATGGTACACATTACACAGCAGAGGTTTGTTGCAGTACAGCAGTTTAGCATGTTTCATGATCTTTAATTTCCTCTATGGCAAAGATGCGTCGAATATTTGGTGATATTTTAAGTCTTTTGCCATAAGTTGCGATAAAGCAAGTTTATTGAAGTGATTGATTACTGCTGTAATACTTGAAGTGTGAAATGTCAACACTGAGTAATTTCACTAAAGCAATAAAATGAAGATATTGATAACTTTGTTGGACATGAAAATTTGTGTCAAGTTTTGGAAAGCTTAAGGTTTTCATTGTTGAGGTTTGTTGAAAACACTCTAAACCTAATTTGGTACTTACGTTATGTGTTCAAACATTTCAATTAGTGTATAGACAGTCTGAAGACAATAAGCATGTTTTCTGGAACTTAGGTATCAGAACGATGTCACATTTCATCACATTTCCAAACATTGAAATTAATAGTGTAATTTTTGGACAAAAAATATTTTTGATGAAAAGTTATTATAACTTTCAAGTTAATATTACAGTGCATCAGACGTTCAAAAAAGTTTGATTTGTTCATGTCCTTGATTATAAAATATGCTACATGCACAACGCAAGTGAAATACGCGTTATTGGTTAATGTTACGATACAGAAAATGATTGTTGATGTAGTTGGTGTTTTTATTTGTGTAGTATTTTGAACAGATATTACGTCTAATGATCATGTCCAAAAGCATGGTTGCACTTCAGATTTCTAAGAGTATCTCGCAATCTTATGTAGCGAATTGCTAGCATTTTGCAGTGTTTGAGAGCTCATGCATGCGTACTTCACTTGCGAATGGAGCTAAATAATCATTTTTTTCTGAACAATTTGCTTTTGAGTTAGTTGTAGTGGCCCATAACTCCGTTTCCAACTGATATTTAGATTCTTCCTCACGATCTTCAATGCAAAATGGACGTAGAGAATAAAGAACAGAGTAGACAAGATCTGCATACAAGAAACAAAACCAATGCGTAAGTTATTGCACCTACGAAAGTTGTATTTCACAAAAATGGGGAATTCTTACAAAGAATTCGAATAGGGCAAACTAAAAATCATGATGAAGACAAATACCCAAATTTGAAGCAAACGCACACTTTTATAACAACAGTCACTGCAGTTAAAGCAGCTTGTCCTTGCTTAATGTGGTGTGAACATTCCTATCTAAGCCAACACCATCATGTATGTTTTTATGTGTTGAATAAACGAATAATATAAACATAAAGCTTCTTAATGTACAGTTCTCCCTCACCAAACACTCCGCGGAAAAAAATCTTACTCAAAAGGATTAAAAATTCCTCGCTCATTGAGACAAGAGGAAACCGACTGAGAGTCACTGGTCTGGGAAATGTCTCTTCATTTTCTATTGTTTGATTTTAAACTTCACATCGAATGTTTCCAGCTTTAAGCAAAATTTGGAGTAACTGTGCGAACGAGAACTGAGTAGTTTGCGTTTCATAAGATTTTCTGAAAGTTTCTTGTTTTCTGGACATCATCAATAATATCAATCGCAATTGTTGTACAACTAGAAACGACAGTAATGTTGGGCATCTGACGTTGTGGGCGTAGATTGATTGGAGGTCAACATGACATCGTTTCTCGTTATTTATAAATGAATACTCAAACGGCTGCACCTTATCCAAGGTATCCATTTTGGAGCGTGACGAATGGTCATCAACGTTTCTCTCCGCTTACATGCGCCGAAAGGACTGGTTATTCTCGCAGAGAATCCTTAACTGCTGTGGTGGCAGGTCAACCGTAGTCCTCCTTCCTTGCATCCGCCCATAATGCCGAGCACGAAACTGCATGCATTGAACACATTCGATTTTTCTGATGAATTACCACTACGTATGTGATGCACTTGACAGATTTTGGAAAGACGCATTATGTGTCCTAAATCCATGCGTAATTTATTCAATGTATTTTTTATTTTAAGGACATAAAGCGTTGTGATTATGTGTTCTAAACAGAAAGCACAAATTCAGTGTAGACACATGTCCTGATTGCTTGTTTGTTAAAAATATTTTTCTTTAGTAGGGAAATGACACTTTATGATCAGTCCTGCCAGTCACTGGGAAATGTTCGTATATAAAAAGATGTACTTTAATGAACAACTCAACTAAAGCACAATCAGTATCACGGTCAGATTGTGACAAACCTACCCGTCTTGTGAGCTTGTTTCTCATTGTGAAGTGTCTACTTTAAATCCGCGGTATGTATTCATCACATTACTGGTTCCTTGCTGCGACAGCATTATCATTTCCAATGGTAACATTTGCTCGCATTCGAAAACGCAAATAAGTTGGGGTAACAGTTTGACAGGCATGTAGACACAAGACAATTACTCAGTGAAATATTGGTTAGGAAATCGGCTCTTTTCGATTATTAAAAAATTTCGCATTAATGGGCGAACAGACGTGGCTTCGTAGAAAAATTGCCATAGCACAAATACAGAAATAAAAATTTTGAATCTGATGAGAAGAGTTTTCAATAATGATTCTCACGTCACTTGCTGAATTTCAATCGTTGTTACGTGAATTGCATTATGAAAGCCATTATTTCGGGTATAATAGAACTTTCTTGGAGGACAATTTTATGTTCGATGACTTCGTGGACGATGCTCCTTTTTCGATGAACGATGACGTGTACAGTGAGCAAGCGGAAAGCTGGAGTGACAATACGGTAGGTTACTGTCAAACATAAAGTGAACAAAAACAAAGCAGAATCCTCGGTGATGCATGCATACATAATGATTGGAAATATGAAAACAAAAAATGCATGGTTGAAATAATGCATATTACATTGTTTTGTTTAGGGAAGGTTCGTGTCATCAAAGAATAAACAACAACCAAAAGCAAAGATATTGGAATGGAAACTCAGGGCAGATACATCGGATATTGCTTCAGAGGTTCGAAGTCAATGCAATCCACCAGATGAAAAACAACTTAACATGGTAAACCAAGTGTGCACCCACACAGGAGACAAAACATTTCACTGCGATTATTGTGGAAAATGTTTTGATTTGAAACGGAAAATGTTTCGTCATCTTCGCACACATACAGGAGAAAAACCATGCACGTGGAAGCAATGGGGAAAACGTGGTTTTCCGAAGGATCACAAGGTTAGCCATATTCACACACACATAGGAGAGAAACCATACACATGCCAGCAATGCGGAAAATGTTTTTCTCAGAGACGTAACATGGTTATGCATCTTCGAACACACACAGGAGAGAAACCATACACTTGCCAGCAATGCGGTAAATGTTTTTCTCTGAAACATCACATGGTTTACCATCTTCGCACACACACAGGAGAGAAACCATACACTTGCCAGCAATGTGGAAAACGTTTTTCTTTTAAATGGGCCATGGTTATCCATCAACGCACACATACAGGAGAGAAACCATACACTTGCCAGCAATGCAGAAAATGTTTTTCTCAGAAACATCACATGGTTTACCATCTTCGCACACACACAGGAGAGAAACCATACACTTGCCAGCAATGCGGAAAATGTTTTTCTCAGAAACATAACATGGTTATACATCTTCGAACACACACAGGAGAGAAACCATACACTTGCCAGAAATGCAGGAAATGTTTTTCTCAAAAAGGGGCCATGGTTATCCATCTTCGCACACATACAGGAGAGAAACCATACACTTGCCAGCAATGCGGTAAATGTTTTTCTCTGAAACATCACATGGTTTACCATCTTCGCATACATACAGGAGAGAAACCATACACTTGCCAGCAATGTGGAAAATGTTTTTCTTGTAAAGGGGCCATGGTTGTACATCTTCGCACACACACAGGAGAGAAACCATACACTTGCCAGCAATGCGGAAAATGTTTTTCTCAGAAACATCACATGGTTTACCATCTTCGCACACACACAGGAGAGAAACCATACACTTGCCAGAAATGTGGAAAATGTTTTTCTTATAAATGGGCCATGGTTCTTCATCTTCGCACACACACAGGAGAGAAACCATACACTTGCCAACAATGTGGAAAATGTTTTTCTTGCAAAGGGCCTATGGTTATCCATCAACGCACACATACAGGAGAGAAACCATACACTTGCCAGCAATGCGGTAAATGTTTTTCTCAGAAACATCACATGGTTTACCATCTTCGCACACACACAGGAGAGAAACCATACACTTGCCAGCAATGCGGAAAATGTTTTTCTCAGAAACATCACATGGTTTACCATCTTCGCACACACACAGGAGAGAAACCATACACTTGCCAGCAATGTGGAAAATGTTTTTCTTATAAAGGGGCCATG
>Ga0210059_1000700_pt1 | contig 45306 bp, 24 predicted proteins | sample Ectturendosymbi2_FD_188042 | JGI IMG/M metagenome (GOLD analysis project Ga0210059, IMG submission 188042) | Ecteinascidia turbinata endosymbiont from Florida, USA - Sample 2 (SPAdes) (version 2) | ecosystem: Host-associated > Tunicates > Ascidians > Unclassified | place: Key West, Florida... | reverse complement strand
GCGATACAAACGACCAAGCAAAGCAATGCAATTCCACGCGGCACGTAATCAAGCAATGCAATTCTGCGCGGCACGTAATCAGACTAATCAGTGGAGGCATCGAAACGAAACCGTCACACTCCTCAGTAATTTTGCTTATTACGAATGAATACCTGTATTTACTGACTGCTAAATCCTTACCCTAACAGTTTTATTCTGCATGGATTGCATTATCACCAGGTTTATTCACTATTACGTAAGAGTAGCTAATATTTCATACTATTTTGAACGAAATCATTTTAAAAAAGGGTGATGTGTACATCGAATATATATCATGAATGGGTAGATTGAAGATAAATTATTTTAATCAAAACATAACTGAACATCATCTAGCATAACGAACATAGAAATTTACAGAAAGCACATCGGAAACATGGAGGAAGATAAGTCATTGCCAAGGCCGTAACCAGGCAATTGCTTCCCAAAAGCATGTATAGTTGTTAGGTACACTGGTACAACATCAGTTACAATAATCCCCCCCCCGAAAATATCATCTGGTTGTGGCCCTGGTCCCTGCAGACGAATATGCTTTTAATGCACAAGACAACACTGCAGTGATTGAATGAAAATCAAGCACAAACGCTGAAACGGTTCAGGCACCTTAAGTTTAATAAAATATTATTTGCAGCACGTATGTGTCAGCACAAAAAAGAATAAGTTTGCTCTCCACCGAAGTGTCTAATTTTACCACATTAGTCCTTTCAGCTACATTTTTTACTTAGCATTTGGCGATATCGACCGTTTGACTGAAATCTAAATATGTGCATATCTGATATCAAAACCAACTAATTACTTGAAAACAACATCGTTTAAATTTTTTTAATGATGGAATATCAACGGCAACATTATAGGGAAATATGACCAAATGCGTTTCAGAAGAAACCTATTTCAACGGTTGTCTGAAACACGACTCATATTTTTCACAGAACAATTTCGACTAAAAGTAAATGTAGATGCGCACGTTTTGTACATATTGGATAGCAACAAATAAGCAAGAACACTAAAACACCGCACGAATTAAAAAATTTTCAAACGATCATGTTATTTTAAAATGACGCATCCACAAAGATAAGTTGACATTTTGTCAGTTGAACACTTACAACACCTTCACTCAAGAGACTCCGGCAGAGTGGAATGTGTGAGAGGAATTCAAAGGGTAAAGCAAAGTTAATTTGAAACATATACGGCAGCCAAGACGTACTGATGTGCTGCTGTTTTTTTTCGGTCATAGACACATTTAAAAAAAATGACTAAAAAGATCAAGTAAATTCGGTGACAATGTCCGAAAATAGACTAGTGAAAACTGTTACGGCGAGTTTTAACAAAACTATGGGAAACTGACTGAAATGTCTCAGCAAAAAAGAACAGGCGCCATGGCAAAAAATGACGATAAACATGTTTCATGTAATTTTTCATCATCATGTTACCTGCTAGTTATCACAAGCAACTGCTGATGTGAAACAAGTGAATGAAACAGGAGTATGTAAAAAGTACTTTCAAGTTTTATAAATTTAAGTGACACCCGCAACGGTCTAGGACAGTTCGGCGGCGCCGTTTCGGCGATGGTGGTCGCAAATGTTTTATGCGAAAAAGTTGTGTGTTTTTGAAATACTTTGAAGGTTGGGCTAGAAAGCATGTTTGCTTCGTAGTAGTTTCCCGTCCGTCATAATTTTGGAAGATCTCAGTGCGACCGTGACCACGTGTGTAAAGAAATATGGTTTATGGCGTTTATTTTAGCTGGCATGAGGCGTTTGTGAGTTTACACAGAAGTTAAGCCTGGACAGCATCTGCTGCTTGATCTTTCACGTAGGTATCATTTTGATTGCATTTCACAGCTAATCTAAGAATATATCGTACTTTCGTGCCATCGGTTGCCTTATCGGTGTACGAATATGCAGTAATGGCACTTCCAAATCCATAGTATGCATCATGAATCGCAATAAATAGACCTGGGACAAGTGCTAGACTTATGACTCTTGCGCTTACACGCTTACCAGACGACGGAAGTGCGAATTTTCGCACTTTTGTGACTTTTCAAAGGAAAACACATTTCACCGCCGAACTGTCTCATTCCGCACACGCAACTTCTATTTCCAAGTCGCTAAACAGAACGTTTCGTCATGTACGTGAACGTGTCGTGCAAAGCTTGAAGCTTCGCTTGTAACTCGAACATGACAAATTGTCCGAAGTGACCTAATCTGTCTTCTGATTGTCGCTTTTGCATGTCACGTATTTGCTTTGCAGTGTTCTGCAGGAAGCTCATAATTTCCCCGCTCACGTATTGCCGACACCTCGACATCGGCACCCACCCTCTCGGAATGGCCCCGCTAAGAACAGCGCGGTTCCGGCTTGACCGCCTCCACATCCGTCTCGGATGTTTCCGATCCTGCCTACACAATTGGATTATGGCCCTTTCTGCAGCTTGTGACTTATGGCGCAGAAGAACAGACCGTTGACTATGTTGTCCTTCACTGTCCAATACATCGCGCATCGACCTCTGCATAGCCTGACGATTCTGGATGACGACAAACGAATGGCTGCTCAACACCTGCCCCGAGATTTAGTGCGGTCAATCAGTGGATTGGAAGAACTGGCTCATACGATGAAAAAGAAGCATTTCCACCTATAGAAAGAATATGTGAATACTGTATTACTTTAAACGCAGGAATCCTCACAGCAAAGCATGCAGATTTTACGTACCGGTACTGTTTATCAACACAGTGTAAAAGTTTATCACATCTGTCTTTTATGTTTTTCCGACTGTGCTCTTCAGCAAAGTGATCGCAAGTTGAAGGTGCAGCAGAAATCGTCAGAGGCTAACAAGATGCGCAACTTATAATGCTTTGGATGTTATGTTAATACAGTGGTTCCCAAAGTGGGCGGTGAGAAACTCTAGGGGGGCAGTGAAGCAGAAATGGGCGGTTGGGGGGCTATAGGAGACCCAGTTAATAATTACATTTCTATTGTCTTACTAACTTTGAGTGACCAAATGTCATAAAAAACAGTACGATCAACAAACCTGTATGCATGTATTTTGTAAACAAAAACTTAACGTTTTGGAAACAAAACAGAGGTGAAATGCTAGGAGATAAATTGATGAACTCCAGTTTCCATCACTAAAGGTAAGCTGCACAGTAAAACTGTCCTCCTCTATAATGAAATGATTATGACTGGAATTTTCGTCAGCTGTACTTCTTGGCACGGGTAGACTGCTACGTAATGATGCCCATTTTGTTACAGTGACTATCACCGGTCAGGTGTGAGAATGCACGCTTGCACTTCGAACCAACTTGTAACCAAAAGCGCGAGCTAATTTTGGATGGAGTGATTTAATGATCACAAATATAATAATAACCTTTGCGAGTTCACTTTGAAAGCAGGAAAGCAATTTGTATGTTTTACAGATAGTGTTAGGTGCTAACAAGAATAAGTTACCTAAAAGGAATCGAAAAGATTCCGGAAAACAGAAGTGTGTTTCAGAACGCACTTTAGCTTGAGCAGCGCCAAGGAAATCCAGTGAGAGAGAGATGTAAGTGCCAGTGGACGACTGCAAGTGTCACTGTTAAGACACTTCTAAAATCTGCAGATTAAAGTCAATCCTGTACTGCTTTAAACTAAAAATTTACCAAGTATGTGACAGAGTACCAATGGATTGATCAAAGGATACCAAAGAGTTTAGAAGTGTTCTGCTAAGTTTAGGCAATGTGGTGCACTCGGATAATGATGAAGAGTGTTTGTACGCCTGTTGCTGCACAGAGAAGGTGGCTGTCAAAGGGTGTCACAGTTTCAGTATTTTGGCTGTCACTCACAATCCATAGATATCTTCATGACGTTCAATGGAGTTAATTTGCAATTGCAGGGGAATGATGTTAACCTCATTAAAGCCAAATCAGCAATCTCCACCTTCTTGTCCAAGTTTAATGCTGTTCAAACGAAATCGAGCCCGTCATGAACTCAAACAGTTTTCAAATCATGAACTCCAACAGTTTCCAACTGCTGAATGAGTTAATTTATGAAATTAAGTTTTATAATAGTGAAATGCATCTTTGCACTCATTCTTGTTTTAATCATTTTCAAACATATCAAATAGACAATTTGAAAAAATTGTGTTGATATGTGTGCTAGGCATGGTAGGGGGGCGATAGCAATTTGTTTGTCAGAAAAGGGGGCGCTAGCCAAAAAAGTTTGGGAAACACTGTGTTACTACGAAAAAGTTTGGCTAAATGGCAGTTAAGTTACCTCTGTGTACTGTTCGTGTCACATTCTAACATCAGACAAAATAAGTGGTTTCTCTCTGGGGGAAAAAATTCGTCCACAGATTTGTAATAAACATATACCCTGAGAACATGTCCGCAACGTTCACACATTTGATATGCATAATCACTTTAACTTAATCTTCACGTTCAATTAAATCATCTGGAAATGACAGATGGCTGTAAAACGCGCAGGTTTTAAGAGATACAGCACCAGAACCACTTGGAGTTTTATTTACTTTCTTGTGACTTGTACCACACGCCGTTTTCAGTGTTATCCATTGAGGTGGCATTGCTCAGATGAAAAAAGCAAATGCAGTTAAGCAACTGCAAATAATGTAAAGATACAAATGTTCTGAAAAGCTAGTGATTACAAACATACACAAAGTTGATGAAATCACACAATCTCCTTCATGTTTTCACAGTAACTTTACTGCAAACTTACCACTGCAGTGCAGTTTTGATGTAATATTTCTCCATACCCTATCAACAACGGGTATGTTTTTTATGACAAGCTTCGTCAACAGTTACATATGGCTCTACAACTCATGCTTAGATACATAATCAATTAGTGTCCAATTGAAGTTAGAATCAGTCGGCGCGTTATAACATATCAGCAACAACACTACTGCTAAGTTTATAAATCTGAAACAACAAACATTACAACTGAAATCAAGCAAATACTCTTACAACCAAAGTGATGGTTCTGCAAACAAAGATCTTAAAATCAACATCACCTATTTTTTGCCAACAAAATGTGCATGGTATGATGTAGTAAAATGTTGCAAAAAATCAACCAAAAGTATGACAAAACACCCAAGAAACACACATCAATATCAGTTAGTTCATTTCAGTAAACATTTTCAGTTGCAGCAACATGCTACAGTCAGTGGTCACTTGGCACATGCAATGTGTTTATGAAGGTGATGGTTTATACCACATGTTATTGTTTATCTCCCTTTCAACATTTGCAGCTGCAGACTTCAACCTGAATCCAAATTACTTGTGACATCACAAGGGGAGTGTATTACAGATCATCATTTGAATGCTTGTAAAGAGAAAACAGTGTTGGCATTCTCATATTCCAAAAAGAGGAACATGGTAATTGCAGAAGTACTTTTTATTTCATCTCCAAAAAATGAAGCACTTCTGGAGTAAAAATTAGATCCAATCTTATTAATTTAATTCAAGATTAGGGAGCAAAACAAACTTTGCCTCCAGCTTCCAGTTAGCAAAGGTCCATTACTTTGTAAGTAATCTTTGAACTTTGATTTTGTCAGGTTTCTGAATAAAGACGTTTGTGTATCCGTTGGTATATTTGAAATGTTACATTAGAACCTTGATCTGTTGCAAAATTTGGTGATAGCCGACAATGTGGCATATTATTTCAAGATCACATTGTGTCTTGTAAATTTAGGAGGTTATGGAGATATTTGGCATCCAAAGGGGATTCTTCAAACACTGAAGTTAAGGAACCACTTGTTTGCACAACAGAGCTCAATTGCATAGGTATGCTGCATTTATAACACTAACAAAATGCAAAAAGTAATGTATGTGGCTGTTTTTTTCACTGAGGTATTTTGGCCATTACTTCAGCTCATGAATGTAGACCAGGGCTTTTTAAAAGCAGACCCAAATTCTTGGCAACAACATAGTAGTTATATTTCTGCTCATTCTTTGTGAAGAACCTAAATGTTGTCATTGACACTTCAGAACATACCCTTGATCTATTAACAGCATTTAACACTGGAAAAGTTACAAGAGGTAGAAAGCAGCAGGAATATTTGAGGAGCATTGTCAGTGTGCTGTAGCAAACACTATATGAAACTGCTACGTCTTGTGAAAGAGTGACTAAGCAAAATCATCAAAGTGTTAGGAAACACTTGGATTTTTCTGAGACTAGTGCTAAAAAGACAGGTGAGAAACACAGCTACTTTTACTAACTATGCACCTGACAAACTTCTGAAAATGTAGTGATGCTATTTTTTTGTGTTTGCAAAGTTTAAGCCCTTGTGGTTTTCATGTACCATCCCACTGTGCTTTAGTCTATAAGTGGTACCTTAATGCTTTTGTTTACATTTACTCAGATCAACTAAAACCTAAAAATGGTATCTCATTTTGAATGATTTTGGCATTAGTGTTTTTTTGTTAGTTTTGTGAGCGTTAAAGCAGTCAGCTTCAGTGATAGTATTCCTATGCGTACCATTGCGTAATGAAAACATTTTTCACAGGATAACTTTGTTGATTTATAACAAAAAAACATTACGACAGTGTACTTCAAAATGAACACATTAAGCTACTGGCTGATCACTACAATGTTCATCAAGATTCTTTTGTCCTAATTTTCAACTTAAGTTTCATGCAATTACTAGTAAGCATAAAAAATCATAAACTTAAGCCTGAAATCATCAAAAATCAAGAAATTTTAAATATGTCGAAAAACTCATAAAACAAGCAAGTAAAATTTATTAAATCATAAATGCATATAGGAACATATTAGCTTATCAAAATAGTCAAAGTGATCAGGAAACGTTAAAAGTAATATATTTTGCTCTAACTACCACGCAAATATTAAAGCACAGCAACACATTCCAATTTTTATGTTATCTTATAATACCAAAAAGACCACAATATTAAAGAAATGTCTAACTAGTGATAATGAAAGTATTAGTAAAACATAATTTATTTGTGCAATGAGGATGATTATGTGCTTTACATTTCTCGATACAAAAAATATGTACAGTATAGAAATATTTAATGCGCACCTTGGTGTGGCACACAGAATGTCACTTAGAATAGCATTTTGTCAGCAAATCATACTGTAACGAAGACCACAAATAACCACACCACTAAAGAAAATAAAATTCATTGGAGGTAATTGTTTGCGTAAGCCAGCCTGGTACAGTACATCTGTTCCCTGGCTGACAAAGCGTTGGTTCATGTTAGACTTTACCACCACTTAACATATACTTACAAATGTCAACTTGCATTACAAATTTTTAAGTGCAAACATAGTACCGTTAAACTCCAAACAATTACTACTATTGGCTAAGAGGTGAACTTTCATTACTCTTGACTTGCAAGTGCAAGCAAGTTAGGACTTCTTCCGGAAAGTAGTGGTGTAGGCTAAACACTAACCAGGATCATCAAAGTTGAAAGTGTTGGCACAATAAGTGTAGATTTGGCAGGGAAGAAAAGAGTTGGCAGTAAATGTAAGCATATTTGACAACCATATAGGGGTACACGTGCAGCTGATGGATACAAATTTTTATTCGACAGTGCCTGCCTTTTCAACTCTACTGTAACCTGGCTGGTATCCACACTTCCAATTGTTCTTGGTTTCAGGACTACACCACCAAATCTACTATCTGCCATGCTAGTGTTCAGTTTGACAAATTGAATACTTGAAACTTGCTTGAGTAGCCTAGCTATTCGCCTGTACCGTATTTTGCACATTACTGTCACGAAAACCAATTCAAAGCGTTTACAATTTGTGAATCATACACTGTCGAAACATCCTCTTGAATGCTCACCTACAAGCTGCAATTCACCCACGGTTACGTAAGCACGCTTCATCGAGCCGCGCGGTTTCAGCGGGAAAGAAGAAAAATCCTACTTTCCCGCAGGGACCACTAGAGTGAGAACTTCACCCACAGGCAGCCCGCAGTTGATCCATCCACGGCCGCAGCATGTGTGCATTGAGCACCCGTGCGACCAGGCAACCCCGGCGCGAAAGGAAACGCAGTCGCGCCGCAGATGGCCATGTGTGCATCGGCCATAAGACAGCAGGGCTCAGTGTGGACTAGAGCTTTAGCTATTCTAGACTACAAATCGCAGTAGGCCTACTACAGCTGACCCTTGTCCAGGTGCGCAGTAAACAAACAACTGCCATAATGTATACTGAAAGAGCCCTATCTTGCTAGTTGCTACACCAGCAACAGGCTCTTGCAGAACAACTTGGTAGAAGTGTGCAGACTCTTTTTGAGTCCGGTGTCAAGCGAAATTTCTGACTTCACACCATGTGCGCATGCACAGAGTAATATACCAACATACCAAATACGCTGATAAAACTGATTATTAGGGCTTAGGAATTCGTGTTTAGGTAGGTGTGTCGGGTTCGGGTGAGAAAAATAAAAATAATTAAGGTAAAGTCCGAAAATTTTCAGTTGTCAAAGTTATTCCCGTGCTATAGCTTGTTGTGGGTACCTGGCATCTGACCAAAATGTTTCAAATTTCACAACACACATCAAAAAAGTAATTGCCAGACTTTATTTCTTTATTTTGAGAAGCAAAATAACTGAAAAACAATAACAGGTCAGAAATTTCGCTTGACACCGGATCCAACCTTGTTTTGCAAATTTTGAATCGGAATCCAACCTGGTCTGGTACCAACGAGACACAAGCAATCCGGCTCCTGTTTGAGTCTGGGTAAATATAAGTCAACCAAACACTAGTAGCTTTTTTCAGTAAACACAAAATGCAAATCTCATCCGAATCCTGCTACAGGAAAGAAAACCTCACTCCTGGTCCTGCTGGAAGCAACAGGAGTCCGCGTCAAGCGAAATTTATGACTTCACGCCTTGTGCGGTATTGTCCGCATGCACAGAGTAATATTGCATATATCAAACACGCTTAGAAACTTGATGATAAGGACTAAAGTTTGGTGTTTAGGTAAGTGTCAGAGATGAGCACGGATCAGGAGTGAAGTCAATTTTTGCCGGGTCAGGACTGGATCGGACAGCATTTTTTTCAAATTGGCGGATCAAGACTGGATCGGATTGAGAAAATTTTTTTGTTTTAATGTGATTATTTTGAAAATATCAAAAATTTTAGTTGTGATCCGATTTCACAGACCTTGTAAATGGTAGTGCGTACTTTGCCATCAAATGCAAAAAATCTGCTGGGACTATTTTGCAATTCGAGCTGTATTCACCTTTGTTCACATATATAGGGGTGAGTTCTAGAAGCAACGTGAACATAGTTGAGTGGTTAGTGTCTCTGCCTGCTGTGCGATTGTTCTATGGTTCTGCTCTCACCATTTCCTTCGGCTTAGCTTGTAGAACTTAAACCTTTGATAGGAGTGCCTTTATTGTACTTTTTCAAAAAGTTTAGGGTTTGGGGCATACTTTTAAAGTGTATGTTCAAGTTTCGGTTGAGGGTTTAGCTTTAGGGTTCATGTTTAGGCCTATGGAATAGGTTTGGGCTTAGGTTCAACTTTTGGGTTTAGGTTTGAATTTTGGGTTTGGTTTTAGGTTCAGGGTGTTAGATCATGTAACAAGGACCTTACGCTAATCCAAGTGTATCGTCCTTGTCACTTGACCAATCCAAACAATCGCATTCTCCTAATGGTAAAGTAACTCCAGCAGTAATTTTACCTCTGATGCCAAATAGACACTTCCTTGTTGAATTTTGGATATTCCAAAAGGCTGTATCTGTTTTGCCTCATGAGGCAAAAGCAGTGCTGGAACTATTTTGCTTTCAACCAATCATATATGGCTGAAGGAAAAATAGCTCCAGTAGTTCTTTTGCCTCATGAGGCAAAATTTAAATGCATGATTTTAGATTGGCGGATCAGGACTGGATCGGATTCAATTTTATCGGAATCAGGACTGGACTCGGACTGAAAAGTTTTACAGTCCGCTCATCTCTGGTAAATGTATCGGGTAAGAAAGGGTTAGAAAAAGGAAAATGATTGAGGTCTAAGACCAAGTCCAAAATGTTTTTCAGTGGTTGAAGTTGTTTTTGCACTGTAGCCTGATGTGGGTATCTGACAGTGATGTAGTCGAGACCGTAACCTTGGAGACCGAGACCTGGTTAAATTTTCGAGACGAGACCGAGACTCGAGACTTCATCAAAAATTCCAAGACCGAGACTCGAAACTTCAAAATTTGTGGATTTTCTCGAATTAAAAAAAAATGTCGCCATCAATTTTGACTTACATTTTTTTCGAATTTGTGGCATTTTTCCAACTTTTTTTGGTTGTTTCTAACCTGAAAATACAAGAAACAAAAAATCGTTGAATTGTAGAAATTTTAGTAAACCATTTCTTTGTAATATTCAAAGTCTGGAGACCTGTAACTTTCGAGACCGAGATCTGAAACCTTCGAGACTGAGACTCGCAAAAAATGGTCTTGAGACGAGTCTCGAGACAGAGACCAAGTCTCGAGACTCCATCACTGGTATCTGACATCCAAGCAAAAAGTTCAAATTTTCACAGCACACATCAAAAAGTAAACGCCAACATTTATTTCTCTATTTGAGAAGCAAAACAACTGGCAAAAATAACAGGTCAGAAATTTTGCATAGGTCAGAAATTTTGCTTGACACCGGCAAATCGGATAGTGATTATCTCTGGTACGAACTACAAATTTGAGATTTTATCTACTTATGATGTGTTGTCCAAATCCAGGCATCAATACTGAAACTCTGTCCAAGTCAAACCATAGTCCAAAAAGCTTTTCAAATGTAAAATCCAAGTCCAAACAAAGTCAAAAAAATCAAAAAAATCTTGATTTTCGATAACAAAAATTACACAATTCTTTTCCATTGACTCAGTGCAAATCCGGCTCTTATTTTAAATTTTTAAAGCATTTTGCAGGCCGGATCCAATCCAAAATCAACAAAATTCGTAATAGACGGGATCCAGTCCAAACTTGGTCCAATGCAATGCCCATCTGTGGTTGTATGTTGTAACACTGTTATGAAAGAATGTTTGGTGTAACACTGCAAAGAGGGCAGTTGTCAATTTTTCAATGCGTTTCTGCTCTTGCGGCCGCCAACTGGCGTTTTATTTGTGTGCTTTGTGTGTTGGTCATGTCTGCGCTTTTTCTAGCCTATTGTCAAGATTATTTATGAAGTGCATGTATGTCGTATACAATGAGGGGCCGTTCCAAGATGTCTGTTTGGTTGACAGTCCAGTGTTGCCAACCTTGCGGTTTTCCCGCAAATTTCTTGGGCTTAAGTTTTTTTTAGGAAGTGACTACGGTCACGGATAGCCCTGGCCTGACGCAATTGAAATAAAAAGGGTCAGTTTGTCATTCAAACGGTGTGGATCTCGTAGCCTAGTGGTTATGCGCTACGGCTACTATGCCAATGGTTTTCGGTTTGACTCTCACCTTGCCAACTTCAGTTTTTTTTTCTTTACTGTTTTTCAGGCTTAATCATAATCATGTTACCTTTGCGGGGTAGGGTTGGGTTTAGGGATGAGGTTAGGGTAAGAGTTTATCTTTTGGCACTGGCTATAGATACACCTGTGGATCTTGAAATTTGGAAACTTATTAATACGCCACCTGCTGTGACGTAACACAGTTATGCATGATGAGAATGCAGTAGGCTTGGTAGAAACGAAGTAAATGTCGAAGATAAACCCTAAACCTAACTGAAAAACTAACCTTAACCTAACCGTAGCCTTAACCTAACCTTAATGTTAATCCTAACCTAATGCTAAGCTAACCTAAACCTGACGCTATCCTATCCCTAACCTAACACTAACCCGTAAACCTGAAAAAAAGTAAAGAAAAAAAAGAAAAAGAAAGTGGAAAAAAACAAAATGAAAGTCAGCAAGGTGAGATCAAACCGAAAAACTTGGGCATGGAGAGCGTAGCACATAACCATTAGTCATTACACTATATGATCCCCGTAGTTTTAATGACGAACTGACTGTTTTATTTGAATTGCGTCAGGACAGGTGTATCCCTAGTCACTTCCTTATCTTTTGTTTAGTTCATTTCTACCAAGCCTACAGCACTCACGTCGTTCGTTGCTATTATGTCACAGGTGTCATATGAGTAAGTTTTCAACATAAATTTCAAGATCCATAGGTGTATCTGTAGTAGAGTCCTGCGTGGGTTGAAATTTTGTGTCCGCTCCCGTCCCGCACCCATAGGAGTTTGAGAAATTTTGTCCACACCTGCACACTTCTAACCCACACCTGTCCTGTCCCGCAGATAATCATAACCTGTGCCCGCTCCGCCCCGCACTTTTTTATTCTTAAACCCGCACGTGTCCGAAAACTACTAAAAACTGATAATTAGGGCAAGTTTTTATGGCAATAAAATCGTGAGAAATAGGCTATGCATTTATTTTTCACAAAAGTTGCATTTATGCACAAGGATTTTAAACGACAGTGATTAACTCAAGCGATTTATTTACATTTAATGCTCAATATTTCCAAACATTATCTGGCAAGAAATGGCGATCATTTGCCAACAGTTTGCGTAGCATGCTAAAACTTCGCTCCACAGTCCATGAAGTTGCTTGGCAATTTAACAGTTTAGCCTATAGTTCTGAACTGATGTTTGTTTGGCCGGCCGGGTCATTTTTACAATTGCTTTTAGGTCATTATTCGGTTTGAATTGGTTGTCAAAGAGAACAGAACTGTACTGAAATAGTTCTCAAGCATGTTTTTTAAATCACACTTTTATATTTTGCGCAATAGACCTACTTAATAACGCTACTTAATAAGCCTATTAACTACACTGGAGGTACAAACAGTAGCTATCTAAAGCCACCCCTATATTGGAAGAGAAACAGTTGCTTTAAAAATCAACTCTACCATATGCTGGAGGTACAATCAGTTCAGTTTCCTTCTAAGTTACAATCAGTTTCCTTCTAAGTCAACCCCTATGCTGAAGGTACAACCCTACGCTGGTGGTACCGACGCCGCTGACTTTTATTCGAAATAGACACTTCCTAGGTATATACTTTATTGCGTATTCATTAGGAAGTGATTACGGATACGCCTGTCCTGATGCAATTCAAATAAAAAGGGTTAGTTTGTCATGTAAACTGTGTGGATCTCATAGCCTAATGGTTATGCATTACAGCTATTATCCCAATGGTTTTCGCTTCGAATCTCACCGTGCCAACTTATGTTTTTATTTTTATTTTGCTTTTTTCAGGCTCAGGTGTTACGTTTAGGGGGTAGTGTGTTAAGTTAGGGTTAGGTTAAGTTAGTGTAAGTTCCTTTCTACCAAGCCTACTGCACTCTCTTCATGCATTACTGTTACGTCACAGGTGGCGTATGAATAAGTTTTCGAATTTCGAGATCCACAGGCATATCCCTAGCCACTGCCTATTCATTATAAGGCATGCTTTTGTGAAAATTTGCTCGTTTTGTTGGGCTTGTTTTTGCAAATTTGCCTCCCTGCTTTTTTATGTAATTTTCTTGCTAATTCTTCGTTTTGTTAAATTTTCCTGCCGACGGATGCTCATGTTGGGCTTGGTTTTCGGTTAAATTAGGTATTTTTGGCTTGTTTTTCAAATTTACTTGCTTGTTTTTGCAAAATAACCTGGCATCACTTTAATTGGTCCCGCTCTGTTGAACCTTGTCTGACAGGGTTAGGGACAGGCTGTCCCTAGGTGGTTAGTTAGGTACATAGCTGCGATAGCATTAACACTGATCAAATGTCAAATGTTGCCACTACAGGTCTCTAATATATGTGGGTGCTTTGAAACAGGCAACAGTGTTTCCTCGAAAAAAATTCTGCACAGACTGAGCAAATGTTTTGTTGCACGCAACAAAGTGCATGCAACTGCCCAACGATGCAGACACAGAAACAGTTAAGCGTTCCCAACGTTAAAAGGGCTATGATATATATACCAGTGGCCTAGTGTGGATAATTTCACTACGCATGCAATTTCTGGTTTGTGTCTTGGTTACGTCATAGTTCTTAGTCTGCAGCGGTTGTGATTCAAACACGCTGAGAATTTCAGCTTTTGTGGGCTTGCCGTGCAGCTTTCTGATTGCAACACATGCTTGGATTGTTTTTTGGAGGTGGCAATGCCATGAAGATCACTTTTGGATTAAAAGAGTGCTTTTCATGTCATCCACTATGACAACAGCACATGCAAGCAGCAGATGATTAACCTTGTTTTTTAACTCTTGTTTTGGAGATTCAGTGAATCGTTACAAGGTTATAATTGTATGTTAATGTTATGGCTAAATCTTGGTGTACCATAGCACTGACACTACCATTCTGAAAACCAGGCCCGTAACCAACTTGGGACACCGAGTCGGGAGAAGATTTTTCTGAGAGGGGCCCAAATTTTTCAAACTTTGTCTAAAAGTTTTAAGCTACGTTCAATGCATTTTTTATGGGGGGTCTTGCCTCTTTTGCACCCTGCCTAGTGACAGCCCTGTTGAAAATGCTAAAATATAGGTAACTAAATTTGTAGCAGAAGAGCAAGTTACCAGGAAATAACAACTACAGCACTTACCAAGCAAGCTAAACTGCAGAGAAGAAAGTGGAAATGAAAATTTTTCAATATAAGAACACATTGGTTGAACTGTTTACACAGAAACATTCATGAAGACATCAAAACAAAAGTATATAAAAACAAGCATCAAAAGCAATTCAGATGTGTGCACATATGAAAGGTCAACAACACAAATTACAGTACTTAACTATTTACATTTGAACATCTTGAATTGGTTGAACTCTCATAACACCAAACAGTTTAGGCCAAGGCAGTGGCTACAGAACTGCCCGTGGATCTTTAAATTTAACACCTTTTCGACCACCCTCTGTAACATAACAGTAATGCACGACGAGAATGCAGTAAGCTTGGTAAAAACATAGCAAATGCAAAAGGTAAACCTAAAGGCCAATCTACATTGAGGACGTGCCAGGAGTTGCCAAGCATAATCCTTTGTTTGTTTGTTCTGTTGCGTTGGGTAATTCTGTGCTCGTGCAACTCCAGGGTGTAATCAAACAAACAAATAATCATGCGCGCCTACTCCTTGAACGTCCTCAGTGTAGATTGTCCGTAACTGTAGCCCTAAGTATAAACCAACCCTTACCTAATCCTAACCTAAGACTAAGCCAGTGTAACCTGACGGTAAGGTAATGTTAACACTAACGCTAACCCCTAAAGCAAAAGTTTGGAAAGTTTTGAAAGAAGTAAAGAAAAAGTGGTAGCACAAATTGAAACATGTAAACAGCCACTATTACGAAAACAGAAGGCAACAAGATGAGAGGTGAACCCACAACCATTAGCATGATAGAGTTTCAACGTAAACGTTATGCTGTCAGGTTGACATCGCTTGAGTGAAAAGTTACCACTTTATTCAAACCACGTCGTGTGAGGTGGTAAGGTCAAATAAGTTTTGAAATAGGAAGATCCACGGGTGGTTCCGTAGCCACTTTCTTAAGCCAAAGGTGGAGAGACTTTTGTTATTATTGCATACATGACATCTGTATCAGCAAATACTGGAATCACCATAGCACTCAGTTCAGAAGGTAAAGTGCACAAAAGCAGAAGATTATAACATACTTAATCTTCATAATTATGGTAATATAAAGATTCAATTATCTTTGCACATATTGCCCATGAAATACAAACACACAGATTTTAAAGCAAGAAATTACACATTGGCAAAAAATCGGCAGAAGCAAATATGGATCCAAATGAAGTGAAAAGGTGTGATAACACATGGGCTAGCAGTGAAATTAATACACAAGTTTGAAATATTTAGAATGTCAGCACAAAATAATCTTCTGTGATATCATGGCAGCCTAAGTTCATGACAGCCCATTGACTAAGTGCTAAAACTGAATAATGAAGATAGTGAATTTTCATAAGTTTTGGTAAGAGTTTCAAACAACTCAGCTGTGAAATGCCATACATCGGACTACCTCTTAAGATAAAATGTGTTTATGATTTTACTGTTCAGATGAAAACTAGGGATTATATTTCCAACAATATTCATAGCAGCTTTTGAATGTCATGCAAAAGTACATTTTTCTGCTAGTCATGGAAAGATGAAGCAAAACTGTCTTGTTTGAACACACTTGCACATAACGAAATACATACTTTGCCAAGCACACTTTTAAACAGTGTTCCCAGAGCAAGCACATACAATCAAAATAGTTTTTCAAAGCAGTAGTTCAAAGCTTAGTATTGTACATTAGAGATTGACCGATATGGCGTTTTTGAGGCCGATGCTGATATATTGGCCATTCATGGGTCCATAACCAAAATTTCAAGAATTTTTTTATTTTTTTTTCTGCTTCATTATAAAAAATGCGATGTATATTATGCCTTACATTTTTTCAATAACTTAAGAAATCAGGATTTAAATTGCAGCAATTTCAATATTTGATTAACTTGACAGCATAGGATACACTGTTCGCAATGAATAAACACAGTGCCATAACCAAAGAAAGAACGTTAAGACAACTGCTTTCGGTGCTTAAATCAAAAAAGCAAAAACAGTGCTTGAAAGTTGAGATGGTGAACAATGAAAAGGAAGTACAAACTGGAGCATCAAGTTAAGGAGATTAAAATTAGTACAACACTGTATTCAATTAACCATTGCCAAAAATAAATTTTTCCAAAGCAGCAGTAACTTTTTGGCCTATTGTAGTATGTTTGTTATCAGTTACTGTACTACATAAATATTGTGAAATTTGATTTTTATATATATTTAACAAATCAACCATTCAGACTCTTCTGCAACTCAGTGGGTTTTCAATTTGAAAAGTCAATCCACGTCTTAACACTTTGAGAGCCGGTGTACAAAGATTCGTACTTCGATTTCAGCCTAAAAAACAGCAGTTTTCGGTTGCCTTACCAACGCCCTAGCTCCTCCGCTAATTGGATTAGCAGTTGCGCCCTAGGCCAGGCAACATGACCCAAAATGACCCCAAAACTACTTCACTTATGACGTCAGTCACAAAAAATCCGCATCCCCAACCAAAAAATTTTTTTTCGAGTGCAATCTGCTAGACTGGCCGATCCGTTCGAGCCCTTGAACAGCTCTCTAGCGCAATTGGCGGAGGAGCTAGGGCGTTGGGAAGGCAACTGAAAACTGCTGTTTTTTAGGCCGAAATCGAGGTACCAATATATCGTACGCCGGTTCTCAAAGTGTTAAGATCATAACTTTTGAACCAGAAACACTAGAAAGTCGATCAAAGGCTTAGACTCAAGCATAGTTTCCAATGAAAACTTCAGCGAAATACTTTGGCCTAGTGTTTAGGCCTTTGCCCAGACAACATGAGCCAAAATGGCCCAAAAACCATTTCACTTATGACGTCCCTCACAAAAAATCCTTAACTCACAACCAAAAATTTTTTTTCGAGTGCAGACGAGAGGACTAACTGATTCGTTTGAGCCATTGATTACCTCTTTAGCGTAATTGGCAGAGGAGCTAGGGCGTTGGTAAGTCATCTGACAACTGCTGGCTTTAGGCTGATTTCAAAGTACGAATATATCGTTCAAAGTGTTAAGGAGGTTAAAATTAGTAGTACAACACTGTATTCAATTAACCATTGCCAAAAATGAAAATATTTCCAAAACAGCAGTAAGTTTTTTGTTCTTTGATAGCATGTTTGTTGACAGTTAATGTACTACATAAATCTTGTTAAATTTTGTTTTTGTATATATTTCACAAATCAACCTTTTAGACTCTTGTGCAACTCATTGGGTTTTCAATTTGAAAAGTGACTCCACGTCTTAATGAACCAAATTTCGAATTTTGATGTAATGTAAGATTAAATAACTGCATGTCCTTAAAAAAGAAAAACTAGTTCCATTAGTTACTGCAACTAAAGTACTGGCATTGGTGTGAAATGAAATACCTCAACTGATTTGTCAATTCTTCGTAGTTCCATATCAACAGTTTAAGATTGTCATGCAGAAAGTACAGTTTTTCTGCATTTTCACCAACTAGCCTGCAGTAGGTTAGCCGGTCATCTACAACCTAGCCTAAACAAAAGCAGCGTTGGGCTTTAACCGATTGCCACCCGTTCGCCAGAAGTAAATTCCGTAAGAACAAGTCGCCGTGACAGTAGCTAAGGTCAGGTGCACGTGTGCGCATTACGCATCCAATGATTGTGCAAATGCCCTGGTAGTTCTGATCCAATCACAAACACTGCACTTTTAACTTGCTTAAGTTGCGTTGTTGCAAACACTGCATTTGTTAGTCATGTTTAGCAAACGGACAACAGCAATTGTGTTGCAATAATGAACACTGACTACCAAGCTGCTGTCGAACCAAATGACAAACCACCATTTCAACGTATTTGTGAAATGATGGAGTAGCGCTTGTGTAACTTGTGTACCACATCTACGACGCAGCACATTGCAATGGCTTGGATTATGAGATCACAATTATCATTATTGTGCGTCGTGGAAAATGTTGATTAAATTAACCCACGAACACGATATGTTAGCTTGCGTACAATGTAAACCAGCGCGCTAGGCCTAACGCATCAAGTTAAGAAAAGTAGAATCCTTTTAAGATGTAACGTGCAACAGCTTCACATCGACAGTTGTCGTCACTACTGAGTAACGATTGCATTTTTAATCATATTCATATCACCATAAATATTGCTTAACACAACGCAATTAATTTTTCATGCAAGCTTGTTCAAAATTAATCTGTGCTAAACTGGGCATTGATTGGACTTTTGCACCTTGAGTTATGGTCAAACTTTTCGTGCTGCGAAAACTTCCGGAAGTGCAACGGGATTTTATTCATACGCAACATCTGCACGTGGTAGCTTCAAGCATTGCGAAACTTCATGATGATGCTTTTGTTTCGGCTGCGACGGCCGACATGTGCTTCATGGTTAATCTTGTCAGATTGTTTATGAAACCGCACCTGCTAGCTTTGTTGAAAGATAACTGTCTTGACCTGCTTCGTTGTGCTTTCTTGTGCAAGTTATCTGGATGCATGAGGAATATGATAGCGTTTTGTCAACACCTACTGAGGCCGATAAAATCGGCTGTTTTGGCTGATGCCAATATATTGGTAAAACCCAAATATCGATCGATCTCTAGTTAGAATGCCTTCATTTTTCTCAAACTATTGGATCCCTGCAGCATTATGATGGGTGAATGACGATACAGTTGTGATGCTGTTAAAGTGTTTTGCTCCTCACAATGCTGGTCATGTGCAAACACTGATTCTGTAATGCGCTTCTATATGGCTAAGCATTTTTTGTGCTCTTGTATAGAGAAATACCTATTTATCGGCCTGGCTGATACATCGGGTTGTTTGGCAGCATTTATCGGCCTCAGTAGGTGTTGACAAAACGCTGTTATATGTCTCATGCATGCAGACAACTTGCGCAAGAAAGCACAAAGAATCAAGTCAAGACAGTCATCTTGCAGCAATGCTAGTAGGTGCGTTTTCACAAACAAGCAGACAAGATGAACCATAGAGCATGCGTTGATGTCGCGGTCAAAACAAAAGCATCATTAATCAGATTCATTAAAAATCATAGCAAAATATTGAAATTGCTACAATTTGAAATATTTTAGCCAATAAATCTTGATTTTTAAAATTTTTGAAAAAACGTAAGGCATAGAATACATTATATTTTTGATAATGAAGCAGAAAACAAAATTTGAAAATTTTGGAAATATCGGTATCAGCTATCGGTTGATATTTGGCCGATATATTGGTATCGATCACAAAAAAGCCATATTGATCAATCTCTACTCTTGTGTCTACGATTTGCATTTGCGTTATGGACCACGAGTCTGCAATAAACTGATATTGTTATATATGCACCAGTTTAGCAGCACAAAACTAACTGCAAACCGTGCAACAGTGTGCAATTGTTGTGAACACTCTGTATTATGGCAAACAGCTCCTCCGCTGATCTCTATTCTCTGAGTTGTGTGAACTTGATTGACTAAGATTAAAGCTTTTAAGTATCTCAGACCAGTCGCGAACCGCCAGCGTGATCAACTTGGTAGTTGATGAATGCTGTTGGTAGTAAGGCCAACGCCTTGTTGCTAGCTTTTCAAAGTGTGCTTTTTAAAGCGGGGTCATGACCTGACGAACATGATCTACATATGCATCATGATGCGCATACTTTCTCATACGCAGTACGCACGCAAAGTGTTAATTGCATAAAAAGTTTGGCAATTTATTATGCAATCAAACAGACACAACTGTATTCAATTTGAATTTACTTAGCAATATTGTAATTTTCATTTCTCTTAGTGGATTATACATTTCTTCCATATTTGTTTGTCTTGTTTTTGCAGTGTGTTGTAATGAGAACATGGTGCTAATAGAGTAATATCACAGGATAAGCTTTTATGCTAATAAAATTTTGAGAAATATGCCTCATTTTTCTACACATGTGTCACCACTGATTTGGTCGAGAAACTCAAATCATGTTCAACCTCCACTAATTACAAATCAAGTGCAATCTGCTCAGTCATGCACTAAAAGAAAAACAAGTGCTGTTGTCCACAATTGTTCACCAATTGCAAAACCCAGTTCCTATAAAGAAGAAAATCAGATTTTTGCAAAAAATGTACCTGAAATTGTCTCAAAGTCAGGTTATAGGATTCAGTCCAGTCCTGAAGGTTTTCAGTGCAATCATCAGTCTGGATTACCAGTGCTTAATGGACAGTCGCAACTATCTATGGTTTCAACCAATGATGATGAAAAATTTCTGCAAGTTGATGAAAACAGCGTAGATAAATGTTTTAAGAATGATAGGTAAGTTTGTCCTGTAATTGTATTTGCTATTTTTGTAATCGTTTGAGTGTGATCCAGATGTGTTTATGCCAAGAGCCAACAGCAGTCTCACATAATATCATATACAAGGTTAGTGGAATGAATAACAACAAAAGACTTCCATAATTTTTTGTATGTATTTAAATGATTGTTGTGGTTCTTATTGATCACACATGATACACTGCATATTATGAAAAAGCATTGTAGAGTTTGCCAAAATCTATCATTGGAACTTTACTCCAGTTTAATAATACTAATATCAGTACAACAGTGTAATAACCAAAAATGTGGTTATCAGTATCTCAACATGAAAAATTCTAAACATGTCAAAATCATTAGATCTGGAAAGGTATTGTGTTGATAATGTCTTCACTTGCACACTTAATGCAGTGGACACTAAGCACACATGGCAGTTGCAAGGGACCCACAGATATATTTGAAAGAACATGAGAATAGATATTTGGTGGTAATACAAAAGCATATCCTTAACATTTTGAGAGCCGGCGTACGATGTATTCATACCTAGATTTCGGCCAAAACCCAGCAGTTTTCAGTTGCCTTACCAATTCCCCAGCTCTTCCACCAATTGCACTAGAGAGCTGTTCAAAGGCTGAAACGGATCGGCCAGTCTTCTAATCTGCACTTGAAAAGAATTTTTTTGGTTCAGGGTTGCAGATTTTTTGTGACTGACGTCATAAGTAAAGTAGTTTTGGGGCCATTCTGGCTCATGTTGCTTGGCCTAGGGCCCAACTGCTAAGCCAAAGTATTTTGCTGAAGTTTTCATTGGAAACTAGACTCTAGTCCGAGTCTTTTGAGCCTTTGACTGACTTTCTCATGTTTCTGGTTCATAAGTTATGATTAGGGTAAGTTTTTGTTGCAGTAAAAAAGTGAGAAAGTTGCATTTATTTTCAACGAAAGTTGCATTTATGCGCAGTGAGTTGCATTTATGCGCAGATTTGACTGCGAAAAACTTGACACAACCTATTTTCATTTGCGCGGAACGTAAGATTTTCCGCACTTCCACCTGTAATTGAGTTCGGGCACGGTCGTTTGGGGTTGTAAAACTTCTAGCCTGGAAACCAACTGTTTGGCTGGGGTTGTAAAACTTCTAGCCTGCAAACTTGGCTGGGGTTGTAAAACTTCTAGCCTGCAAACCAATTGTTTCGTCGTAGATGACATTGAGACGCAATTAATCCGTCATATAGCCCTGCCAATTTTGTATTCTCTGTTTCATGCAATCAAAGAGAATAGAACTAAACTGAAATAGTTTTGTAGTATTTTTTTAAAATTACACTGTTACATTTTGCACAATACTTGATAAAAATTACAGTAAAAATTGGTACGTAAAAATTGAAAAAGTTGCAATATAAAATTCCTGGAAACAGCTCGAAACACTGAACTGCATATATTTTGAGTATTTAGGAAGCTGTTGGAAGCTGTAAAAAAAAGTTGCAAAAGTTGCAAAAACTTGCCCTAGTTATGATCTAAAATAAACAAATTAAATATCTCATTAGCTAATTAGTCAAATATTTTTATTACTTTAGATCATAACTTTTGAACCCAAAACTCCAGCAAATCTTCCAAAGTATCAAAAGACTCGGATTGTAGCCTAGTTTCCAATAAAAACTTCAGCAAAATACTATTACCTAACAGTTGGCAACCAGGGCCAGGCAAAGTGTGCCAAGGTGACCTAAAAGTCCTCCACTTATGATGTCACTCACAAAAAATCGGTACCCCGCAAGCAAAAAAAATTTTTTTGAGTGCAGACTAGAAGACATTCCCGGTTGCGCAAAGCCACATGCGTTTCAGTGTTTTTTTCTCAAAAATCTCCAATTTTGGCCAGATGCCAAAGTGTTCATGTTGGTAACACAATTACCTTGATGAAACACAAACATAGGTAAGTGGTACCGGTAAAAAGCACACATAGATGGTGCCAACATGGGGCTGCCATAATGTTCGGAACCGCTCCATAGTGCTGTGATTAGTTCCAGCAAACAGAATAAAAAAATTCATGGGAGAGTTGGATGCTCTCATAAACTAGGGTCATTTAGCATGTAGACTTCCTGCGGTGGAAGCTGCTAATAGTGCAAAGGGAATATTTTGTGACAGTGGTGGGTCTAGACCAAGCATTTCGAGGAGGCTGTCAAATAGGGAGGCACCAAATATATACATATTTGTTCAAGTACCCAAGTTTGTCTGCCACAATCGTTGGTTATCTCACAAAAATTGTTACCTTTCATAGGCCAGGAAAGTGGCTGTTTTTTATAGGTCAAAGTATGCGATCTTTCAAGGAATAACTAAAACATTAATTAAGAATTACCACAACATTAATTCAAAACGTATGACGTGGTTCACAAAAGATGGGCCTCGTTTGGTCACAAACTGCACATAAGTGAGAACACTGTTGGTGTCCAAACTAGTTTTACCAGTCATAGACTGATTTTTTTTGTTAGAAGTCAATAAGTCATAAGGTCCAAAAATATATACTAATGAATCCTGTTATGGTTAGTTTTAATACTATTATGAGGCAAATGACCGGTATGTCTTTAACTATCTCTTTCATGTTCAAAAAGTGTTTAAGATGTTGGGAGCCAGTGTACGATACACTCGTACTTTGAAATCTCACATGAGCCATTTTTTTTATCTCTTTGCACCACCATAACTGGCTAGCTGATTGAGCTAGTGAGCTGTTTAAACCCTCAAAAGATGTAAGAAATATTCTGGGTTTAGATTTCTAAAATTGGGAAAGTTTTGGATTTTTATTTTTTGTGGGTGAAGTTATACTGGGAATAGATTCACAGATTTTTAGCTGAGGTCACAGACCCTGAATGCCAAGAGCCAATTTTTTTACTCGATTTTTAATGGAAATTAGACTATAATGCGAGTCTTTAGAGCCTTTAATCAGCCATCTAGCGTTTCTAGTTGAAGAGTTATGGCCAAAAAGCCACTTGTTTGTATTTACTGTTGCTTGTTTTGTCACTTTTGCCTGTATCCTAGCAGTGTATGAGCTTCTGACAACTTTGCTTGCTTTGGAGCTGCCACTGCCCTGAGTAGGAGATTCCAAAACATGTGTTTTCAATGTAATATCAATTTTAGATTTTCAAAAACATAGATTGTTTCAGATAATTGCAGAAGTGCTATTTAGCCAAGGCAACAACATTGTTGTCCTGAAATAATATTATGCAACGTTTGTAGGGAAATACTGTTGCCTGTTCAAGCCACCCACATTATAGACCTGCTGTAACAACATTTGGTATTTGACTGACATTAATCATCAGTACCTATAGTACAAGGGGGCCTGTCATGACAGCCAAACAGACCCCTGGATGCGCCCTTGACTTCAGGTATCATCTCAAGAACAAGAGCCACAATCCCAATGAAACAGCCAATGTTTGCTATGTTTTGAGCTTTACCAGTGTGAACAGTTGCTGTGCTTCAAGCTCAATCTTGTTGCCCCAGTTGTAAAAGCATTGAAATTTTGTCCTCCGCCTGGTTCATGCTTTCTAGACATGGCTCATTATTACATATCACCCAGGTTACCTATTATCACCAGATGTTTCCACAACTGTATGGAAATGTGTATGGTGTGACACACTAAATAGGTAGTTTTTTCAGTTTGTTGTAGCTATTAACTTTACTTGTTATTTACTAGTTGCTCAGATATTTTAAGTGATGAAGATTCTTCAACATTGGATGCAGAAATTGATTTAAAGGAAATTTCTCTTTTTGACTGCTTACCTTCGTCTCCTAAGCTATCACAAAGCAAAAGCTATTTGTTTCAAAGGTATTGTTGTGGATAGGAGTCAGAAGTTACTGTGCTCTTATCCAGTGTCTAGAAGCTTTGCAAATTCTTGTGATGCCAAGCAGTTTTCTAGCCAACACCTATACAGTGCTAAGCGGTTTTGTGTTAGTTCTTCATCACGTTTATTTATTGAAACATGCTGTGAAACAAGCGCCAAAAAAGTTTTATATAAAATATAACAAACAAGCGCACAACATTTTTATAGTTTCTCTCAATTTGGTATCCAAAGGTCACTTCTGACTTTGTGCTTGAAGCTGTCCTATGTGTCCTAATATATCACCAAGATTCTTGTGCACACCCCTGAATTTACTATCATGTTTCATTACAATTTTTGTTCCAGAAACCACTTGCAACAGCTAAAAACCACAGCTAACAAGTCTACAAATACACAATGATAATTTCTGCCCTTCTCAAAAGGAAAAGCCCACCTCGTGGCACTTTGCAGCTAACATTTTTAAGTATGTTCGTCATAATAGCTTGGTGCCCTGTACATAGCACACAAATTTGTTGACCAACATACTTTGGCACTAGCTAACACAACTGACATGTCAGTAGCTTGGTTTTTTGAACTTGTCACACATTTCTTGCTTACGCTTATGATTTTGTATGCAGCAAGGATAGCAATCAGAGGGATGTCATTGAAACAGCATCACAAGATTTTGTCATGCAAAACAAAAGTACATCAGTGACCACAGGTATCTGTTATCACCATTTTTTCTGCATGGTTTTTGCTGCAGATTGTACTACGGCAATGTATTTTTTTTCAGTAAGTGAAGCGTTTGTTAATTGTTGCAAAAACGAAGTTTTTGTGAACTTTGTTGCACTTGTTTTAAGCCATGTTATACAGTCTCTTTAATCCATGTTATACAGTCTCATTAAGCCATGTTGTACAGTCTCAAGTTTAATTTTGCAGTTCATTCTATTCCAGAAACTTCTGCACGTTCTGCTACAGTTAGTAATGTATTAGATCACTCATACTTGGCAGAAATTTTGGACAGCCCTGTAAACGGTCAACAAATACTTCAAGACAAAGCTGATGGAGAGCAAGTATCTTCTGTGGATGGATGCTGCTTTAAGGTTAAAAAAACTGGGTGCTTGGAAACATTGTAATGATACATTAAGCATTAAAATGAATGTTAACCCTTTACGTCCCGCCCCGAATTTGGGTTTGTCCAAGTTTGCAACGCCATAACTTGCCAGCTGATTGAGCTAAAGAGGTTTTCAACTTCAAACCCTCCACAGATTTGGCATATCTTCTAGATCAGACTGAAAAATTTTTTTCTGTTGGATTTGGGGTTCTCTGTGGGTGACATCACAATGGGGCATGTTTTTGCCTTTATGGCCAAGTATACTTGACCCGGGCGCCAACCTAACGAGCCATTTTTTTGGCTCAAAATTTTTTTGCAAACTAGGCTATAATCCGCATCTTTACGGTCCTTGATTGATTTGCTAGCATATCTGGAGCCAAAAGTATGGCTATACTATATCTCAGTTACATAAAGATTGGTGACCCACCCCTGCTGTAGATGTTTGGAACAACTTGGCTTATAATTCCCCTATTCAAATGCCATAAACATTTTGTCGAAACTTTTAGTTTCTGAAAATGAAATTATTGCGTTTTCTGGTGTCTGGAAAGTTTTGGGTTTGCTTTTGGTTTTACCTGACACGAATGCCACATCAGACAGGTCTTTTGCGTTAAAAACTTATTTGCCCATAACCAGGGCCAACGAGAGGGAATAGTTGCTGGTAGAATAAAAATACGCACGCAAAATTTTTTTGCAATCAAGCCCAAATTTGCTGTTAATGTAAGCTGGTTGCCAGTATAATTATTATGTAAATTTGTTTCTAAATCATAGCATGGTGCTGTTTTTTTTTCATATCACATGACTTAAATTAACAAGCTCGTACAAGATACCAAACGCTAAGGGGACAATATTGGTCCTCGTACACCCTGGCGCATTTCTCACAGAAGCCCCGCATGCAACCATGACTTATCGATGATTATATGATTTGATGATATTAAATGTTCACAAAGAATGAGTAGACAGACTTGATTTGGACAAAATTGCTGAAAATTATGTTTTTGTTAGAAAACACTCTAAGTTGGGTTGATTTTTGTAAGCGATTAAAATTTTCTTGGCTCATGGCATTGCTTAAACTTGCTGGAAGGCAAGTCTTTGTTTTCTGGGGTGTCAAACTGAATTGGTGCTGTGGGTCATATTTAATCACTTAGATTTTACGTGGGCCACACAATTTTGGACTTATCATACAATCCATTTTTTCATTGCTGATTATTCATGGTACTGTGACTCGAAGAAGCTTGACATCTTTTGGCAATTGAAAGCATGTTAATATCTGGTACCAAAGATTGTGCCGTCGCAACTTTTAACACTGAGTTGAGATGCACATCTGTCAATTGAGATTGGACTTGTTTTAACATTTTGACAGCCAGGGTAGGGTATATTCGTACTTTGAAATCGGCCTAAAACCAGCACTTGTCAACTGCCTTACCAATGCCTTAGCTCTTCTGCTGATTGCGTTAGAGAGCTGTTCAAGGGCTCAAACGAATAGGACAGTCTTCTACATTACACTTGAAAACATTTTTTTGGTTGGGGGTTGCGGATTTTTTGTGATTGACGTCACAAGTGAAGTAGTTTTTGGGTCATTTTGACTCATGTTGCCTGGCCTAGGGCCCAACCGCTAGGCCAAAGTATTTCGCTGAAGCTTTCATTGGAAAGTAGGCTCGAGTCTGAGTTTTTTGAGCCTTTGATCAACTTTCTAGTGTTTCTGGTTCAAAAGTTATGATCTAAAATAAACAAATTAATTAATTATCCAATTAACTAATTAGTCAAAATTTTTTACTAAGTCAGATCATAACTTTTAAACCCAAAACCCCAGTAGGTCATCCAAAGTATCAAAAGACTCGGATTGTAGCCTAGTTTCCAATAAAAACTTCAGCGAAGTACTGCCATCTAGCAATTGGCGCCCAGGACCAGGTGAAGGTGGCCAAAAAGTCCTCTACATATGACGTCATTCACAAAAAAAACCATACCCCCCAACCAAAAATTTTTTTCGAGTGCAAACTACAAGACTTGCTGCGTCTTTTGACACTTCGACCAGGTCCGTAACCCGTACAGGACCGGAGATATTCCCGTGCAAAACCACGTGCGATCCAGCTGTTTTTTGCGAAACACTTGAATTAATCCGGATGTCAAAGTGTTAAGTTTGCGACTTGTTTAAGTTCATCAAAGAGAACATTTGTTCGCAGACATAAGTGCTAGTACTAGCAAACATTGACATGGTCTTCGATGTTGGTCCAACATATTGATAAAATGTTTTAATGTCAAAATTTTCAAATTTATCTTTAACACCTTGGCGTCTTGGTGGTTTTGGCGACTTTCGCAAAAAAAACAGCAGTTTTCGGTTGCCTTACCAACGCCCTAGTTCCTCCGTCGATTGCGCTAGAGAGCTGTTCAATGGCTCAAACGGATCGGCCAGTCTAGTAGATGGGGTATGCATTTTTTTGTGAGTGACGTCGTAAGTGGAGGCCTTTTAGGCCACTTTGGCCCACTTTGCCTGGCCCTGGGCGCCAACCGTTAGGTGGTAGTATTTCGCTGAAGGTTTTACTGGAAACTAGGCTAGAATCCTAGTCTTTTGATACTTTGGATGACCTGCTGGGGTTTCGGGTTCAAAAGTTATGATGTAAATTAGTAAAAATATTTGACTAATTAGTTAATTAATTAATTTGTTTATTTTAGATCATAACTTTTGAACCAGAAACGCTAGAAAGTCGATCAAAGGCTCAAAAGACTCGGACTCAAGTCTGGTTTCCAATGAAAACTTCAGCGAAACACTTTGGCTCAGTGGTTGGGCCCTAGGCCAGGCAACATGAGCCAAAATGACCCTAAAACTACTTCACTTATGACGTCAGTCACAAACAATCCGCACCCCCCAACCAAAAAATTTTTTTTCGAGTGCAGTCTACTAGACTGGCCGATCCATTTGAGCCCTTCAACAGCTCTTTAACGCAATCGGCGGAGGAGCTAGGGCGTTGGTAAGGCAACCGAAAACTGCTGTTTTTTAGGCTGAAGTTGAAGTACGAATATACTGTAGGCCGGCAGCCAACGAGTTAAGAACACTGTTGCACTGTAACTCAATTAGTTGCATTTGATAGTCTTGTAGCACCTTTTCAGCAATGACGGAAAAAGGGTTACTGAAAGTAGCAAAATCATTTTCCAGATCTTTCAAATCAGAAAGTCTTTCTTTGAAAGCGTTGAAAATTCTTCGAATCCACATGGAATCAACACACACTCATGGTTTTGAACTGAAGAAGTTGTTGCCGTTGGCAAAGCCTAATTATTATGTTGTAAAGTCGCATTATGGCAGGGGTGGGCAAATAGCAGCCTGCGGGCCAAATGTGGCCCGCCACAGCGCTTTCAGTGGTCCGCAGAAGTGTTCAGGAAAGTCTTCAAATCTGAAAGTTCCTGCAACTTCTCACAGTAAATATTAGTGCTGAGGCTATAAACCGAGACTAGCTTCTACTCTCATACGAACGCACGGTCCTCCGCTAAATGCGGCCTTCTCAAAGTGGCCCCCGAGCAAAAATAATTGCCCATCCCTGCATTATGGCTATAAAGTAAAATGTAATTCTGCTGTGGCACAATAACAAACTTAACTCTGTCAAACCTAATGCAAGCACAAACCTGGCATGACGCAGACCACAAAACAGGGCAGGGTGGGCTAGATTAGGCTCGTGGGTTGCCAGTTTGACACCTCCACTTCTAACTGTCAGAGCAATGGTTCCCAAGTGGTGAGGAATTTCATGAGTTTAGAGGAGGAATTTCCACTTTATAGTTAAGTTAGTTATTTTTTGTAAGTGTTGTACTGCTTAATTTGACATTGGCTGTTTCGATTAGTTATATCACTTTATATTTGTAAGTTAAAATAGACTATCACATGTATTTGTCGACAAACTTAAGTGCAGGAGTCTCAAACACACAGCCAGCAAAAGCATTTTGTGTGACCTTCGATACTTACTGGAACTTTTCAAATAATTACTATTTTGGTTTAGTTGATTGATTTGGTTTAGTGTTTGAAAGCGAGCCAGCAAGTGAACAAGCTCCTTTTAAACTAATGTAGAGAGGATTAGAAATGATTGGCTTACAACTCACTATTCCTTTCGTAGGAAGCAAAATGTGCAAGCTGTTTCTAATAAGGTTCAAGTACCGCCATTGTTGTGTCAGCGGTATAATGGGTTACTTGATAATCCCTCATTTGGCCCTCAGAGCATTTTGAATTTGAGAGCCCTGCTTTGGTGCTATCATTTGGCAACAAAAAATTTTTGTCCCACTTATTAATCAAGTTGTTGCCATCAATAAAGACCCTTGTTCCAGTTGTATTTAATACTAGCCTATGAATCCAAACAGGGGAGGAATTAAAAGTTCCATAGGGGAGGAATGAAAAATTCCAAAATAAGCCAAAGGAGGAATGCATCAAAATATGTTTGGAACCATTGTGTTAGAGTAACAACTTTATAGTGTTCATTACAGGCAATGGTTTTCAATTCGCAGAATTCGAGCTGTAGAATAGTGGAGACCAATGTCCCCTCTAATTGTTTTGAACTTCAAGGAAGTGAATAGTTTTGCAATAAATGTTTCGTTCATGGTAGTAGTCTTCAGTTCATGTTGGATTTTGGACTTAGTTCCGCAACTGTGCTGTGGCAGAAAGTGCTCACTATGAATGGCTGAAAAGGGTCATCTTTTTCTAGGGAGTACAGAGTTGTTACAGAACCACTTGCTTTGGGAGCAATAGTTCCCTGGATCCACAATTTGTGCTGATTTTGGCTGTACTACTAAAAAGAGCTATCACCGGCTCTGCAATCTGCTGGCAACTTATGGCCATATATAATATGGATCTAATATACCCAGGGTCAATGTTGTTGGGAGTATAATTTTGTACCAATTTTTGGTTTTTGAGGAATAAGTTTGGCTCCAGACATGGTAGAAAGCATGAAGGGCTCTGAAAACTCGAATGATAGTCGAGATTCCAAAAAAACTTTGGTCAAAAAATGGCCCGTTGGGTTGGTGCCCAGGGCCAGGTAACCTCAGCCATAAAATTGCAAAGACATGCCCCCATTAGGACATCAAGATGAAAGGGGAAAGTGCACACTGCTTCTTATCCAGGAGACTTGAAAACCATGCATATATGTCAATCTTGCTCTAAGCTAGTGACTCCCAACTTGAAACATCACCTAACTCACAGGAAAAGAGCACAAACTGGTTAGCACATTGCTGTTTTGTCATGTTATCGCTTAATGTGTAGAACAATGTTTCATTATCTAGCATGTGAAGTGATGCCTAGCCTGAAACTGTGCGTTGCTTTAGATTCATCTTTCAACCACAACATATGAACCAGAGGAGCTATGCACAAGTCTGAAACATTGCAAGAAGTTTTTTCATACTGCCACCAGTGATATCATTTTCGTTCTATGATAAAGGGTATCTTGTACTGCCTCCAATGATGTCATTTGTCAATCCTGGATCATGCCAACACCCATTCTAATCATTTTGGAACCTAGCAAACAACTCTTCATCGCAAACAAGTATTATAGTAAATCTAATAACACAAATCTAACAAGCATGGCTGGAAACCAGTATAAAACCAAAATGCAGTCAACAGAGCATGAAACTGTGGTGAACACCATGTAATGTCACAAACTTCACCGGTTTTCTCATCATTCTCCAAGTTGTGTAAAGCCTATTGATGAAGAAAAAGCTCCACGAATACCTCAGACTAGCCACAAGCCATCCATGTAATCAATTCGAGCAGTGCATAAACGCTTACGCTGTATGCACACGACATGCTTCTAGCACAGTGCATATGTGGCTGGTGCAGTGAGTTCAATGTTCCTTTGTATGCACCTGTCTGCGCATGAAGTAGTGCGCTCATTGAGCATGGCCTGCCAGGGTGAACGGATGATTGAGACCCGAAAGTCAGCGAGGAGGTTGAGTGTGCTGCAGTGCAAGATTGTGTTTTGCTTAAGTTCTGATGTTACATGTGACATATACACCATACTGTTGTACAAAACTACAGAAGATCTGCTACGGTACGCTGCACAAAACCTTGAAATTACTGGTTGCATGCATTCAAAACAAACGTAAATTGCCAAATTTAACTTAGTGCAATGCCTCACAAATTGGTAAAAAAAGTAGTGGTGTCCACATTTCAGAAGAACAATGTTGCATTACACAAAATTCGCATGATTTGTTGCTACAATGGATTGAATGAGATTTGTGTAGGTCTGCCTCCACTCTCAGGAAGGCATGGCTTTAAACCATTTGTTTTATTTCTAGAGGGCCATGTATCAAAACATTAAAGCAGCATGGAGAATAGTCCCATAATAAAACCATCAGCAGTGTAATAAACATCAGTAGTTTTGAATTAGCCTTTGTAAGACAGCAAAGCATCATCACTTTTCAAAATTTGTGATGTTTGCAAAATGTAATCCTTGAGTTTATCATTCTTGTACTCCACAAAGTGATAATTGATGTGACAAGGGTTTTGCCTGAACAAGACTCATCAACTGTTCATTGAAAGTTGCACAACTTACTTTCAACTACAGTTTCAAGTAGGCTAGCCTGCTGCAAAAAATACATTCATTTAGCATGACCTTGCCCAACAGCTAGAATGGCCTACAGTAGGCTAGTAAATGACAAAATATGTCGCCCAAACCACGACTTGTTTGTGACAAGAACTTCAACCAACATAGCTTTTCAGATAGGCTGGGTCATGTAGGCCTAAACAGTGTTCCAGCACAGCAGCCTCCTAAAGACTAGATGATAAATGGATCTTTCACAAATACAGTGTGTTTCAGCTATTCACAAAGTTTTAGAAATTGTTCTTCAGATGTTCTGCATCCTTTTCTTTACTTCAGTACAAAACAGGGTCTACAAGTACATCTCATCCACTCCTCATTTCCTGAACCTAGAGCAGTGAATATGATGTGTCAAGATAGAAACAGGTTCTACTCGAACACAGACCATACCAAATGCATCAAAAAAGGACGTGACGTCACAAAATCAGACACATGCACCAAAAAAACGCACAGGGTGCATGCTGTGTGCATCTAGCTTTATGGTCACAGTTTAAAAGTGTGTTCTACAACAATAATTGATGACCCAATGCATGCCTGCGACATGCGAATTGCAACATGTGAGGTCACGACTTGATGCACACCAGCAACATATGGATTGTCTCAATACAGCGCACAAATTGTTAACTAAGCCAAACAATATTCCCATTACATTGCTTACCTCTCTTTGACTTAACGTCGTCGTTTTAACACTGTAGAGGTGGATGATGGGTGGAAACTTTTATCTCTAGCATTGAGCCAACAAAGCTTCCGTAGGGACACCTGCAATAAGCAGAAATACACTGCAGCAGGTTGAGAAGAAGTTCAGGTACCTTGGGTTGGTATTCATAAGATGGAAGGTGGAAAAGGACATTGATACACAGATTGTTAAGCAATTGCAATTCTGCAATGTTCATTCAGTCTGTAATTACAAAAAAGAAGCTTTCAAACACTCTAAAGATGTCAGTTTATTAATTAGTCTTTGTTCGTATCCTCACCTAATCATGGGTAATGACTGAAAGAGTGTTATCTCAAGTACAAGTAGAAGAGATAGGATTTTTGCCAAAATATCATATGGCGATTGGTGACACTCCATGACAAAGTGTACAGGTATGACATTTGTAAGGAATAGAATGTCAAGCTACTTCTCAGAATCAAGATATCGTAACTGGGTTGGTTCCGCCATGTGTCCAGAATGTCTGAGTAAAGTTGTCAAAGCAAGTGCAGTAGGCTACACTCTAAGGAAAAGCTGCCCAGAAACTGTCCAAGGATCAAGTGGAGTGACTATATCCCCGACCTTAGTTGGTCCTGTCCTGATGCATGAGCCAACAGAACTATTTAACACTTTCAGAACCGGCGTACAATATATTCGTACTTCGATTTCGGCCTAAAAAACAGCAGTTTTCGGTTGCCTTACCAATGCCCCAACTCCTCTGCCGATTGCGCTAGAGAGCTGTTGAAGGGCTCAAATGGATCTGCCAGTCTAGTAGGTTGCACTTGAAAAAAAATTTTTGCCTGGGCGATGCGGTTTTTTTGTGTGACGTCATAAGTGAAGTAGTTTTAAGGCCACTTTGGCTCATGTTACCTGGCCTAGCGCCCAACTGCTAGGCCAAAGTGTTTCGCTGAAGTTTTCATTGGAAACTAGGCTTGAGTCCGAGTCTTTTGAGCCTTTGATCGACTTTCTAGCGTTTCTGGTTCAAAACTTATGATGTAAAATAAACAAATTAATTAATTAACTAATTAACTGATTAGTCAAATATTTTTACTAACTTACATCACAACTTTTGAACCAGAAACCCCAGCAGGTCATCCAAAGTATCAAAAGACTCGGATTCTAGCCTAGCTTCCAGTAAAAACTTCAGCGAAATACTACCACCTAACGGTTGGCGCCCAGGGTCAGGCAAAGTGGGCCAAGGTGGCCTAAAAGTCCTCCAATTATGACGTCACTCACAAAAAGCCTGTACCCCCCAAGCAGAAAATTTTTTTTTAGAGTGCAGACTAGAAGACTTGCCACGTCTTTTGAGACTTTTACCGGATCTGTAGAGCATACCAGACCGGAGAAATTCCCACACAAAGCCACGTGCGTTTAGGTGTTTTTTTCCGAAAATCCCCGAAAGCAGCCGGACGCCAAAGAGTGGTGGTCCTTTTGAGTTTGTCTGCTGAGGTATAAAGTGTGTATGAAAATGAATGAATGGTGGTTGTCAGGATCCTTTGGCTCTACAGAAACAATCTTTTGCTTTGAACTTTTTGTGCCATTTTTGGCCTGCTCTGCAGCTGGTGTTTATTGGATTCTTATAAATGCACATTACACAGTATTCTGTAACTGTGTTTGAACATACCTGAAAATAGGAATTTTTTTTCCATTGAAATGAATGTCTTTTTTATACATGAAAAGATAAATGTTTAAAATACAGAATTTTGAGTCATTTTTTCATCAATTGAAAAAGAATTGGAACATATACATTACATAAGAATAACCAATGTTTTTATTTCCTTCACTTCAAATCATGTGCATGTTACGTTAGAAACATTTTGTTCCAAAAAATTTGTAGCATATCCATGCAATCAAAGTTGGTTATGGAGGTTGACATACATATATGCCCATATGTGTTTGCATAGTTTTGCAACACTTACACATGTGATATTTTCAGTTGCACTTCAATTTACATTCAACTACAGCCTCTTACAATGTTATTGATTGATTTACTAATAGCATATTGTGGAACAACTAGCTTCATTTGATTGTTTTATGGTTTGTTCAATAACCTTTATTGACCAATGATGTTTGTTATCAAGGATGCAAGTGAGTAAAATTTTGTTGCATTTTCAGATGGCATGTTCTCCCACCACAAACAACCTTTCAATAGCAGCTGAACCCAGTGTAAGTTCCAAAGAAAAAAACTTTATCTCATCAGCAGTTATTGGAAAATCAGCTGTGTTACCAGACTTGAATAATCCACATGTGGTGTCTGCAAGTAAAGGTCAAACAACTTTTTTGCATGGTCAAAAAGCAGTGAAAGTTGAAATGAATACAAGTTTTGTTAACCACAAGTTGAATAGCAATGCAGCATGTGATGAATTGTCAAGAAGGCAAGAGACAGTTGAAAACAATTGTAAATTGGTTGGTAATGAGTGTGCAAATGCCTTGCCATCGCATAGTAGAAATGTGAAGCGTGAATATGTAGACCACTCAGATGGCTCTGTCAATGAAGCACATGTTAAAAAAAAACGAGTTGAATGCAAAGATCTTCCCAGCGTTTCTCCAAAACTGACTGGAAGTGGTTTGACAAGCATACTTAGCAAAAAAAGTTATAGAAAAAAAACTGTTGTTGATGTTCACCTGAAAAAACAACCAACACTCTCACCAGAGCAGTGCTATAAAAGAAGTAGCAGTACTACAAGTTCTGTTGCTAGTATTTGTAAGCAATCTGCTACAAATGGTGTATCACCAAGTGGAGACCGCACCAACAGTTTTCAAAACACACCCAGTCAAGAAAAGCTATTAATACCTCAATCCTATTCTGCAGATGTATCAGCTGCCTCTCAATCTGCAGTTGCATCACCATCATGTTCTGCTTCAAATACTTCATGTGTACCAAAAATTTCATCGCCAGTTAATCAACCAACTGTCTACAACTCCAGCGTATCTGTTGCTAGAATGAACTCTCAGTTACCACATAAATGTTCTCCCGTGAGAATTTACCAAACTGTGACTTCACGATCTGCTGCTAGAAGTTCGGTCTATCTTGCCAGTGCTCCCATGTCAAATACAATACCCAAAAAGGAAGTGAATGCATTGGAAACTTTGTTGGGTGACAAGGGGTTGCAGCAGCAACTTCAAAAAAATAGCAAACATACCCTGTTTAATAATTCTGAACATGATTGTGCAAACACCAAGAATATTTTGGCTCAGAATGTGTCAGATATGCAACTACCATGTGGTGTTCTGGAAACTCGCAGCTTAGATATTCAAGATTTCTTAGCAAAGAACACTGATCAAAGTGAAGTTAGCAAAAATAAGGCATGTTTGCCTAATTCCTTGTCTGTCACTGCCCTTGGCTTACCAAAAAGTTCAAGTGTGTCTTTGAAAGATGCTGATAAAAACAAAGAAGACCATGAGGAAAGTGGATTGGACATATCTACAGGTGAGTAAAAGTTGGCGTAATAATCATTCTGTACATGTGTATGTGTTTTTGCTTTATTGATCTATGCTCATTTCTTGCTAGGTTTGCTTAACACTTTAGTGCTTGCACTATGTAAAACTTTAAACAGAGAATCTTTGCACTGGTGCTTGTTGGGTGTAACTGTAAATGTATGTTTTTACCAAAAATTGTGTTTTGGGGCACTAGTTCTATGTTTTCACCTGCAAACAGCCTAAAATTATGGTCCTAGACTAGGGTTGCTAAATGGCCGGTATTTCACCGGCCTGGCCAGTATTTTACTGCTAATTTAGCAGAGGCCGGTAAAAGGCCGGTATTTTGAAAATCAGTGCCTGAAGCCGGTATTTTGAAAATAAAAACGCAGAATTTCTCAAATTATATTAACTCTAATAGGGAATCTTGTCGGGACAGCTGTTTCAGCGAAGTTTATTTGCTGCTGTTGACGCAATCCTTCGTATGATTTTTACGTCACACAAACACCGAAATGTAATGAGCCAGCAAAAGTACGGGCAAATTATTAATTGTGGCTTAACAACACTAGCATACGGAGGGGGGAGGCCACTGTGCCATGGCCACCCCCTCAGACCCTCAAAATAAAAAAATGTAAAAACAGTATTGTCTAAAAGTTGCTTCCAGAATGCACAAAAACGTGTATTTTTAGGTGTAATTTTTTTAAATTTCCCAGGGATTTGCCCCCGGATCTGCCTAGAATGGTCATGCCCTCAGCACTTTCCCTAAAGTTGATTTGTGACATCACACGATTGTGACGAAACTAGGCCCCCCCTCAGAAATTTTCTGCATACGCCACTGCTTAACAGTATTGACTGTTTCTCTGTTTTCTCTGTGCCACTTACAAAATACGACACAGCTTAGATCGGGCACTGTTGACAAATTAAAATAGCCGGTATTTTTACAAAACGCATCTGGCAACCCTATCCTAGACTGAGTTCAGAAAATAATAAGTCTTGGAATGAGATTTCAAAGTCTGTGGTTCTGAGGCTGTGTGAAAACATGGTTCTTCTGAGTTGGTCCACCAGGTGGTGGGATCTTGCAGCATTGACTGCAATTTAGTGTGATGATAGTACTTTAATATACTACCAAATGTTAGGAAAGCAAGAAAATTTGTATTGTAAACATTTATGTAAGTACTTACAGACATGTTACTAAAGCAAGGGTGCAAAATTTTCAGTGAATGTTAGTAGTGCATGGTGTACACATACAAGCTTTGCCACACAGCATTCATATGCATAAATTTTAACATAAAAACACGAGTGTGCAACTGCAGTTTTGCACCCTGTGATAAAGTTTAATTGTTTAATGCCAGTGTTAGCTGCTTTATGGTGTCAAAAATCCTTTCAATGAAGTGAAAATTTCATCAACTAGATGGCAGCTGTGGTCCCAGGTTTGTTGCAGTAATATGTAGCTAAACTGTTTTAGAAGTGCTTTAATGTTGGCAAGTGATTGGTGTGCAGGCAACAAAACTTGTATCATGTTTTCTGCTTTGGCCTGGAGAACATGTAGTAGTATCCACCTTCTGGTGATTGCAAATTCCCTCGAAAACCACCTGGCAACAGTGGATATTGCTGCAGGGAAAACACCCGGATATGAAGATGTTAATTCTTCTTAATCAGTGTGCTAATGTGGCACTAGTGAATACAGGTTTTGAGTCAAACATGTCTTTGTAAACAGAATTACCAGATCTTTGTTAAAAGAGAAGGTTTTGATTACTTCAGTTGACATTCATTTGAATCAAACATATTCATATAGACAAACAAAACTTCAAGATCAGTAATGTTATGCTAAAAAATGTTATGAAAGAGAAATATTATTCTCATGTCCGGTTTATTGGTGACTTATTAGTATGTAATGTATCGTTTTGTATGGTTCAGTATGCAGATTTGAATAAATGGAAAGACATCATAGTCTGTTATGCAAAAGTGAAAATGAGCTAAGAACTAGTCAGTTCCTATCTTATTTCTAATGCTTACCCATATGAAGTGCAAGACAGATAATTTTCCTTGTTTTAAACTTTGTTTTCAAGTCAGGTTGAAATGCTTTGACCTTAAGGTGAAATCCAATCCACATTATATGTCACGCTCAATTGCTATTTGTGAGAATAATAACATTGATGGTATTAACAATTAACTGATAAAGCATTAATGTTTTTTTGCTTCATTTGTTTTAGCCAATATTTCCATTGTGAACTAGTGAATGTGCAGGTTAAATTGTTAGACATTTGTTTATGTAGAACATATTTTCAATAGATGCATTGAATTTTTCAGTCTTTTGGTTGTGGTTTAATCCAATCATAATTAGAAACAAAGATTTTATTGTGCTTAAATGTGCACCATTGCTGTGTTAGAAGCATGACATGTTGAGAGTTTAATGCTGTTTTTGAAGGATGGAGTTCTCTGATAGTTGTCTGTTGTGCTTTTGCATCATTTTTAGCATGTCTATTAGTAGTTTTTTCATCCAGTGCTACACATTTGCTTTTTGCAACTACTAAATTTCAATTTTGCCTGGATAACCAAAGACATTAATTGGTTCCAATTTTGAAGTGCATGATGTTAAGACAGCTCAGGTAAACCTTCCTAATGGCAACACTCTAACGTGTTGCAGCTGACTGGGTGTTGGTTGGTTGTGATACTTCAATGGACGTTTTATCTTCACAGTCCTTATTCAGCCTTTGAACAAATCAAAATAGTGACTGGTCTTGTTTTCTTCTTGTGTGAAACCATGTGTTTTTATAAAGTTGAGTCTAAGGTTTATCAGATTTGTCGTGGGTTTGGAAACATTTAGAGTATCCCTTTTTCATTTGCAATACAGTCAAGCTGATAAGTGAGTCCATTTTTTCTGGCATCTTTTTAAAATATTCTGTTTTGCCATAGGACGCTGACTGAGTAGAGTGAGGTGAGGCACAGGTATCTCAAGATAACTGCATTCAAATTTCAGTTTGGTCACAACAAAGACATGAAAGGCACTTGCTACTTTTCCAGCCTGCTCACTGTTATTGAATAAGTGCTAAATAAAAGTTTCACACTGGGTGCTGACAAAGACTTGCACCACTGCAGCAGTCAAATGGAAAGTATCTGCATAGCACAGAGTAAGTCAAAATGGGGTTATGCAGACCATTTGTGCTATCTCGCAGGGACTACAAAGCAACTTTACCATATGGACCTGATTCAAATGCTACGTCCGGATCGTGCTATAAGTTTTTTTTGCTCTGAGACTTTAGAAGTCTCATGATAAATTTAACTTAATTTTGCTGCAGTACATATGACATTGTTTCAAGAATTTAGATTTTCTGGTCTGTTGCTCTTGTATGATCAAATGTCAGTTCCAAGCAATTCTGAATGTGCTTGTTAATGTCAGTGTGTGCATTATGCTCAAGTTTTGTATTCATAAATATGTGCAAGAGCTCTACATTTAACACAAACAATAAGTACAATAAGTTGTTGAGCATGGCAGTCTGTATCAGTAAGGCTGAGTGCTTGTTTCTAATTAACGTTGTGTAGGTTTGGGTCACTTGCTCAATATATTAGCTTAGTATTGCATCATTCAGCCAACATGGTCATCTTGTAGTTTAATGACAATGATAATGAGAAAGGATTCAGCATTTCAAGTAATTTAGTTAATTTTGCAAAAAATTACTGTATGATTAACAGTGCGCCTAGGATATGGGGGAAACATCTCCAGCACTACACTATCTCTACCATTCAGTGTTGCACATATTAAGCTTGTGTCTTGCATGCTTAACTATCTCTTACTGTATATACATTGCTTGTATATATAATGCCTATTGAAGCCACATTCAGATTTAAATGGCATAGCAGCAGACAACATTATTGAGGCGATTACGTGTATTTTCAGTAGCCATTATTAAGTGCTTTGAAATAAAAATCTTTCTGTCAACATGGTAAATTTCAGGTGGAAGATGTCTCCACTTCATGAATATGAGAGTACTGCCACAGATGAATCAGTGGTGGTGGTGACTGGTCTTTAGAGCACTGAAACAACCTAAAAACAACACAGAGAACATAAACAAAATGAAGTGATGAACACGATTTCATTAACAAACACAGTATAATATCATAGTTACAGACGCAATCGGTAAACGGGTGAATGACATATATACTATGATAGAGGCTCAAGCACTGTCAAAAATGAAGCCGCAATTCTGTGCTCACTTCCATATACTGAGAGATAAAGTGGTATGAACTATGTTTATGAATACAATAGAAGACTGTCGCTTCAGTGAATTATGAACTGTCTCCCAAATCTTAGGTCCATGGTACCTAATTGATATTTTACCATGTTCACTTGGTGAAAACAAGTGCCAGAAATATTTACCGTAGGTCACTTACCTAGTTAAGTGAGTGTGGACTAAAATATCTGGGACGAGGTCAACTTCAAAGATACTGTGTGTCGCTGGTTGCCATTGTGAAAACCATGCATCAATTTGCCAATTTCAAGGTGATAAATATAATTTAAAGTCAACAGGTTTGTTTGGTGGCAAAGTGGAATGACATGCGATCTCTAGGATGCAAAATATGAGTTTGTTCTTTAGGATGCAAAATAAAAGAAGCTTTTATGAGTTTTTTATGCAGGACATTTAGATGATTTAGAGCAGTTTTAGGCACTGATCTCCATGCACCAATTGCATTTTGAAGGTGGCTATAAACTAAACAAAAATAATCTGAGTTTAATGTAAAAGAAATCAGATAGTGTCTCATCATGTGAAGGCTTTGTGCTAATGTATCCTCTAGGTAGGTTATGTGTTGGGACCAACTTAAATCTATCATCTAGAAATACTCCCAAATACTTTGTACAATTGGTGTGAGCGGTTTGATTGTTGCCAGATTTAACAGAAAATTAGCCTATTGGTTTTGAGTCACATTTGATTGACATGAAAGTAATTTTCATAAACTTCAGAAACAATTTGTTGAATCTCATCCAGTTATCTATCTTTTGGAGTTCAGCATTTCCTAGTGTTTGTTGTGGAGTTTTGGGTTGTCAAAATGATCTACCTACTACAAAAATGCAAAACATATATATATCAATAGATATGTTGAGAATTCTTCTTATAACGTATGTTGAAGTACCTTGCATATACGCATGAGCGCATATTGTACAACACAATCAACTACACAATTTTTTGTCATTATCTGACTTTACTCTCACTGTGGAGCGACATGTCCATTCACTGGCACTGAAGGTGTTAATCTTGATGTACTGAGCATCCCTGGTGTAGACAGTCCACTATGAAATCTGTACTGGGAGTCAGATGACATCTTATTTTGTTCAAAAGACTTCAAGTGGATATACAGAAGTTTTTCAAGTACTTTGTTGACTGGGGACAAAGTGTAGTTTGTGGAGTGATTTTTTTGGCCATCCTTTGAGAAAAGGGATGGCTTGAGCAAATTTTGGTCTTTCTGGATAATTACCTTTTCTTACACATCCGCTGAAATGTTGTACTAAAAATGGAAATAAAAGTATTTGTTGAGAATATGTATGGGGTATCATTCATTCTTATACTCCTAGACACTGGTAGGCTATCATTGATGGTCTTTACTTGTCACTACTTAGTTTATCAAAGACAAATTATTTGTTGGGACCATGGCTTGATTCAACGGTTGCCAATTGATACAAAATAATAGCTAAGATGTTTGCCATGCAATTAGGGCCAGAGGTATGTTGCTGATATTCAGAGTTTGTTAGTTATATTGGGAAAGTTAATCCCTTAGCTTTGACTTTCATAAGAAAGTGTATTAGTTGTCTGTTTCAGAAGCACCATGACTACTGGAAGAAAGTTTCGATTGGTAGTTTTGTTTCTTTGCTCATTTCCATGAAATGACTAAGCTTATATGTATTTCTTGACATGGTTATGGACTCGTGTATTTGAAAATCTGGTTCAAATGAAAAATCAATGCAATTTTATTTTGTTCTTCTTCGACTTGTCAAGACTAGTTGTTACCCATTGTTTTTGAGCCAGGTTGTTTATTGATCTGGAAAGATTTACCTGTGAAGCCCATTGGTTAAGGCTAGGACAAAGCTTTTAAGGCTTAACTGAGATCCTTATTAGGATCACTTTCAGTTGAGGTAAATGTTAAAAACAATGATTAATTGTCTCAAGGAACAATTCAAAATCAAACTTAATACAATCATGTTTTATAGTAGTTTTCATGTCATTTGGTAGCATTTGAATAGATTAACATAAAAGCTAGTAAATGTTCTTACAGGTCATTGATGTCAAGTATTCCAGGGATGACTTTTTCCATTTAAAGTACTGTGGAAATGAACAAAAATATACACTGGTTGGTTGTTACTCTCGTTTAGTTGGCCTAATTGTATGTCATTTGTTCGTAAAGAGACAAGCTTCAGCTGAAACCACCACACAATGGCTTGTCAGCCATCACTATTGGTCTGTGATTGACAGATTGTATCAATAGACAATATCCAGGTCCAGTTGCTCATTGATAAAAGTAAGTCCAATACCACTATTGCTTTCCACCCTGGCGTGACTTTTGATAAAGGTCCGTTAACAATCTATTTTCTCTATTCTATGGTTAAGGTTTCACAATGCGTATTTATTTACTTCATATCAATTTCTTTTCTGACAACATCCCTTTTGAGATATTCTAATGGCTGCGTTAATATGTTGCCACAAAGTATTCCAACAGTTGTACAATCAATTCACTCCACATAACAGCCAGGCCCAATGTCAAAAAGTTCCCTTGCGTCTGAGTTCGAATGTAGCAATTAAACAAAACTAGATGACCACTCCAATTCCAGGTGGTATAGGGTTACGTATCTGCAGTTTCATATATTGGCTCTGTATCTGATTCTAGTAGGGCTAGCAAAGATCTAATATGTAAGACCAAAATGCACAGAATTGTGTTAAATGTACTGCTGACCTGAAAGTTTTCTATTGTTTGGAAGTGCTTTCAGCAATGCTGAGATTCCTATAACAAATTCTAATTTTCTACTTCTTGTTAGTCACCTCCATGAAAAAAAAAATTATGGTTTATGGTTTCAACAGTGCCCTGCATTCTAAGCATGATGATTTGCTCAAGAATGATTTTATGGTTATCCCTGAAAATAACAAAAAAAAAATGAACAAATTCTCATACTACTAAAAAAAATGTGCAATGTTTCTGTGTCTGTTGACATAGCTAAAACTTTTTTTTGAGAATGTTGTAATCTAATATGGAATATGATTTTTTTTAATTGGAATGCAGCTGAGTGACCCATATTATTTGAAATGGTGTTGCTACTACAACCTATTTTTCAAAGCACGGTCATAACAATCTGTAGTTGAATCTATTTGGAAAAGTAATAACACTATCATTAACATGTGTGCAACAAAATGTGGACTTTGCTGCTTTTAGTTTATGTCAAATTAAGTAGTCAATTTTTTTATTTTATTGCACAATTTACATGGCTGATGAAGTTCTACTTCATATCGTTCATCTGCAAACAGTGGAGTAAAGAAATTTTGCTTGCAGTGTTACTTGCATAGAACAGAAAGTAGAATGTATTTCGAAGAAGTGAATGTGTACTTGGTTATTGTTATGGTGTAACTTTTGCAGTGGACTATTATTGATAAAAATAAAAAGTGCTTTTTCAAGACCTTGCCTCCTTGAAATTGTTAGTTCAACTTTGTTTTTTTTTATTTCCAATTTTTTATTTTTTATTAGAAAGATTTTTACAATAAAACTGACCTGTAGTCCCTAGATTCATAGAAATCACTATGAACACTGAGGTTTCAATAACTTCCACCAGTACCACTTCACTCGTCAGTTCTTTAATGTTATTTCCCCTTAGCAGTTCAAGAAAATGAGCAGATCCTCTAGAATTAAGACTGGTTAAAGCAGTGGTTCACAACCAGGGGTCCACAGACAAATTTTGACAGTTTCATGACCTTTTTTATGTATAAGATAAAAGAAAAGTAGCAAAATACCAAACTACCTGCCGTGGTGGTCTAGTTTGCAAAAGACAACGAATCGAGCAAAACTCTAGAATCTAGGCTACAAGACAACACAAGATCTGGCTGCTATGAACCACCACATGTTTATGCATCAAAGGTATGTAAGTTGCGATTATCCAACCCTTTAAGTGTTTTCACAAACCATTCCATTCATTAGGCAATTCGATCATTATGCAATAATATCAATTTGTTATGTGTTAACGTTCAATGAAAAATACTTGATTTTCGGCACGCAAAACGGATGATAATATTTTCTGGTAGAGATCACTTGTACATAATAGTATTTTAGTTTTCTTAAACGGGTCCACAGCTTTCAGCCAAATCATCAAAAGGGTCCATGATACTGAAAATTTGGGGACCACTGGGTTAGGGGAATGTTGATAGTCTTGTAAGTTTTATTTTTTTCATAGAATATGTTAAATATGATAGCTCTCATACCATACTTTTTATTTGTATTCAGTGCTGTTCTTGCATTTCGTAGATAAATATGCAGATTTTTAGTAACCATGTTGCATGCTTTCATTTTTGCTCAAATTGTAGCTTTTCCTGAATAGAAGTGTAAACAAACGCAGGCTTTTTTAACGAGTATGCTTCACCACATTTGTTTACCTGCATCAACATAAAGCATTTTGTTCTTGCGTGTCACATGCCAACATAACCACCTGTGTATTCAAAAAAATTGTCAAAATGCAAATAGGTGTAATGAATAACAAATCACCATGAAACTTCAAAACAATTGAATTAAATGAGAAATATTACATTGTTGTTGGCAACAAGCTCTTGATCCGAATCAATGGTGGAACTTGATATGTTTTGAATATTTTCCTAATCTTAATTGAAAAGAAAAGAACACCACACTGTGAACGCTTGACCAATGACCACATATATGAGTGCTCCCAAACAAGCTGAACATTTCTTTTGTTAAATTCAAGAAGCATTCTTTGTTGAATAG
>Ga0210059_1000699_pt1 | contig 45320 bp, 29 predicted proteins | sample Ectturendosymbi2_FD_188042 | JGI IMG/M metagenome (GOLD analysis project Ga0210059, IMG submission 188042) | Ecteinascidia turbinata endosymbiont from Florida, USA - Sample 2 (SPAdes) (version 2) | ecosystem: Host-associated > Tunicates > Ascidians > Unclassified | place: Key West, Florida... | reverse complement strand
TTAGGGTCATTTTGGCTCATGTTGCCTGGCCTAGGGCCCAACCACTAGGCCAAAGTGTTTCGCTGAAGTTTTCATTGGAAACTAGACTCGAGTCCGAGTCTTTTGAGCCTTTGATCGACTTTCTAGCATTTCTGGTTCAAAAGCTATGATCTCTAAAATAAACAAAATAATTAATTGACTACTTAGCTAATTAGTCAAATATTTTTACTAACTTACATCACAACTTTTGAACCCGAAACCACAGCAGGTCATCCAAAGTATCAAAAGACTCGGATTGTAGCCTAGTTTCCAGAAAAAATTTCAGCGAAATAGTACCACCTAACGGTTGGCGCCCAGGGCCAGGCAAAGTGGGCCAAGGTGGCCTAAAAGTCCTCCACTCATGACGTCACTCACAGAAAACCCGCACCCCCAGGCAAAAAAAATTTTTTTGAGTGCAATCTACTAGACTGGCCGATCCGTTTGAGCCGTTGAACAGCTCTCTAGCGCAATCGGCGGAGGAGCTAGGGCGTTGGTAAGGCAACTGAAAATTGCTGTTTTTTAGGCCGAAATCAAAGTACGAATATCACGTAGGCCGGCTCTATACGTGTTAATACTTACTGACTAACTGATTAGTCTTGTACCAATGGTTCCCTACCAGTACCAGCATAAGTGAACCACTGTGTTTGTCACCTTTGGCATATAATGTATATATGTGACTGTGTAACTTATAGGCAACCATGTGACTGTGTAACCTATAGGCAAGCATGAAAGACAGAAGTACATAAATTCGCATAGCCTATCGAGAAGGTGTTAAGGTTCTGGCGAAATTTCATTGAAACACTTATTTTTTGAAGAATTTTTAAGTGTCAAAGATTTTTTGTAATGGCTAGCATTCTTATTGTCATAAAAATATTGTACAATAGTGTAGTGACTAGCATTCTCATTGTTACTTACCTAATTCGTCACCTCAAGGGGATTAGAAAAAAGTGTCAATTTAGGCGAAGTGACGGATTATGCAAACAGGTGAAAACTCTATCATAGAAGCTCGTATACTTTATCATAGTAACTTGTATACATAGTGCTTTTATTTGTAGTAAAATACAAGTTCGTGATGTTATGGTTGAATACAACTAATCCCTCTGCTCTATCTACATTCCTCCATTTAATCTAACCAGCTGCCCTCTACTGTTAAGTGCTAGCTAAATTCTTTTAAAGCTTTAACAAGCTTTAAAGACCTTCCACATTTCCTTAATGGGAAGTCAAGTCGCGCTTCGCACATTGTGTATAAATTCGATAAACAAATTGCGAGGTGCAACAATTCTCAGATAAGGATCCTTAATTTGTCTGAATTCCCCTATGTACTAACTGCTTAGACATCAAAAGCAAAACTGCAAATTATGTATTAGCTGAACAAAATGCTTCTAAGGGATAAAAAGAGGTGACGAATTAAGCAAAATGATGAATTAGATGAACAGAAATGTACACAAAAGATAGGGATTCTGCTGGGACAAGTAACGAATTGAGCAAATTAGACAGGTTCTACTGTACAAGTGTCTTATAAGAATTATGTGAAAGACTTCTTTTGCTGTGCTAAATAGCCAAATGATGAGAAAACTACATTTGTCAAAAAATGATGACAATAAAATATATATAAATATTGGATGGAATCTTTTTTTTCCTGAGGCAATTCAGTCATTTGTCTCATAGTTGTATGAAAACTTGCCATAACAGTGTTCATTAGCCTATATTTTCAGACATTCATACCCAAATGACTTTAATTTTTTTTCCGTCATTTCAAAAAACAGTTCAGTCTATGATTGAAAAAACCCAGGATGGAATTAATATTAAAGTCAACACATGAAAATGTTATAGAAAAAGCATTTTGTAACGTGTTGTAAAAAATGTTATTGCCATATTATATACATATTTTCTAACACTCCTGACAAATATGTTTGAAAAATGAGCTAACATTTTTGCTGCCTTTTCATATGCCATCTATGTCTTTAGCCTAACATTAAGCATTTCATTGATTGAATATTGCGTATAGTTAAAAAATGTTTTAAAACATTCATTATGATTTTATTTGCATTATTGCTTTCTACTAAGAGTTTGCAAGACTTCCAAGAAAATTGTATTTTTTGTTTTTGACATTTCTGGAGTGTTACTAAAACATCTGCCAATATTTTGAATGTAAGTTTTCTTATTCACTGATTAAGTGCATTTTATGATCGATCTATTCCATAGCAGGGTTGCTCAACCTGTGGGCCAAAGAAAAATTTTTGACAGGTCACAGGGGCGCTTCCAGGGTCTATTTGGCTGTCATGAGAGGCCCCTTTGTACCGCAGGTACTGAGCATTAAAGCTGATAAAATATACGCTGTGACTAATGCAGGTGGTTTGGAACAAGAACAGCATTTCCGTTTTAACATTGCATAGTATTGTTATGAAACAACAGTGTCCCTGCCTTGTCTAAAAAGCACCTGCGCAATGACATGAAACAATCCACGTTTTTGAACACTCAAAATTGATATAGTTAACACACATGTTTCAGAATTTCCTACTCTGGCAGTGCCAGCTCCAATGCAAGCAAAGTTTTCAGAAGCTTGTACACTGTCACACACATGTAGCGCTGTTTTGCAATGTTTCGCTTCATGGCATGAGGACACATCTCCAATCACGGTCATTTTGTCTTGCAGTTTCAGTCTAAATTTTATCTGTTGTTTACACTTACTAGGTTATGACAAAATTTAATGAATGTAGAGGTAAGCCGTCCTCAGGGTCACACCAAGTAACACGGGTGTACCAGTTCGTTTCCACTGAAGCTATATTTTTACAAGGAATTTCTCATATTGAAAGGTGCGATAGCTAACCCCAGATATTGTCGTTGCATTATCTGAACAAAATATTTATAGTCAAGCATTGTATTTCGAAAATAACCTTTTCAGAATTGAGCAGTTGACGATGTTGTTTGCTACGCAAGAAGTCCTGCGTTGATGTTGACTTATTCACTTTTGCATTACAATGTAAAATCATAGCAATGGAACTCAATCATTTTTTCTGCAGTGATTTTATTTTATAACACAGTCATCGTGATAGACAGATGCAGTTGTGCAGCTGATTGTCAGCATCGATTTTATAAGTGTATGTACATATGGATAAACAGAGCTCTTTCATTGCTGTGTGGCTGACATTTGCTGAATGTTCAAAAAGTTAAGTATCTTTTCACCACTGTGTTTGTGAAAAAAACAACGATTGTGATTTGGGCTGATACTGATGTTTTATTTTTCATCAACCGGCAACTAATGTTGATATTTAGCACCACTCAAACCACAGTTAAAAGGCAATACTTCAGTGCGTTGAAGCGTATTGCATGGAATTCTGCACAAACCTAGGTCACTAAGATAGTCAGTCACCATGGCATGTAGGCCACCCTGATTTGTTTGCAGGCAGCCATCTGCTTACCATGCAAAAACCTGTGAGTGAATGTTACACCATAGACCGGTGTATTAGGACGATTGCTGAGTGGTCTGAATATTGCACACTACTCTATGCAGTCGGAGGGTTACCCATCACAAGGAACAGTACGGAGAATTTGCGTAGCAACTTGGGTTTCCAAACACTCTGTGCAGAAAACTAGCATAGCAGCTTTTATCAGCAAATATTGCCAATATAATGTATCTGTGGAATTTTGCCAATGTGATACTTTGGCATCATTACAAAATTCATTGGTCGATTTCTAGTCTTAAGAGAAAATGTGGTATGTTGAAGAATGATATCAAAAGCTGCCCTTCTATGACAGACCCCTTTTTTCCAGGCTAGATGCACCACTGACCAATCACATCCTGGCATTACTGAAATTGAGTACATTTTGCATGTTCACCGTTTAATCAGAAATGTAAGCAGCTCTTGAGCTACAAACATAACATGATCTCTTTCATCAATGTATTAGAAATTATTGCAACATGAAAATTTCCACATAGTCTACCACATTGTTCGTAAGGTGCAGTTAGTGAAGGCATTTTGAGGCAGACAGGTGGCTCTTTTTCTCATGAAAATGAAATCTAGAAGCAGGCTTGATGTAGCAGGTGACTTGATCTGTGCATTATCACGAGCCTCAAATGTCTATGCTTCTAATAGGCTCAGCCTTCACATTGATTGTGGTGCACATTGTGTTATTTAAAACTGTTTTAGTTGTTTTTGTTTCTGCTCTATGCATGTACAAGAGTTGTCACATTGGAAAAGTTGCACAGTTGGTGGGGCACTGACCCATTTGTTCATTAATTGGGCCACATGCTTAAAGGTTGAGAACTCCTGCTCTGCATGGTATTACATTTTAGGGTTTGTTTTTTAAATACAGCTTTAGTATTTGGATACAAATCTATGGTTGTTGGTTGGCTTGCTGTGAAAGTTCCAATTTTTAATTGGCAACAATTGTGAGTAAATGGTAGCTTCAATCAAAAAGGACAGGCATGGCAACATCTGAAGAAAACTTGCTGGAATCAGAGTTTTTGTTATTTCCAAAACGAATCACAACAAAAGTTTGTCTGAGCAAATCTCTTTTGTCAATCAACATCATTGGTGAGAATACTGGGAGCCAACAAGAAAATATTTGTACAGCTGATATTATAGGTGAGTCTTTCTGTATAAAATATGGATGTATTTTTAGCATGGATGGTTTTGTGCAAGATATCATGCACTACCAATGAAGCTGTGGTTAGTGTGGTTAACGTATGTCAAGTTGGGTAATCCTTATGTTAATATCAGACTACCGTATATACTCGCTTATTAGCTGCACTTTTTTTACCTGGAATATGGCCTGTATTTTGCCTGCGGCTTATATGTGCAACATAACCAGAGGGACAAAGTTTTCTATCAGCAATAGCCTTGACGGGACAGAAGATGACATTCTCTGGACAGATGTTCGCCACGACACCCATGACACAGATGATGAAGATGACACCTACGATGATCTACCACACTTATAGACGAACTTCCTTCTTCTGATGAAGAAGATTTCTTAGGTTTTGAACAATAAAATTGACTTTTATTACATTTGCCTGTAAAAATCAATATTTTGTGGTTGATTGATTGCGCAGGGTCTTCACTGGTGAAAAGGTCAATTGACCTGCGGCTTATTCATGAATTACCCTTGATTCTCGGTATATGGCTAAAATTTCTGCTGCGGCTTATCTGCGGATGCAGCTAATAAACAAGTATATACGGTAGTCAGTGAATTTCGTCCCATGGTGTTCATATTTGTGTATAACCTTTAGGCATAAGTTTGCCCCAGGTATTTTATCAATTTTAATGTTTCGAAATAGACACAAAGTTCACAGATTAGAAGCACACATTGCTGGCACAATGCAGATTGATAAAAACAGACATAACAGCACGTTTGATAACAGCGTTGGAGGTAGAATCACAGGGTTACAGACACTTAACACTATTGTATGCTAACCTGTAACACTTGGTACAACACCACATCCAGAGTAGGATGCTGAGGTCAACCATGGTCAATGCCAGGTAAAGTACGAATGTGTTGTGGTATGCAAATGACCTCATACACTGTAACATCTGAGCACTCAGTCACAAACCAAAATGCAGTTGTAGTGTTCAAAGTATAAGTATGGAAATAAACAATCTTACTGCCTCAAAGCGCATGGTATTAGACTTCCTGCATCATTCAAGAAAAAGGTGTACACAAATTTTTTATCAATAAGGCATCAAAGGTAGGATTGTTACATTGAACCTAATGACTACTAGCACTTGCTTGCCACAGCAGGTTGTACAGAACCCTGCAACCAAAATTATAGGGCACGTGCAATCTCTGCATGTATTCCTTCCTGACGTCACACCATAATTGTGATGCATACATGGACATATGGAAGGAACAAAAAAGTACGTTTTTTACTGCATTTGAACATCAGGTAAAAGAAGCTCGGAACTTGTTTCTTGCATAATATTGATATTGCAGTTGTCTCTGAATGTCTTTGTCATCTGCGAGCACTACCTAGTAGAGTCCCCAAATATTTGTGGTGGTTAACAGCTTTTACGTTTTGACCACCCTGTGTCAGTAATGGGGTAACTGCATTCTGCACTCTTAGCCTTAAATGTCATACAAACAATTTTGCTGCAGTTGAAAATAATTCTATGCAATTCTGCATAAGCCCAACACACACCTAGTATACTTTGCAACCCATGTGCACTTGGACAAAACACAAAAGTATCATCAGCAAACATCAAGTGGTTTAACCAGGTTTCACCAATATAACACCCTGCTTTAATGTGAAAAAGATGGGACAGAATGGTCTATCCAAGAAGTTGTGGAATGTGCATCACTAATGTATGGAAATGTGTCCTGGGGCTGCAATGCATAATAGGAATTCATCATTTCACACAATAATCTTCTAATAAAGCTCCAAATGCATTTGTGACCCCAGCACTGAGGTCCCCCATACAGCAAATTACTAAATAACGATTTAGTGGTAAATGAAGAACTATTTAGTGGTAATTTGAGGGCACTTAGCAAAATGTTTTATGGAAAAGTTGTATTGAAACTCATTTTTGAAACCTAAAGCACAGAAACTTGCTGTGACACAGCTCACAAAAAAGCAACAACACCTGCATGATGAAATCAAAATGAACTTTATTTACGCTCCTTAGAGCTTGTGAGCCAAGTATACAGCTCATAGATACTATTTTTCTTTTGTTTGAGCGAGTTCTTCTTTTATCCACTACCAGCCCGCCTAGATATCGGGCAGGTGTTGATTAGCCATTCAGTTGTCTCATTGTCCAGAACCGTCAGGCCGTGTAGTCCGTGGGGGGTCAATGGATTGGATACTGGAGGACGACATGGTCGACGGTTTGTTTTGCACCACACTCACAGGTCGCAGAGGAGGCCATACCCCATTTGTACAGGCAGGAGCGGAAACATCCAACACCGGTGCAGAGGCGGTTGAGCCGGACCCAGGCTTTTCTTGGGGAGGTCATTCCGGAGGGGTGTACCGGTGTCTGGAATTAAAGTGCGGAGTCTTGTGGAGTTGTCCGCCCACACCGCGTTCCATTGATGATCCGCCCACTGCGCCGCATGTATGTTGTCAGAAATACTGATGAGTTGTTGTACGGCGGGTACAAATGGGTGTCTTGATTTGAGGCGCTGTGCAGCTGCACCCGATGGACGGGTGAGCGCTGAGTGGAGCAGTTGTCCAGGCGCCATGGCACGGCGTCCTAGAGATAGTGTGACTCCTCTGCGACCAAGCTCGCAGGTTGAATGCCTGCAAGGATTGGAAGGTTGTCCGCTGGTGTAGGATGCAGGCATCCAGTCACAATTTGCAAGGCGTCGTTGATAGTGGGGTTGATAAGGCGGGTATAAGCACTGCAGTACCAAACAGGAGCGCAGTACTCTGTAGTCGAATGGTCCTGGGTTAGGGTGACTGTTCACAACGTTGTTGCTCCAGCACCTCAGCCAGAGCCAGCAAGTTGCCTCAGGAGTGCGACGCGTGATGTTAGCTTCTTGCAAAGTGACTCAAGATGTCGGTGGTACATGAGCGACCTGTCCAACACTACTCCGAGGTATTTCGGCTTGGAGCAGAAGGGCAGGGTTTTGTTGTTGAAGTTGACTTTCAGCTCAAGTTCGGCTTCCTTGTTGTTGACATGGAAGACTGCCGACACCGTTTTCGTGGTGCTGAGCTTTAGCTTCCAAGTCTGGAGGTATCCACCTAGTGTTGCCATGTCCTTGCTCAGCTCCCCTTCCACTGCCAGCCAATCTCTATCAACATGCATGATTGCTAGGTTGTCAGCATATGCATACTTTCTGGAGATGGTGGCTGGCAGGTCGGAGGTGTAGATGTTGAACAGAAGGGGCGCCAGGACAGATCAATGTGGGACGCTGTTCTTGAGGCGTCGTAACCTGCTCCTTTGGCCATTTGTGGTGGTAAGGGTGAAGCTGCGATTGCTAACCATCTCCATGATCATGTGGACCATGTGTCTGTCAGGCAGCAATCGCAGCAGCTTGTAGGTGAGACCGTGGTGCCATACAGTGGTGTAGGCTGCTGTGAGATTCAACAAACACAGCTCTGGCCTTTTTAGCTGAAAAGCTATCCTCGATGTCCTGTATCAACAGAATGACCTGATCTACAGCTGTCCTCCCGTGTCAGAAGCCCACCTGCTCCTGTGGGAGCAGTAGGTCGGTGATTGTTTCGACACGAGTGTAGATGAGTCTCTCAAGGATTTTGAAGGGGACACACAGCAGAGATCTAGGATGATAGCTTATAGGGTCCCCAATGGCTTCTCTGGCTTAGGGATTGCAACTACTAGGGCTCTTCTCCAGATCTTTGGTATTTTGAGTTGGCGCATGCAGGAATTGAGGAAGTTGCAGAACCAAGATTTGAGAGCCGACCCGGCATGGAGTATAAACTCTGGGAAGCTGGAGTCCAATCCGGGAGACTTCCCTGGCTTCAAGCGTCTTAGGGCAGCAGCAAACTCTTCCGGTTTGAAAGGTTCGGAGATACTGTGAAATGTATTGAAAATAAAGAGAAAGTGAGTGAAGTAGAAAAGTATTATTTTACTTTCCAGCCATCTTTACGTATGCTGTTAATGATCAATAATGATACTATTTTGAAAATGGTGAACAGATCCTTCTCTTGGTTGTGATAGACCTTGCTAACTTTGGGGCTACCTTGCCTTTCCTAATGATGTCCAGTATTGAAATGACTTGTGAAAATAGGTTTGGAAATAACTGATATGGCCAAATAAAATTTTCCCCTCTTTCAGTCATAGTGTATTGATGGAATAGTCACTAAACATGCTGAAAGCATTTCAGACTTAAACAGTTGAGAGTGCTGTTTGCACTGGGGATAACCTTTTTCTTTTTTGAGTCAAGAGTGGTAGGTGACAAATATTTTAAAAATAAAGAGAAAGTGAGTGAAGTAGAAAAGTATTATTTTACATTCCAGCCATCTTTACATATGCTGTTAATGATCAATTGTGCAATTGCATATTAGGGTAGGCCAAAAAAAAACTTTTTTTTGAAATTCAAAAAAGGGGGTTCTTAAATCCTGGCAAATCAGCTGAAAACATATTTTAAACCGATTTTGGATGGTTGCCTGTAACAACAGCTGTGCAACCACGTGACAAAGGTCATGAAAAGGTCAAATTTAATCAAATTGATGCATTTTTTGACACACTTAGGCTACAGAGCTCATTTTGGTCTCAAAATGCTCAGAAGTACCAAAATTGTATCTGCTTCTTAGAACATTTTTTCGTAAACCTAACAGTATTTGTGGTTTTTGAAAAAAATTGATTTTTAACCATTTTCTTGCACATTTGTTTTATATTGCTTGTATTTAGTCACATTTTCAACATGTCAATCCTAATTGCATTATCTGAGGAGGATTTATATGCATTTGGGATAAATTTGGTTCTCGCAGTCTCTCATGCATAAGTTAGCAATTAACAGATTGAGATTACAATATTAGTCAAGTTCAGCATAATTGCAGGCAAATCAAGGTACATATAAGATTGTCTTTCACACACAGTCAAACCGTGCAACACATTTTGCAGTGTTTGTTTGTGCTACCATAGCTACTGGTCCTGTATGTTAAATGTTGGTTTCAAACAAATTGTTGTTTTGAGTCAAATTTGCTCATCAACAGCCTGGATTAAATCTTTTGGCAGATCATGCCATCCAGTTTAACGTGTCGTTCAATAGCTTGGTTGTGACACGGATGCTGTAGGACCAGAGGTTTGGTCAGCATTTGAGCAATCGAAGTATCATCCAAATCCATCATGGCAGGTGGTTGAGAAATATCCTTGATGCTGTCAAGATTTGTAAGCTCATAAAAGTGTGTAGCTTCTTCATTGATCTTTGGAACCTTAAATTGTCCGACAACAGCTTTTCTGCTGCTTTCTAAGGTAGATGATTCCATATCTGTGCTTGCTGTTGCTTCACTGTGCAATTCTAAAATCTTATCCACTGCTCTTTGACAAATGTTCTCATCATCTTCAACTATCATTCTAAGAATTACATTTTCTCATGCGTTTCGCTGTAGCACTTTCATTGAAATGTCCCTTACTTTATCAGTTGGAAACTGACGCACTCTTTTAACACTTTGAGAGCCGGCCTACGATATATTTGTACTTCAATTTCGGCCTAAAAAAAAGCAGTTTCCGGTTGCCTTACCAACGCCCTAGCTCCTCCGCTGATTGCGATAGTTTGAGCCGAATCCGTTTGAGCTGTTGAACGGCTCAAACGGATCGGCCAGTCTAGTAGATTGCACTCGAAATAAATTTTGTGTTGGGGGGATGCGGATTTTTTGTGACTGACGTCATAAGTGAAGTAGTTTTAGGGTCATTTTGGCTCATGTTGCCTGGCCTAGGGCCCAACCACTAGGCCAAAGTGTTTCGCTGAAGTTTTCATTGGAAATTAGACTCGAGTCCGAGTCTTTTGAGCCTTTGATCGACTTTCTAACGTTTCTGGTTTAAAAGTTATGATCTAAAATAAACAAATTAATTAATTAACTACTTAGCTAATTAGTCAAATATTTTTACTAACTTACACCATAACTTTTGAACCCGAAACCCCAGCAGGTCATCCAAAGTATCAAAAGACTCGGTTTGTAGCCTAGTTCCCAGTAAAAACTTCAGCGAAATACTACCAACTAATGTCTGGCGCCCAGGGTCAGGCAAAGTGGGCCAAGGTGGCCTAAAAGTCCTCCACTTATGACGTCACTCACATAAAAACGGCACCCCTCAGGCAAAAAAATTTTTTTTGAGTGCAATCTACTAGACTGGCCGATCCTTCGATAATGAAATTTGCAGCTGTCCACATGTAATTTACAGTATACGGTTTGGTAGCCATGGTGGCGTATATTGAAGCAAAACAAATGCAAGGCAAGAAAATAAGTCGACACGATGCGTAACAATCTGGATGGTTATGTCACAAAGAGTTATAGAATGAATACGATGTAATTTGACATATACCGGATAAAACCTATAAAAGTATAAACCTATAAAAGTATAAAAGTAATGCGGCCAGCAATAGGAAAAGGTTGTACACCCCTGAGTTAGATCAAGGGCATGCAACCAGTGGCCTGGGGACTTACGTTTTGTGGCATGCGGAAAAGTCCAAATTTAAAAAATACAGTGTAGCCCATAGTCCTAAATCCTAAAAATATATTAGGAGAAAAAGTTTGTTGTTTACTTTCCCTTATGACCACACTAGTTCACCCGCACCAGGTATTCCCTTTAACCAGATTTGTTGCTCCACAAGCAAGCATTATGGTTTTTACCCTTTCGATACTATAGGGACATTTTTGTCCTGAGCCACTAGCCCTCTAATATGGTTATGTATATCCCGTATTGAAATCAAGTTGGGATGGGACAATTCAGTATTGGGTGTTTTGGTGGTGCTGCTTGTAACATGGATCAATCCGTTACACTGCTTTACACTTGACTGGACAACGGTTGAGCAACCGTATTCAACTGTTGGGAAAAATTGATCCCTCAGTACAATACTGTTGGGACAAAACTGTCCCACTTTCGATATGCAACAATTTAAAGAAACCGTAACTGCAAAAAGGACCTTTTTTATCCATGAAAACATACTGCAACGTTCAAAATGGTGTTTAAATCAGTTCCTATAAAATCCGTATTGAAAGGGTTTAAAGGGTATTGCCTATCTTCCGTAGGTGGCCTGTGAGTTTTCTAATTCACCAAGCTTGACACATGCAGCTGTGGCCTGTGGACTAGACTGGTTATGTGCATTAGTCCCAACATTGATCCATGGTTACACATCCTTGGTTTACATCACAAAAATTATGACTCTTTTAAGCAAGATTTGCTTCAAAGAGTTCAGTGTAGAAGTTGCATTAGCAATGAACTTCTGAAACATATAAGCACTTTTGGCAGTAAATCTTGAGACTACAGTGTCTTGTAAACCATTGACACCAGTTATTGTTGCAGTGTATGTTTGTATACGCCTGTATCATTGGAATCCCTGCATTATTTTGTGCTTAGGCAAGTGATTTGACTAATGTACATTGTTTGACACAGGATGCCATGTCTCTGAAGGAAATAAGACTACTGCTGCTAGATGGTACTTGTGCATATTCTCTTACCCATTAAAAAAGAAACCATTTAAAGGATTGTGTCGGCAAAGAATTTCAAAGTATGTAATAAATCCATTTTTATTTTAGTGCTTAAAATTTTTTGTAAATGCTAATTTGAATTTAAATTTTTGTTTGTTTGTTTGTTCAGATACAGTTTGTTATGCGATAAAATTAATTTCATGGATGAATTCAAATAACTAGTCAGCACAATGGTGACAAGCAAGCGAATACATTAAGCAAATTTTTAAAATGGAAAATCAGTTTCATGTAACAAACATAATGCATCTTCAGTCTTACAATCTGCAAGCAATGCTTACAGGTGAAACATTAAAAGGCTAAACAACAGCAGGGAAATCAAACAAATTCAAGACCAAAAAACAAATGAGAACATATGCAATGACTTGATCCTAAATTATTGCTGTTACTAGAACTTCAAAACCATCTAACACCAAATGTCGACCAAGGCAACAGATCCACTGATGGGCCATTCCATGTCAAATCACCCAAATTTTTTCTACGTTTTAATGCTACCATAATCAATTTGCTTCAAATTTGGTATGCAAGTAGGTTTACATATAAATGCAAAAATTTTGAATTTCATCAAAACCCAACCAATATTTTCAGAGATAATAGCCTTTAAGTACCGCTTAATTTCTAAATGCCTATCTCATTAACCACTGGGTGGATTGTGATGAAATTAGTGTCGTTTTTTAGGAAATTGTCCAAGGATGTCATTCTGTAGTTAGTTTTCATGAATAAGAATGATAGGGGTGAATGCACTGATCAGAAGCACTAGGCAGCAGGGATACATTAAGAACGGCAGGTGGAGGGTGATAGACGTTTGAGATACAGATTCCATTAATAGTGATAGTTATCCATTGGGTAGGATCCCCTGCATTAGAATAACCAACAAGCGAGAATGAGATGGAAGATCATACAAAGGTGGCGATACCGTGATGTTCCCTTGGGATGTGACCAGCCAGGGTGAACCTGTATAACTTGAGTTGGTCAGTCATAGTCTTGTGCGTCTCTTGAATTAGTACAACAGTGACTTTCATTTCACAAGTCATTGTCTGAATCAACTCTCGCTTTGCAGCTGTCCATCCTTCAACATTTAGTTGTAGAATGACCAACAGTTCATCGGCAGAAGCAATTGCTTCTCGTCCTGACAAGGACGGACTGTGATTTTGGGTACAGCTTGCCGCATATTCTTTCGAAGTAGGAATCCCTGGTGTTTGACCATTGGTATCCATGCTATGCATGTTGCTACTGATTTCACTAGCTCAGACGAGCTACCCAGGCAGACAATGTAAACGTATCAGTAGCTCCCGCCCCTGGGGGTGAATGATCTTTGATGTTTTGTTTTGAGCTTGAAGTTGACCTTGTTCTTCTTCCTTCGTTTGAGCGAGTTCTTCTTTTTTCCACTGCTTGGCCATGCAAGATTTCAGGGCAGGTGTTGAGCAGCCATTCGGTTGTCTCATCATCCAGAAAAATCAGGCCATGCAGTTCGTGGAGAGGTCGATGGATTGGACATTGGAGGACGACATGGTCAACGGTTTGTTCTTCTGCATCACACTCACAGGCCGTAGAGGAGGTCATACCCCATTTGTACAAGCAGAAGCGGAAATGTCCAACACTGGTAGGGAGGCGGTTGAGCCAGACCCAAGCTCTTCTTGGGAGGGTCATGCTGGGGTGTGTTTACCAGTGTCTGGAATTAATGTGCGGAGTCTTGTGGGGTTGTCCACACACTCCGCGTTCCATTGATGATCCGCCCACTGCACCGCATGTATGTTGTTGTTGTCAGAGAAGCTGATGAGTTGCTGTGTAGCGGGTACAAATGGGTGTCTCGATTTGAGGCGTTGTGCAACAACACTAGATGGACGAGTAGGTGCTGAGTAGAGCAGATGTCCAGGCTCCATGGCACGGCATCCTAGAGATAGTGTGGCTCCTCTGCGACCAAGCTCAGCAGGTTGGATGCCTGCGAGGATTGATAGGTTGTCTGTTGGTGTAGGACGCAGGCATCCAGTCACAATTCGCAAGGCGACGTTGATGGTGGGGGTCAATGAGATGGGTATGAGCACTGCGGCACCAAACAGGAGCACAGTACTCTGCAGTTGAATGGACCAGGGCTAGGGTGACTGTTCGCAACGCTGTTGCTCCAGTGCCCCAACCAGAGCCAACAAGGCGTCTCAGGAGTGCGACGCGTGATGTTAGCTTCTTGCAAAGTGACTCAAGGTGTCGGTGGTACATGAGTGACCTGTCCAACGTTATTCCGAGGTATTTCGGCTCGGAGCAGAAGGGCAGGGTTTCGTTGTTGAAGTTGACTTTCAGCTCACATTTAGCTTCCTTTTTGTTGAGATGGAAGACTGCCGACACCGTTTTCGTGGTGCTGAGCTTTAGCTTCCAAGTCTGGAGGTATTCACCTAGCGTTGCCATGTCCTTGCTCAGCGCCCCTTCCACTGCCTGCCAGTCTCCATCAGCAGGCATGAGTGCTAGGGTGTCAGCATATGCATACTTTCTGGAGATGGTGGCTGGCAGGTCGGGGATGTAGATGTTGAACAGAAGGGGCACCAGGACAGATCAATGTGGGACGCTGTTCTTGAGGTGTTGTAACCTGCTCCTTTGACCATTTCCGGTGGTAAGGGTAAAGCTGCAATTGCCAACCATCTTCATGATCATGTGGACCAAGTGTGCAGGTGAGGCCGCCGTGCCGTACAGTATCGTAGGCTGTTGTGAGGTCGACAAACACAGCTCCGACCTTCATTTTAGCTGAAAAGCTATCCTCGATGTCCTGTGTCAACAAGGTGACCTGGTCTATGGCCGAACTCTCGTGTCAGAAGCCTGCCTGCTCCTGTGGAAGCAATAGGTCGGTGATTGTTTCGACACGAGCATAGATGAGTCTCTCGAGGATTTTAAAGGGGACACACAGCAGAGATATAGGATGATAGGTCTTTGGGTCCTCCAGTGGCTTCTCTGGCTAAGGGATTGCAACTACTAGTGCTCTTCTCCAGATCTTCAGAATTTTGAGTTGGCACATGCAGGAATTGAGGAAGTCACAGAACCAAGATTTGTGAGCCGACCTGGCGTTGAGTACAAACTCGGGAAGCTGGAGTCCGATCCGGGAGGCTTTCCTGGCTTCAGGCATCTAAGGGCAGCAGCAAACTCTTCCGGCCTAAAAGGTTCAGAGATACTGTGACGCTCAGGTGTTGGAATCTTCCATAGGTCGGACAGCTGTTTGTTGACAAGCCTGGTGGACTCGCGGCTGCCGGTCTTGTGTGCCCCATTCGTTACGAGATTTGAGGCAATGGAATTTGCCGAGACGGAGCACAGGCGAGAGTTGTGTCCAGACCTGCCAGTAAATTTGCTGATTGTTCTCCACGCCTTGCGGGCTAAAATGCGAGAAGTCGATGGAGCTGACAGCTTCCTCCCATCGCTCCTGCTTCTTCTGTTGTAGTTGAGAGAGTAGCGACGAGGTGGCCCTGTTAGAGGCAGTCCCCACTGGGGCTTGGATAAAGGGGTGACAGAGGGTCTCGCACTCTTTGTCCCAACATGGCACATAGTTCTTCCGACGGCCACGTGGGATACATTGTTTCACTGCAGAATGTAGGCTCTTGCAAAAATCCTGGTATGCCCTCTCAATATCTGGTGTGCCCAGAAGTGGCAATCTCTCGACGAATAGAGAAGGCAAAAGCGCTTCCAATTGGCCTTGCGAAAGTTCCAACGCTTCACCGGATCGCTGTGGGCAGGAACCTTGAATCTTGGTGGTGTTATGAGGGAGGGCCGATGTTGTGACCGCGGGAACTTTCCTAGGACACATCTGTCGGCTGTCCTGGCCGAAACTCGTGAAGGCCAGGTCTGGGTTGGTGCCAATGTTCCAACGGCGAGAGAAGAAACTGGCTGTTTCCTTTGGGTTGTACAACAGTCCAAGGTTGTTGCATGTTGCCGAGGGGTCCAGGCTCTCACTGTCCGGGGATGTTGTGTTGTAACCACAGTTGACATGTTGGCAGTTGAAGTCACCAACGTACAGACTGGGGTGTGGGAAAGTCAGGATGGTCGTTGGAGTAAGTCGCGAACGTGGAGGTTTGTAGACGTTGACGATCTTGCAACCTGTGACGTCCAAGCACAACCACTCAGTCTCTGATTGATCTGGAGACTGATCAACCAGTGACCATTCCAACTGCTTGTGGGCAAACGTGGCAAGGCCGTGATTCCTGCTCTGGATTGACCCAGCTATTGAGAAGTTGGGAATCACTAGCTTGTCTGCAGTTGTGTAGTGGGTCTCCTGTAGGACAATGATGAAAGCCTTGTTCTTAAAGGCTAGCTGCTCAGTGACGTAGATCTGGTTGTCAGTGAGCCCCTCGGTGTTCAGCTGGAGTATGTCAGGTCGTGGGTCATCTTTGGCAGCATTTCTTTTGCCACGCCCTGAGAGAGCGTTGTTTGACCCATCCCACGCTGAACACATCCAGCGTGAGTAGCAGTGGTTGCTCTCATGGTGACAGATTTAGTAGGCATTTCAAGAAGTGGCGCAACAGGGAGGGCCACTTGAAGGCATCTGTCTTCCTTGACCTTGTTGACCTTCTGATACAAATAATAATTAACATTAAAAATATACTTGGACAAGTATCTCCATAACATATTAAAAATTGGGAAAGGTAATATTTCTCGTTTTTCTGTAATGTGCACTCAATTGATGGCATCTCAACAAATTTGCAAAAAATCAAGTTTTAAATTGTAGGTTTCACTCTTATGCACACTGTGATATGCGTACGAGCCTGTAGTTAACAGTGTGTGGTCCAATCAACAAGTATTACTGATTGTCTGTAATTCAGTAAACAATTGCCTAAACCTAAAAAACAGGTAAACCATTACCTGCAATTTGCCTGAAAACAATCAAACCATTTCTATCTAGGAAATCGATTTCATGTAACTACACATTCTCAGTCCTGGAATATGAATCAAACAGAATGACTCTCTGCTCAGTTGTGAAATCTTATTCAAATTCTATTTGAACCTAGGTGCATAAAGTTCCTGATTGATTCGACCATGACATCTTTGTGGAGACTAATTACTTATTTTGATTACAAGATGAAGTTTAGCTTCTTTTATTAGTTAGTATATAAGCACCATAACCACCCAAAACTGCTTGCCAAACAAGTTTTTTTAGGCAAAACACAGCCGCCGAGGAAGTGTTAACTGGCTTGATTTAATAGAAAATTAGTGCAGATCAAAGAGTTGTTTTTTTTAATAACTCTGCCTGCAAATTGCCTAATAAACCAGTGTGTGCCTGCTAAATGCTTTTGTTGCTGTTATGGAAATTTAATGCCATGTGTTTATTTGTGTTCATACAGGTCTTTTGGTGTTGCATGCTGTGAGAGTGATGAAGATAACAGAGCACTAGCAGAAAAATGGAAACGAGTTATCAAGCACCTGGTGGCAGGGAAACAGATAGTGAAAGATCAGGGTTAGTAAATGTTGAGTTATGTACACAGCTTTAATTGTTGATTGTGTATCGATTCACACCAAAATAACTCCTAAGGTTATATTTCCTTTTTGTGGTTGTTTGCTGTAAATATTCAGCTGTGTATGTAGTTTCATTAACTGAATCTGGTTATGGTGTAACAGCAAATCCAGTTAGTCGAATGAGCAAGTTTTTTTATGTGTGGAACATGTGATTATCCATATCAGTCAAATATCTGCAAGTTTTCTGCCTTCTGTCCACATGCTTGCTACCTGACACTGCTGATATCTGATATCTGGTAGCTTAATGCTCATCATGGAGATTCTAGAACTGTGAGATATATAAGTTGCTTCTAGATCAGGTGTGACGAACCTATTTTCTGTCGCGGGCCACTTTGTCAGGGCTGCACAACTTGTTATTAATTCAATTGGGCTATCAGCTTTTGATACCACATCGCAAAGATTAGAAGCGTGTCAAAGAAAGTTCAAGACTGCTGGTCTCGCCTGAATGCTTCGCATGTTCGTCACCCCTGTTCTAGATGTTCTAAAAATCCATTTGTCCTGATATTTCAAATTCTGAAATCCTGCAGTGCTTAGCAAAGCAACAGTCACCAACTGAAACTTAGATTCAGTGTTGTTGCAGGGCCATGCATTGTATGATGTGCATACTGTGTGACACAATAATTGTCTGTATCAGTTCTGGAATGTTGTCTGCAATTGTGGCCATTACTCTTCTGCTTGCTTTGAACTGTATAATGTCGCTGTGAAGATGTTACGTCTGAAAGCTGTCATGTACTTCTCTTTAAAGCCCTGCTCTGGTGCCATGGGAACAATATGACCCCAGGCTTATTTGATTTTCATGTCGCTATGTATATATTCTTTGCAGGTTCCTGTTAAATGTTTCCATTGATGCAATTTTAATTTCAATGTTGCCTTTATTGTAAATTTCACATTTTAATTGTTTGGAGTCATGTTGACCCAATGGTACCATTTAGGTTACAAATATATCCCATGTTCTTTTACACAGGTCTTCATAACATATTAGTTATTTTTATTGTAAAACAAAGAATTATGTCCAGAAGCATGTTCAAAACATCACCCAGCATTCTCCATCAGGGCAAAATAGATGCTTCCTTTGCCTGAGATTGAAGGACAAAAAGTACAGACTCACCAGCAGTAGATGTCATAACACCACTGCGAAAAGCACAGCAAGATGGTCTGTAATCAGTGTCAGAAGTAAAATATTTGACATTCGTGTATTCTGCACTCCACCACATTTTTCAAACAATAAACGTAGGTTGATAACAAATTGAGTGTTTCTACTGATTTTTCAGTAATGGGGTCATATTGACCCCATGGTACTGCTAACATGATTTTTTCGTGGTACCAGAGCAGGGTTAAGATTAGCCAAATGACCTTAACACATTCGCTGCCGGTGTACAAGATACTTGTACATTGACATCACACATTGAACCGCTATTTTCACATCACTTTGCAACTCCATAACTTGCCAGTCGATTGTGCTAGGGAACTGTTCAAATCTTCAAAAGACTTGGCGGTTCTTCTACTTTGCAATGAGAAAAATTTCAGTGTTGGGTTTCAGGTTTTTTGGGTGACATCATAAGTGGGATAGGTTTTAGGCTATTTTGGCCCAGGTCACCTCACTCTGGACCCTGACTGCCATACAGAAGTATTTTGCTCAAATTTTCAATGGAAGTCTTTTGGGCCTTTGATCAGCTTTCTAGTCTTTTGGGCCTTTGATCAGCTTTCTAAGGTTTTTGGTTAAACAGTCAGGACAAAATAACTAAAATTTGTATAAAAAATAATTTTGAGTCTTTTTGTATTTGAATAAATTCATTAAAATGTATCACATTTGATTATGCTGTACTTCTAGGTATATGTAAGATATTATCAGATAAATCCTATTACTAAATGTAATTCTTAAAAATAACTTGAACCAACTGGTATTATTATAAGCTCCAAGTTTGCAGTGAGGCCTCGAGGAATCATCCGAATGGGCTCTGCTTTCATCTTTTTTATGATAACTCAAACTTGCACATATCTGTATCCAAGTAACTGATCTTCACACAGGTACACAGTTTGAATCAGTCAGCAAATTTTGATTGGAAATTGATTTCACACAACTCTACACAGGCTCTAACACAACACATTTTCCGTCCTACAGTCTTATTTGGACTGAAGATACAGAGTGTTGCATGAAATTGATTTCCTATTAAAAATTTGCTGATTGATTTAAATTCTTCACCTGTGTGAAAACTAGTGTGACGGCACATCGCGTCACATGCCTAGAGCACACAGTTGGAAAGTGCTTCAAAAATGCAGCTGCGCACTTCCCGAGTTTACAACAATACAGTGAGCCTGGTCGAGAAGGGAATCTCTATTGTTGCTTGCATGTTGCACGAGTGGAGTTGGCATTCTTTCTGCATGTTCAAATCTCCTGTGAGAAGCTGCAACTAAACTAGTTAAGTGAAGTCAATGGTGGCAGTAATTCACAAAAATGAACCTTATGCGACTGGCAATAGTAAAAAGGTTGTGCAACCCTGGACTAAAGTATGAAAATTTCTAAACAATTTTCCTGAAACTTGTATTTTCTGGTGTTATCAGAGAAAGTAGCAGATTCAAATCACATTTGCTAGCACAGAACACGTGTTACAAGATCTTATGAGTATTTCAGTGTTGTATAAATGTATGTTGCTAGTCAGTTGTCATGCTTTTTGTGTCAATGAAATCCATACTGACACTGCTTGGTGTCAGTAAATGAGATATTATATATGTGTTTTTATTATGATTATCAGTTTTGTAAGAAACTTCATTCAAAGTAAAATATTGCTGGCCAACTTTACTCAAATATGGAGAATTGAGAAGTGTTACTTTAGCGCTAACTATTTGTTATGTGCTATAATCAGACCTCTTCATAGCAAGCTTTAATCAAGTAATGCAGCATTCAATCTAAACAACAGAATAATTAGTAACCCTGCTTGCAATCTAAACAAGTGGCCAGCGTGAAATGTAGTTGCACTCCAAATGTTATGCAGTACGGTATAACATTTGCAATCAGAAATGAGCAATGCAGTATTACGAGCGCTGATTACAATATCACGATCTTTCCTTCTGAAGATTAAACAAAGAGCAGTGTAAATAAAACAGGCATTAATAAACAAAAATTTTAAACCACACTAAAGCTTACTCAGCAAAAGTTTATGACAAGTTTACACTGCCAAATTCTACATTCACATCAGTGTAGTGATTCACAAGATCTGTTCTCCTCCGTATCTTTCTGAAGCTTTTTTTAAACACGTAGATCTCCAAGTCAGCCTTTTCATTTTATTATTTCGAAGTCAACCTTTTGATTTCATTATTTTGTACATATTTCAACCAAGTGATTATTTTTGTTGAGGCTGTTCGGATGTTAACTTGTGTCATCCTTTCTTGTCCACATGCTTGTTTTTTGTTACATTTTAAAATATTTGAATTCCTATCCAAAATGTTTGAAAGTTAGTTCTTGATTATAAATTGTAGGGGTGGAAGGTTAGAACAAAATTTGTTTAGGATTACATTAGTAAAAAAGCTTGAACTCCTCTCTGAGAGAATCCCATAAAAGAAGGATAACCATTATGTTGTAGCCAAATTCAGTTGCAAGGGTTGAAAGAGTGGAGAACTATTTCCAATTTGGTAATTGGTTCCCCATACTTGGACGGATAGCCTTGCATGGCTTAAGAGCTTGGTCTACATTTGCAATAACTATTTGGTCTAGAGCTGGACCCTTGTCAGGTGCCACCACTTCAGGCCAGAGTGGAGGTAACATTGATGGCTGAAGGATATTCTAGTTTTCACCAAACTGCAGAACTCATAAATTGCAACCCCATCACCAGTTGCAGTTGAGCATCATGCTCAGGACTTAATATTGGTGTAATTAATATATAAAGTATAATTTCATTGCACAGTAGAATTTGCCTAATTCGTCACCTCAAGAGGGTTAGAAAAAAGTGATGAATTATGCGAAGCGACGAATTACGCAAACAGGTGAAAACTCTATCATGGAAGCTCATATACTTTATCATAGTAACTCGTATGTGCACATAGTGCTCTTATTTGCAGTAAAATGCAAGTTTATGACATGGTTGAATACAACAATTAATTCCTCTGCTCTATCTGGACTCCTCCATTCAATCAAGCATCTTTTAAATCTTTAATAAACTTTTCCACGTTCTCTCAATGGGGAGTTGGGTTGCGCTTCGCACTCTGCGTATGAATTGGATAAACAAATTGTAAGGTGCAACAATTCCCAGATAAAGATGCTTAATTTATTTGAATTCCCACCTGTACTAGCTGCTTTGACATCTAACACAAAACTGCAAATGACGAATTAGACAAACGAAACGCTTCTCAGGGATAGAAAGAGGTTTAAGCAAATTGACGAATTAGACGAACAGAAATGTACACAAAAGATAGGGATTCTACCAGAACCAATGAAAAAGAGGCAAATTAAGCGAATTGACGAATTAGACGAGTTCTACTGTACTAGAATTTGCACTAAAGTTTAATAGCTATGTACAATATCAACAAGTTTGCTGTGGAGATGCTATAGTTTTTCGCGGGGTGGGTTAACCCATGCGGGTTGTGGGTACCCGCACTGCTATGCGTGTGAGTGCAGGTTGAACCTGCTGCAGTGCAGGAGTGGGTTGTACTTGGTGTGGGGTAGGTGCAGGTTGAGAAATCCTTTGTGCGGGTAACTGAGTGTTGAACCAAAGCAAACTTAATCATCTCAGAAGTCGATAAACGCGTGGATATACTGAAGCTGTTTGCCAGCATTGTGCCTTGGACAGCAGGTCTACAGCAATTATTACATTATGATGTAATAAGCTATTGTTAACAAAGCATTAGCTCAGGATTTTGCTAATCGCCATGTGGTGGGCAAGTGCATTTTCTAATGCTACCATTGTACTTGGTGAGAAATAATTCAGCCTAGCTGCCCTCCAAAATGGATAAGACAATGCTAATGCAGCTAGTTGCAACTGGACTGAAATGTGTTTTTTTGTCACCTCAACTCTGTTGACTGCAAAATATCAGATCTGTGGAAAAGTTTTGGTTTGGTTGCCAATGAAAAGAATGACAGTCTTGATTTGCTGCTTGTCTTCAGGCGTTATGAGTAGGGCAAATTTTTGCAACTTTTTTTACAGCTTCCAACAGCTTCTGAAATAGGCAGAATTTATGTAGTATGATGTTTTAAGTTGGTTTATATTGCAACTTTTTTTTTCACATGCAACTTTTACTGCAAATTTTATCAAGTAGGCCAATTGCACAAAATCTAAAAGTGTTATTTAAAAAAAATGTTTTAGAACTATTTCAGTATAGTTATGTTCTCTTTGACAACCGATTTGGACTGAATAGTGACCCGAGAGCAACTGTAGAAATGACCCGGCCAAACATCAGTCCAGAACTGCAGGCCCAATTGTTAAATTGCCAAGCAACTTCATGCAGTGTGGAGCGATGTTTCAGCATGCTATGCAAACTGTTGGCAAATGATTGCCATTTCTCACCAGATATAATGTTTGGAAATATTTAGCATTATATGTAAATAAATCGCTTGAGTAAATCACTGTCATTTAAAATGCTTGTGCATATTTGTAACTTTTTACTGCTACTTTTGTTAAAAATAAATCCATATTTCTCATGATTTTATTGCAACAAAAACGTGCTCTAGTTATGTGTTTTTTAAAGTTTTCAGACAGGTGCGGGTTTGAGTCTGAAAAAGTGTGGGGCAGGCGCGGGTTGGGATGGTCTGTGGGCAGGATGGGTGCAGGTTAGAAGAGTTCGGGGCTGGAACGGGCAAGATTTCTCACTCTCGTGCAGGCAGGTTTTAATTTTGCGGGGTGGGAGTGGACAAAAAATTCCAACCCGTGCAGGACTCTAGTAGATGTGTTGTACTAAAATTTGGAATTATTTTAGCAAAAGTTCTTGAAATCGGCACTATCTGATTGCCCTGAGTCATTTGTTCTAAATAGCATGAATATTTTGTTGCTTTGTACAAGTGAATGCTAAAACTTGTACTCGTTCTATAGCACTTTTGAAGTCAAGATATGCTATAACATTTTAAGTATTGCATGCTTACTATATTTGTGTTTTAGTGAATGAACTTCCACAATTTCCATACCGCTACCTAGTGGCTTATATAAATCCATTCAGTGGAAGAGGAAAGTCTATGCAGATTTATAAAGAACATGTCAAGCCAATGTTTGCTGAAGCAGACATCACATGCAAAACCATAAAAACTGGTAAGTGATCAGTAGAATAATATTCAACAGGGAAATAAAAACATATTTAAAAGTGTTTGAATTGACAAATTCCAGTTAAAATACAGTCATAAGATTTCCAAAATATGGAATATATTGTCACTTCTGTTGTCAAGAGAGTCAAGGTATTGATAAGATGCTAATTTTTATGCGTTGTTTTTGTAAATTTTCATATATGAAATTGCATGGTGAATTTCCTATTATTTGCTAATAGAACGAATAGTCACATGGCAAAATAATTTCAAATTAAAGTGGTTGCTGCTTTGTAAGACTATCTTGTGACAAGAGCATTATGGGCTTATAAAGCAGGAAGTGAGTTTTCATTACCGTAGTCCTGTATACACAGGACTGTACACAAGACTCACAAGAAAGTTAATTGTTTCATACAGCATAGTTCATTAGCATATATTAGTGAACAAACGCATCAAGTTTCAGTTGCTACATTGGGTTCTGGTGAGGAAAATTACCATCTGCATTTATTTGACATGAAGCATCCAGTCTTCATTACCCTGTCTTTGTGTTTAATATTTCATAACCCTGCTCTGAAAATGGGCTTAAAAGCAGGTTTTTACGCTTATAAAGCATGTATTTTACTACAGGAGTAAATGGGATCTATGCTTCATTGGGCTTTATTAGCTGTAGGTTTGTAAAGTGGCAACCACTCAATTATGATTCATTTTAAATGTAAGCATTTGATACTTTGTGTAAACTTTGTTGAAAATCCAACATTAGAATTTTCATTTTTCATTAGGAAATGATGTAGCCCTTGATGTTAGTGAATTTAGTTAATCTTTTAGGAACATCAGTTTTATGTAAAACATTGGCTTACTAAATGTAAGCGATATACAGTATATAGTTTATTTGTTGTTCGAAGCACAACCATTACAGTGAGTTTTATATCTTTCAGATATCACTGCAATTGCTGCAGTAGTTAGCATTTCAAGATATTTATGGAAAAATCGCTTTATTGCTATGTTTCTGTCATGTACAAACGTAGTACATAAATTGCTATTATGAGCAATTTTTCATGTGAATGCAACTTTGTTAGCCTGAGAAAAACCAATGAAGATGAATGTTGGATGTTAGATTTAACCAGAAATAAAAGTCACACAGTTAAAGGTAGAGAATGATCTTAAAGCAGGTGCATAATTAAAATGATATGGGTTAAAGTGAACATAGTGCCCAAACATGTGAAACTGAGTGGGCTTGTATTCCTGAGCATTGGAAGTTTTTTGTAGCTTTCATCTGGTTTTGCACTGTGTGGTAATATTATACAGCCCTACGCTGATTCACACAATTACAATATGATTTATTAGGCAAAAGTATACATGTATCAATAGATATAGCACACTTAAAGAATAATATTTGTTCAAATGTGGCCGTGTCTTGGGAAGCTACTGAATCTTCCTACTTTAATTAGAGCTTCCACAATTGCAAATCTGTATCCCCTGAAGTTTGTCCATGTTTCTTGTATTTTTATTAAATTCTTTTCAACTACAATATGTATCTTTTGGTATTGCCACAATGTTGTGTTTTGCGTGTATGCTTATTGTTTTTCCCATAAAACATTTTACATGTCCAGCAAATGCTCGTGCAAAGCTGCAAATGTTCCAAGGTGCTTCATGATTGTATGTACAAATACATTTTTTCAAATTTTCAAATAAATTGTATTGATGCACATTGCAGGTGCCATACTGCCAACCTTTGTATACATTGCCAATCTTGCCTCCATGTTGCTTTGTGGTAATACGTCATGAATTGCAATGCTATAAATGTGAAAATGTCACTGAACAATTTTGCAATTGGAATACAGCAGACATGGGGTAATCGTAATCGATTACATTTTTTGAGTAATCGTAATCGATTGAACTAACCAAAAATGAAATGAAATGTAATCGTAATAGTATTCGATTACATTGCCAGTTTAATCATAATTGATGATGACTTTCGCAATTAATCTTGGAAATCTTCACCCTACATCACTGTGCAATGAACCGCAGTTTTGGTGGTTGGGTTTCCTCCTTTATCACCGTTTGTTATGGTTATGTTTCAGGGGAGGCCATTTGCCCGTCTGTGTTTGTTCAATCCAAATAGTCCAACAGCAAGCACAGCATTTGTGGTGAATTCTCACTTTGTTCTAGCTATACAGCCTTCCTGTTGGCTGCCAGAAATAAAGCAGCGAGTCTAGTGAGACATAGCAACAAAAATAAGAGCTTTTCTTAAAAATGAGTTGAAACTTTGGCAACAGAAGAGATAATGCTACATTACGAAGGGGGTGTTGGTTTTGTTTATATATATTCAGAGTGAATCTGTGAATGTAAGTGCTGGAGTAGGCTGCGTATATTATCACTACAGCAAATTATATAAATTAATTTTTTGCAATGGAATAAGGTAACTTAACCCAAGTCGAAAGCACTTTTCCACAACGCTGATAACTAGCATGTCAATAGAGATCATCCACAAATACTGGTAAAAAAGTCAACGAATCCAGCGAACTTGTGTCAACAGTTGACTTTTTTGTTCAATAGACAGATGCATAGCTATACTGGCATCAATGTTTGTTTCATTTCGAATGAAAAGCTACACAATACTATGCTGCGCTTGCAGACTATCCAGCAGCCATTATGCAGCTGAAAACATTACATAACCCACAGTCTGAAGAAATAGTCAGCTATTTTGAAATTACTGACACAACTTTTCAGCGTTGCTGGACGAGAGTTCAAGCTTGACAGATGTCGTTTGACTGATAAAAAATTTGAAGCGTTGATGTTTATCAACTGTAACACACATTTCAGAATATATTACTTTTGTTTGATCAATATTTAAAGTGTTTGTTGCAGTGGTGTAATTAAGATGGGTGGGGTGTGTGGCAAATTTCCCCACCTTGGCAAGCTAAACGTAACAACCAGCCCCCACTATCTTATATTTCGGCTTTAGTATTTTTATGGCTTTCAGTAAGTTGTCGTTTCTTGCGTTGCTCGGCCAGTTTCAGAGATGCGTCCTGGTCATTGGCAACAACACTTATTCCAAACACCTCAGCAAAAATTGTAACCCTAACTTGAAGAAGTTCAAGCGTGTGGTCATGGCACGAAGACTTTCGAACTACATTAACAAGAGATTAGTTTGTTTGAAGAAAGTTAAGACCACTGCATCATCCTTTGCTGTGTAAAAATTTATGACGTTCCAAATGTATTTGCAAAAGTTCAAATCAGTTCATAATATGGTAAAGTTAGTTCAACAACTAGTTGACCAAACTTTTTTGGGAGATAATTCCAACTTCAGCACTATATTGATTTAAAGTAAGAAAAACTCCTTGGAGTAGTTATCGTTATTTAGGGTTTTAGTATAGCCATCCGGATTCACCATCATTTATTAAATTTTAATCTGAGTGTTGGCTAGTGGGCTCCTCACAGTGGCCAGTGGGCTTCTTTCAGCTAAGTCTTCCCCCCTAGCTCTTCTACCTAGGCAACTGGTTTGTTGTCTGCGCAAACATCTCAGTCAACAGTGATTTTTATTTTTTCCGGTGCTTAATCCTTGCAGATTGGTAATTTCGTTTATTGCATTCATACATATCACATGTTGTCTGAAATTATACTTACGTGAAACCACGCAAATGGATTTTGTTTTCTTTTTGAGAATGTTTCAAGACAAATGTAATCGTAATCGTGATTACTTTCAATGTAATCGCAATCGATTACATTGTTATTTTGTTTATTCGTAATCGTAATCGAGCAGGTGGCAAGTAATCGTAATCGATTACATTTATGCTGTAATCACCCCATGTCTGGAATACAATACTTCTTAGTAACTAGACCTTATATTATTGCAAGTGGAACAAAATATAGTCTTGTATGCTGATATTTATCTTTATTCTGTAATTATTTACCTGCTTTCTGAGTTGTAAATGAACTTTTCATATTTAGAACGTCCTGGACATGCACGTTTACTGGCGAAAGAGCTGGAGATCGATAGGTGTGATGGCATAGTTATTGTTTCTGGAGACGGTTTGGTGCACGAGGTAGATATGATGTACTTGTGTTTCAACATAGAATAGTTTGATATGCATATTTTGCTGTTTTTAGGGCCACTGCAATATTTAGTTTGCATAGTTTCATTGGGTTTAGTGCATTTGTGTCATATATTGTAACCATTATTTTATTGTTTGTGATTGTATTTAAGTGAGATCAGTTCAACCTAAAGTATCATTTCAATATTTTTAAGACTGGTATGTGTATTAACAAAGGTAATTCAATGGAGTGATGAGTTTTGCAAAAGAGGTTAAACCAGTGTTTCCTAACCAGGGCGGCATCAATAAACTTGCAGGGGGCGCAAGCCCTTTAGCGCTGTATAACATTGAAACTTTGATCAATAAATTTACCAAACAATGCATTTGCTTTAACAACTTTTTTTATAGCCAGGGGGGTTTGAAGCAAAGGACAAGCACTTAAGGGAGGTAAAGAAAAGGTTAAGAACCACTGGGTTAAACTAAGCTCATCAGGTTTTCTGGGAGTTATTCTAATCAAAATAATTTGCTTTTCCTGCTGTAATGCCTGGTTTTGAACATCAAATATGTGATGAACTCAGGTAATCAATGGTTTGATGGATAGACCTGACTGGAAAACAGCAATAAAAACTCCAATTGGTGTTGTTGCAAGTGGTTCTGGAAATGCACTTGCAGCTTCAGTCGTTTATGCATCAACTGGGTAAGTTTTGTCAAAGATGCTTGTCGTAAAACATCTAAAAGCACCTGCCTGTGATAGTTCAGTTCACTTTCATTATACTTGATTTTTGTACTCTTTTTAGGAGCGTAATGAATGGTTTGCAGCATCTACCTCCACTTGCCAGAGGCAATGTGGCTATTTTTGTAGTGAACGCTACGTTGATGCTGAGCGCAAGGCTGGACAGGCTGCATTCACACTGTTTTTCAAGTCTTTGGTATTACTTGACTTCGACCAGGAATCAAAGCCTGCCAGCTTTGGTGGTGTGTGCTCAAACAGCTGTACCACTTGGCCAGTTGTCAGTTATAGTGAAATCCATAGAAGTATACCCAAGCCACAGAAACATGGGGAATATGGCAATGTCATTCCCAGGAAATCTGACGTGCTTGTGGGAAATTTCTCGCAGCAACATTTTTAAGTAGTAAAATAAGAAATTTGTACTCGGCATGAATTGACTTTGAGTGCAACATGTCACATTACTCAGCTTACAGCAGTCAAGCTGTTTGATTCAAAGCATTCTCCCTCCATCATGATAGGTTACCAAAGGTCGAGCCATTCCACTCGAAGCATACTCCCTCCACAAATCACATCACTGGTGGTAAGCGCTGTCCCTGCGTTTGTTGCATGCAGTCCTGCCAAGTAGCCTATTTGACAGTTGGGTGGAAGACATGCTGGTTTGATAAAATTAACATTCAATGGCAATTTAGTTGCCATGTGATTGGAAGGGTCAATACAAGCTCAGGTTCATTAGTTCGCTGCTGGTCTGTTCATGGTGTTTGTTCCCGCATTTATCATTTCATTGGTGTTTAACCTTGTGCCTGTGCCACACCAATCAACAGCAATGCGTGTTGGGTATTATTAACCTCATCGCAAGAGCACTGACAATTTTCCTGGTGTGGACTCACAGCCATTACTGTATAAATGAAATCATTTGACCTGTGGTATATGTCAAGTGTCAGACCACAGCGAAGTGTTCAGAAATTTGTGTGTCAACATCTGTAGATGCTGCGATTCTCTTAGTGATTGTAAATCTGACAAAGACTTGTATTACAGTGTGTTCATGAGGTCTGGTCTTTATTGGGAGTGGAGCATGTTCTGGAACATGTAGCCCACATACTTTGCAGCTGTCCACCAGAGTTCTTAGTTGATAGTATGGATAGTGTCCCATAAAATTTGTGAGCTCCATGGTAGGTCTAAAACTTATACAAGCAAGAAAGATTTAAAAGCGATGAACTAATTGTAATTCTGCAATGGACCAAACATCAGCGAAAGTGGTAGCGTTGTCATGCAGGCACTGAACCTTCACTTTAAACTTTAAAAGTGGACTTAGGCACTTCGCCTCTAGCGATGTGCGATCACATATGCACGAAGTTTCTATAGTATTGGACAAAGCTGTTTCATATTTTAAAGTTAGGGTTGCTGACTTATAAAAAGGTTAAAAACTGCTGATCTAATTTGTGTGTTAGGCTCATTTTATATGCAGTATGCTATTTTGTATTTAAAATTTGATTTTTGATTTTTGAACATTGACAGTTATGCATTTTAATGTCTCTTTTGCATCACTATTTATGTTCATTAATGCTAAATAGTGTTTAATTGCCATCAATGACGTTCTGATGAAGATGTTATGTCAGTTGAACCAGAACAGCTTATGGAGCATTTTAATCTTGAAGATGAGTTTGTTGGTTATTTGTATGTATGCTGTGCTGTAATGGATGGTAGACACCTGTGACGAGTGGGTTAACCTGCATGAGTTGTGCCATCTGCAGTTTGCAGCATTGATTCACTTCTGCAGTTTATATTAAGTTTTGAAATGTTTCTCAAACTTTTATTTAAGCTTCTTTCAGGTTTGAATCATGTCTTCAGAGAATTAGGGTCTCACAAGCTGCATGGAAATGTTTTACTTAAGTACTGTAGGCCTAACATTTTTCAAAAATAATTTATGTTCTGATCCCAGTTTTGTATGAGATGTACAGTTCCACTTCGATAGTGGAGCAGTTTAAACAATTAATTTTGTGCAATGTTTAAGTTCACATTAACATAAATTTCATTCAAATCTAGGTAGATTTTTTCTGTAGCAACTGCTATTTGCTGAGCAATGAGGAATTGCATCAGGGTCTTTATTTCTCCATAGCGATGTCAGTTTTGCTCTCTAACAGAATTTTATCTTGGTATGAAATGCAGAAGGCATCTGGTTACAAAACGTGTTTGAGGGGCATGATAAGTGGCTGTAGTGTAGCATGAAAGATCCCAAGTGAAGAGTTCCATCAGCAACATGTTTGCTTTTTGTTGGAGGTGAGAAAATGATGAGTACTTCATCTGTTTGATAATAATCCAGTGGAACTAATTGTTGCATGCAACAAGGTTGCAATTATTCCAGGAGATGTACCAATTGCATGTCAATGTTGATTTTTGCTTTTGTTGTGCCTAGTAAACTATTTAGTAGTTTTCCTTTCAAAAACAGTTTGCCTATTGTGACTAATTGCATTTGTAGTTGGTGGGTTTGAAATATGGAAGATCTTTAGCTTGTGCGTTGCTGTAGTTTTTTTATGCTGTAGTTGGTTACGTTTTGTGGCAAGAATTCTTGTATGCTGTAGGTGTTCTCTTTTATTCTTTTGGCAGGGAAGCTGTTGTATGCAAAGCAGGTGGACCTACTTCTGTGATGCATTTTCAGTTCAGCAAATTGCAAGTAAAAGCTTACAGGTGAAATGATGAAAAAGACTAAAGCAAGAGCAGAGAAAATGTGCAGATGACGGCCACCGTTAGCACGTTGGACAGGAGTTTCATACTGTAATGTTTGGGTGTTTGGGTGCCTCATACAATGGGCTGCTTGCTGTCAGCCGCTTTGTAATTGGAGTTAGTTGGTTTTTGGCTCTGATGATAGCAGCCTCATGGGCTAGCGTGTGCTTGTTACTGTAGTCTGCACTCTTTCTCCGATCTTGCTTTAGTCTATCATTTCACATGTAAGCTTTGTCTTACAATTTACTGGACTGAAGATGCGTCGATTATGCGAAATTGAACTCCTAGGAAAACAATTTGCGATTAAATTCGGCTGTGTCACCCTTGTGGTGCCTTGACACTACTAGATCAGGGGTCAACAACCTACGTAATGTGAGGAACTACTTCTGAGAAGCCGTACTATGGTATAAATGGACTGTATATATTTAATATTTTGGGCTTTCGTTATGAACTGTGAAAATCAAGAGTAAATCTGATTAAAAGTCCATAAACCCATGCTTTTTCAACATCATGAACAGCAAAATGAACAAAATTGGTGGTGGAAAATTAGTGCTGCCCGCCATACCTTGCAGAGGTCTTTTTTGGCCTGCGACTAGGAAAAGGTTGCTGACCGTTGTACTAGATCATGTAATTTATTGTCATCATGGTTAATTTACGCACGTACGAACAAATTAAAACTATTATGTATGCAGCAAAATATTTCGCAGCTAAAAGTAGAATTTTAAATCATTTGTGTTGTAATGTGTTTATCAGTTACAGTTCTAGCTATTCAAAGATCAAGAGCTGCAGGGACTAACATAATCCCAGGTATTATAGAGCTTACTTGCAGAGAAAATCACAGGCTGATTTTGGTTAGCGACAAACACAACAGCTGCAGTGGATTTTAGCACAAATTTGAAAAGCGAGGTTTCTGGGTATTTACTCTCAGAATAACCTGTTTTTCTGTTTCTGTAGTTGCCATATGTTTTGTGTGATATTAGTAGTGATACAGTTTGAGCATTCTTGTTATTTGGTGTTAGAAAATCATCCTGGGAGCAGTGGAGGTTCACATAATAGAAATTTTATCTGGAATATGTACTCCAACCAGGTGATTCCACATGTCAAATGCCTAACAAGCGACAATGCACAAAAACAATGCTTATGCCAAAAAAACTCTCATCGAAGCTGTGTGTCTAATCTGAGGTCTAAATGCTGGTTGTTCTGTGATCATAATGTGGTGCAATTTTATCAACTCTTAGTTTGTCTGGGTTGAGTAATTGACTGTCGTTTTGTGTTTCCGGATTAGTGTCTTATGGTTTTCTGTGTTAGTGTTGTTTGATTTCTCCTTTCGTGGTCACGTTCAAATCACCAATTTCAATAAAGTCTGCTGTTACAATACGGTGTTGCTTGCAAATACGTTATGTGGCATTTCAAACGTGTTTTTCTTTCGTGATTTTTGCAGGCATAATTCAGAGACGGCGTGACTAATCAAAACCTTTGTGGTTGTCATTCTCGATTTCTGAATACATGTTAGTTTCGATTTCGTGTATTTGCAGATGCCACCAAGTGTCGGCGCTCACGTTGTCATCAATATTTGAAATATGCGCCGGAAGGTCAGTGCCGTGTGACCTTATGGCTATCGAGACCCCTAAACCAGGGCACGGCGACGAGAGGATAGTGACTTATGGAATGTTGGGAGTTGTCACCGGTATGATCGCTGATGTCGACGTGGAAGGCGAGCGGTTGCGCTGTTTGGGTGGCGATTTCCGAAACGCTATCTATGGAGTTTTGCGCATAGCCACTCTCAGAAAATACAAGTATACGTTGAGCTATTTGCCGGATGGACATCAAGATACTGTGACCGCTGTTGCTGGAGCCTCTGCAAGTGAAATTGGCGAAGAACCTTTGAAAAACGATTCTCGCTCTGATAATTCCCATGCTGAAATCACGCACAGACACACCAACAATTCGCTTAAAAATCACCTGTTGGATTCATTCTCGAACCCATTGACCAATGACTGGAAAACGGTACATGGTGATTTCATTCAAGTAACTGCTACTAATTTAAGTCATATCGGTCAGGGATTGCTTTACACTGCAGGTGTGGAGTTCGGGGATGGTCTGATTAGGTTTGTTCATATTCGTTCGTCTGCCACACGACGTAACATGATGAAATACTGGGGCTGCATGGAGGAGGGCGTTGGTGTGCACGACGAAACGGAATCTGGAAATGTCTCGGTTTTGCTCTGTAAAGCTTTCAGAATTTCTCCCGAGCCAAAGCGTTACGGCAATATCACGCTGGACGGTGAGAGATTGCCATACGGTCCGATACAAGGGCAAATACATCCTGAGCTTGCTAGAATTTTTTGCTCGCCAAGAAGCTGAAATGCAATTTTACTTAACCTACTGCTAACTCTCAGTTTTTGAACACTTTCAAATTATGTGGCTAACGTGCTTTACTTTTAAGTTCATTTGAAGTGTGTTGACCTCAATAAAATTTAACAAATAGTTTAGCGTTAGTTTTGTGATTCGTCGGTGATATCGAAATGTTGTGAAAAAGGCAATAAAGGTATACGTAGAGATATGTGCAAAGCTGTTTTCGGTTATTAATGTATCACTTATTGGCTATTCACTTAGATTGTTTATTTTATTAGGGCTGCAGATTGATTTCGATAATTGCAGAATGGATCATCGTAATGTTTCAAAATATGTGTACCTCGCAATGCTTTGTATTATCTTAACACTACACCTGTTCTTACCGAAGGTGTTTCGTCTAGTTGGAAGCACGAACGCGGCAGCCGTATTTATACGTATGTCAGGCCTGCATTGCTGCACTAACTATTTTCGCCGCCGACATGAAGAAATGCGCGCTGTTAACCAACTATAAATTTTGCTCTCGCACATTTTTTTTCGCATAATGGTTAGTTCCAAACTTCACATATTGTGAACGGTGTTAAGCGATTTGAAACGTGTTTTTAGCTAAAGTGGCACTCCAGTTTTTTGGCTGGTCATGCGCAACGTTTCGTTTTAGACCTGTTGTTTGCTGTTGCAAGAGTCGATTTTTCATGACAAATTCGTAGCAAGTATACGAGCTATCAAACGGTATTTCTTATTACTGCGTTTCGTTATCTCGTTATCGGCTGTGTGTTATGCCAAGAACGGAATATTTCTTGCTGTGGGCAGAGCCTTAAGCTGTGGTTTGTGCGACTTTTTATTCATATCTGTGGCAGGGGGCAGCTTTTTGGATGTTTTTAATGTCCGTATTACATCGTTTTATGTTTTTTTCTTGGTCCAGCCTTGCAACCTGTCTCTTGCTAACTGGACAGGTAACTGTAAAACAAGGAATGCGATGCCAACATAGTGGTTTTAACCTACAACATGTTTTTCATTTCTAAGTGTTACTTTTTTATTTATTAACCACAGATCAGCTCATAGAGTAAAACTAAATCTGAGTGGTCAACCGTTGAAAGGTCTAATTTTTGGAAGACAATATTTTTCGCTTTTTAGTCGGTGCTAAATAGGCTGCAAAAGATCCTTAGTGAGCATCGGATCGAACTGCCCTCCCGCTTTGCCCAATCTCATGTGTAAGGTGGGTGCGAGACAACGGCGAGATTCTGCTTACTGGGTTTTGATTCAAACCACCCCAAATTGGAAACGACGGCCTACCAACCCGATTATGAACGTGTATCTCCATACTTGCCAGACGAACGTTTCATGACCTTTTGATGCTGAAGTAGGGTTGGTTTTGTTTAGTATCCCAATCTTAAAGCCTCAGACTACTCGAATTTCTATCTGCAAAGCACGTTTAAAGAATGTCTGGACATGGTCAGTTGTTGCCTTTCCTTCGTTACGCTGTCGTGCCTCCACGGGCTTGTGGTATGTCTTTATCTATGCATAGTTCCTATCTGTTGAGTTTTCTACTGAAGTTTGCCTCTACTGTTAACGATTAGTGCTAAGTGTTCGCGAATTGATCCACTCACAGGGCACGTTTCTATCAGGCACTGCGTATTAACGCCTTATCGGTAGGTTGTTGGTTGCGGTATATTCTTTATTGTGTTTCATCGTGTTATTGCAGGGTAACATGACATTGATGTACGGCTCGAGTTAAAGTTTTAGTTAAAGCCTTACCTCGCGTCTTCGCTGTGTAGTATTTTCAGGAATGTGTAAGCAGTGTTTGTATACCACATACATCCCAGCGTTTGCTGGGTTTGATTTCTACACTTGTTCAAGCAGCATCGCATATCGCCTAGTATCGATTTTCCTTAATCCCATCATTCGGTTGTAATCCGTAAAAAGTGACACACATTTTGCGAAGCAGCCCAGTATGTTTTGATCGTGCGCAAATAGCTGTGATTGTATCCAGTGGTGTTGTGCCGATAGACACGTTTAAGAACACTTCAAAAGAAGATATGCCATGCTACTGTTAAAACAGGTGTACTTTATTTCTGTCAAAAATTTCACAAAGACAACATAACTGCCGATAGCGTGATGCCTCATAAAAACGTCAGAAATGACGTTCTACCTTTTAAGAAAATTAAGAGGACACCGTTCACCTCCAACGCACTGCACCAGTGATTCTCAACCTTAGCTGAAGTTTTGAAAAGTTACGAGCTAAACAAAGATAAAGCGAAACTGTCAGAGTACGCACGGTTAATGATCAAGTGTTTGGTGTTCTGATTAATTTAGACATTTGCGATGCGCGCGCTTAAAGTTCTGCCAGATATGCTTAGAGGTTTCAGGCAGAAAATTTTCTTGAATGAATATAACGATTGTTGTTCAAGACTTTTCCATGTTTTGGTTTGGCGCCGTTTTTTTTTCTTAAAACTTGACATTTTTTCTCGAGTAACCCTTTGGAAAATGGTTGTTACGAAATACAGGCAGAGCAAGAGAGGTTTACGTGTGGCGCTGTTAAGAACTTTCTGCTATTGTGGCGTTGTGTACGCAACTGCTCGTGACTAATGACGTCGCAGTGACGAGCATGGTCGCGCAGACCATGAGCGATGCGTTTAAGAAACGGAAAATATGATGAAGCTGCTGCGGTTCTCAATTACCTTTTTATAAAAAGATTAGGACCTAGCAACCCGGGTTGAGAATCACTGCGGTTGCCAAAAACGCTTGCAGATTGCCGCGATTCAGTAGAGTTGGCCTTTGTGTCGCAACAAAGGCAAGTTTTTCCTGGAATGTTCTCCAAGTTGGTGTGAACAGTTGCGGAGGCTTCGTGATCATACTCAGCAACGTAACGTTAACTGGGTTTGCACTGTAAATTTATATTTAGCGAGTTGCGTGCTCAAAAACGTTCCGTCCATTCCACGAATTACTTGATCTGCATACTTTCGCTTGCAAACTTTTAAACGTGCTTAGGTCTGTCTGGCTGATTGCAATTGATACAAACCCCTTTTCTCCTTCGGGTGTAATGGCAGCAACTACAATCTTTGACCGCTGTCATTCGACCCGATCGAAGTTTGAACGAAGCGGACGAGTTGTTCGACATGGTGAAGTAAATAGTTCATAATAAAAGTAAAACGACGCCGAAAAATGAAGACAACCTAAAATTTACATAACTTGCGAATTTAATCCATGCCGAAAGACGATGTTTAAACCTTTTATTTTTGATCCTACGTCTTGATTAGCGTAACTGTGCGTCCAAGGTCTTGATTTTGCACTGTAAATTCTACACCAAATAGTTTAAAAACTTGCCACGCACTTTTATAACAGCTGATCGTTATGATGAACCAAACAACTAATTGTCATGCCAAATCCGTTTGATATAACAGGAAAGCATGAAGCACGAATGGTGTTCGAGTAGTTTTTGTTCTGTCAGACAACAGACGATGTATTTCAATGAGGCACCGAAAGATACCTTTTTTTCAAGACCACAGTATTATCGAGTTTGTACAGTAAAACAGTGTTTGATCTGAAATAGTAACGGTTTGGACCTGAACCGTTGTCTTATATAGACAAGCGATCTGCACTGTGTTTGTGTTTTAAGACAACATGGCGCTTTTCGTTTAGCAATATCGAGTAGACATGTTGGTGTCTGGTGTGAAAGAGGTAGCATCTTAAATTCTCCTTTTGTTATCGTTTCGCTAAATGATGTTTTTTGCTCGAGCTAACAAACTTACGAAGTTTCTGTAACTGATTTGTCTTTATGCCTTTACTAATGGTTTGTTTTTCCTGAACTGTATTTTTGCTAGTCTGTTGTTGAAGCTATATTTTCTCTGTAGCAGAAACGGTGCTCTTGTCAAATTTGACCACTCTCGTAAGGTCATGCCTGTATCGAATGAGGAATGCATGTTTTTGATGGGCTGTAAAACTTCCACGTGTAGTTTTCTGTGCATGAACTTACAAAGCTGTCCGCCTTTTTTATGCTCGAACATACAAAGCTGCCCACCTTTTTCAAGGTTGCAAAGTACATGAAATTTCCACATTTACATTGCTTTCGTGGATATGATTTGTGCGCGGAAAATTTTATTTTTACTTTATAGGCAGCTTTGTTTTTCAAACAAAACGTGATAAGTAAACACACTGATTTTAATTCAGACCTAAAAATCATCGAAAAAAACACTTTACAGCCATTTCTATAATAGTTTTATGCCAGCGTTGTGGATCATTCGAGTCGAGAATGATCCTTCTGTAGTTCCTGTGTCGAGTGTGAACTGCCAAATCGAACTTATTGCCACTGTTGAACGCAATGCATACTGCGAAAAAGATTTGCGGTCGTTGTCAATTGGTTGCGACGGCGTACTGGCGAATGAACTTTGTTTAAGTCGCGTTTTTCGTTGAACAATATCATAAGCGGTGCGTCGCTCCCTTTCAGTTGGTGGACTCTCGTTAGCTGCGGAACCGCCTCGCACGACCTCGTGCTAAGTTGTGACTTCACAAAGCCGGTGTTTCGATCCACGGACGTGCGCTTTGTTCAGTAGTTCGTGTATACTAACGAGGTGGTTGTGCAATTCTTGTCGCCCAGTAACATTTGTCGGCGTTGGTTGGTGTCATGTGATGGTGCGTATGTATTCATCTTTCAGTTATATCGTTGGTATTCCGGCGTCGGTTTCAAATAAATGTGGTGATTGATCGAAGTGGGTGTTCTTGGAGATTACAAAAAAGTTTGGGTATTTGTTGACCTGCGACCTTTTTCATTTCGGTCGCTGAAGCATTTTTATTAATTTCAGTGGGATTGTTGCATTTTTTAAAGTTATTCTACCGTATCTTGTTGGAGGTGCGTTTACGTTTTCCTCGCTACCGTTAAAAGCTGAAAATGTTACATTTTTATTTGTGAAACTGATCGAGTTCAAAAGCTACACAGTCTGGAATACCCGTGCTCAGTGTTTTTTAATGCATTTTGAGAGACCAAACGGACTCTTGAATTTTTCCAACGGTTTCTCAAAATACCGTAGAACGTCCCTGCATTACCACAACCAAAATACTCTTGACTACCTCAGTATTCAGATGTAATAGCGGTCTCTCAAAATGTATTCACGATCACCAAAGTCAAACCTTAAAAAAACTCTACCCATGCTTTAAAACGCCAAATCCGCTGATGTTTTATGTTGCACCTCAGCCACAACGTTGTTCACACCACTTACATACTCTTCGCTCACAAAGCACTCATATTGATTTACCTGTGGTGCTTCAAATTGTGCTTCGCTCGATATGTGCATTAGAAAACCGCACGGCCTCCTTTGTTGTAAGGCGTCTTTAACCTTGAAGCAGTAAGCTTTTAACAAAGAATAGGTGATAGTACGTCAGCATTTGCGGTTGTCGTGCAGAAACAGTCACATGTTTGCTTTGATACAGCGGAATGCAACATTCTTGTTGATGCTGTATCGCAGTGTGGGCAAAGCATTAACGCTAAAGCAAGCCCTGCATCGTGACAAAATGTTTGAAGTGTTGAGAATGTGTAAACAAGACTCGAGTAATGTCATTTTTACTGTTTTAAGTTAATCAACTTCCGCGTTCGAGTTATGCCTTTGGTGTAGCATCTTCATGCATTTCTTAATTTTAGTACGTTTCTAATTGTGCCCAGGTGTTGAAAGGTTTGTTGATTTTATTCGGTACGAGCTTATTCTTTTCAAAATCTAACTTGTGGGCAACTCTTCTGTGACTGTGTTCATCGTTTCAGTTAAGGTTGAGCTACAGACCTGTTGCTGTCAAAGTAATGTGACCATAGAACCAACTCAGAATGAGTTCAAACCATGCGTCCATTGCCGCTTTCGTGTTGAATTAAACCTAAAACACTGATTGTGCCGTCCTGCAGTTTTGTAAATTGCGGACAAGTGGAAGGTTTGATGCTGCATCGGCACTCAAAAGTCTCCGTTGACCACGCGATGGTGTTATTTGTTGAGTGAACAATGTTCTAGCGATTTTGGTACAGATGTGATCGGTAGTTTTGGGAAGCTGGGTTCTCGGTCCAATCACTTTAATGATAAATTTAATTTTCATTAATTCTGCATGACTAAAAATACGCTTGACTTCTACTGCAAATGCGTACATGCCAGAGGCGGGCGAAGTCTTATTTTTTGCTCCGCTCCTCCCCAAATCATAGAAATACTAAAATAATTCCGACTCCGCCTAGACTCCACGATGTTCCGAAATCACAGTAGCATACTGTAGATGCACGTTGCTTGACAGTTTCGCTTTACGTAGTCCCAAACTGAGGAAGTTCTTCTGTAGAAAGAGAAATCTTCGCATGCGATCATAAAACTGATTTTTCGTGGTTGGTGCAATCGTGCAAATACGGTTCAATCACTGACAGCTGGGCAACTCAGTGCTAACAATGCATGCCAAGAAATCCAACTGAAATGTTAAGTTTCAAGCATTAGTTGCAGCGCATATCGAACCACCGCTCACTTCACACCCAACACTGGATGAGCATTAGATAACTACTGCGGTGTCAGCAATGAGCATGCGAACTACACTTTTTTCCAAAAATATAAAATTAAGGGAATAGCGACCGAACTTTGAAAACAAATGACGAGAGAAACAAACTCCGCCCAGGCCGAAACAACGCCGTTTTGTCTACCTTTGATAAGAACAGAATAAAACGAAGTGTCCGCGGGTTTGTCATTCATGGACCGACGTTGATATAGTACGGTCGGTAGTGACTTTAGCCCGAGTGCAGGATAAAAAAATTCTGGGCTCTGCTGTGAAATCACAGCATAAACGTAATAAGAAGTTTATATGTATGAAACATTACAGTTACCGTTGTTGGGTGCTTGTGAAAATAAGCAGAATTGAAGAATGGAAAAAATGTGTTTCAAATTGTCGCTAGCAAATTATACTACAGTACATTCTTATTATAATTGTAAAAATGCATGCATTATGAGCACCACAGTAACAGTTGCAAAAGCACAAGTTTTCAGGTGAAATGATTCACTAGAAAACATTTGGTACGAACTTTCTTTTTGTTCGAAATGATACGTTTCGCAGCTGGTAAGGATTTGAAAAGGCTGGTTTTCGAAAAGGCTGGCACTTTGAAAAGGCTGGTTTTTCTGTGTTTCTGGAGATACCTGTGGGAATGTCATTAGTGCTGGTTGGTCTTATGTCAAACGTTCGTGCAATTTACAAGCCATATAAATGTAAATGGAATGTCTGTCACCTTTCCAAGGAAAGTGCCCCATAAACTTCGATGATTGGTTGACAAACAAGAAGTGAGAACAGTCGTATTTTGAAATCGAATAACAGGTTTCAGAAAACAGTTACAGTGTTGCGACCCTGGCAAGCGCATACACCACTAGGTAAATGCTGTTGTCGAAGTGCGACTGCGTTTTCATTATCCAAATTTAAACCTGGCGTTAATAGCCGATGAGTACGACTGACTGGTTTCCACCTGCGGGCGAATTTAGTTCGTATCAGTCATTGCGTAACAACGGTTTTTGTCCCGCGGCGCAATTTGATTATTCAAAGTAAGAACGTGGAACTTTAAGCAAAACCTTTATCAACGTACATTTTGGAAAGTAACGCTACAAATTTTTGTATCGTGCTAAGGTACCAGCCTGCTTTTGAAAACAATCAAGTTTCTCAGTTCCTCTCTGAACTGGAACGGAAAGCTTTGGGTTGAAGTGTTTGGAAACGCAGGAAGGTTTCAGCAATTGAAGTGCTAACATTAAACAAAATTTGTTTATTCGGTTATTGCCCAATTTTTTGTTTTGGACGAAACGTATTTCACTGTGAAAGTTAAGCCATACAGTGCATTGATATTGCTTGACGCCTCTGTGTTTAAGAGCGTAGGCGTGGTCTACTAAAACAACCAAACCGGCGTTTCTTTGGTGATAAAGAAAAACATCACTTTATGCGGCCACAAATATTTTTGGCAACTTCAGACTGCAACTTTTGCGCCACGTTTGATTTCAAACCAGACAGACAGATAAAGACGTCGACCTCGGCGCTGCAGTGACTACGTTCTTCGATGATCCAGCAAGTTCTGGCATCAATTTTTGGCCAGATTGTTTAATTCAGCACTGTTTTCGTTAGCGAAGCTCACTTATCTTGCGTGTTTGATTTTAAATCTTTGTTGCTGCTGTGTGACTCGTTACCATTTTCGGATGCACAAATTTGGTTGCAATGTTCATCAAGCTGCGGAAGGTAAGCCACTGTCCAATGCCGGTTGCCATGTGTTATCGTTCCAGTTGATTTTGTGACCAACTTGACGCCACATGAACATGGAAATCAGCGATCCATGACGCAGTTGACAACGAAGTATATATTCGCCGAGTTTCATGTTGCATTTCTCCAAGGAATGTCAAGTTCAAATGCGATGTCGCGATTCGTTTACCGTGTTTTTATTAACAGACAACACATTTCTTTGAATCTGGCACGAGACTCGGTCTTTGAGATTGTTCGTGGGCGTACCAGGGATTTGTCGTTGGTGTATGCTCAAAATGCGCGAGACAGCTTTTATTCTTTTCTAAACTTTGGTTGGGGTTTTGTTGCGGATGTCGACATCGAAAGTGAAAAATACAGGTAAGTCAGTTTCTCAAACATCACTGACATATGATATCAGTTGTAGCTTAAATGCGTAGTGTTTTTGTGTATAGCGTTAGTGGGTTCTTTCTCGGCGACTCGATGAAGTTCCAAACTAATTTTATTCCTGTCAGCATTAATCGAAATAGGCGTACCGCACTGCAATGGAAAAATCAGATAGGTTGCGTAAAAGCAGCGGGAAAGCATGTGGTGGAAACAGATTCCGTGGGAGCCTAGTAATTTTATAGCATCGGTCCAGCAAATAATTTGGCACACGTTACAAGATGTAGCAGATCTATCAAACTAAAATTATTCGAAAATATTTTCCATTACCTTTTCTGCTTTGCACATTAGCTTAGGACAGTGGTTCTTAACCTTTTTTTACATATCTTACCCTTTTATCAAAAAAGATTACCAGATCTACCCCCAATGCACTCAATGGTGCTCATTCATTAAAAATAAGAAGTTAATAAAATATTACATTTAAGAATGATTTATGAAAATTTACATTTGCTGCAATTTATGGTGCAGTAAATTTACCCCCTTGGAAGATGAAATTTTTACCCCAGGTTAAGAACCACTGGCTTAAAACAACGTGGAAAACTTGACCACATTCACAAGAAACCAAACCTCATTTGCGTCACAGACCGTTGGTGTTAAACCGTTTGTTATAGACCAAGGAAATGAACCAGTTGCAATGGTTTATGAGTCAAGACGTTTCGTCTGCAATGCGCACAAACATTGCACTCTCGCTTGTAATAGAAAGCAAAATTTCTCCGTCAATTTCTGCGTAGTGTGCAACACTTTGCTTTAAAGAATATGGTGTTTCCTGTTGTCTAAGTCTCTGAAAACAGACTTGTGGAAAATGTTGAAAATCCCTTCATAGGGAAAGACGCCAACAGTATCTCTTGATTGCTTATTTTTTCGGAAAGGCTGTCACGACCCAAAAAAAGCCAAGTCTAACACGCCTGCCTCGTATGTGTGACTAGAACAACATACAATGTAGCATATCTTCGCTTCGCACCATGCGAATGTTCAGTCACTATGTTCTCCCCAATTTGGTCCTTGAGGCTTGTTCATTTTTGATAGTGCGCTGGAGAAACAGTGAACTAACTGCTTTGAAATCAATATACAGTAAAGGGGCCCGTATTGCAGTGTTGAGTGAGTGCTCAATCAACGAAACGTTTTTGTAACTTAACGACTAACAGCGCACGTCCATGGAACATTAAACGCTTATGAAGATTTTCTAACCAGAAATTTTCATTAATAGACCTTCCATAAGATTCTTGTCATTAATAGTGTGATGAGCAATTTAAAGTCTTTGTACCAGAGCAGAGAGCTTAGGAAACTGAAAGGCTCGATATCGCCTGATCCAAGCTGTCATTCGCTTGTTTCATGAGCACGCCCAAGCGGAAAAGAAATATGTAGAAGTGTATTATTTTACATGACAAATTATGTAAGTGTTGAGCGATACTTCCATTTATTTTTTAACAAAACGAATGTTTCAAAGCAGAAAGGTTTCACATGATCGTGATTTTGCTTTCAAAATTACGCTTCAACACTTCGTTACTTGTGTAGGATGTTGTCAATGTCGTGCTTCCATAGATAAAATATGTTTGCTTTTTACTGTCAGTGTTGTTTGGATTTGATCAATGCTGGAGTGACAGCATTAATGTGTAGACAGCTCATCGATCTATCTTTCTGTAGAGCTTTGGGGAAATTCCGGTTTACTGTAGGATGTGCAGTGCGAGTTCTCGGATTACGCAAATATCATGGAATGCTGTCATATTTGCCATTGGAGTGTGATGCGGTAAGTAACTGGGTGTTCATGACAGCATCAATTCTTTCAATGTACAGTTTTTCATATTACCATTTCCACAGTGCTGTTGTATTATGAGATTAAAAGAAGAATAAAGCTAACAAAAATATTGCTTCTATTGATTCATTCCAGCATGATTGCAAATAAGCGGTGCGGGATCGCACCAAGCGCCCCCGGAACCCTACAACAGGAGGAGGCATTTGGGTTAGGGGCCCACAAACATGACAATTATATGAAAGTTTGTGAATGTTCAAAAATTTGTCTAAAATGTTCAGATTTTTGATAATTTTGGGTTTAGCTAAGAATCTACTAGAAACTAATGATAAATTAACCTTTTCTTGCACTACATTTAAAGCAAAGCTTGTGTGCCCTCTCATATATTTTGTTTCCCCTACAACCATTTCACCAAGTGTCTCGTGGTTTGCGAAGAGGAACCTCGTAGTAGCACCGGCTTGGAGCTGTGTTTTTATCACGTGTGCTGTGTACCTTGACTTTCAGTTCATCTTTGCTCTGGTGGGAAAATTTGTATACATCAGCAAAAAAAAGAAACTGTGTGCATTATACTTAGTCGTCTTTTGAACGTTTGTTTGACTTCTTTTGTTGGCACAAGTATGCAAATTACGGTAGTGTAAAGAAATACGCTACAATTGGACAAACGCCATACTACTATCACATGCTTTTCATCCCGCCCCTAACCCTGCTTAACAGTTAACAGGGTTAACAGTTCGAAAGAAACCTCTAAGTTTCATCATATAAGTATGCATGTACACGCGTTATATACACATTATGTTTCACACCAATATGTTCAAAACTCTGCAAGCTGTTGTGTGCTGTATTTTCTTCATTGCAAGCCGCGCTAAAGGAGTTTTTTTCTGAAGTTTTCTTTTCAACGGCGTCTTGTTGGATGTTCTCTTCGATGCACTTCAATCTCACTGAAGTTTTCAAGTTTCTTCGAGTGTTGTAGAATGTTGATCGTTCTTGAATTACAGGTTTTTACAGACAAAAATATCAGACCTTGTAAGAACTTAGAGGTGCAGTACTTACACCACGCTCCTTATATAGAGAGTGCCAAAGGGTTGGTAAATGTTTAGAATTGCTTCAGCCACTCGTTCATCAAAACCAGGGGTCACCAAACTACGGCCCGCGGGCCAAATCCGGCCCGCGAAGCGATTTCATCCGGCCCGCGTAGACATTTTGCCAATGAGGAAAAACAATATAACAAAGGAAAATTTGTTGATTTGGCAGAA